>OCZT010000154.1_pt1 | contig 64214 bp, 55 predicted proteins | sample 1539031 | NCBI WGS metagenome assembly OCZT01 (sample SAMEA3539308, study PRJEB22396) | soil metagenome | biome: tundra; feature: field; material: soil | place: USA | collected 2010-05 | depth 0.15 m
TAGGCTTTTGGCCCAGTTTAATGCGTCATCAAGGACCAAAATTCCCATGTGATCAGGACAAACATCTCCGGAATATACCTTTTTAACAGGAATACAAAATTCTTCTGCCAGTTCCTGATCTTCAGTTGCATGTACAACATCAATTTTCAGAAAGGAGGGAAGTGTATCTTCAGGAAGATTTTTTATAATCTGGCGAATCACAGCAGTTTTTCCTCCACTTGGAGGACCTGCAATTATGAGGAGCTTCATTTAGAAGCCACACCCTGTCTAACTGTAATCATCAAAGCTTCCGAAGAACCGGAAGAGAAAGCAGTTCCCAGTCTGATCTGTTCTCTTATTTGATTGAGCTTGCTTTCAATTAATGCGAGATCTTCTATAATATCTTGTTCCTGTCCGGTAGGTTCGATCACAGAGTGAACCCCTCCATTTCTCATCACTATGCGCCTATCTGCTGTAAGAGCGAGATATGGATCGTGTGTTACAAGAACTACAGCCTTATTTCCTCCTTGAATAGCCTGCATAACACGATTTTTGAAGATGCCTGCATTTTCGATTTCATCGAGAAGAAGTATTGGAGTATCGCCGATTATAAGTGCATCTGCGATCATAAGAGACCTAGTTTGTCCTCCGGATAAAGCACTCATTCGACTCTTAAGACTTATTTTTTCTCCAGTGAACGTATTTGCAAGAGTTATCGTCTCACCAAGCAAATCTTCCTTGCCCGGTCTTCGCGCTTTTATGTGCATTAATAGGAATGCTTCGACTGTGAGATCTGCCAAACAACGTGTATTTTGGGTTATCATGGCAATCGGTTTGAAAGCCGGCTCCCGTACAAAGGACTCTGGAGGAACCTCCCCGTTGATGAGAATAAATCTCCCTGTTACTGTATCTCCCTGTGCAAGGGTTTCAATATCATTAATAAAAGCTGATTTTCCTGAGCCTGTAGGGCCCACTATTGATAGGGTATCCCCTGGTCTGATCTCTATTCTGTCAAATCCTTCCTGCTCCCGAAATTTATTTTTTCCAGATATGATGGTAAGAGTGAATTGCTGTGTCGCAGATTGTTGTGTCATGTATCCAATTATTTATATCTGGATTTTATAAAGATTTCCTAGAATATGCAAAAATTATCCTTTAAAGGAAATAATCTAATGATAAATATCCTTATTAGGTTAACAAACAATGTAAATAGCACGAATCGACTAATTCAAAATTGTGATTTCTTCAGTGATTGCTGAGAGATTATCATTCCAACAGTAGATGCCAAAAATTGGTTGACTTTTTGAAGATCATCCTGGGATTATTCAGTCACAAAAAATGGAGAAACAATTTATATAACCTTAAATGTTCCGGGTTCAATTATGAATTTAAGCATGCCATACTTCGATTGATCTTTGTTTATCAATTTGCCGTTATAATTAGCAGCAAATATCATTGAAGTTATTATCATTAGGAATACTATCATAACGATTAATGTTACCAAAATCCTGGTACAAATTTATCCCTTATTCCTCAATTTTAATATTTTCGTAAAATTTATATTTGAAATATCATATTTATGATATACATTTAACACTTTTTTATTTTAGAGCATCTCAGTAGATTATAATTCTTAGCTGGGTCTATATATCTTAAAATTATTATTCAAAATTGTTTCTAAAAAAATAATTTCCAAAAATAAATTCTGTTCTCTAGAATATTTTAACATGGGACCAAAATTATATATAATTTAAGTATTACCATTTTCTCCGAATCTGGATTATATCACAAAGTTATCAGCAAATGCCATAGGGAATTTCAATAAATTCCTATGCACATGAGTATTTGTTAGTTCAAATTTCTCAATATTAATTTTTGTTCATAGGTAATTTTACTGATTTTGCACTTAACGAAGAATACAAAAGTCTTCGGTCAGTTGGAGACTAAATTGAAGAGATTTATTAAGTAATTGATTAGAAATCTTTTCTTATCATTTTTGAATCCATATATTTCAACAAAACAGTATTATTTAGACCTAAAGCCGAAGTAATCGTTATGGTTAAAATGTTTGTTTTATAATAATGCATGATCTTTCAGGCTTTGAACATGGAAAGCAATAAATTGATTGACTTTATCATAAGAAATTTTTTGTTTTTCTTGAATATATAAAAGAAGTGCTATAGTTTGTTCATCCAGAAAAAGATTTGTTAAAATTGTATAGAAACAAACATGGGAACAGTTGCAAAGGCAATTTAATTGCCTTGTTTTGAGATTAAAAAGGGAACTGATTCAAGATTCTATTTTTATCCATTCAGGTCTTGGACATGCAAAAGCGGATAAACCTCGAGAAGTGAAGCAAGACCGAGGAAAAGCAGAGGTGGAATACAGTTAAAAAATAGTGTGAATTCACACTCTGGCTATAAACCTCATAGCATTAAATAGACAGAAATTATGAGCTGAACAAAAGATTCAAAACAACCTGTATCACTTCATAATTCGTATGTAAATTTATCTGAAAAAGAGTAAGTGGTTTAAAGGTATAAAGGATACTTTAGAGCAAGATCAAAAAGTTATAATGCAACAAAGAAAAGGGCAGTAAAAAAACATCTCCTGGAAATAAGGAATATATTACGAAACAAAAGAAAAGTTCAAAAAAGAGTTCCAGGGGGGGAACGAGTTTATACAGTGACTGAAAAGTTATTCAAAGCAGGAAAAGTTCTTGTCACTACTATTCAAAGAGTGAATCTAAAGATGTTGTGTACAACTTTTGTTAGAATCTCTATCAATTGAAAACATTGAAAACAAAAGGAGTGTTTTAACGATAGCAGGAGCTATCTTTAAAATCAGATAATAATGGACAGGAAAAGAGAAAATAGGGTTAAATACTAAATTAGCGGGAAAGATTTAAAACATGAATCTCACGAAAAAAAATCATAGGTAAATTTGAATTCGCTTAAGCTTTTTGATTGTGAATTTTCATCTGATCGTATGTAAACTTTTATGATATCTTATAATCTTATCTGAAAATCATGTTCACGATCACATCACTTATACCGGATAATTCCTCGCCAATTTTCTTATTTTAAGTTTTTTTTCTTCTAGAATGGTTTCAAGTTTTGAAGCCAATTATGCTCTACAAAAGGAACTAAAATGCTTAATCAATTGGTTTCTAAATATCCGTATTAAAATTTCCAACTGGGAATTTTGACAAATTCAGCGATTAAATTTGCGGGTTAGTTTCAATGTTAATCTACATCCACAGGTTCTACTATCAGGATTAAGAGTTTCGTTACATTGATTGAAACAGTTGCTGCTTTGATATTGTAGCCGACAAGATTGACTTGTTTGAATGAAAGTTTCAATATTTGTGTACCTAGTCTCAATATAGTTCTTTTTGATGAAGACAAATATAGGCTATAGGTATTGTGCTAGTTATAACTGTTATACAGAGTTTAATAAATTAATATGCAAAGGGTCTTATAATTATATATATATAAATATGAGAGACTTTAATAAATCCCTAAATTTCATCATATACTTATAATGGTCTATAATTGACTTGTGAAAATTAATGGTTTATTGAAAAGTTCTATAGTATAATAGCAAGTTGTAGTTATATAGCAAGTTGTAGTTATTTTTCAGCTTTAATATCTGAACAAACATTAGAGGTTAAAAATGGGAAAAGCTACATATCATGAAGCAAGTAGACAGCATACATTTACAATATTTATAGGAATGGCTGTGCTGGCGTTTTTGATTCTAGTAAAAATCGCAGGCGCGACGCAGGATCCAATGATTTGGAACACTAACGGAGATGCTTTATCACAACAAAATAGATACGATGAAGTATCTCAACCATATGAAACAGAAATTGCAATTAACCCGCAGGATCCAATGATTTGGAACACTAACAGAGTTGCTTTCTCACAACAAAATAGATACAATAGAGCATTAAAACCATATCAAAAAGCAATTGAAACATATGACAAAGTAATTGGAATTAACTCGCAGAGCAAGTATGCTTGGAACAATGGAGGAGATACTCAATCTCAGCAAAATAAATACGATGAAGCATTAAGAGCATATGACAGAGCAATTGAAATTAACCCGCAGAATTCAGATGCTTGGGACAGCAAAGTAGATCCTCTAAATAAATTAAAGAGATACGATGAAGCAGTAAATGCACAAAACAAAGCGAATGAGATCAACTTGAAAAAATCGAAGTCTGGTACTGAAGGCAATAATGGAGAATAAAGATTTTTGGAGCACTGAAAAAATTAAATATTAAATAAGAGATGAGTTTGATATCGATTATTGCTTAACTTCTATAAGGAATTTGTTATGAAAAATTGATATTAAACCGAATATCTTCTATTTTTTGGCTTATAGAATATCTGAAAATGCTCAAGAAATAATAAAAAAACTTAGTAAGAAAGATAAAAGGAAATATATAATTAAAAGAGACTATGTCATAAGCTTAATCAATAAATTTTTTCTATAGGTAATACAATATATAGAACCCCTGGTCTTTTGTTAAAAACTAAAATATTCAAAAGTAGAGAGTGAATGAAGACAAAGCTAATTCTTTTTATATTCTTGATGGTAATAACTTCATAGATTTCAAAAAAGTTTTAAGGCAAAAATGTATGTCGATTTTTAGAAAATGAAAGCAATAAAATAGTAATGATATTACAATTGCACTGGCCAACTCAAAAATTTGTCCTGAGACATTAATTGTACTATATATTCCGTCCAGAACAAATAGATTTTTAATTTTTTTATAATCACATTCTCCGGGAAGGTTTTATGTATACCACCTACTGACAATTCATAATTCGGGCCCACATTATATAGTTTTAGAGTCCAATTTGTTAATTTATTGCCCAATCTAACAGCTATCCCACCTGTTTTAAGAAAATTAATTGCAAATGATTTTGGAGGTCTCAGTAACCTCTTTCAGACTCTTTTATATAACTTTTCTTTAATGTCTTAAGAGTCAAAGAAAAAATCTGCCAATTCTCCGAATTTTTGTCATAAGCATTTTGTACCCTTAGCCTCAGAAAAATTGCTCAAGTGTTTCAAATTCTATTGACCTTATCTTCTTGCTGTCGATATCAACGGGTTCACCATCGATTGTACACACAATCCAATATCCATAATGTGAAACATTAAAATAAGTATGTAATTTCCCTAAGAAAAGGTTTACCATACTTATTAGCAGTAAATTTTATTGTTTTATTGTTAACTTCCAGCTCATTTACTACGCCAGACCTGACCAGAATATCTATCAGCAGAATCCTTATTGTATCATCAGGTTTTACAAATTTTTTAATTCTCTCCCGCTTTTCGTTAGGTATATCTGTCAATAACTTTCGAAATGTTAAAATCATCCATTGTTTCTAGATCATTTAAGACAAATATCTTCATCTTAAACCATCTAAAAATAGGATAATTTTGATTATTTTCGGGATTTTGGATTGATTGTTGTCAATTTGTCAGTGAATTGCTGAAAATCATGTGCAAAAGAATCTATCTGCATTTTCTCAAACAAGAAAAGGGTGTCCTGCTTTCAGATCTGATAAATGGATTCTCGACGAAATCTTTTTTTAGTGTCACCAGGTTCCCTTCCAAGAAAGGTTTCGAGGGATTTATCCCCAGGAAAGCTTCGAGAGATTTCCTTTCAAGGAAATCCACAAAAATAGTGTATCGCCTTTCATTAAAAGTGACAGATTTCTAAAATTAGCTCATTCTTCCAATCTCATCCATTTCTATCTCGAGTACATTGAGATCTTTCATCAAACCCTCTTCTAATTCATGAAGTATTTCCAAAGTTTCGGCATTCATCCAGGGATAAAGTGTGGACTTGACCTGGGACATCAGAATCGAATTCAGCCTAAGCTGGACTGGAGAGCCTTCCCACTTGCTACCTTTTGCGAGAACTTCTCCCTTCATAAGCAACGAGAGGTTACCCAATTGTGTTCCAGTCTCCATTTCGCTATCCTAAAGCACCACGCTGCGCTGGCCGATCATGCTGCCAGAACCGACGCGGACGTGTGACATCTTCATCACGCGATCTTCAAACAGATGAGTTTGCAGCGAGACTCCGGAATTGATGGCGCATTTATCCCCAATTTCGACTAGGTCGAACTCGGTCATATAGGTCGTTAGTAAAAGTGCGTTCTTTGCAATCTTTACGCCAAATAAGCGCAGCACTATCCATGGGAATGGAGTGCCAAGCAAGGGCCCGATAAGTAGCGGCACAGCGATGTTTTCGTATAGCGCGGTGATGAATTCGGTTCGACGCACAAAATGGCTCCACAATGGCTCGATGCGGGGCCTGTAGCGGCCGATAAACAGCCACTTGAATGCCACGACTATAAGGATTGCAATCAACGCAGGAAGTAGGTAGATAAATGGTAGAAAAGGCAACAATAAACCCGGGCCAAGCATTGTGAGACCGTCTATGTAAAACAGGAGTGTTATTCCAAAAATGCCGTAAGCAAATGCTGGTGGCAGGGTAGCGCGAAAGAATTCATAGGCATAGCGCAATGCATAAGCACTCAAGCTAGGTTTGTATGTTTGTTCTTCCCCAAAACCTTCAACGATCTGTCGTTGTGGCAAATAAATGGGAGGCAGGCCTAGCCAGATGCTTCCAGGATCAATCGCGCCCTTGGGTGGGGTCGACTGAACTCCAATAAGGCAACCATCGAGAATAGCGGCACCAACAGGTATCAGCGCGGCATTACCGATGAAAGTGCGGTTGCCAATAGTAATCGGTGCGACCATAAGGATTCCGTGGTAGACTCTGGCTGGACCGATTGAGGCCATATCAGCGACAAAGGCCTCGTTTTCAATGATGAGCATTTCTGGCGTGATACTGGATACCGTTGCTATCTCACCACGTGCGCCGATTTTAGCACCTAACATGCGTAAAAATGGAGCTAGGTAGAGTGTTCTATACTGCGCATTATTTAGCGTCAGGCTGAGCCCGACTAACCTATCGACGGTCCACTTACGCAAATAGAACATTGACCTAAGTGGATATTCACCAGGTTTTACACTCGGCAGTATTAATTTTTTGAAACCAGCTATAATTATGCAGAGCGAAACTACGAACAACGCTTCAGCCATGACCAGCCCTCCAATCCAGACCAAGGCATTGCTTGAATAAACTGGATTTATCCATATCCATAATAGGAGAAACAGCCCAGGAATTGAGGCTAAAGCTGGTACGAGCGGCAGAAATATCAAGCCGAAAATCAGGAAGCAAGTGATGAACTTAAATCCTCCTGGTTCGGGTTCATTGGCAGATATTCCAGGTACCTCAGACAGTGGCTGATCTATTTTTGAAGAACGTGCGAGCGAACCGCTGGCAATGTGCTTAGGCGGTATTACGCTTCCCGAAGCGAGCATAGACTGCTCGAGAAGCATCGCATCATCTCCCATTGCGGTGTTGATGCTAAGAAAGCTGTTTGCACCGACATAACAGTCACGTCCAATATCTATCGTATTGAACTCTATACGGTCATTTGTCACTGAATACCCCATTAACTAGGAACCACTGCCAATACTGGTATCGTCTCCAATATGGATTAAGTCACAACAAGAAATGCTGCCGGTGCCTATATAGCAATTTTTGCCAATCTTTGCGCCCATCAAGCGACAATACCAAATCATGATTGGGGAACCTGCAAAAAGGCCCACCGGAACCAAGCTTTGAACAGCATTAGCCAACCACCAGCGCAGATAGAAGTTGCCCCATAGGGGATGCTGTCCTGGGGTGTATCGGCCTATAAGCAACTTTTTTGCTGTAACTGCGATGAGGATCGAGGTAGATATGTACAATATGGATAAAAACAGCCCAATAAGAATAGTAAATGGAATCAATTCTCAGGTTGTATAGGAAGGCATTGTTTTGGAAAATATTAACTTCAGTCATGCTTTTTGAGAAATAATGCCAGCCGGTTAGTATCAGACCAGGCAAGCCGAAAAACATATACAATCCCAAGGACTGGATAATAATTGTCTTCAAATAAATGTTCGACTCGAACGTAGCTTCCTTGGGCAGTTCAACTTTCGAGGGCTCATTAATACTTTTTGCTCTGGCAGCCAGTAGGGAGAGCTTCTGTACGGTTGGATTAGCATAAAAATCTGCCATGCTTAAATTTATAAATTCCGGATATCCTCGCAACTTCGAAACTACATTGGCTGCAAGGAGCGAGTGGCCACCAAGATCGAGGAAGAAGTCATCTATCGCAGAAATTTGTGACATATGTAGCATATTTCGCCATACTTCAGACACTATGGTCTCCATTTCTCCCAGAGGTGCTACGAAGAGTTTGTTGGAACCCAGACGAGTTAGATTTGTTTTTGGAAGAGCCTTACGATCTATTTTTCCGCTCGGAAAGACAGGAAATTCAGCGATCTTCTCTATGTAAGCTAGAACCATATAGGTTGGCAGGCAGTGTTGCAATCGATCATGCAAATGAACGATATTGATATTGTGATCCGGCTTGGGAATCATGTAGGCAACGAATTCCTCAATTCCATCAGGTATGGCTACTACTGTCACCGCAACTGCCTGAACGTCCCCAAATTTAGTTATAAGTGATTCAATTTCGGATAGCTCAATGCGATAGCCTCGTAACTTGACCTGCAAATCGGCACGGCCATGAAATTCGATCTCTCCGGTTCTGTATACCTGCCAAGATCTCCAGTTCGGTAAAGCCTGGAACTAGAGCCCTGTTTGGCATACGGATCGAGTATGAAACACCTTGCTGTCAGGTCAGGACGTTTTACATAGCCACATGCGACTCCTACACCGCCGATGTAAATTTCCTCGATTTCACCATCTGGCATCCTTTTTCCGATCTCTTCAGTAATAAATACCTCGTAGCCTGGAAGTGGTCGACCAATTGTCACAGGCTTTCATCGTTGGAGTTCGATCCATGTCGCTGTGACCGTGGCTTCAGTAGAACCGTAAGTGTTAAGGATCCGCCGCCCTGGCCTTGCCCACAGTTCTACTAAGTGTTGAGGCACTGGCTCACCACCGATGTTTATTAAACGCAGGCTTGGAATATCTTCATCGATTGATGAAAGCAAGGTTGGGACAGTAACAAACACTGTTACACGTTGGTCGATTAGAAACCTCGCGAGTTCTCTACCAATGCGACTGCCCTCATCTGCCGGCCCGACCACTAGTGTTGCACCAGAGCTGAATGTTGTCCAAATTTATTCGAATGAGAAGTCAAAAGCAATACTCATCTCCTGGAAAACACGATCTTCAGGACGGATATCATATATACCTTTGACAACGTTGAGAAAATTAACGATGCTTCGATGTTCGATTTCGACTCCCTTTGGTCGTCCTGTCGAACCTGAAGTGTAAATGATGTAACACAGTGTACTTTCGGGATGATCAGACAAAGCTGTCTGAGGGTGAGTATTTGGTAATGTTGCAATTGCTGTATTTTCACTATCCAGTCGCACTTGTGGGCAATTGATTGCGGATTTTTGAGCGACTATTAATTCGGTTGAAATCAGCAATGTTATATCGGCATCTTCAATGATATAATTGATACGATCAATAGGAAAACTCGTGTCTAGTGGGATATAAGTGGCGCCAAGCTTTAGAACGGCAATGATCATAGCATAGGTCTCTATCGAACGTTTCAGTAGGATTCCAACCCGATCAAGCGCTTGCACACCTCTTGAATGCAAATAATGAGCAATGCGATTAGTATATCGATCCAAATCTTGATAAGAATACTCCTTCGTCTCAAAAATGACTGCGGTATAATCCGGCGTTGAGTTGACGGTTCTTTCGAATATCTGATGTAGCATCACAGGATTAGATTGCACATCAGCCTCTAAGGGGATGGGATATTTTCCGGCAAGTATAATATTTGAGTCTGCTATAATTATCGTGTAGTCTTCAAAAATATTTTTCGTTGAATGATCAGTTTCAGGACTCATATTTTTAGAACTGGAAATTTGAATACTTTCAACGTTTAGTTCTCTAATAATGTACACACCTTCATAAAAATGCTATCACATTTATACTGTAATTCAGGTTCTAATAACATTAGTTCAGAGCTATAGATATAATTATATTTATAATTTATTATATTATTAAATTGTTTTAATAATCTAGCTCAGATTCTTAGAAAAATAGTCTTTAACAAACGGTCTCAAAATTCAATCCATTTACATAATTGGACAATAGAGTTGTTGGGTTTAAATTGAAAGTAAAAATTATTTAAGGAATTAATTAAAAATTGACCTTGTAGTGCAATATTTATCATAATATATTATTTGCGAAGTTGCAACTAGCTCAGTGCCTGAAACCTTTATTTATATCCCATCATCAAAAACTATCTTGAGTGCAATTACGCAGCAGACATTGAATGCTACTTTCATGCCAACTGATACTGTAGACTACACTACAGCATCAGCAACTGCCTCGATCGCTATGACCAAAGTAACATTGGTGACTCCTACTATCATCTGTAGTAACCTAACTACATTGCCTATGGTACATCATTGGCAACGTTCAGTTAGATACAAATACTTCAGTGCATGGAACCTTGGTATATATTTTCCCTTAAAAATAGTATTGAGTGCAGGTACGCGAATATCAGAGGTTGAATTCACACCTGACGATACTGCAAATTACAGCAATGTACCAATGACTGTTACAATCAATATCCTGAATCCTGCGCAGAAATCCCATTAAATGATTACTTTTGTACCAGATACAACCACTCCTAGTGAGCTGGATGAAGGATCATCTGATGCATTAATAACTATTCTCCAAACTTCAGAAAAAAGTATAAATGAAATGGAACGTGATCCAACGGGAGATACGCTGGCATTAATTGCTGAACTTAATACTCTTTGATAAGGTAAACGAGTGCATCACTAGTGGTCAACTTTCATCAACAAAAAGACATATATTGATTGATGCAGAGAATGATATAATTAATTCTGTAAGAAATCAATTTCGATAAGTAGAGTCTATTTGGAATGAATATACAACAAGCCTAAAAACAGAAATTGTTTAGTCTATCGCCAAAACGAGTTAAAAAGCTATGGAAAAATCAGCTCTAAAATATCGGATCGACCATCTCACTAACTACACAAACAATATTTTATTGATGTTAACTTCATGTTGGTAAATGTAAACTTCACGCATGAAATATAAGGATTGGTCACCTAATCTCCAGGGCAATAATGGCATTCCTTCTGGTAATCGATATTGCTCTATTTTTTTGAGTTTTTAGCAAAAAAGAAAAGAATGCAGCTTTGATAGTTTCCTGCATCAACTGCTTCAATTTTCTCAGCAGTTGCATCTGCGATCACGATATTATGCTCATTAACAGGTACTTCTTTCATTGTTCCTTCGCTTCTGCCACAGCAAGAAACTCAGTATAGGGAACCATAGATAATGATTCACGCAGCTTGTTGTGGGAATGAAAATTTCTCTAAAACCGTAGGAATTCTTGGTTACTAGAATTATAAATTGAATCTGAAAAATGATTTTATCCATATCATAGTTTAAGAATCTTTGCGGCTTTTAAAGCACTGGAAACCATATTTTCGATATCCATCTTTTTTTCTTCAAGCGCAATCATATCGTAATTTGCCCCTATTTCTGGACGTTCTGGGACGGCAGTACAGCTTCCTGCCGATCGACTGGATATATCATAGGTTCCAATTTTACGGGCCATATCCATAATCTCTGTTTTATCAAAGGCAATCAAAGGGTGGTAGACGGGAATTGGAAGTTGATAAATCTCAGCGTACATGTTGGCAGCAGTTTGAGATGCTACCTGTCCGAGAGAAGAGCCGGTGATAATCCCACATGCTTTTTCTTTTTTCATAATTTCATAGGCTTCTCTGTACATCATGCGTTTACAGAGAAGACAGGTATTTTTCCGATTGCATTTTGCGATAAAGGATTGCAGATTAGGACCATGAGGAATTTCATAAGTTGTAAATTGATGCCCTGGAGCCCACTTATGGAGCTGGCGAATGCAATCAAAAGCACGTTCTTTTGCTTCGCTCTGAGCATAAGGAATATTATTACAATAGACCGGAATGATCATAACTCCACGTTTCATCATAAGCCAGGCAGCAACCGGAGAATCAAGTCCTCCTGATATTAAAATTACCATGCTGCCTTGTGTGCCAACTGGAAGCCCTCCAACCCCTCTAAATGTTTTCAGATAAATATACGCTAAGTTTTGCCGCATTTCGACGAAGATCTCCTTATCAGGAGACGTCAGGTCAACTCTAGGATGTTTACCTTCTTTCTCTAGGAAATTCCAGACCGCGTCTCCACAGGCTTTACCAATATCTACTGAGGAAAAAGGATGGTTTCCACTTTTCCTTGCTCTGATTGCAAAAAACTCACCATCGCGAATAAAATTTTGAGCAAGACCTGCACATACACTAGCTGCACTTTCAAGGCTGGGTTCTGTTGTCAACGCAGCGGAAGTTGAGACAACCCCAAAAACATCGGTTACCGCTTTGGCAGCATGAGGATCGATAGTCTCTACGAATATCCTGCCCCATTCCCGGCGAATTCGAGAATATGGAATTCCTCTCGAATTCAACATTGCCACAATGTTTTTTATAAGAATTTTCTCATACCAGTTTCTAATTCCAGGACTTTTGAGAGCAAGTTCTCCGTAACGAACTATAATTACATCTGTCGGAACTTCAGCCTCTAAATGATGGGAACCGAGAAAATATCTAGATATATTCTCATCATATTTATTTTGTATTCTTCTGCTTTTTCTCTGAGTATGAACGTTATGTTCAATTTTTGTTTCACCATCACTGGATTTGTTTATCATGGATAATTAGTAGTAAAGGTGGCATTAGGTTTTAAGCTTTCAGGTAAATGAATTCTTGTCTAGTGAACTGGCTCTCCGAGGGAGAAGCTTCTTTCGAGTAATTCCTTTGGTCTGTTTAATCATACCCATGAGTTACTGAAAAATAGTAAGCACAATAATATCTTGTATTTTCCAAAAACGAGTGATGTTCTCTTTTTTTTCCATATTTGATAATAATTTCAGAATAAGAACTAAAGTTATGTCTAAGAAAAACATAATACTTATAGTTGATTTCTGGTTTTTTGATTGATGTTTGTTAATTGCTAGGAATCAATGCTAATTTTGACAATTCCAAAAAATAATATAAAATAAAGGGGTTTCGTGTATGAATAAAAGTGAGTGCAATCTATCGTTAACTAAGTTTCTCTTCTAGAGATCAGAGGCTGATTTAGAGAAGATTCCTTAGGTCATGGGGATGCGTTAACATTCTCTTAGATAAATCGGCTAGCGAATCATTTTAAGAGAGAATCGCCCTTAGTAAATCAGGAGGGATTTTGAAGAGAATGAGAGTTCCAAATAAGAAACCCAGGGTGATTTCTAAATAATATTTACAACACGATTAAATTATATATCTTTTAAATACATGAATTTAGGGTAAAGCAGCAGGAACTGCTGTCAAGAACTTTCTCTTTCTCGAATAAAGGAGTAAGATTAATGACAGAAATGGAAATCGATGTTCGGGAGCAAACATGCCCGGTTCCGCTGGTAGTATGCAGAAGAGCATTCAAAAGAGCATCTCCAGGGGATATTTTAATTGTAAAAGGCACGCATCCAGCATCTAAGAAGGAGATTCCTATGGCCTGCAAAGCAATGGGGCTCGAAGTGCTGAAAATTGAGGATAAAGAAGAAGGAAAAGAGTGGGAGATAAAGATAAGAAGGTAAGAGGAATCGAAATAGTAGAAAAGACGGTAATTATACTGGTGATATAGATTAATTATATCGTCTACTGATAATTTAAAACTGAACCTTGGAAATGAGCATGGGAATCTCCATGTTATTTCACTTTCTGGAGACTAATGCTGTTGGGAAAGGAGAGCTTGAAAAAAGCTATCTCCCACGATGATGTGCTGGGATTTGGCAGGGAGATAGTAGAAATACGACATATAAGACTAAAGTTGTTTCATATGAAAGACAGATGAATGATTCCAAGGAAATGGGAGGAAGGATAATATCCATCAAAATGACCATGGAAATCATGAGCATAATGAAAGAAGATCTACAATGGAATAGAAATTACTGGTGAGTTTTGGGCTCTTATACCCAAAAACAAGGGATTTTAATGCAAATCTCTTTATTGGAGTTTTGGAGGGTTTTTGAACTATAGTTGTCAAGATATGCCTAGCTCCCCCGATACTACCTATTTTCGGAAATATGTTGTCAGAATAAACTAAATCAAGTCTTTAACTTTGCAAAAACCGGGATTAAGTAATATACATTGATATAAAGGTCATTATTTTGTATATTAAATAAAAAATTGGTTTGGAGTATATATATGGATCAAAAAGAACCCCTCAAAATAACGTTAACTGGTATACTTCGTTGGATATTTGGATAGTTCTCTATAATAATTACTTTAGAAATGATTATCGAACATAAATATTTTCCAGCTGTATTCATGGTTATGGCAGTTTTTCTATAGTTTCCACCAATTTCAACTTGATCGAATCAGAGATTAATATTTCATTATTTTGAGGGGCAAAATTTTTGTTGATAATAATAATTTAGCAGGGTCGTTTGATGTAGAACCTAATCATTCATCTTCGGCAATTATTTATGCCCATAATTATTCAGGATCTCATAACACAACTCATGATGACAATGTTTGTTATTGGAATTGGAAATGGCATGAAAAATCCCAGATAAAAGATGTAAAAGCGCCACCGAGGCGTGAATATATTCCGAGCCTTAGAAGAATTACCCATTATGAAAATCGTATTCATCATAAACTGGTTTGAGATAATGTCGCTGATGTCGCACACATTAACAGTTTCTAATTCACTTCGAAAGACTCTCATATCTTTTGCACAAAGTGTTATTAGTTCTATTGCTTTATAAGTTTTCTTTTCGGTATTATATATTTTTAAAATCTTATCTTTTGTGATGAGTAGCTACAATTATAGGTTTAGTAATATTCATAATTAAGGCATAGAGATGGTTATAATTTTTTATACGTTACTATGTTGGATATTTTAAAATTTAATAGGATATATGTTAAGGATATCGAAAATCAATATCCACCATTACAAAATATCATTGAATTTATGTTTGGATTCACAGTCGATGTAATTGTTGGTAAAATATTATTAAAAATCATGAAACGCTATTATTGATAATGAGCTCGTATCACATATCAATAATAAAATGGTTCTGTTGCAAAAAATCCTACTATTGAAGTAAAAACTTTAGTTTCACAGCAAAGAACATAAAAATGCAGAATATTTTTCAGATAACATTTAGATTTAAGTAGTTATTCCAAATAATTTATTTATGAAATTTAATAAAATTGTGGTTCTTGAGTATGAATTTTCATTTGATCGTATGTCAGCTCTTACGGTCTCTTGTGGTCTGCTTCTGGTTGTCCAAGTCTTTCAATCATGAGCTAATTACAGGTTCTTGGCGGAGTTTTTATATAGAGTAGCTAAATGAGTTAATTTTTCAAAAGAGAAGGACACTTAGCCCAGATGTTTTATAAATAGTGCGGTAGCTTTGATAATGGTAGAAAAGATCATAGTACGGATCTTGATTCTCAGATATAAAAACATTCAATGTTTGCTTACCTGCATTCACTATGTTTTCTACAAGTAGATTTTTGTCTACTTTGATCAATTACTTAAGAACATAATCTGTGGAGATATTTAAAAAAATAAAGAAGCTATTTTGACTCCTTATTTTGTAGTTAGCCTTAGACGTGTTATCCAATTTGAAGGGAATAAATGTACTAAACTTGGTTTGATGAAGAATCCATGACGACTTCACAGATAATAAAAAATAATTATTAATATTTATTAGTTTTCTGATTGCAAAAGATTTTGTGCGGAATTATTTTTTGTTTAGAAACTTTTTTTCATACGATTAATTTAAAATAACTACGGACAGAATTGTATACTGTGGTGTAGACACCAGTAGACACTACAAATCAAAAGGATTGGGAAATAACCGGTAGGTATGTGAATAAAGAATCACTTGGAAGATGTTGATCTGATTTCGAGTTAAATATACATGGAATGATATTTATTCGAAGTGACTGTATGGGTAAACAGTAAATATGACTCTTCCAGGCTTTCCTCCTATCTTTTTTAATGCGAGTGTTTTGGTGGTAATGCTACGGTTTTGAGCCAAAAGTCTTCTATAGATTTAATTGCTGCCATGAATTCGTCAAAGTCGATAGGTTTAACGATATAAGCATTAGCCTGAAGATCATAAACTCTACGTATGTCTTTTTCAGCACTGGAAGTAGTTAAAATAATTACAGGTATGTTTTTAAGATCCTTATTCTCTTTTATTTTTTTAAGAACTTCACGTCCGTCTTTTTTTGGTAAATTCAAATCCAAGATAATTATGTCTGGAAGCTTAGAACCTAAAAATTTGTCCTTACCGTATAAAAAACGGATTGCTTCTTCTCCGTCTTCTGCAATATGAAGATTAGTTATGTCTTTTACATCACTGAAGAATTCTGTTATTAACCCAATATCTCCTTTATTGTCTTCAACCAAAAGAATTTTTAAAGGCTTAGTTGGCATTTTCATTTTTAAAACCTTTATAAACAGAACTAAAAGAGTTTATTGAACAGTCTGTCTGGATTTTGGATCATTACTTGTTATAATCCATTTATTTTATCTACTTGAATATTTATACAACTATATTCAGAAATTTATATAGAAACTTTCAATCGTTACTTAACCACAAGATCTCTAAAAAAAGTCTAACAAAAATGGAAAAGTTACTAAGCAAAGAAGATACTTAAGATTCAGTTTTAAATTTAGTGTACTAATTTAAAAAGGATTAAATCATGAATTCACACCTAGAATCTCCATTCATCTGCAGAATGTTGATTAAAGTAAAATCGGAGAGTTATGACAATTTCTGATCGCTCGAGTGTCGATGAGCTAGAAATTCGAGTTCAAGAACGGACGGCTGAGCTGGAAAAAGCTAATCAGGCATTACACACCGAAATTCTCGAATGCAAGAGCTCCGAAAATGAGATAATGAAACTCAAGGATAAACTCGAAGCCGAAATAACGCTTAGAACTAATCATGTTCTTGAAGGAATTAACCGGATCTTCAGCATTGTCGTGCAGGATGAAACAGAAAAAGAACTTGGAAAGGAGTATCTGTCTGTAGCTCTAGAACTGACCGGTAGCTAATTGGGTTTCGTCAATTTAGTTGGTGATGATGGATTATTGCACGATATTGCGATCAGCGACATGGGGTGGAAACAGTGCCTATTGTATGATAAGACTGGGCATCGCCGTCCCTCTGGAAATTTTGTCGTTCATTGATTGTACGGAAATGTCATTAACAGCGAAAAAAGTTTCTTTACTAACAATCCGCCGTCACATCCAGAAAGTATAGGCGTGCCACATGGTCATCCAATACTGACTTCTTTTCTCGGCGTGCCTCTTGTATTAGATAGAAAAATGATGGGTATGCTTGGGGTTGCAAATCGTGAAGGTGGGTATAGTTCGAGACAGCAGGTGGATCTTGAAGCTATCACACCAGCGATTGTGCAGGCTCTGAATAGAAAAAAGTCAGAATTGGAGCGCAAACGGATAGCTGAGAAGCTACAGGATATCCAGAAACGCTTGTTGATCGCGACAGACTCAGCGGAAATTGGAACCTACGATTATAACCTGGTCTCTGATACTATTGATTGGGACGCTAGGATACGTGAGCTTTTGGGAATGGAGCCTGAAAAGCTCGTTACCTATGAGATATTCTGGCCAACGTGCACCTTGACGACAGGGCTGCAACGCGGGCAGCGTTAGACAGGGTCTTAAACCCATCAAGTGATGGTAAATACTACGCTGAATACCGCATTATCAACCGCAAATATAATGCTGAACATTGGGTTGCTTCAACGGAAAAGTGTTATTTGAACATGATCGTCCAGTCAGGGTTATAGGCACCGTTCAGGACATTACCGAGCGTAAGAGAGCAGAACAAGAACGTGAGATGACTGTGAAATTCTTACAACTCGTGAATAATAGCAAAGGGATAGTAGACTTGGTTCATTCTGCCATTAATTTCTTCTACGAACGCTCCGGTTTCGAAGCTGTTGGCATCCGGCTCAAATGTGATGAAGATTATCCATACTTTGAGACAAGTGGGTTTCCCGCGGAATTCGTGAAATTGGAGAACAGTCTTTGTGTAAAAGACGCCGCTGGTCAAATTATCCGTGATAGCGATGGCTACCCTGTTCAAGAGTGTATGTGCGGCAATGTTATCTGTGGAAGGTTCGATCCATCTAAGCCATTTTTCACTACACGGGGAAGTTTCTGTACCAACTGCACTACGGAATTATTGGTCACTACGACTGATGCCGATCGCCAGGCTCGAACGCGTAACAGATGTAATGGTGAAGGGTATGAATCCGTAGCTCTGATAGCTTTGCGCGTGGGTGAGGAGAAGCTAGGTCTTCTCCAGTTGAACGACAGACGCAAAGGGCGATTTACTCCGGAAACGATTTCCGATGTGGGAACAGTTGACGGATTACCTGGCCGTGGCAATAGCCAAAGCACGAGCTGAAGAATCTTTGCAGAAAGCACATGAGAATCTCCAAATGCAATCCGAAAAGTTGCAGTCTCAGTCTGAAGAAATCCAGTCACAAAACGAAGATTTACAGGCTCATACTAAGAAACTCCGCAAATTATATGAAACTCTACACGAGAGCGAGGAGCATGAAAGAGCTCGTTTTGAAGAATTGTCGGTATTGATGGACTCAGTACCTGCTGCCGTGTGGCTAACGCGAGATCTCCAAGCGGTTCATATAACAGGCAATCGGCTTTTTTATGAGTGGATCCGACTTCTTGAAGGTGTCAATGCATCAAAATCTGCTCCAGAAGGAGAGAGACCAGAGACATTTCGGATGTTCAAGGATGGGTTGGAGATGCTACCTAAAGATATACCGGTGCATGTGGCAGCTACAGGCTCAGAGGTACTCAACTCCGAGTTCGATTTAGTCTATCCTGATGGGAGGATACGGTACGTATTTGGTAATGCCAGCCCCTGATATGACGTACAGGGGAGCGGTGGGCATATATATAGACATCACAGAGCGAAAGCAAATTGAAAAAGTGCTACATGAAAGCGAAGAACGGTTGCGGCTGATTCAGAAAGCGTCAGGGATAGGAAGTTAGGAACAGGACATAGATGGCGGCCCTTCCGTGTGGTCGGCAGAAAAATACGCTATACTCGGCCTGAACCCAGCAACTTGCTTTCCGTCCCATGAAGCATGGAAATCCACGGTTTTTCCCGATGATCTGGAACGAGCTGAGGACACTATTAGAAAAGCAATTGCTACAAAAGGTACTTTAGACTTTGATTACCATGTAGTTCTTCCCGATGGAAGTATACGTTGGATCACCGCTTGTGGCGGGGTAGGCATCAATTCTGTAGGCCGGTCAGTGCTGCGTGGCATTAATTTTAATATTCAGAGCTCAAGCGATATGAGCAGCAGTTATATGACACTAAGGAGCGCCTGGAAGCAATTATGATGGCATCTCCTGTGGGAATCAGTTTCTTAACTGATCAAACCTGTCAATTTATTTCTGGGAATTCTACATTCTTAGCTCAGTTTGAGAGTAGTACAGAAGATAATGTCTCAGCATCCGCGTCGAATGACGATGCGCTCGGTCGACAAATACGTTTCTTTTTGGATGGTAGGCAGATCAGTGATAAAGAGCTTCCTTTGCAGCGAGCCGTCGCTGAGAATCGTGTGATTCCATCCATGGAGCTAGAAGTCCAGTTGCCAAGCGGAAGGTGCTGGTTTACAGAAGCTTTTGGGGCACCCATGCATGATCCCGAAGGCAACGTTGTCGGCGGAGTTGCTGTAACCTTGGATGTTACAGAGCGAAAACAAGTAGAACAAGAACGTGAGCAACTTCTAGGCGATATTCAACAGGAGAGAGACAGACTATCTGTATTGATTAACAGCATAACTGATGAAGTCTGGTTTGCAAACTCTCTGAAAAACTTCGCCTTAATCAATCTTTCTGGACGTTTGGAGTTCAACATAAGAGATGATGAAGTAGTCAATGTGGAAAAATTAGCTTCTAACTTAGAAGTCTATGATTCTGATGGCAGTCCGCGTCAAATAGAGAATGCACCGGCATTACGTGCTCTGAATGGTGAAGTTGTGACAAATCAGGAAGAGATCATTCGGATGCCTATCGATGGAGAGTTGCGTTATCGGCAAGTGAATGCTTCCCCAGTGCGAGATCAAAAAGGCAATATCATTGGGTCTATAGCCGTTGTTTGAGACATTACCGAAATTAAGGAAGCAGAGAAGGCTATAGTGGCAAATGGAACCCAGCGTAAAGTTGTCGTAGTCGTCAAGGCTGAACGACAACGGTTATTTGACGTGCTAGAGACGTTGCCTGTGATGGTATGCCTATTGACACTCGATCACCATTATGCTTTTACCAACCGTAGCTTCCGTGATAAGTTCGGAGAACATGGTAATCAGTACTGTTATGAACTTTGTTTTGAGTTCAACAAGCCCTGCGAGTTCTGCGAAACGTATAAAATACTTGAAACTGATCAACCTCACCATTGGGAAGTTACCGTTCCTGATGGAAGCGTGATTGATGTTTACAATTTTCCATTTACCGATGTTGATGGTTCTCCAATGATCCTTGAGATGGATTTCGATATCACCGAGAGAAAAAAGGCAGAAAAAATGTTAAAATTGAAATTAGAAGAACTTGCCCGTTCAAACGAAGAATTAGAACAATTTGCTTATGTTTCGTCGCATGATTTACAGGAACCTTTGAAAATGATCACGAGTTATTTACAGCTTTTGCAAAGAAAGTATCAGGGTAATCTTGATAAGAAGGCTGATGCGTACATATATTTTGCTGTAGAGGGGGCTTCCCGTATGCAAAATCTGATTATCGATCTTTTAGAATACTCCCGAGTGACTAGAAGTGATAAAGAATTTGAAACTACGGATAGTGGGCTCATTTTAAATAAGGTCTTATTCAGTTTAAGATTGATTATATACGAAAATGAAGCTACTGTATCCCATGATCCTTTACCTGAAGTAATAGCAGATTCTACCCAACTGGCTCAGGTGTTTCAGAATCTGATATTAAACGGAATAACATTCCGAAGCGAAGAAGCACCCAAAATCCATATCTCTGCTGAGAGAAAAGCAAATGAATGGGTATTTTCAGTGCAGGACAACGGAATTGGGATTGATCCACAATATTCAGAAAGAATCTTTGAGATATTTAAAAGACTGCATACCAGGGAACAATATACTGGAACAGGAATAGGGCTTGCGATTTGTAAGAGAATTGTAGAAAGACATGGTGGACGTATATGGGTAGAATCTGAACTGGGCAAAGGTTCAACTTTTTATTTTACTTTACCGACTAACTCTGTAGAAAAATAAAATTTAATTTTTACACATAATAAATATTTCAACTTTTATTTGAATATAGCTATTAAAGAAATATTATAATAAGAATGTAATTTTTCTAGCTTGAAGTTATGAAGTTACTATCTAAATCTTATTTTCCAATCTCAAGTTGGAACCAATTTAATCAGATGGCACCATTTGACTGTTTTGGTACATATGTAATTATAAAATATATGTGTTTTACATCAATTGGGGTAAAAAATGCTCTCAATTTCAGGCTAAAATGGCAAAAACACACTAATTTAGACCCACATAAAAGCTGTGCATCTCGAATTAGGATATCTTCACTGTCGTAGAGTGCTTAAATTATATTTAATTTAAAATATATATATTAATTAATAGTAATTGATATTAGATTTTAAAGTATTTTATGGGAAAGTGAATAATGAAAAAGAGAATATTATTCATAAATTAAGATAATATATAGCTTATATATAATTGTTGTTTAATGCCAAAATATTCCATGATGAAAAAATTTTTGTTTAGAAAGTATTTTTCTTATAATTTATTTTAAATAATTTTGATTAAAGTATAATAAAATTCATTAAATGGATTAAACGATGGTAAAAAGATGTTAAAACAAATGAAAAAGACACTTTGTATTTTGTTAGCAGTCCTTTTTGTAGTATCTTTGACTGCTGTAGCAGTAAGCTCAAACCCTGTTATGGTTAAAAAGCAGAACATGGATATGAATAAAATGGACATGAAGAAGAAGTACATGAATAAAATGGACACGGATTGCGAAACTGAACAGGACATGCATATGAACAAGATGGGCATGAATAAGAAGGGCATGGCTATTGAAACTGACGAAGACTAGTACTGATCTGCCGATATATATCCAAATTGATTATCGCACTAGTTACACAAATAATTTTTTTTATTTTTTTATTTACGATAATTTTTTGGACTAATTAATTTCAAGTGTTCCCTGAGCTCTAGATGTTCTAGGAGTTCCATAAGCTCCATGAGTCATAGATAAGTGGCCTTTTCTTATTTTGTTTGGAACTTCGAAAATGCATAGTTTTAGACACAAAAAAACTATGTATAAAAAAATAAAAAGGAAATTAATATTTATTCATTTTCATTAATAGTTTTGTTAGATATTAATATAATTTCTCTTCAGAATAAGATCAAGGATGTAACTTTTCACCCTTGTTTGGCTTTTGTGTGTACCATAGCTTACCGTCGGTTCCAAGCACGAATGTAGTTTCAAAATTTAAAACCTGAAACAATATAAAATTTTTTTTGCCTCCCTTCTTTAGCGCTTACCGCATAGTTGTCATTGAAATTAATACAACAAATATTGCCAAAATAGTTACTGTATTTTTACTTATGTGAGATTTCTTTTCATGCATTAATGATGTACATGCCTATAATTGCTTATTTCTGTCACAGTAGTTATTTTAGATTAATTGAATGAAAAATTGTTTATAAACAAAAAATAATAATCTAAAGTAAAATTTTTGGACTGCTAAAAAGTTTATGCATGCTTATTTTTTTGTTTAGAAGCAAATTTTCATAGAATTAATTTGAAATAATTATGCAGATAATTATGTATCGTACCGGAAAGAGAACGGGCAAAAAAGAGAAAAAGAACCGTATAATGGGGTAAAATAGCTTCGTAGAATTCCTTGGAAGACGTTGGTCTTATTTCGAATTAAAATATACTTGCATCGGTTTATATTCGAAGTGACTGTATTTGGGCATACAGTCGAGACAACTCTTCCAAGATGTCTTCCTATCATAAATGATATTTGTGTATATAAATTTGTTTTATGTATGCGCCAGCGATATAATATATTCGTTTGCTGACTTAATAAATAATCATTATTAATATTTTATTCTTTTTTAGTTGTGAAAAATCTTATATTGGATTATTATTTTTTGTTTAGAAACAATTTTTCATTCAATTAATTTAAAATAATTATGTAGATAAGTACATATCGTATCTTAAATTAAACAGATAACGAATAAAAGAAAATGAATCACCGATAGAATATGTGAATAAGCAGAGTGATGTATAAGCATACTGGGTATTTGTAGAGAATTTTAATAAACTTTTGATTTCAATAAATTGCTTACATTTGCTTTTTTATTACGGATGATACAATAAAATGGAAAAAGCAAAAAACAAAACTGCACAGACTGGTGATAAAGGATATCGAATCACAGAAACATATATGCAGTTTGTAATAGAGGTCATTTTCTAAAAAAAGTAGTACTCTACAAAGAAAATATTTTATGCTCTTCCATATTTAGATTTTGATAAAATTACTCAATTTTTCCAATTTTAGACAAAAATTCTCTATTATTTTTTTTGCATTATTATAGTTATAATTAGATATTAATTATTGTCTCGTTTTTATGATTATAATGCGGGATACCAACTGCTTCAGGTGTGGATCCTATATTGTATAATTGTAAATATAAATGCTGGAACGATTACTGATAGGCTCCCGGTAATTTATGAGCTGATTGTAATAACAAAAGTATGGTAGCGCCATGAAATGTAAACCAGGAACATGAATAATAAAATATGATTGTTAATTTTAAAACATTTTATGTGTAAGTATTTTTTGTCTAAAGACTATTTGTGGTTCCGTTGCAAACAATTTTTTATAATGATACAATAGAATAAAAAGAAAATCAAAGATAGTAATATATCATCTAATTCCTTTAAATGGAAGCATTATGAAGGAGAAATTATTTTATTAAATGTGAAATGGTACTTAAAATACCCATTGAGCTATAGAAATTTAAAGGAAATGATGGCAGAAAGAGGAATAAAAGTCGATCAGAGTACTATAGTGAGATGGGTAAATCAATATTCACCTGAGATATAAAAGAGGATAAGAAGGCATTTAAGACCAACAAATGATTCATGGAGAGCTGATGGAACCTAAATCAAAGTAAAAGGTAAATGGAAATATATTTATTAAGCAGTTGACTCAGATGGAGACACAATTGATTTCATGTTAAGTTCAAAACGAGATATAAAAGCAGCAAAGAAATTCTTTAAGAAAGCTTTGAGTTCTAATCATAACCAAATTCCAAGAGTAATAATCGTTGATAAGAATCCAGCTTATCTACCTGCTATAGATGAACTGGAAAATGATAAAATGCGACCTAAAAACATAGGCATTCGACAAATTAAGTATTGAATAACATTATCGAAAAAGATCATAGATTTATAAAGTAAATCGTTAATTCAATGTTAGGATTTCAGTCTTTTCGATCTTCTAATAGACTCTAAAAGGAATTGAAGCTATGAATATGATCAAAAAAGGACAAGTAAATGATCTAAATTACTCTGTTCTTAATGAAGTCAAATACATTAATCAATTGTTTGGTATAGTTTTATAATGTTAGTACATTTTCCTTGAATATTTTGATTTTTATTCATTACTTATAGATTTACATATTTTTTTGAATTTTTTGCAACGGAACCTACAAATCTATGCGACTATTTACCCCGATTATCTTTTTAAAGTTCAATTAATTTTTAAGCTATGGATAGATGTATTTATGTACACACCTGCAGAAAGTGGATTTTGTAATAATATTTCGCTTTTTTGATCTATTTTTTTTAAGTATAAAGGCGTAGAGCTTCATTCGGGCCTGTAAGGAACTTCGATTTCCATCAGGTCTTCAGCTACGCTGACGTTCTCAAATATCTTTTTTGAGTCTTTTAGAATGGGCTCAACATCAGCTGCGTAGCGCGAGCTAATATGGGTAAGAACCAATCTTCTGACCCCTGCTTCCTTTGCAAGAACTCCAACTTCACCAGCTGTCGAATGTTTTGACTCTTTTGCCCAATCTGTCATTTCGTTGGCGAAACTACAGTCATGAATTAGGAGATCAGCATCCCTGCTAGCCTCGAGTATGGATTCACATGGTCTTGTATCTCCACTGTATACAACAATTCTTCCAGGTCTCATGGATCCCATCACATCTTCAGGCTTTATAATTTTTCCATCGACTTCGACAGGATTTCCTTTTTGTAGTTTTGCAAAAAGAGGGCCAGGTGAAACACCCATCTTGATTGCTTTTTCCCTATTAAAGCGTCCTGGGCGAGGATTTTCCACAAGTGCATATCCCAGACTAGGTATACTATGCTCTGTATTTAAGGCATGGATCACATAATCTTTTCCTTTCACAATGTCTCCTGGTTTTAATTGGACACCCTCAATTTTATATTTTAAGTTGAAACAACCAAAAGCTTTAAAAAGATCGGTAAATTCTAGGGTTCCTTCTGGGCCGTATATCATTAGATGTTCTTTTCTCCCCATGAAAGACATTGTCTGAATCAGGCCCGGGATCCCAAGGAAATGATCTGCATGGAAATGAGTGATAAAAATAGATGACAGGTTCATTATTCCTGTTTTTGCTCTCATCATTTGCTGCTGAGTTCCTTCTCCGCAATCAAAAAGAATGAGTTCTCCTTTCCTATTTATCATTAATGAGGACGGGTTTCTGTTACGAGTTGGAAGGGAACCTCCAGTACCAAGAAAAATTATACGAAGCATGATGAACCCATTTAATACTTATAAAGTATTTATTGATTACCACTTCAATAATACCAGAGAAATTTATAGTAGATTCAAATTGGTTAATTTGAGATTCCACACTCTTAAAATATGTTTAGTTCAGTATTTTATCATATTTTCAACTTCCAGATTCTCTCTTAATTATCGATAATTTTGAGCTAGATTTCCCCGTTTGCGGCAATTAGATCTTATTATTCTAGTCGAATACCACGTAGTAAAATGATTGGTATTCGACTGGAATATATGTTGTCAAGCATTAACTTTACAGAACCTATATGAATATACTATAAATATATCCCAACTACTACAATTTTATTTTAACAATTTCTATGAAGATGAAGACCAATTCTACGACTTTTGGTTCGATTATTATAACCTGAAAGACTTTTTATCATGAAATTTTCATCCGTCTTAACTTACTGGTTGAAAAAAAAGAGCGAAAGTTTTCAAAAAAATGCATACTGAACTTCCTATAATATCTCATTCTAGGGAGCAAGGTGCATATATATCAACTGGATACCTAAAAATCTTAATAGTAACCTGGCAGGTATGTTTTATAATAATTGTGGGAGAAGTTGAAGTTTTTCACAGGAAAAAAGTGCGGTATGTAATTTTTCCCAACATTCTGGCCAATTGAATGTTGGAAATGACTTGAAAGCAGGATCGCTACCATGTTCCACGTCACATACTAAATATGCAAATGAGGTAATTTAAAATAGCAGAGATTCTTAATCTTTGTTGGAATAACCTTACTTTTGTATTCAAAAGGTTTTTTTAGAATTTTTTCATTTTTCTGGTTTCGATTTTGTTAAAATATCTGGACTATCCAGCCGTTAATGCAAGCAATATATGTTGAAACTGAAAATACGTTTTCATTTGAAAATAGAATTAAGATACTTTTTAGAAACATATTTTTCTGCTGAAATATTATTTGACTTGTAATGTCTCAGATTACTTTTTTCACTACATTTTGTTTATTAGGATAAAATTGTAGTTTTTGATAGATTTGAATACAAAGTGTAACAAACTAATGTATGATAGAAAAGGACAGATCTATAGTGTTCTCAATTGTATTGTTTTTGCCTCTTTGTTTAAAAGCTAATTATCAATTAATGTTATCACTTTCTTCTCTTTCAATTCTCTGTTTGTGCAAAGCCATCTCTATACTGATATGCAGGTCTTCTTCCTTAAAAGGTTTTGAGATATATCCTGCAGGCTCTGTAGTTTTTGCTCTAGCGAGAGTTTCATCATCAGTATATGCGGTCAAATAAAGTACTGGAATTTTGAGTTGCTGTTTGATTTCACGGGCGGCTTCAATTCCATCCCTATCCCCTTTCAGCATAATATCCATCAAAACAAGATCTGCATTTGTCAACTTCGCTTTTCTTATGGCTTCTTCTACAGTAGATGCAGTACCAGGCACAGTATAACCGAGATTTATCAGCTTATTCCTGATGTTGAGAGCCACTATATTCTGATCCTCAACAACCAGAATTTTTGCTTTTTTCATTGTATTTCCCCTTTATGGTGAATAAACTTCAAGAAAATTAGTCTTTTTTTCTGAAAATAGTATTTTGAGACTTGTTCCCTAACCATTATCAAATTCTATTTTATTCTTTAGTTGTTCAACAAGAATATTTACTAGTTGTAGACTCTTTACTCATTCTGACCCCAGAAAGTATGTATCCCTTAAATTCATATTTTCCAAAAAATCTAACACATTGTCCACAATTATCATTTGAATTAAATATTTTTGTCAACTGGGCTCAGTATAATGATATTATTTTTACTATTACTTATACTTTGATTTTCTTCCATATTTTGAATATCTTCTAATCCGAAAATATTTCCGCATAACTGAAGAACACTTAAAAACTAATCAAGGAGGATTTCGATAAACTCCTAAATTGTGTCATATGATTATAAATGGCAGATAAATTATATGTGAAAGTAAGAGGCAACTCATGACGGTCTGTGCTTTATCGGTACTGCATTAGGTCTGCAATTGGCACAATTAATTATAAAAGTGTCAAAAATGCGGTGGAAATCAAGTTGTTTACTATCCACATTGGATGGTGTGTGAACATCCATTGATACTGGTTCTTTATCTATTTTGAATAGTAATAAATCAATATCTACAAAATGCTTTAAATCATTCCAGAGTGCACTTGCAAGCTGATATCGATCATCCTGATTTAGGCTCATTGACTTGCATACTATTGGACTCTATTCCAAGAGGAATTGATGATTGTAGCTTGTGAAAGGATATAGGGATTGACTTTACGTGTTGGTTCATTAAAAATAGATTATTGTTTCCATGAAATAACAAGTTTTTCAGCTAGTATCTCAAATAAAATAATTTCCATGTGTAAACACCAATATGCGCATCTCCGTGTTTTCCCTATTTTTGTTCAGATGCCATAATTAGGTGCTCTAAAGGTTCTTAGCTGGATCTCCACATCAGACGCCAGTACGTTTAAGTGAAGCACTGTCGAAGTTAATAATGTAATTTTGCCATAAGATCTTACAATGATGTACTTTGATTTATATAGAGTGCCTCGTTTGAAGCAATGGAGCTTTATCGTTATGTAGTTATGGAGCAATTTAATTTCTAGATGTTCTAATAACATTTGCATTCAATATTTATAGAATTGATATTCTTCAATATCTGAAGGTTGCAACATTTTGGATTTATGCTGTAATAATCATTTAGTAAAAACGGTAAATTTTCTCTAAATTTTTGCAGTGTTGCCACATAATTCCAGTAGAAATATTAAAATTTTGGGTCAAATTGAGGAGATGCCCAGATTTTAAAATCTGGGAAATAATTTAAAGTCTCTACATTTAAGTTTAGTAGAGAGGGTCTAAGAAAGTGTATCTTTTTTCTGAAATCAAAACTCTAAAGAAATTATGCGGGTAAAAATCACACCTTTGGAGAACCTAATTATAGATAGTATACAAAAATTCAGCTTTGAATTTACAGCAAATTTGCGAAAATACAAGTAAGTCTACTTGTAGATAAGTTCATTAGCCTAAGTTTTTGAAATGTTAATTTTTACTTTGAGGACTATAATGAAAGTTCTTTATTCCAGAGAATTTTTTAACATCTTCTGGGATCGACGAAATGTGCAATTAATTATACCGGCTAATGACTGCAATCAATCAAAAATCCAGAAAATGATAAAAAATCTCTTGTTTCAATTATTTTTTTGTGGAACCCAATAGGCCTTATAGCTGACGAACCAAATGTTCAAATCCAACTATTAGATTTAAACCCATTACTAAGGTTTCCGTTAACCGGATTCATGTTGCTGGGATTTCCTTAATTAACCGGATTCATGTTGCTGGGATTTCCTTAATTAACCGAATTAATATTGCTGGGGTTTTCGCAATTAACTGGATTCGAGTTGGCAGGGATATTGTTATCAACCGAATTTGAGTTTTTAACCGACTTACTAGAGCATGCGTTTGCTGAAGCAACTGTTAATGTTACTATGAGAAATGCAGCTATCAAAATGTTAATGGTCGTTTTTATTCTGGAAAGTTTTTGCTTATTCATTTGTTTCATCTCCAAAATTTTGCTTAATTTGATACCTTTTTATGTTTTCTATCGATAGACACACTATGAGAATATAATTTCGCCAAATAATTATGTATCTACATATTAAACGAAAATTGAGCATTGAATGGGTAGAATAATTATTTATGCAAATAAACCGTCTCAAAAAACGTTACTTGGTTATGAATAACTATATTATATATTTTATAAGAAAGTATTGCTTCTATCATGGATTCTTATCTAAAATAAGCAAATAGTATTATCGTTTGGAAAATAGTGGCCATAAGTTAGTTTTCCTCGTAAAAGTACTTCAAATCAGCACGTATTATTTCAGAGAAATGAAAATATCAAAAACAAACAACAAAAGATCTAACTTTGTATCGTATGAATAAGAGAGAATCACGAAACAAATTTACATATTATACACTATATGCTGTCTCTAGATTATGTTTTTAAACATCTTGTTTTGATTAACGTATTTTTGTACTAAAGCATGTACTAACTGCGAGGGTTTTGATCAACCTCTAATTTTCGTGAGTCATTTATTTCCAATTTATAAACAAAGTACAAAATTAAGGAGCTTATCGAAATACTCTTGCAAGATCTCTCAAATTTGAGTTTTAGTCCATTTTTGACAAGGTATTTTAGATCAATCTACTGAATCTTCTTGAGGCATTATATAGAGGAAATCCTCCACACATCATGAAATTGATTGTTATCTACAGAGCCTTAAGAATTCTAGATCTTGAATGGAACTCGCAGTTTGATAATTTCTTTAAATAATGCTTTTTGTTCCAGTTTATGAAGTAGGTTCATCGAAATTTAGATCACCAATTTTGAATTTAACTATAATAGAAGTACATAAACTAAGTTTTTGTGAATTGTGGGTAATCTAGGCAAAAATGCCAAATAAAATTATTGATGTCTATAACATTAACTGGAAGAAGATACATCATTGTCAGATATCATCGTTTAATAGGATTAAAAAAGCAAATTTGCTTTGATATCATCTAATAGAAGCTAATTAAGTACTTAATGTAAGGGAGATTCCATATCCAGTCTGATGACTCCAAAAAACTCCTTAAAAGACATGTATTATGGATTAGTGACAAGCTTATTTTCTGGGTTGGTTCAATATTGTTCTTGACATTCGTAATAATGAACAAATGGTTTCAAGTTGGGATCGTCATGAAGCCCAAATAAAAATAACACAAACAAAAACTTATTAATGGTTAAGCCAGAATCAGGCTTTATGTTTACGATAATCACGGGTGCGCAGTTTGGTGATGAGGGAAAAGGAAAGATAGTAGACCTTCTTGCAAAAGATTATGACATTGTTGCTCGTTTTCAGGGAGGAGACAATGCAGGTCATACAGTAAGGGTAGGGGATGAAATCTACAAGTTGCATCTTATTCCTTCAGGTATCCTTCTTGATACCAGGGCTCTTATCGGGCCTGGGGTTGTTCTGAACCCTAAAATTCTGGCCGAAGAGATTTCAATGCTTGAGCAACATGGAATAAGGATCAATGCTAATAATTTTGGAATGGATGCAAAGACGAGTATAATCATGCCCTATCATATAGAAATGGACTTGCTAAGGGAAGAGTCGAGGGAAACTAAAATAGGAACCACGAAACGTGGAATAGGTAACGCTTACGTTGATAAGGTTGCGAGAGACGAAATCCGCCTGGCTGAGCTTGTGGATAGCAAATGCTTACTTGCAAAACTTGAAGAGTTTGCTCCCCAGAAAGAAAAAGAAATTGAAGCAATGGGAGGAGATCCGAAAATCGTCAGAGACCCTACCCTAATAAATAAATATTCTGAACTTGGAAGGCAATTTGCTGATTATGTCACCGATGTTTCTAGAGAAATCAATGAGGCTCTCGATGAAGGAAAACATGTGATGGCTGAAGCTGCTCAGGGTACTCATCTCGATGTGATACACGGTACTCAAAAATTCGTAACTTCTTCTTCAACAATAGCAGGTTCTGCCTGTGCCAACCTTGGGGTAGGCCCTACAAGGGTTGACAACGTGATTGCTATAGTTAAAGCTTATATCACAAGAGTAGGAGACGGCCCGCTTCCCACAGAGCTTACAGGAGAACTAGGAGAAAAGATACAGAAAGCTGGGAGAGAATTCGGGACAACTACTGGCAGAGGTCGAAGATGTGGATGGTTCGATCTGCCTCTCTTGAAAAAGGCTATTGTTCTTAATGGGTATACTGAGATTTCTCTAACCAAATTGGATGTATTGACAGGTATTGACCCGATCAGGATCTGTGTTTGCTATAATTACAAACTAAAAAAATTGGATTATCCCCCGGAACTCACAGATGACCTATTGGATTGTAAACCTGCTTACGAAGATCTCCCTGGGTGGGAAAATGATCTAACTGAAGTAAAAACATTTGAGGAGCTCCCCAAAAATTCCAAAAATTATGTCAAAAGGTTAGAAGAACTTATGAAAGTACCTATCACTTATATTTCAGTAGGTCCAGCCAGGTCGCAAACCTTTAAAAAGAAATAATTCTATTTATTAAGCTTGTCAGGTAAGTTACCTTCCAATTCAGTGGGGCATATCTACAGGGTAGCTATGTATGTTTGGCACTTAAACGGATTTGAGAAATCTAAAGATTTAGTAGTTACCTTGAAGGATATAAATTCATTTTTGCCTATCCAGGATTGGGCTTTTCCGAAAGTATTGGGCGAATTAGAAAATTGTGGGATGATAATAACGACAAGACAACGAGGTAAAAGTCCCACTGTAACCGTATTGTGTGATAATTGTTATTGAGGATATTCCATACATGCTCTAAATTTTCTACACTGTTCAAATTTGGACACTTAAACCTACTTTATGACACATTATTTTAATGAATGTAAATATAAGAGAATTTCGATAAAATCCGATGATTTAAGTATTGAAGAGTTTAAATCGCTTAACATTAATTTCTATTTATGAAGGGTCTTATTTATTTTGCTCTTAAAGCTCCAATTTTTAGTAGTTGAAATGCTACAAACATCTCAAATTTACCTATTTTATTCACAAAGCTTCGATTCTTTGAAATTTTTTTAAACAGCTTACAGAGACCCTAAAGTGATGACCTCCCATATCCATCAACAGTATTTATATAGTGACTAAATATTAATAATACAACTATTAATACAAGAAACAATAATTCACTGATGAAGCCAGCCATAATTCATGATCTTTGTCGCATTGATATTGATTCAGAAATACTGAGAACTAAATACAATTTATCTGAAGTACTATCTTAAAAATACTTCAAAATAGACTTTCTTATTTGAAGAATTTTGTGTAATGTAATCTCACGAAAAATGTGTAAATTATTGAGGATTTTGATAGACCCCTGATTTTCTCGATGCATTGCCACACAATTTATAATCATAAGATCAAATTAATGGGTCAATCTAAATCCTTTCTATATAATTGTTATATGTTTAGGATTTTAGATTGTCTATAGTTTCTCAGATTCTTGAAAGCTACCAAAGGACAGTAATTGTTATATTAGATACCCGATTGTTGCAGAAATCTACAGAAGTTTCTGGAAACTAAATTATAGAAGACTATCGCCTATAAAATAATGATCGATATAGAACGTACAAAATGTAGAAAAAATGAATGGCAGGAAAGAAAGTAAAAGGAATGTATTGACTTTTAGAGATGGATAGTGTAACCTGTCGAATCACTATACTTAAAGGCTGATTAAAAGAAATAGATTATGTTGAATTCAGAAATTTATTCTGAACCATAATAAACAGCATAAATTATGAAAACGTAGTTTTGATAGAGCCAACGGTGTTGATATTAATGAGTAAGGAATGTTCAGATTGCCATGGGCGTGGATATGAATTTATTTCAACTGATGTCTGCCCTCAATGTAAGGGAAAAGGCAAGTCAAAATCAGTAGATTTCATGAAATTTTCGGAAAAAGATATTGACAGCTTCCTGAAAGAAGGAGCAATATGTGAGAAATGTAAGGGTACTGGAAACCTTGAAATAACTTTACAATGTAAAACTTGCGAGGGGCTCGGAAATTTATATACTTGTAAGGTTTGTGGGGTGCGTATTTTGGAACTTCGAAATACAGAAGATGGGATATGCGATTCCTGTTCCATTTCTAAATATGTTTATTCACTTGATGATTCCTGTGATATTAAGGATGTGGAAGCAGAAAAACTTTACCATGGCATAGTTAACAGCAAAGCATCTTTTGGAGTTTTTGTGGATCTCAATCCCCATATAAGGGGGCTTATGCACTCCAGCAATGTTGGAACCTTACCTGAAATGGGGGATCCCGTTATTGTACTGGTAAAAAACATCAAAGCCGGAGGAAAACTCGACCTAATTCCGAAAAACTTCAAAAAATATGAAACAATTGAGATTGAGAAAGAGCTTCCACTTAAGAATTCTGCTGAAATAGATTCAAGTATGAAGGGTAGGATCATCCGAATAGAAGGAGATGTTATTCAGGTAAAGCAAACCAGTGGGCCAACTATTTTCACGATTAACGATGAGGGAGGATTTATCCAGTGTGCAGCTTTCGAGAGCGCAGGGAAACGCTCCTATCCACACATCGATGTAGATATGATTGTTTCAATCACTGGGGAAGTAACTTTGAGGGATGAACAAATTCAGATAGAAGTCATGAGTATGAAATTGCTTACTGGAAAAAAGGAGACAGTTGTCAGAGAAAGAGTTGAAAGGGTAATTGATGAAAAAGCATCACCTTCTGACATTCCTTTTCTTATAAAAAGCGATATCATGGAAAAGCTCAAACCCAGGATGCTCCTTGTAGCTAAAGAAATTAAGAAAGCTATATTCCATTCGAGGCCCATAATACTCAGGCATCATGCTGACGCTGATGGGATTACCTCAGCAATTGCAATTGAGAGGGCTATACTGCCCCTTATTACTGATATTGGTGGGACAGATGCAGAATATTATTTCTATAAGCGTGCTCCTTCTAAGGCTCCTTTTTATGAACTTGCAGACGTTATAAGGGATATTTCATTTGCACTTGAAGATTCCTCGAGGCATGGCCAAAAACTGCCGCTTGTAATTCTTGTGGATAACGGTTCAACCGAAGAGGATGTCCCCTCAATGCGGCAGGCAGGGGTTTACAACATTGATATGCTTGTTATTGATCATCATCATCCTGATGAGATAGTCGATCAGTATCTTATAGGACATGTAAATCCTGCACATGTAGGAGGGGATTTTGGGGTTACTTCAGGTATGCTTTGTACTGAGATTGCTCGTATGATTAATCCCAAAGTTAGCGATACAATAAAACATCTTCCTGCTGTTTCAGCAGTGGGAGATCGTTCGGAAGCTCCTGAAGCTGCAAGATATATCTCTCTGGTTTCAAACCATTACACTCTTGAAGAACTGAAAGAAATGGCTTTAGCGCTGGATTATGAACAGTTTTGGCTGAAATTTAGCAGTGGAAAAGGCCTTATCGATGATATTCTAGATCTAGGTGATCACATTATCCATAATAAACTGATCTCCCTTCTGTGTGAGCAAGCAAATATCATGATACAAGAACAACTTGAAATCTGTCTTTTTAATGTTAAGTCCCATAAATTGGCAAATGGTGCTATCATGAACGTTATTGATGTCGAGAACTATGCACAAAAATTCACTTTTCCACCACCTGGAAAAACCTCTGGGGAAGTCCACGATATACTTGTCAAGAAAAATCCCGATAAAGCTACAGTGACTATAGGATATGGGCCTGATTTTGCTGTCATTCGTTCGAAAGGGGTTCTTATGAATATTCCAAGAATTGTCAGGGAACTTAGAGAAGAAATGAAAGGCGCAGGTGTCAGTGGAGGCGGTCATCTTGTCGTTGGCAGTATCAAGTTTGTAGAAGGGATGAGGGCCGAGGTGCTATCAAAGCTTGCCGAAAAAATAGCTTCTACGAAAGTCGAATATTGAAAACTTCAATAAACATCATTTCCCTCAGCCCCTTTATAATAGCATGTGTGGATTAAGGAAATGAAATTTATTTATACAAAGATTCAGGTATAGTTTGTGACTCAATTTGAAATTTGATTTTTATGTTGAAATGAGATTTTGATATTTTTAAGGAATGAAGAAGTGATATTGGGCTCAAAAAATTGTTGACCAATTTTCAATTGTTCATGGCCAGGTAATCTCTTTCTTGATAATTATTTTCCAAAATTTTGTATCAACCTTTTTGATATTGAATTGGACAGATTATAGAGGTAATAAAAAAATATTTAATAATTTATACAACGGTATATAGCAAAAATGGAACAAAACTTCCATGTCAAGCATCTTTTTCAGTTTATGGGATTTAAAACTACAAATACGAAACAATTTTAATGAAACTCCTGAAAACTGTCAAATAATTTTTGGCGAAAAGAATCGTTCTGAATCTCTTTATTTAGGAACCATTTCTCCGAATCATAATAAAATTATAACAATTATCGAGGTATGAAACTTTTACTATGACAACAAAAAATGATCCCACTACTAGTATAACTACCAGTTTACTGTCCATATCTTCTGAATTGACTGTATAGCTTATATTGTAACTTTACCTAATACAGCGGTTCCTATTAGTTGTAGTTCCAAATGAATACTTTTATTAGTTTCCAATTTTTCTCAATAGGCAACAAGAAAAAACTTCATGTATACACCTAACCTCTATTTTTAGAATTAAAATTGTATTTACATTGTTTAAATTATTAATTCTTTTGACATTTTTTACTTTACAAGATATTTTCCTGATAATATGTAATAATGAAGTTCACATCTGTCAAAGTTAATTGATTCATCGAAAATTTCAGAAAGGTCTTTTTTCTGTGTTGATAATAGTTCAGTACTCGTTTTGAAATGTTCCCTTTCTCGTAAGTTTTAGTTTATTTGTGGATAATTTATAGAGGATTTCAATAGGTTCCTAAATTTAATAATATTTTTATAAGTTTTATATAGGTGACTCGTAAAAATAAGAGGTTTAAAATAAGAGGTTTATCGAAATCATCTCTAGTATATCCACTTGATCATGCTAATGTCCTCTTTTAGAAATGTTTTTTTGTTTAACTTTTTGATTTATACTCCTAGGTTCGGAATGTTTATCTTTTTCAGGGGACAGTTATATTTCTTTCCGAACAACTAAAGTGGAATGAATTGAATTTAATGGCACCTTCAGGGAAGATGCTTATGAAGTTCTACATTTCATGGAGCCAATTTTTGTCCAATAATAAAATTTCGAGCTATGTGGCCGATTTCTTTCGTTTGCTATGGTTTGTAGGAAAAACTATCCATTTTCCCATTTTTCCAGTTCTTGTCCTAACCGATCGGCCCAGGAATTAACTACAATCATTATAATATTTTTTATTTTGGTTCTAGAATGAATCCTATATCTAAAAACATAGCCTCCTCCATCCAGATTCTGCTGGGACCTTTGTAAAATTTCTTTTTCATGCAATTTTTTTACGGAACGCTGGATTGTGGATATGTCCAGAGTCAAAATTTCTGAAAGAAAGTAAGTGTCAGCCCACTTGTCGGTTTCTTTTAAAAAATATTTCATAACTTTGAGGTCTGCTTTTGTTAGATTAAGAGCACATTTAATTATATCTTCTACTTGGAACTCTTTACAAGCAAAATCCATTGTCTCACTCCATCGAAATTGCTACAGTATAAATATTGTCTTATCGGTAGTAGTTATATATCATCAATGCTATACTCGCCAGCCAAGATATGATGAATATGTTTTTTATTAATATTGTTCCAAGCTTACTTAAATTCAACAACCAAAAAATTCAAAGCTTAGGAAATAAGATTCATAAAGCAAGTACGAAAGCGTTCTGATAATTATCAAGTTACTATTGATGGTATTGATTGGTTTTTTTCTATATTTCTAAAACTAGGTAATGAATTTAATTCAAGTACTGATTTAATTTCTTTGCACATACTTATTTGTTCGATAAGAGCATTTAAAAGCCGAAGTCCAAGAGAATCCGCATTTTGAAATTTATTTTTTGAGGTTACCTTCCATTCTATCAGTTAATTTTGTATGTTCTGGAATAATTTTTCCCACACAATATTGGACTCAGACAGAAAAGAATTTCATTTGACGACAAAAGTTTCAGTTTTACAGAGATTTACTTGGATTCGATACTTTTTACGATTTCCTAGTTTTCAGATTTTAACTCAAGCTCGTAAGAAAATAATGAAATTTTAACTTGATTAAAATAATGCTTTGGTAATAAAAAAAATGGCAATGGCTGTTTATTTATAAAACAATATTAAAAGCAACATAATTACTTCAGTACTTACTAATTTTCACTTCCCTATAAAAATAAGTCCCATGCACTTCTATATATGGTTTAAACGTTTTTAAATGCTTTTCTATCATATAATTCTTAATATAATCCTAAAATAAAATTCAAGTCAAAAATATATTGATGCTTTATCATAATTTTTCAAAGACTACGTAAATATCAAGATTGATGCTTCACTTACACTGGAGGTATTTTAGTGTAGCTTGAGGATGGAATCAGTCCTAATTATTTTCACGCGGTCTCAAAAACAGTACCTTATGCTGAGTGCTAAAAATCCGTATGTGAGCCTCTCTAAAAAAATAAAGATTAGGAACTTATACAATCATTGAAAAATTCTCTTTAAAAATTAAAATTAAACTGTCAAATTGGGCTGCGATTTGGGATGTGGTATTTAGTTCAATTGTTCAATTTTTGTGGATTAATCAACAAGCATAGGGTATTTTTGTAACAGGGTCCTTTCGGCAAAAACTTTATATAAACAAACTCCTTTTATAGGTTGCTTTAAATCTGAATTACCATGCTCCTGTGGCCGGGGTAGGGTAGAGGTTATCCTGTGGCCCTGTGGAGGCTACGATCCGAGTTCAATTCTCGGTCCCGGCCCTTATTTTCCTTGGATACTTTTGTTAGATTTTTTTCAGTTCTAAGTTTGTGTTTTTCAATTACTTGTAATTTAACATCTAACTGTGCTATATACCACCATCTTCAATTGTCACAATACTTACTAGCTTGAGGTATGAGATCAAATGAAATTTATTTTGTGTTCAGATTTAATTTGAGATTATTAAAGGCTTATTGATGCTGATTTTTTAGTTCAACTGCTGAAGTCCTATCTCTAAAAAATGTAAACGAGAACTTGCATGAAAGCGCTTATTATAGATGGCTATGTGGACGAACCTTCCTGCCTGGGGGTCCCTCCATACCTTTCTCCGTATCCGCGTTATATAGCAGGAGCTCTCAGAGAACGCGGGCTTCATGAAAAAGATATCCATTACTATACCATCGACACTCTTAGAGAAAATCCTCCTGGTATCGGGAGACTTATAGAAAGAGCAGAAATTTTGATTGTTATTGCAGGAATGACAGTGCCCGGAAAATACCTTCGGGCTTCTCCTATAACCCTTGAAGAAATAGAGGCTATCTTCCGAGTTGCAAGTGGCATAAAAATACTCGGTGGTCCAATCAGATTAGGATTTAGCAAAGAAGGTGGAGAAGTTGCAAAATGTACTGAAGATTCATTAATCCTCGAAAACGTCTTAATTGCTCGAATAGATATAGAGGCTTTTGTTTATGATCTATTTGAAAGAAGATATAGTGGAAACGGAATTTATCCGTCATGTCTGAAAATACCGGAAGTAATTGAGCACCGCTTCAGGACAACAGCTGAAATTGGGCGTTGGGGGCCGAAAGGGGCTTTTTTGATCAGGCAGCATCCGGATTACCCTTATTGCATGTGTGAACTTGAAACTTACAGAGGTTGTAACAGGCAGATTCACTGCTCTTTCTGTACAGAACCCTTTTATGGAGCTCCAAATTACCGCAATGTTGAAGAGGTGATCAATGAAGTATCAGCTCTTTATGCTCATGGAGCTAGTTATTTTAGAATAGGGCGTCAATCGGATCTTTTTTCCTATCATGGGATAGATATTGGAGGGCCTGTTCCAAAGCCTGAGCCTGATATAATTGAAAGGCTTTATAAGGGAATCCGGAATGCTGCTCCTAATCTTTCAGTGCTACATATGGACAATGCAAATCCTAATACTCTTGCCACTTATCCACAGGAATCGGAGAAGATTCTTAAAACAATAATTAAATATCATACCTCAGGGGACGTGACTGCATTCGGGATGGAAAGTGCCGACCCGCGGGTGATTGCAGCAAACTGTCTTAAGGCAAGCTCCGACGAAGTTTTTGAGGCAATTAAACTTGTGAATAAGTATGGAAGAGTTAGAGGGGCAAACGGACTTCCTGAAATTCTTCCTGGTATTAATTTTGTGCACGGGCTGATTGAAGAATCTAAAAAAACTTTTAAACTTAATTATTATTTCCTTAAGAGTGTGCTCGATTCTGGAATGCTTTTGCGTAGGATCAACATTCGACAGGTTATGGCCTTTCCCGGAACGCCTATTTACAAAAATGGAAAAGCTGGAAGAATGAACAAGAGGCTCTTTATGGACTATAAGGGAAAGGTTCGAAAGACTATTGACCTTCCTATGTTACGGCGCGTTGTACCAAATGGCACAGTTCTCAGAGATGTCATGTGTGAAGTGCATGGAAAGGGAGTTACTTTTGGAAGACAACTTGGTTCATACCCTTTGCTAATTGGGGTTCCTGATTCTCTGCCTTTGCGGAAATTTATTGACGTTATCGTCACCGGGCATGGAATGCGCTCGATTACTGGTATTCCTTATCCACTGTCTATTAACATGGCTTCTTTTTCCCTTGTAAAAGAATTGCCTGGAATTAGCGGGAAAGTTGCTGCTTCAGTTATTGCCGGAAGTCCCTATATTGATAGGGACGATTTTCTTAGGCGTATAAAGGAAGGCGAAAAATTGGTAAATTTTATTAAAATTTGATTATAGTGGTTTAGAAGTTTGTAATTTATTCGATCTTAAAGTTACTTATCCAACATAATGACAGCAAAAATAGCCGTCAGAATTGATCCAATAAATCCAATCGATCCAACTTAGAAAAGTGCACTGTTGTTTAACAAAAAATAATTAAAAAGATTATGAACTGGTAGCTTTGATTGATTGTAATTAGTTACCAGTGCAATTAATGATAATTTTTTTCGATCTCATAGCTATTTAAAATTCTAAAAAATAAGGATATTAAAACATCAAAACACGCACATTATATATCCAACTTTCCGTAGCTGTACCTAAAATGCCATCTATTTTATCAATATAACAGTAGCTTAAAAATTAATCTAACTTTCAATGAATACTAGTGGGCAAATAGGCAAAAAAGTTATAGCTGATTTCGATACACTACTTCATTTTGTCATATACTTATAATTGGCATATATATGATTCGTGAAACTCAATGTATATCGAAATCCTCTTGATATGTATACATCTGTAGAATGTTAAGTAAATATTATAGAGGAATAATCTTCTCTCCGTACATCTCGTTTAGTACCTGACCCATTGCAGCATAAATTGCTGAAAGGCCTACGATGATTCCCTCATAGCCGGCAATTTTAGTTATTGCGGGATTCCCCAGATAAGTTCCTGCAGCAAGCAAGAAAAACAGGAGGGTCAACGACAGGAATACAAACTGAAGAACCCTTGTTGTTCTCAGTGAGCCTATGAACATGTACAGGGTGAAGATTCCCCATAAGAATAAATATGCGGCAAAATCTTTTGCTGTTAGAGCAAGTGCAGTAAAATTATCTCCTAATTTAGGTAGTAGAACAATTCCCACCAGAGTTAGCCAGAAGAATCCATATGAGGTGAAAGCAGTGGCTCCAAAAGTGTTGCCTTTTTTCCATTCCTCTATTCCAGCAACGACTTGCGCTAATCCACCGTAGAAGATGCCCATGGAAAGAATCACTCCTCCCAGTGAATAGTATCCTGCATTATGCAGATTCAGAAGTACAGTAGTCATTCCAAAACCCATCAAACCCAAAGGTGCAGGGTTCGCGGTTTTATCCGCTATATTTACGGCTACATTACGGATGCTCGTAATATCTTTGATGTTTTGGCTCATGAAATCCAATCCTCCTTCCGTTAACCGGATATTTAGCCTATTCTTCAATAGTCTCTCTATTATCTTCCAATGATTATATACCGGCTTATTTTACATTTGCTCACCCTATTTAAATTTGGTGATAATTGTCTGAATTAATTAGTATAGAGCTTATCTCAAAAACTCAAAATTACTTTCTTAAATCTGGAATTTAAAATAACCAATTGATCTTGTGATTAAGAAAATGATTCTGAAATACTTATTGATGTGGTAATAAAATTAGTTTTTGGATGAACTCATAATTCAAATATTATTTGATCTATTTCATAATTCAATATGAAATCTAAATCATGCAAAATCAGGCCCTACACATTTGTTTAGTTGACAATACATTTTAGTTTTAGTATTATATTGTAGGATGGTAAACGAGAAGCAAAACTAAAGTTCACCGATGTTTACTGTCCTAACCAAGATTGTAAATTTTATGGTATTACCGGGAAGGATAACATCATAGGCAATGGCACAACTAAATCAGTAAGAAAAGAGTTCGCAAATATATCTATTGTGAGTGCGGCAAAGTATTCAATGATCGAACAGATACTTTATGTGATAATCTTCGCAAAGATTAATCAATTGTTTTGTTAGCTTTAAAAATGTCTATGAAAGGAACGTCAATAGGAGCGCTTGCTGATGCACTGGAAGTCAGACAGACTATAGTCAGTAACTGGTTGTTTCGCGCAGCGAAACAATGTAAGAAGCCAAATAAATATTTGATGAAAGATGTAAATGTTTCTAAAGTTGATATGGACGAATTGTGGGTAATAGTCAGAATAAATCATTACGAGGTCAGAAAAAGGAAAATAAGGAATATTGAGGCAGATAAGCTTTGCACCTAAGTCGAAATTGATAATCGTTTTTATCTCAGAACCAAGGGAAAAATTTGTGGCGGATGGATTGATAGAGGTAACGGATAAGCATTTTTCAGACTCAAAAACTTTTTTACCAAGATGGACTAAAATTTTATGATATTGCCCTTTTAAAAAAGTATGGAGAATGGATTGATTTTCCTAGAACTGAACAGAGAGGAAGATCTAAAAAGCCAGCGTTAGTATCTGATAAATACCTTAAATATGCTTAGGTCATCAAAAATAGACACGGAAAAAGGCTCAAGAAAGTTGATAAAAGAATTATTTTTGATCAGAAGATAGATCAGAGAGGACTATCAAAATATTCTTAATAGTTCTAAGCAAATATTATTTCTCAACTATGTTTGGATCTTTTTCGGTTTGACATTGGAGCAGGTGTAGGAGTTGATGGACGAGTATTAAATTGCCTAAAAATAGGCCCGGAAGAGTATGTATATTTAATTGCAACTATATCTCGATTCAATTATGGTGACCAAAAAATAACTACAAATACATATGGTTAGAATTTGATTGCTGATGGGTTTAAGTAGGGGTATAGTTCAACGACAACACCATTTGTGAAAATGATGATTAATTATAAGTTAAATACTACGCTAAACTGTTGTAGATACATGAAAATATCAGTTAATCTCAAGAAAAGTGTTATGTATTCCATTGCGTGAACATACTGGTGTACATTGCGTGGCAAACACCATATGGCTATTTGTTTGCAACATCTACCAGAGATGTTTAATTTTTCAAGCTCTATTTTAAGTTCTCTACTCTGAGATCTTTAGAACCAGAATATGATAAAAGCATATATCCAATAATACTAAAATATACTTCAGACTTTGTTTTATTCAGATAATCTAAAGTTATATATTTTGTTCTTAGTTTTTTGATATTTCCATTTCTCCGAGAAAATATGTGCTGTTGGTAAAAAGTTTTATGAGAAAAAATAGCCTATAACTACGATTTTCTAAATGGTATAACACTTTATTTATTTTAGTCAATAAGCCGCAAATAGAAACAATACTTTAGTATAAATAGTCATTATATACTTATTAATAAGCAGATAATAAAATTTAATATAAAATTGGATAATTATTAATCAATTTCTACGATTGTTATATTCATTTGCTTAAATATTGTGTGTTCATGTTTATTTGGTGGAATAATATTCTCACCGTGTGTTTATTAATAGAAAACGTAAAAATGTATCAAATTAAGCAAAATTTTGGAGATGAAACAAATGAATAAGCAAAAACTTTCCAGAATAAAAACGACCATTAATATTTTGATAGCTGTATTTCTAATAGTAGCATTAACAGTTGCTTCCACAAGTGTATGTTCTAATCAGTCGGTTAAAAACTCAAATTCGGTTGAAAACTTAAATTAGGTTGATACAAATATCCATGTCGACTCAAATCCAGTTAATTATGGAAACCCTGAAAATGAGTTTTTATTTTTTATAGTTGTATTTGAATAGTCTGTTCAGCAGCTGTAAGAGTGATGGGGGTTTTACAAAAAAAATATTTGAAACAAGAGCTTTTTTATCATTTTCTGTATTTTTGATTGATTGCAGCTAATTGTTAGTGAAATTATATGTAAATATGTCGATTGCTGAAGATGATAACAAGTCTCTTTTTTCGATATCCATTTTGCAATCATTGGGTATATCAATGCATAGTTTATATTAAAATCGAGTTATTTTTGAAGGATCTGAACAAAAAAATAACTATAAAGATTCCTTAAATCCCCTAAAATGCGCAGATTTTACAACACAAAAAATGTACAAATTGAAATCAAAAAACAGAAGTTTTGCAAATAAAGATATAAATATACTACTTAAAAAAATTTGTATATCCATATTAAGAAGACAACCGCTATTTTACTGGTAGTTGCTTTCTTACTATCAGTGGCAGCTACAACAATGAACACCAAAGATTATGGAAATGGAGAAATCCCCGCAGGTGGAGGACTGAGTAGGAATTCCAATTTCGGAAAAAAAGAGTATATCTGAGGTACCAGATACGATAGTATTATTTCTCATCATATAAACAAATGTTAATAGCGACAAATTCTTATATTTTTCAGAAGTACTGTGATTAAACACAAATATAAGACAGTACTGATTTTGCAATGCATAGCCAAATTGATTATTTCACCAACTACATAACCAATATTTTATTGTTGTTAACTTCATGTTGATGGATGTTCTAATCATATATAATCTAAAATTGTTGGTTACTTAATTTCCAGGGCAGCCATGACATTCCTTAAGGTTGTCTATCTCGCTCCATTTATTTTTTGAGTCTTAGCAGTTGAATGGAAAGATCAATAGCATTAAATTTTTAATTGTCTAAATAAGAATTTAATCAATTTGACAATAACTTATATTGAGTGCCAAATATATATCTCTCCAATATGGTAATTAAAATTTAATATTATGAAAATTTAATACGTTAATCTATTCACATTCTCATTAAAAATAGACAATTACTATCAAAGAAACTGATATTAGAGAGAATATAATGAAAATGAATATTGGACTATTCATGAGAATTAGTTCACATCCGGTGACCAATCTAGCAAATAACATGTCAGCTCTCTATACTAATGTGGCAGATTAGTCCTTATTACATGAGTGGAATGTGAGAGTCGGGGAAAAATTGCCTTCTTATATCAAAGATTTCGTGCAAAAGGCAATTTCCCAGAATATTTCAAAAAAAATGTAAGTTAAAGTGAAAAATAAAGTATACTTGGTAATATCCCATCCCACACAGGACGAAAGAGAAGTAATCCTTTATGGATTCGATATAACTGATCAGAAAGAACTTGAAATAAAACTTCAGGAAATCAAAAAAAGTACCACGACATATTAGAGACAATTAAAGACGTAGATGCTAGGTTGAGAGATACATTTGATCACATAATCGAGATAGCTGACGAAGTAAACGTTAAGTTGAAAGAAGCATTTAATCATTTAGAAGAATTAGTTAAAAAGCGTACATTGGAACTTGAGGATGCATATATATCGCTAAAATAAAATGAAATGATGCTTGTTGAAGCTCAAATAATAGCTCATGTTGGAAATTGGGATTGGAATCTTGTAATTGATGAAATGTACTGGTTTGATGAAATGCATCATATTTTTGGGTTCGATTTCCAAAAATTGGGCGGTACTTATAATGATTTTTTAAATTATATACATCCCAACGACAGATAATATGTAGATAATGTCACTCGGGAAGCTTTAAATGGAGATACTTATACGATTGATTATAGGATCATTTCAGCTGATGGAGAAAAGCACATAATCTATTTGGAAAGAGAAGTTATTTTTGAGAAGGAGGATAACCCTATTCAAATGAGAGCGACAGTTCAGGACATTACAGAGCATAAAAAAGCTGAAGAGAAAATTCGAACCTTAGCGCATATTGTGGAATCATCAAGTGATGCTATCCTTACTTTATCCCTTGATTGTATAATTACTAATTGGAATCGGGGTGCAGAGCATATTTATGGTTATTTATCTGGGAAAATTCTAGGAAAAAGCGTATCAATACTCACACTGATGATCTCAAAAGTGAAACAAAAAAGTTGGTTGAAAAAGTCAAGCTGGGCGAAAAGATCCAGCACTATGTAACTTCAAGGTTAAGAAAAGATGATAAGTTAATATATGTTTCAATTGCTCTTTCTCCGGTTTTTGATGCATCTAAAAATCTTGTGGCTATCTCAGTTGTTACTAGGGACGTTACTCAGAAAATTGATGCCGAGAAATCTATATTAAAAGCTGAAATAATCAGAAAGCAAGAACTCTATCATAGAATCAAAAACAATTTGCAAGTGATCTATTCCCTACTGGATCTCCAAGCTGATAAATTTGAAAATAGACGCTATATTAAGGATTTGGAAGTTCTGGAGGCTTTCAGAGAAAGCCAGGATAGAATGATATCTATGGCTCTTATTCATGAGGAATTATACAAACGTAAACAATTCGAAACTCTGGATCTATCGGCATACATTCGAAAAGTGGTTGAAAAACTTTTCCATACTTACGTATTTGATGACAAAAATATTCCTCTGTACATGGATCTGGAAGAAAATGTATTCTTAAATATGGATGGTGCAGTTCCTTTGGGAATAATTGTCACTGAACTGGTTTCAAATTCTCTTAAACATGCTTTTTCAGGGAGAGATACAGGGGAAATCTATATCAAATTGCGTAAAGAAGAAGATGGAGAACTCATGAATAGCAGGGAGGAAAGCACATGTAAAGACTTTATGAGCACCAGTTTCATTTTGCAAGTTTCAGATGATGGGGTAGGTATACCGAGAAATATAGATCTAAAACGAACCAATAGTCTTGGTATGCAGTTGATAACCGCTCTGGTAGATCAGTTAGATGGAGAAATTGTGCTGAAAAGGAATGATGAAACGGAATTTACTATTAGGTTCATATTAACAGAAAAAGAAAGAAGCTTCGACTAACATGAGATAGATAGTTTTTATAGCACAAACTGTACCTTACAAAATTGTACCTCAAAATTATATATTGAATAGAACTTATGCAATCAAACTAAAAATGAGGATCTTTATACCTGAAATTAGATATGAACTATTAATTGTATAACATTAATTTAACTAAAATTATCTTATGTACCTGATTTTTGATTTTGAGCGCTTAAGTTTCAAAATTAAAAGTATGGAAAGGTATGGGAATCTTTATCCGTGGAGACAAGCTTGCAAAAAATCCTGAATTCATACCTGTAGACTAATTTCAGAAGCTAGGGTGCTGAATATATCTGAAGCTGGGAGAAATCCAAATCTCAGAGAAGGACCAGCAATTTTTTCCCAGTTCATCTATTTAAATTGAAGCATATCTGCTTTTTAGGACTTATGTAGTTGAACGAAAAAATCAACCGCATTAAGCCTATAATTGTTTAAAAAAGTTTGATCACAACGTTTATTGCGTTCTATTTTGTACATCAAATGCATAAGGCCTCCTAATATAATGATACATAGGTTTTGCTAAAAATTTATGCGTCAATGAAACTGAGAAATCCTGTTTTATAATGAAAGAAGGGGATGCATAACAATCATTTTCACAGAACTTTCAAGGGCTTTAGGCACTTATTTTATGGAAGAGTATCTTAACCAAAGAAAAATCATCTCTATACGCAGGCAACTAACTATACTATTTGAGTTAATGTTGGTGCTGAATGCGAAATTTTGTTCCGTTGCAACAGTTCTGAAAACAGTCTCATCCATAGAATTGCAATGATTATTGTACCAATTCCACCAAGTAACACAGCAGGTATAACCCCAAACAAGGAAGCAGTTAACCCAGACTCAAATTCGCCAAGTTGATTTGATGTACCTATAAACATCGTATTTACGGCGTTTACTCTACCTTTCATATTATCTGGGGTTTCCATTGGTATCAATGTTGAACGGATGACTATACTTACCACATCAGATGCTCCTAACATTACAAGTGATATGAATGATAATACAAAAGAACTTGATAAAGCGAAAATTATGGTAAATATTCCAAAAAATATTACTGCAATAAACATAATACGCCCTACATGTCTCTTCAATGGATTTAGTGCTAAAATAACGGAGATTATTAATGCACCTATGGCAGGTGCTGAACGCAACAATCCTAATCCTAAAGGTCCAATTTTTAAAATATTGCTAGCATAAACAGGTAACAAGGCTGGAGCACCTCCAAATAATACTGCAAAAAGGTCAAGGGATATTGCCCCAAGTATAACAGGCTTGCTTTTGATGAATGATATTCCCCCAAATATTGAATTTATGGTCAGTGGTTCAGAGTTTTGTTGCTCCTTCTTTGTTGAAATGAAGAGAATAATCACACTTGTCGCTAACGGTAATATACCAGCTACAGAGTAAGCAACTTCGGAATTTAATGCATAAAGGACTCTTCCGATTGCTGGGCCTAGAATGATTGCAAACTGGACTGTAGAGGTTGCTAAAGCAGCTACCTCTGGGAAAAGTTCCTTGCTGACAACATTAGGCAGCAAAGATTTCATTGAAGGGCCTTGAAAAACATTGGTAATGCCTATGAAAAAGATAGTAACGAGAATTCCCTCTTTGGTAATCCATCCGTTATGACTTTCGAAAGCAAGAACGAAAATCCCTATACTTTCTACAATTTGACTAAAATAAATTATCAACTTTCGGTCATAACGATCTGCTACATAGCCGACTACAAGAGTAAGTAAAAACATAGGTAAAAACTGGACTAATCCAACAAGCCCAAGATAAAAAGGCATTTGAGTAAGTGAATAAATTCACCAACCTACCGCAACAGTTAACATTTGAAAAGCCATACTGGTTTATACACGGGCAACTAATAAGAGTATTAAGGATCTGTTTTGAAATATAAGCGGAACTTTAAGCGGAAACATTATATTATAAGCTCCTTCTGATGGTAGTGCCTGGGAAGATGGAGATATCTTAGAGCGGATTCTTCGAGGTGACAACATGACTCATGCAGCCAGGATCTGCACCGCAGTGTACCGATATAGCTGCAAAAAAGATATGCTCAGCGACTCTATTTCGGGCTTTCATCTGTTGAAAGAACTGTGATTTTTAGTTTTGTTGTAAAATCGGTGTAAACATTTACAATTAGGGAAGTTAATTATTCTTATCATCAGGAAGCTGGTACACAAAAACAATAATTATAATATCAAACTGCGGGAATATAATTTTTGCACCACAACCTTTGATTGAGCTTCAAAGAGAGTGCTCAAAATATGAAGATTAATCTAATTAATCCCTTATAGCCAACATAAGGTAGGCTTTAATGCTATTCGGTCCGAGTCCCGTGTCGAAAGTTGAGTCTTTTATATAAATAATGTTGAACAATGATTTGAAAGTAAGTTCTATTTCAGCTATTGAAATCCGCCTGAGCCCGTAGGCTTTGTACTCTTTCTCGGAGAAACAGAGCATGAAATATTTGCCGCCTGGTTTTAGAATTCTACGGACTTGCTGTGCAAAAACTGGCCTTTCCTCGTCCGTCATTGCATCAAACAAACCCGAATCGATAATGAAATCAAATTCAGCCTCCCTGAAAAGTCGGTCCATCTGTAACATATTTCCGACTACAAAATCCACCTTGACATGATGCTCTATGGCTTTTGCTTTTGCATCTTTGATAACATCTTCAACGATGTCTATACCTGCGACATCACATCCATTTATGGCTAACATTATTGCATTATCACCCCGCCCACATCCGATATCTAGAGTTCTGCCAGGTTTAATTTCTCCGTCATTTATAAGAGCTTCGAAAACTGGCTGAGAATGACCGATGTCCCATGGTGGTGTGCCTATGTATGCTTTATTCCAATTCAAGCTAATCTTCTCACGACTAAAAATTCAGTTACTATTTTGATTACAGATAACTATTTTGCTGATTGATCTCTGTATACTTTTGGCTTTCCCTGAATAAAATTATATGCTCAACTTATATGCTCAACTATAGTACAGTTTTTCTAAGATAAAAAATTTATATCATTTTCTACTTTTTTAATTCATTGAAGAACAGCATAATGAAAGTTTCATAAAGACTACTGTTTTCAATTTTTGGTTACTATCACATAATGAGATTTCACGGCTACGTAAGTGCAGAGATTTTGCTATAAAAGCCCTGCATTAGCGGAAGGTATGTCTAAAATAGTTTTGGAAAAATAGGAAATAAAGATAAACTAACAGCAATAACACTAAAATTATTATTACTAAGAATTTGAAATTGCTGAGAAGATTCTTTTAATACCGTAGATGATACTGAATTGTCACTAACTTTAGTACCAGCTACTTTATAAGTTTCATCTCAAAGTTCATACGGAACTTTGAGATGAAACAGGCACCTCGCAATTATAATTATTATTAATAAATTCTAGATTGCCCTAAGCTATTGAATCCCATGGATTAATTGCAAGTGCTTTGTCACAGGCTCTCAGTGCTTCATCGGATTCATTTAGGTCAGATGGAGAATTTCCTTTGTTGTTCCAAGAATATGAATCAGTGGGTTAATTTCAATTGCTTTGTCGTGGGTTTTTAGGTCATTTTCAAGTGCTTTATTTAAATTATGATACATCGTTGCTGTCGGCGTTCGAAATGCTTGAAAATGATACACAGCCTATGAGACTCAATAGCATTAAAAACACAGTTAAGTAATTCCTAAGACCTTTATGATTGTATTCTATTGTATCATTAGAAAGGATTTTTGCAACGGAACCTCATATTTTCTGTGTATTCTCAGTGTCTTTCACAAGAGAAAATGACTGTTTTTAGATTATGAACTTTTGAAATCCTGATTTTTATTCATTGACGTAATTTGTAATGTTGCAAAAAAAATGATACTGTTTTATCGATTAAAATTGTTTAGCAATGTTGAAGTGATCCGACGGACATTTTATATTGAAAAGTAGGTCTTGTGAGCTGCTGGCGAAGGGGGTGCCTACAGCTCGATCGAATATTTAATTTAATTATACATTAAAATTTATTAATTATAATTTAATTTAATTGATTATATACTTTTATGAATATAGTATACTAACTCGAAATAATTAGTAATAAAACTACGTGTTCCTGATCTTATGAGTTATAGTATATGGGGAAACGTTCTGACAATCAATAAATGACGTAATTTCAAGCCCTACTCTGAAAGATATTGATGATGCCAAAGGAAAAGGGGGTCAGAAGTACCCGGCCGCGATATGGCTTTATTCTATCTTCCCATGATTGTGAGAACGCTCGGAGGTCGAGTAAAGCAGTCACGTTCCAGTATCACAGCACCTACGTGGACAAGGAATTCCTCTCTCATATATTGTTCGCGGCGATCGTCTCATCTCTCCGCCCAGATGAATATCACAGAGCAAAAAAAGCAGAGGAACTGTTAAAATTGAAATTAGAAGAACTTACTCAATCAAATGAAGAATTGTAACAATTTGCTTATGTTTCGTCTCACGATTTACAAGAGCCCTTGAAAGTGATCACAAGTTATTTGCAGCCTTTACAATGGAAATATCGGGATAATCTCGATGGTAAGGCTGATACATACATACACTTTGCTGTTGATGGAACTTCACGTATGCAAAATTTGATAAATGATCTTTTGGAGTTCTTTCGAATGACTAGAAGTGGCAGAAAGCCTAAAACTACGAATCGTGAATTTATTTTGAATCAGGCACTTTCCAATTTAAAATTGGGGATAAAAGATAATAAAGTTACTATATCTCATGATCCTTTACCTGACGTAATGGCAGATTCTACCCAGCTGGTTCAAGCATTTCAGAATCTGATATTAAATGGAATAAAATTCCGCAGTTAAGAAGCGCCCAAAATTCATATATCTACGGCGAAAATGGGTATCGAATGGATATTTTCAGTGCAGGACAACGGAATTGGAATGGACCCGAAGTATTCAGAAAAAATCTTTGAGATATTTAAAAGATTGCATAATAGAGAAAAATATCCTTGAATAGGGTTTTCAATTTGCAAACAAATTATAGAAAGACATGGTGGACGTATATGGGTTGAATCTGAATTAGGCAAAGGTTCGACTTTTTATTTCACTTTACTGATCAACCCCGCATAACTTAAAAACTGAATTTTAATACATACAAACATACTTTAGAGTTTAAATTCAAGTTTGTCTATTAAAGATGTATGGTAATGAAAACATGATTTTTCTGACTCAAGAATACTGCTCTTGGCACCCAAAAATTTCATCTTTAATATTTTGAAAATGCATCATGGTGCTAAAATTATAAAAATGTATTTTATGATTATTCTGAAGCATGATTTTCAATCAGTTAATGATAATCTATTAGCGCAGGAATTTAAACTCCATCATAGGCTTTTAATGAGCTCATGAAGTTTATATATTTCCCGCTCCCTGTCTGGATACTTTACAACATGCAATTGATGACTTTTCGGATAAGCTCTAATTTATATACATTCACTTTTGAAGCAAGCTGAATATCTTTCAAATATATGGACAAGTTAAAGAATGGTGAAACTTTAATCGACTATGGCTTATATTAGGAAAAAGCAAAGGTTTCTTTGAGTTTTCGCTCACAGAACTTGCTAGCTAGTGCTTAAATATAAATAAGTATAGCGACTAATTTAGTCATTTTCCAGCTTTTTGGGCATCTCTTACTCACTGATAAAATTTTCTATGTGTAAAGAATATTTAATGTTTAAAGTACTCAATTTTAGAGTCTTATTTAATCTAAGATGTATAGCTTTTTGTAACAAAATTTATATATTTTTTCAATTTCAGAAGCAGAATGCCTAATGTATATATAATAATGCATAACATCTATAAACCTTCTACCATGCGAGTGACTCATGAGAAAAATTTTAAAAATTGATCAAAGAGTGCAAATGTCAAATAGAAGACCAATATCAGAATTTAGGCACTGACCTCCTTAATCTTCGGTTGTGATTGCTGTTCCATTATTACATACTTATTTCCTTTATCCAATGTTCATTTGCATCAAGGAGTATTGAGACTACTAACCTCAATACCGGCTTCTAGTTAGAGGATACCAAAATGCTTTGTTTCTTAAACATAACTTTGTTACTTACATCTTGTTTAGTATATAAAGCATAATTAATAAATATTCGGATGCCACTTTTAAAGAATATATATAAATTAATATAAAATGATTTATAAATAATAATGATAATCAATAATGGTCCTGAACTTGCATAGTTGAACTGAGAATCACATCCAATTGTCCTAATGTCGATAAAGGAGTACAAAATAAACGAGATTTGAAAGGACAATCACGATTTTGTCAATAAGGTGTTTTTTAATTTAGCTGCGCAAGTTTCAACCGGATTAAAATTGTATAGAATTTGACAAGAAAGGAGTGAAATAGATGTTGAAACATATATCTAGTAGAATGAAAAAGGTGCTGTCCATTTTGCTGGCGGTCCTTTTTGTAGTATCTTTGACAGCAGTGACAGCGAGTGCAAGTCCTGGTTGGTACCGTGGTGGACCTTGGGGCGGAGGAGGAAGCTGGGGTGACAGTTTTGGCTGGGGATGGAACTGGTCAGGTCCTTGTCAGTATGTTTATAATGGCGCAGGAGCCTGGGTTGTATCTTGTCCTTCCCCAGCAACTAGTTTCCCCTACTTGGGTGAGATACCAGCTGGTACAGTTTCAGGCCATTTTAACCCCATTGTTTAGCCTTAACCCGTAAAAAATAACAACAACTGAGAAATATAAAAACAATGAGATTATATGCGAAGTGTCGATAAGGTCTAAATACTCTTGTAATCCTACACAAAAATATCCGAAAAAGTCCACTAACAATGGTCATAAAAATAAGTATAGGACCTTCCACTTTTTTCTTTTTTAGGACTAAATCTACTTCTTTTTATTACCATATAATTTTTAATAGATCGATGTTTCAGTAATAAATAGTTTTTATGTTAAAATCTCTGATTTTTCAAAGTTCCACAAGAAATAAGAAAGCATCAAAGATCCGTAACTCATGTAGCTTATGAGACCTCTAGAGCATATGGAGCTCATGGAATAGTTGAAATTAATTAGCCTAAACCACAATCATAACTAGAAAATTTCAGAGTTTTTGTATATGTTTTTGATAATTTTATTCTTCTATAATTTAGAGAAATGTCTAATTTACCACCTAAAATAGCAAGGATCTTATGAAATTAATCTATGTTGCTTCTTTAGGTAAAGTATAATGTTAGCTTCTAAGGACATCTAAAATAGTAAAAATAATCATTAATATTTAATTGTTTTTTGATTGTGGAAAACCTTATGTGGGCCTATTTTTTGTATAATTAATTAAAAAATTTAGAGAATAACATATTATTCTTTATGGACATTTAGTCAAAAAATGTTATTGTAATAATTAGCTATTTTCAACTTATGATGCTTACGTTATTGATTGATAAGTTGGAAGCACGATTATTAATTTACTGATTATTGATTATTAAAAATATTTAGCAATAAAGAGTATAATGGAGAGTAAAATGACTTGTAATGTGGAGATTCAGAACATTTGTACAAAATTTCTAAAACAATGTGAAACAGTTACCTGGTGGTTTAGTAATTATATTGATGTCTTCCATTATTAGAGCATCGTTCCAAGTCTAATTGAAGGTTCACCAGGTGGAGCTAGTTTGCAGATTGTATCTATAGGGGTTTCCATCTCAGATGAGTATCCAAATTTAGTATTCATAACAATTAACAACAATGTGACTTAGGATGTAACTTTACTATCCAAGCAATCAGGATACAATATAAAACGGCTAGTCAGTTAATTTCTAAACAGAGAGGGATATACTAAATCAGAGCAGCATAATACGTAGAAGATGTTGATGTACTGGATGATATATGAAATTAGTACGAGGATGATCTTTTGATCAATGAAGATTCAAAAAGGTTTCCTATCAAAGAGTAGAGTCTCTATAATTTCTCCACTTTCTGATATCGTTACAACCCCTAATTTAATTTTACTTAATGCTTTATAAGTACTATAATCAAAATTTGCACTACCAATTTGCTGTACTATTTTTTGGTGTTCTATGAGGTGATAGTGTGCAACCTAGATTATAATCACAAAAATGAGATGATAATTAATATTATGTTATATGCATACAGGCAAATTAGATTAAAATAAACTGATTTGGTTAAACTAATTTAGGTATGCACCATTCGATACTTTTAAATTTGTGAGTTTAGAGTAATAGTGAATAAAATAATTAAATTCGCTAATGTCTTGTCATTTCCCATATAATTCTTTTTTCCAATAATATTTGATAATATAGTTTATTTTGCAAAAAATTCTTAAAGCAATTATAAAAAATTTAATGTAATATTATGTCAATAATAGCGGAGCACAAAATCGAAGATTGTGCTATTAAAGTTTTCTGTTTTTTGTGGCAGAGACGAAAAAAGTATGGGATCAGTAAGAATTTGCGAAACTTTCAGCACATGCGAACTCTATATACCAGAACAAGATTTCTTCTTCCGTGATCCGTTTCCACTATTTTTTCCAAAAATTCACATACAATTTCTTATTTTGAATGTTTCATAAAATCAATGCATTGATTCTGATAATGGAGTAAAATGCAAAAGCGTTTGGCGTGTATAATCAGTATATTTGGTTATAAAAAATTTTTAGAATGTGCCTAAACTTTGAGTATCCACTTTTATTTGTGTTGAAGCTTCATCGCGGGAACCTGAGACATGTTGCCCATTTAGAACTAAATTTTTTTATATAGTTTTGCTCAATTTTTAATAAAATTTCCTCTGTATTTTTTGGTCTTTATAATCGAAATCTATGGTTTTGAGTAGTCGATAAACTTTGAAGCTATTATTGCATTGAAAAAATAAGGCTTTTTTTATTCATCTCTTGAAAGTAGATATAGCAATTAGCAAATATAGCAACAAGTAAGATCAAGATAATGCGAGCATCGGAATACCCACTTTTGCATGGATAAAGTTTTTCTGATAGTTTGGAAACAAACTTCAGAATGAACGATCAGATACAAAATATTAAACTAAGTTTCGAAAATTATTAGACCTTTTTTCCGAAATATCGTTCTAAAATATATTTAGACTAGTACTCTGAAAATTTGAGATATAACATCTGAGAAGCTATGTAGGCAGCATCTTCTGGGAGAACATAGAGAATTGCATGCCATATGGTCCTAATAATTCAAAACAAGAAGGCGTATACCAATAATCCAGAAGCATTGCGATGGAGAGTCAGGCTCAAGGTTCTTTACAGGCGGCATAAATCCATTGTCTATGAAATGATGGAGTGGGGTTATAAACATTATACTCTTCTAGAGTCTTCGCTAGCTACAGGAAAAACATTTCAGGACAGATTTACGAATTCTTATGAGGAACAGGTACAGATCCTGAAAGCAAAATGCTGTGATTGTAGGGTTTGATGATTTCTTTTTGCAGGGAAATTAGGGTTGCGCTTATGCAAGAGAATTTCCTACAATCCACTGGCAGTATTCAATGGCTTACATATTTGAGGTACAAGATCAAGAGCAATAAACAATGTGCTTTAAATTCGCATTTAAAATAGTTAAAGGTTTGAAGCTATTGATTTTTCAGTTCAATCACATACTCATAGATTAGTTTAATCATGCAAAGGGTGGGAGCTGTAGTAAATGATCAAAAAAATATTTATTATGGCTTTAATCAATCAAAAAAAGAGTAATATTAGGTTATATTTTAGGGATAAATTGCGTTCTCACCTGACAAATTATTGAAGTTCCGAAAGGCACAATCCCATATAGAAGAGATTTAATATTGGACCCACAAGTTACATCTTTTGATTTCATCTCTTCACTATATAGACTATATTTTTAAGGAGTATTTACTGAATGGAGTTTTTGTGGAATAGGTCTTGACTATGTAGTAACAGATGAGAACGTAGGTTATAATATGTTCTCAACATATTTAATATTTTTAGAATATAATCTTATTTTATCATCCTTCTTTATACTACATATCTAATATTTTTGGTATAGTACTCCAATAATCAATTTGGACAAAAAACTAGAACTTCGAGCTTCCTTCCGAATTGATGGGACTTTCCAATAAAAGCGTCTACATTATCACCTGTAATATACTTGTTATGTGGTTTTCTAACTCGATGACTGGAAGTGCAGAAATTGAATAGTTTCTCATTCTTGACGATGCAGTCTCAAGTTTATCGCCTCAATGATCATACCAGACATCAGGCGTAATTATCTCATTTAATTCAGCTATTTTATAGGCAACTGCTCTTGTAATGTCCCAGGAGGCGACAATCCCTTCAAGCTATATTTCAGATATGAAAGGTAGATTGTTAACCTCCTTTTTACCATGATTATTGATATGTTTTCTATTGTTTAATCTCTTAAAACGGAAGACGGATTCTGATTCATAATGTCCTTTACAAGGATTTGTAATAGAAAATCCCTTGTAAGGGAATTCATCTGTCATTCTTCAGGCAAGAAGGCATCATGTCCATACTGAGACCTAATTTCTTCGTATTTTACGTCAATTCCATTTGCTGTACAGATACGATTTCTTGGGATTGATACGTAGGATAGAGCCAGTTTGAAGTTATGGAGATTATGAGGTATTTTGCTTTAACCCCAGCAAAACTACCTATGAGGGACTAATTTTTTGAAAGGTCGAAGAAATCCACGTATTTTGTAATATATAGATATGAATTCGCGTCAAACGCTTTGTAAAGGTGTCTTTTTGATGATTTAGTGGCTTTCGACCGGAAAATTTAGTGAGCGATCTATACCTTCTTCGTCATGCTGAACTCTTCCAAACTTCTTTTCCATCTAAGCATCGCTTATGTATGTTGTATGCCCTACCATGCGTGCAAGTGCGAGTCCTTGGCGGGCATTTCTTTCCATAGTAATCTCCTTCATTCCATTTAGGGTCATCAGTTATGGTTTTCCTAGCTATTGCTCCAAATGCAGTTTGTTGCGTGTTGAAGATGCAGTTGTAGCTATTGCGATAGCCTTTTTTACCATATATGGATAGCTTACTATCCATTGAAGAACCTACATTCTACCCATTGATTCTCCTGAAACTGCATAAAGTGTCTCATTCCAAGATATTCGATCAGTTTTGTTTGGGTGTTCACAATATCTGCGATAGTAATTACAGGAAATGAGGTGCATAGGGCTTTCCGGTTTTAAGATATATGTAAAAGGGATATCTTGCTCCCTTACAACCCCCAGTATGTTTGAACAAATGACACAGTATTTTTCTGTATCGAATGTTTTGTTTGGGCCAATTACAATGTTCCACCATCCTGGCTTCTATCTCCCTTATGAAACCCTTCAGCATGGGCATCACTTGTTAAGGCGTGACAGATCAGAATTGCCTTGCTTTTATCATTATTCATTTTTCCATAACCTCATATTTTATCCCGACATCGAAAAGAGTGTTCCTGCTCTCCATGGTTAAAATTCTAGGAATATTATGGTTCATCGAATGAACTATTCCTAAATTCTGGTTTTTGTTCCCCATAAATAAAGTTTTAAATGATGAAACGTGGACTGGAATTTCTATTTTCATACCTCTAAAAGTGTGTTTTCTGCATTGAACAGTATGTTTTCAGTATCATTCCGATTCATGGGTAAAGTTCCTCTTGGTCTATAATCTAAAAGGTTATAGTTCTAAACATACATCTTATATATATGCGTAATTCTGTTGATGATGTTCATCGTATTGACACTGGCTATTTAAATGCAACAAAGAGATTGGAAGATGCGGACATTGGAGAAGAAAACAAAGCATTGATTAAAAATTTTTCAATTTCTCTTCGAAGGGAAGGAGCAGCAAAAATAACAATCACATGGTATCTGGACTATACAACGTGAATGGTCGAGCAACTTCAGAAATTAGGATTCAATGAGATCTTGAATAAGCTAGATCTGAATACCTTTGATAGGTTGCTTATTTTTTGTGAAGATGAAAGGAAATTTTCTCCCGGCACTATACGAAATTATAAAAAATTGGTCAAAAAATTCTTCAAATGGTCTACATGTGGTAATTCTCCTAAATGGGTCTTGGATCTCAAGCTAAAAACAATTGAAAGCCCTGTACAAACTTTCCGACATACTGACCAAAGATGAATTCAACCGGCTTCTTGAAGGCTGCAGACATCCACGAGATAAAGCGATCATTGCAGTTCTTGCAGATAGCGGAATGAGAGTTGGAGCTCTGGCATCTTGCAGAGTCAAAAATGTGGAGTTTAACCAATATGGAGCGATGATTTATCTTTCAAAAACTGGAGTTAACAAGACTATACCGACAAAGGGGTTGCCACTTACTTGGAGCGCGGGATAATTGAATCAATGGCTTGCAGTGCATCCTTTTACATGATGATTCAGAAGCTCCTTTATGGATTATCCTTAACAAAAATAAAGAAGCTGTGAGTTATAAAACTATCCGAAAAATGATAAAGACTACGGCCGAAAAAGTAGGCATTAAGAAAAACGTATACCCACATTTGCTGCGACATACGGCTATCATAAACTGGATTTTGGATGGTCTTAACGAGCAGGAAATTAAACATATGGCAGGGTGGAGTCGGAGCAGCACGCAAATGTTTAAAATCTATGCAAATTTCACGGATCACGAAATCAACAATAGCATTTTTGAGAAATATGGGCTCAAAACAGAAGACAAAAGATACGTTACACTTAAAAGGTGTCCACGGTGCAATAATGTGCTAAAATCAGACGGCAAATTTTGTAGCCAATGCACACTGGTTCTCGATAAAGAAACCGCTCTGAAACTTGAAAAAGATAAAGAAAAACTAGATTTGTCATTCTTAGAAGTTTCCAGTGTCGACCCAAAGGTTTTGGAGAAAATAGCAATCGAAGTCAAAAAACTCCTGAACAAGCAAACCTAAAATGTAAGCGACTTTGCACCAAAGTCGGGCTAAAATGATACTTTAGTGCAAGGCCAATGTAAGCACAAAATTCTAATATTTATTTTTGATTTATTGAATAGCTGTATTAATGCATAACACAAGCTAGCCTATAAATAATAACGTTGATGATTCAAAATTGACCATATTTTTTAATCAATGATCTTGGAAATATATCAAATAACTCTATATATTCATAGACAATATAAAAAAGATGAGGTTAAATATTTTAATAAGTTGAATCTGCGTACTTATGGTGCAAGGTTCCAAATGTATAAGTGCATATTTTCTTATTTTTTAAATAGGGTATTGAATAGTCGAGCACACTTGATAATATTTAGTAAGTTATTATGTTAAACTGTCTTCGAATACCACTCTCCTTTTAAGTTTGGAATTTTTGATGGAAATTAATTTAGTCCCTAATTGATTCCTTGAAAAATCCTAGTGTGTCATATTTTTTATCAGAGTCTCTTAATTTCTGAATTTCTGCATCTGATATTTCGTTTTTTGTTTCTATTATATATTCTATGAGTGCGTCTCTTAAAAACCAAATCTCATCAATTGATTCTTTTAATTTCTGAATTTCTGCATTTGATATTTCTTTTTTTGCTTGGTTCAATAATTTTTTGAGTTCTTTTCTTAATTTTTGAGTTTGTTCATCTGAGAATTTTCTTTCTGCTTTTAAGTACTTTACAAATTCTATCATTTTTTCATCTTTTGATATTTCGTTTTTTGTTTGTTTTAAGTATTCTATACTGTTTTCATGACATTGTTTTTTAAATATATCCCTATAAACACATAATTTGAATATTTTATCGATATCGCAGGTTATTCCATGTATTACCGTCCAGTTATTTGGATCCTGATTATATTTCCGATCAGTCATGCATACCCTGTTTTCTAAAGATCCAATAAGTTTTTTAATACTATTTCTTAATTTATTTATGTCAGTGTTCAGGAAAAGTCTGAAAAATTCAGGGGATAATTGTAATTTTTCTTTAAATGATTTCTCAATTTTTTCAAAAAGTGTAGCTTCTGTATGTTGCGCCCCATCTCTCTTGCTTGAATCGTAATTTGGATGTGAGCCGAGAGGAGGAGTTCTTGTAGATGTAATGGACCAGTTTTTATTTGAACACTCCCAAAATCTATTATTCAAAAACTCCATATCTTTTGAACCGTAAATTAAATTCAGATGCTCGCGAAATATTTTTTCAACAATGGAATCATTTTTTTGCATTTTTGATATTAAGTCTGGATATTTTTTTAGTACATGAATTAGATTCTGAATGCTGAAGACAATTGAATATGATGTTGAATCTTTTCTACCTTTTTCTGAGTTTACTGTCTCACTTTCAATCCACCCTTTTTCTTCGAGTTTATCCAAATCTCTTCCAATTACCTTATAACTTGGAGTCCCATCTGGATCAACATAACCTAGTTCAGTTGTTTATTCTCCAGTTATTTTGGGAGATTCTAACAAGCTATCTAAAATTCGTTCTTTGTTACTTTTTTTCCGCATATTATATGGATAATTTAAATTTATATTAAAAGATATCTGCGAATACGAGATTAATAGTCTGCAAATTTCGATATTTTGCCGATTATCAGCAATTTATCAATTATTGCAGATAAAAATTGTTTTAATTTTTAAGGTTTATTAAACTTGTATTAAGATTACAATTAGGGCAACTCTGCGAATAAGCTAGAAAGCTAAAATCAAATTTTCGCATTCTTTGCGCTATTTGTTTATCTTATGTGGGATTCTCCCCTTACCTTTGGAGATTCATCTTGACAGAAAATAAACACGTTATTCGGTATAGGTGAAAGAATGTTTAGATTCGGAAAAAGAACTGTGGTAAAACAAGGCGGGAGCTTCATGATAGCTGTGCCCATGCAATGGATGAAATCTTGGGATTCTGATGTGAAAAATGTAGTGATAGAGATGAACTGTGAAAATCAACTGAAAATTATAGCAGGTGATACCAGCCATGAAAATACAGTCCATTGAGCTATCTACGCAAAAAAATTTGATAGTTATATGCTCAAAAAGATGTAACGCATCTTGGAAGAGGGAAACAAATGCCTGATCTAAAACCAGAGACTATAACAAAATTTAAAAAATTTTATGAAGAATATCCTAAATTAATTGCCTATCGATTAAAGTGCGAAAACATGTATGAGAAGGCTCAAGCAATGTTAATTAAAAGTGTTGCTGAAAGTATTTTGCAAAATCCCGTAGCGGCCAAGCAGTCGGAAATTTCGCAAAACACAATAATGGACGCCTACTTTCATAATGAGTGACCCACACGAGCAGATCGACCCAGAAATGAGAAGTGATCCATCATGAAGAAAATAGTCCACATAGTAAATATAAGTTCTTTTTTTAGCTCTGCAACTAACTGTTGTGTGTACAGCTTAAAGACCTTTGATTCTACAAAAAATCCAAATTTCTGTTACTTTCGGTGATTATAAAAGTCTTGGATTTTATTCAAAAATATGGATAAATTTAAGGTGATTAATATGGGTTATAAACAAGATTCAACTACTCAATGTAAAGAAAAAATAAATTCACTATCAAATGGATACATGTTTGAAACGAGTGACGCTAATTTTAGGCATATAGAAGAAGAGCTTAAGTCTTTATCAAAAAGATTTGACAGTTATATATTTCAATTAAACGCTCAAAGGGAGCCTGAAATAGATAAATCAATCAGTTCGCTAAAATTGAAAGTGACTATATTATCGGACTTGATCACTAAAAATCCCGAGGATTATGTATCCCCAACTATCCTTAAAGCGCTACTAGAGCGTTTTACAATGCAAAATATCTTCCAAAAAGGAGATTCGATCATAATTGAGGTACTGCCCAATAATACACTGAAAATTTATGGCGAGCAACCTAGAGAAAGCGCATAAAGGAACCAAAAATTGAGAGATTTGAGCCAAGGACAGATTGAGCCCCGTCCTAGACGTTAGTGTCGTCATCTCCAATGACTGAACTACTATAACACATGTCAGTGAGATCAATAAATAGATTTTGAATATTATTTAGTTCAAATATCTATACAGTGCCTGACTCGCCGTATTTGTGTACAATATAGATATCATATCTAAAAGATCAATAATCCAAAGAAAAAATTTATAAAGTAAGAAAGCTAACACTACTTTGCAGAACAGATAGATTATTTTTCCAAAGCAAATTAGATACTGTTGATGTGTGTGTCGTCAACAGTATTTCTCAAATCAATTCATGAAGAGCTTGATTTTTCAGAATAGTTAATTTGTTTAAAGCTAGGACTCATACCCCATGTTCCGTGTGAATAATATCATAAAGTTCACAAATTAAAAAGTTCCTTGGCTTTTTCACGCTATAAATTCTGATGCTATTATATTTCTTCTAAGAGAAGATGTAATTGAGGATTTTACATGAGAATCGTTGATTATAAGAAAATAATGATTGCAACCGATGGCTCAGACTGCTCCAAGCTGGCTACTGACAAAGGAATAGAACTTGCTCGATTAAGTGGGGGAACGGTTTATGTAGTCCATGTGATATCAACCGCTTACTTATTTCCTATGTATGGAGATTATTTTATGGGTATGAATCCTTATTGGGAAACGATACATGAAACATTGAAAAAACATGGGCAACAAGCTGTAGATTATATAAAAGGCTTCGGAGAGATAAATGGAATTAAAGTAGAATCTATCCTGCTTGAAGGCAATCCCTCAGAAGAGTTGATCCGATATGCCGATGAGGAAAAAATGGATATTGTTATTATGGGCACTCTCGGAAAAACAGGATTGGACAGGTTGCTTATAGGCAGCGTCGCAGGAAACCTGGTCCGGCACTCGAGAGTTCCTGTTATGGTTGTGCGGGAAAAATGTAAGCCTTGAGCATCAAACCCCATTCCAGCTGCTGCGTCCAAGATCAAACCGTCCATTTCAAAGTCACGTCTCAAGTTGTGTGTAATCAGCAGTACTTCTAGGATTTTGGCAAATTATTCTATGAACCCTACTTTTAAAATTGAGACAAGACCCAAGTGGCGGATAAAAAAATGGCTCCAGAAAAAAAGCGGCTATGACTCCTAGTAGCCCGCCACATATGAAAAGCTGGGAGATCGTAGATCGGAAGAGCACACGTCTGAACTCCAGTCACGCCAATATCTC
>OCZT010000155.1_pt1 | contig 64164 bp, 65 predicted proteins | sample 1539031 | NCBI WGS metagenome assembly OCZT01 (sample SAMEA3539308, study PRJEB22396) | soil metagenome | biome: tundra; feature: field; material: soil | place: USA | collected 2010-05 | depth 0.15 m
CCGAGCTTCGCCGCCTCGGTCTGGACACTGAATGGGAGCAGGTGGCGCGGCGAGCTGAATGACGGCTCGGCCGGGCATCACCGGCGCGTGGGCGGTGAGCGGCCGGCACGGCGTGGGCTATCCGGAGCGATGCGAGATCGAGCTGGCGTATGTGCGACGGTGGACGCTGCTGAGCGACGCGCCGGCGCTCGCGCGCACGGTGGGTGCCGTGGTCAGGCCGGGAGGGTGATCGTCGGAGTCCAGCGCGGATCCTATCGCACGACGAAATAGTAGAGCCGGCCGTACCACTCACGCATCGCCATTTCCGTCTGTGCCAGAGCCCCAGCGGCCGGCAGAAAATCCAGCACATTCACAGTTCTGCCAGCAGACACCTGGAAATCCACGGGAAACGGAATCACCGACATCCCGGCGCGTTCGAAGAGCCGGCGAGCGCGTGACATGTGATACGCCGACGTGACAAGCAGCACGCGCGCACGATCCCCTCTCCGCGGCGGACCTATGGGCCGTTGACGGAGGAGCGTGGCAACGGTTTGGGCTTCCTCTGCGGTGTTCGTCACGCGAGGAGTCGTCAGGATTTGCGCATCGGGCACCCCAAGCGCCTTCGCGTACTCCGCGAGAACGTCACTTTCCAGCGCGGCGTTGGGCTCCCACGGCGCGGCCCCGCCGGTAAAAACCAGCAATGGCGACTTACCCGCATTGAACAGTTCCACGCCGCCGAAAAATCGATCGGCATCGCCCCATTCGCTGACTGCGGCCTTGCCCGGAGCAACTGCGCGTCCTCCGCTCAGCACAACGATTGCGTCGGCCTCTGGCGCATCTGCGGCCAATCCGCGCTCTGCCCACCCTTCCGTCGCTCGAACGGCGTACGCGCTAATCAAAGGCGTGCTGCTCAGCCAGAGAACAGCCACGCCACTCCAGATGAGCCACCGGCGACGCAGACGGAGGCCAGCCAGTACCAGAAGAAGCGTGATGCCTACAGGGAGCAAGAAGAGTGGGAGGATCTTGCGCAGGTAGATCACGAGGTGGATCGCCTCCTGGCCTTCAGTCGCACAGCAGTCACGACCGCGACCGGCAAGAGCCAGCCAACGCTGATCAACCCGACCACCACCGCCGCGGGCATCTGTGCACCTCGACGCACGGCGGCGTACTGGTAGGCATGGTTTCGGTGTAACTCGTCGGCTGCGCGACTGTTCCGTGATCCACGCCGGCTCACCCGCACCGACATGATCTTCGGTACAGAATTGGGGGTCACGTCAATTGGCCACGCCGTCGCGACGAATCACGCGAAGCACTGTCGCCGCAATAATCTTAAGATCGAGACGCAACGACCGGCGACGAAGATATTCGGCGTCAAAGGCTACTTTCAGCGGAATCGCTAGTTCATCGCGACCATTGATCTGCGCCCAGCCGGTGAGCCCAGGCCGCAGTTCGTGTACGCCGTGTGCGGTGCGCAATGCAATCAGGTCCGCTTGGTTAAACAGCGCCGGCCGAGGTCCCACGATGCTCATCTCGCCACGAAGGATCGGCCAGAGCTGGGGGAGTTCATCGAGGCTGGTGCGCCTGAGAAATGAACCGACCGGCGTGACATACGCCTCGGCATTGCTCAGCAGGTGCGTGGCGACGGCCGGTGTCTCCATTCGCATGGTGCGGAATTTTGGCATGCGGAAGATACGATTGCCGCGTCCTACGCGGTCCGACCAGTACAAAGCAGGACCGGCCGAGCTTAGGCGGACGATGGCCGCGATGATCAGCATCGGCAGGGCGAGCACGACGACTGCAGACGATGAAAGCACGACGTCCACGAGGCGCTTCACCGAGCCTGACCGTCGTTGGTAGCGACCAGTTCAAGCATCCACTCCTCAAGACGCGAGATCAAGGTGTCACGGTTGAATTCGCGAGCGGCATACGCACGCCCCCGCGCGCCGAGCGCCTCTCGCTCGACGGCTGACAGTTGCGCAAGCTTCGCGACGGCGGCCGCGAGTCCCGCTCCGTCACCCGATGCACAGACAACGCCAGCTCCCGACTCCGAGATCACGCGAGCCCCTTCGCCGTCGAGCACCCCGACGAGGGGAAGTCCCGTCGCCAGATAGGCCTGCACCTTGCCCGGGATCGTCATGGCGAAGACGGGCTCGGCCCTCAGCGACACCAGCAGGGCATCCGCTGCACGGAAAAACGACGGCATCCGATCAATAGGATGCCGACCAAGCATTTGCACGCGATCACTGAGTCCGCGACCCCGGATCTCGGCGCGCAGCCAATCCGCTGCCCGTCCATCCCCCACAATGAGCCATCGAAGGTCGGCACGATCGCGTAATCGTTCGGCGGCATCGAGAATCGTCGGGAAATCCTGCGCTTCACCGAGATTCCCAGCAAACAGCACCTTGAATGTGCCGTCCATGTAGGGGACGACCTCCGGCGCTGGCACGACGTCCGCGAGGTCCTTCTGAAACAGTGCCTCGGACCACGCGGGAAAATACCGAAAACGCGAGGCGTCGCCCAACCGCTGCGCAATACTGCGGGCAAACGATCGACTCTGGCCGAGAATCAGGTCACAACCACGATAGATACGACGAACGAGCGCGCCGACCAGTGCGAGTAGTCGTTCCGATCGCACCGCACCGACTGCCGCGAGCGATTCCGGCCAGAGATCCAGAACCCACATCATCACGGGAATTCGGCGCAGACGGGCGATCAAGAGTCCAGGTATTGCGGCCGTCACGGGCGACACTTGGAAGATGAAGATGACATCGAACTGGCGGCGGCGAAGTCGCCACGGCCCCAACACCGCGCCACTCAGCGCGAAACTCGCGTAGTTCAGCGCCAGCCGAAAGTTCCCCTTGCCACGCGAGAGGAGCGGTACCCGCACGATGTCGGCGCCGTCGTATCGGGCAAACCGCGATGGCTGCTCGCGAAAGGCCGGGTGCACCACACCCTCGGGATAGTTCGGCACGCCGGTCAACACCGTCACCTCGTGGCCCCGTCGCACGAGATCAGACACTATTTCGTTGATCCGAAAAGTTTCCGGCCAGAAATATTGGCTGACCACCAGCACTCGCACGGCGGCGCCTCAGTCGTTCTGGCGCCAGACTACGCGCTGCACGTAATCGGTGTAGCTGTGGATGATTCGCACTACCTTCTCCGATACGTTCGGGACGGCGTAATCGGCCACGAGGCGAAGCGACCGCTCGGCACCGCGTGCCTGGGTCGCGAGGATCGCGAGCCCCTGCCGCACCCGATCGACCGAGAGACCGACCATCATCACCGACCCTTCCTCCATCCCTTCAGGCCGTTCGTGTGCTTCGCGCAGGTTGAGCGCCGGAAAGTTGAGAATCGACGATTCCTCGTTTATCGTCCCGCTGTCCGACAGCACGGCGCGCGCCGAGCATTGGAGCTTAACGTAGTCGAGAAAGCCAAGCGGCTTGAGGAGCCGAACGTTGGAGTGGAACTTCGCCCCTGTTGCCGTCACACGTTTCAACGTTCGCGGATGCGTCGAGACCACTAGCGGCTCGCCGTGGTCCTCAGCGACGGCGTTCAGCACCTGCACCAGACGGGAAAACGATCGATCGCCGTCGATATTTTCTTCGCGATGCACGCTGACCACGAAATAGTGCTCCATGTCGAGCCCAAGCCGCGTCAAGACGTCGGACTGCTCGATCCCTGGCCGGTAGTGCGACAGCACCTCAAACATCGGGCTCCCGGTCTTGATCACGCGGTCGGGCGGCAGGCCCTCACGCAACAGGTAGTCCCGGGCGATCGCACTGTATGTCAGGTTGATGTCGGCGGTATGGTCGACGATGCGACGGTTGGTCTCTTCGGGCACGCGCTGGTCGAAGCAGCGATTTCCGGCCTCCATGTGAAAGATCGGAATCTTGCGGCGCTTAGCAGGAATGACCGAGAGGCAGCTATTCGTGTCACCGAGCACTAGGAGCGCATCTGGCTGAATCTGGGCCAACACACGGTCAACTTCAATGATGATTTGTCCGATGGTCTCGGCCGCTGTTGTACCCGCCGCTCCGAGAAAATGATCTGGCTTGCGCAGTTGCAGATCATCAAAGAAGATCTGATTGAGTTCGTGATCGAAGTTCTGTCCGGTGTGCACCAGCACATGGTCACACGTGGTATCGAGGCGCGACATCACGCGCGAGAGTCGAATGATTTCGGGGCGGGTTCCAACGATCGTAACGATCCGGAGCTTCTTCATTGGACGACCTTTGAAGCAATGGTATCGGGACGCGCCGGACTGAACACCTCATTTGCCCACACCAGCACTATCATCACGTCACTCCCGATGTTCGTGATATTGTGCGCCCACCCCGGAACGGTCTCGACCACGTGCGGTTTCGTGCCTTCGGCGTCAATGGTCCAGTGCTCGCCCGTTACGATGTGGCGAAAACCGAACAATGCTCGGCCATGAACTACGAGAAACTTCTCTGTCTTAGTGTGATGATAGTGCTCGCCACGCGTGGCTCCGGGATACACCGTAAAGCACGAGAACTGCCCAGAATCGGCGGTTCGTAGTATTTCGGAAAACGCCCCTCTCGAATCCTGGTGCCGGGCGAGTGGATACGCGAAGGAATCGGGCGGGAGATAGCTCACGTACGTCGAGTACAGGGCGCGGAGGAATCCGGTACCGACTCTCGGAATCGCGAGACTCGTGCGACTCGCGGCGAATTCGCGAAGCGAATCCACTACCTCGCCGACCGTTACTTCAAATACAGGTGTCACAACCTGCGTGCCCGTCAAGCTTGAGGGAGGAAGCAACGCAAGCAAAGCATCCGCTACATCATCCACGAACACGAGTGTCAAGACCGCGCTGTCATTGTGCACCGTAATGGGAAGTCCATGTGCGATGTTGTGGCAGAAGGTGGCCACCGCGGAGTTGTAATTCGGGCGTGCCCATTTTCCGAACACATTAGGCAGCCGATAAACAATGCCGCGAGCGCCCGTCCGCGCCACATACCGCTCGACGACTTGCTCGGCAGCTCGTTTGCTCAGTGCGTATGGATTGTCGAGCGTGGCCTGCGTTGATGAAGTCAACACCATGGTCGCTTGGCGACCAGCGACGCACAGCGCATCGCAAATCGTGGCGGTCAATCCAGCATTGCCCGGCGCATAGAGTGACGGGTCCGGGGGTCGATTGACTCCGGCCAGATGGTACACCAAATCGGCTTTCGCTAGCGCCTCGTGCCATTGATCATCCGAACTGGCGCGCGTGAGGATCGCCACCTGATCATGGCCCAGCTCCAAGAGGCGCAGGAGCAGGGTGCGCGCAATGAACCCATCTCCACCGGTGACGACAATGTGCACGGTCAATCGTCTGCAACCACGCGTTCGCCGCGCAACGCCCGTTCCATCATGGGGAGCTTGAGCAGTAGCGTCCTCATCCGGGCCACATCCAGTTGCTCAGTATTGTGGGAGTTGTACTCCCCTGCCCGTGTGATCTTTGGCTCGCCCTGATCAACGAATTTCGCGTAGTTCAAGTCGCGGCCGTCGGGTGGCACGCGAAAATAGCCGTCGAGATCCTCGGCTGCCGCAAACTCTTCTCGACTCAGTAACGTCTCAAACAATTTTTCGCCGTGTCGTGTCCCGATCTCCCGAATCGCGTGCGCCGGCTTGCCAAGCAGATCGAGTATTGCCGTGGTCAGCACTCCGACCGTCGCCGCCGGTGATTTCTGGACGAAGATGTCTCCGTTCCTGCCATGATCGAACGCATACATCACGAGTTCCACAGCCTCCTCGAGCGTCATCATGAAACGTGTCATCGCAGGGTCCGTCACCGTGATCGGGATTCCACGGACCACCTGATCGACGAAAAGTGGAATGACCGACCCTCGTGACGCCATCACGTTGCCATAGCGGGTCCCGCATACCACAGTTTGGGTGCCTTGCAGGTTGCGCGACGCAGCCACCATTACCTTCTCCATCATCGCCTTTGAGATCCCCATCGCATTTATGGGGTAGACAGCCTTGTCGGTGCTCAGACACACCAGCCGCTTCACTCCTGCGTTCACCGCCTCGGTGATGACGTTCTCGGCGCCAAGCACGTTGGTGCGTACGGCTTCCATCGGGTGAAACTCACACGACGGCACCTGCTTGAGGGCTGCAGCGTGAAAACAATAGTCGACGCCCCGAAACGCAGCCGCCAGGCTGCGCCGGTCGCGGACGTCCCCGAGATAGAACTTGAGGCTTGAATTCGCGTACCGCTTGCGCATGTCGTCCTGCTTCTTCTCGTCGCGACTGAAGATGCGGATCTCATCCAGTCCTGCATTGAGAAAACGGTTCAGCACCGCATGACCGAACGAGCCGGTGCCCCCCGTGATCATCAAGGTTCCCTTCACGTCAATCTCCTTGGCAGTCGCGCGGCACTGCGAGCGCTTGGCGCACTCTCAGGCCTTGAGCGCAGCACAAATTATGTCGTCCTTCTGGATCTGGTTGGGATAGTTGATCAGAACGGCCCGAAGCGCGCCCTTGAAGACGAACAGGCTTCCCGCCGAGACACCGACCACACCGCACGCCCGAATTACAGCCGTCATGTGAGCTGGTGAACCAGCGCCTCCAAGCACCGTGATTGGCAGTGTCGTCGCCTGCCGAATGCTCGTCGCCAATGCGATGTCGTATCCCATCATCATCCCATCGCGGTCAATAGAATTGATCACGACTTCCCCGGCGCCAAGCTCCTCAGCTTGTCGGGCAACGTCGGTCGCTAGGCACTGCGTTCGTCGTGTCCCATTGTGCGTCCATGCCTCGACGGGTCCCCCCTTCACTGCCGGCTTGGCGTCGATTACAACAACCACACTTTGGCTGCCAATCTCACGGGCAATAGCCGAAATGAACGACGGATCATCGATCGCCACCGAGCTAATGGCCACCTTTTCGACACCAAGGCCAATGATTCTCCGAGTCTGATCGACCGTCTTGATGCCCCCACCATAGCAGAGCGGCATCCGACATTCGCTCGCCAGCCGTCCGATGAGCGTCATATCGGGGACCGCGCCGTTCCTCGTCGCGTCGATATCCAGCACGACGAGCTCGTCCGACTCCTTTTCGTTAAAGATCTTTACGGCATTGATCGGGTCGCCCACGTACTTTGGCGCGCCGAACTGGATCGTCTTGACAAGACCACCCTTATGGACCAGCAGGCACGGTGTAATGCGGGGACGGAGCATGTCAGAGCTCTGCGAAGTTCTGCAGGAGCCGTGTGCCCCAGTGATGGCTCTTCTCCGGATGGAACTGGACGCCGTGAATGTTGCTCGATGACACCGCGCAGCTGAACGGCGCCCCATACACCGCACGCGCCAAGATGTCAGCCGGTCGCTCGCACTCGAAGTAATAGGAGTGCAGGAAGTAGAAGCGCGCGTCGGTCTCGAGTTGTGTGAACAGCCGATGCTCCCGCTCGGGCTGCACATCGTTCCACCCCATGTGAGGCAAGGGCAAGGGCTGCTGTCCTTCGGCAGGAGCAAAGCGCCGCACGGCCCCACGAATCCATCCCAATCCCGCGCGACTCCCCTCCTCACTGCAATTTCCCAGCACCTGCATACCAACGCAGATACCGAGCACCGGCACCTGCCGACCGAGGACGAGATCGTCGAGGGCCGTCCGCATTCCCGAGGTGTCAAGCAACTCCATCGCGTGATCGAACGAGCCGACCCCGGGCAGGATGATGCGTTCCGCCCCGGCCAACTCGCCCGCCGTGCTTGCCGTCCGCACCGCGATATTGAGCCGTTTGTACACGTTCACGAAGGCCTGGATGTTACCTAGCCCGTAGTCCACCAGCGTTATCATCGCATCACGGCGCGCTGGACGCCCGCAGCGCGCAGGACTCTGGTACCAAGCCCGATGAGCCACATGCTGTTCTTGTAGTCTCTGTAGGTCTTGTTCTGGCCGTTCATGATAGCGCGCAACTCGTCCACGCTCAGGTCGAGCTTGGTGGCGATGTACTCGAAATCCTGCGCAATTGTCTCCGAGTCGTAGGCCGGTTGCGCAATCTTGGCTAGGGCCGCAGCGCGTGTGAGTTGTCCCGTCAGGATGAGGCTTGAGAAATGGGCGCGTCGCTTATCGTACCCGAACTTCGTCGGCAGCCAGTACCCCTCGTAGAAACGCGTGAAGCGCGACTCATAGTGCTTGTGCGCGTATCTTTGCCAGCCGAACTTGTCGACCAGTTCTTGCATCGCCTGTTCCTTGAAATACGGTACCGCATCGAGCGGCTTGACCACGCGAATCCCCTTGACGAGCCGGTAGTAGATCTTGAACTCGAAGATAGACGACAAGGGAAAGGTTTCCAGGGGCACTCGTCCAAATTGACGGTGAATGTCCCGGATTTGTCTCAGGTCCGACGCATGGTAGTGCCACTCCAGCGGCTCACGCACGCACTCCGTGGAGTAGTTGGCTCCCGTGAGGATGTACTTTACCTTGTGTTTGGCAGCAAAGTTGTATAGGCCACCGAAGAAGGCATGGTCCTGCGGAGTGTCAATATGCGGAACCTGCGCGAGAAAGAAGGCACGTTGCAGGTCCTGCATTTCGTGCCAGTTGACGACCTCGGTATACAGGTCGAGTCCAAGCCCCTCCACGAGGCGTTCCACGTTGTGCACCGCCTGCTGCGAGTTCCATCCGGCATCCACGTGAAACAGGAGCGGCTTAAGACCCCACTTCTCTCTCGCCAGGTACGTCACGTATGAACTGTCGACACCTCCACTGATCCCGATCAGGCAATCGAAATCCCGTCCGTAGCCATCACGCCGAATCTGGTCCATCTGTCGGCCCATCGCGGCTTCACTGGCAGTATCGGGGTGCCAATGCGGCAAGATGTTCTTGTGAAAGTTGTTGCAGTAGTCGCACCAGCCACGTGCATCGAACTTGATCCCAGAATCGGACGTGTCCATGATGCAGTTCGCACAGAGTTGGTACTGGCGCTTCGACTTTCCTGACATCGGTTGACTTCTGGAAATGGGAGGATTGCTCTCAGGTGATTGGAGCCGGATCTCCTCGGACGCGCAACCCGACGCTACGATGACTCGTGCCACCGCATCGCCAAATCGATCGCGCCGAAAACGTACCTCGGCCTCCGCATTGCTTCGCAGCGCCATTGACGAGAGACCGTCGGCCGCTTCAAGGACTCGCAACAGTGCATCGCGACTCGACTCGATCGATCCAGGCAGGACTTGCCACCCGTGAACCCCTGATTCGAAAATGTCGAGAATTCCAGGTTGCCCAGTGGTCACTACCACACAACCGGAGGCGTACGCTTCAAGAATCGAGAGGGGTTGCCCTTCGCGGAACGATGTGGGGAGGATGAAAGCATGGGCCCTCGAGAACAGCGACGCACGCATTGCATTGTCAGCGAGGCCGTGGTAGATGAGGCCCGGTTCCGACGCGATCTTTACCTCAAATCGGCCCTGAGCGTCATTGTTGTCAAACGCTCCGGCAAAGTCGATGTGTATGCGATTCCGTTCACGCGCCCCAAGCGACATGTATGCGTCGGCGACGACATCGTACCCCTTCAGCGGCGACATGCTACTCAGATACAGCACGCGCAAGGGATCTACGTTCTCGAATTTCGCTTTGATGGCATCTTCGGGCAGGAAGACGGAATCGTCCGCAAAGTTCGGGATTATGGAGACACGTTGCCGATCGATCATACCGTCAAAGATCTCTCGATGTGACTCGCCAGTGAGAATCACTGCTTGAAGCCGACGAGTCACCAGGATATTGAGACTCCTGAGCGATGGAAATCGGTCGAACAGTTGGCGACCGATCGAGCCACCATGGACGTGGATGACCATCCGATCCAGGCGGCCAGCGCAGAGTGCGTAGATGAGCAGATCCTTCAGGTTACCGGATACGGATTCGGAAACCGTCAAGTATATCGCATCGGCGTCACGGCTACCCCGCCATACATCCCGAAGCACTCGGATGACCGCCAAGAAGCGTCGCAGACTGATGCGGCCGTTATGCTGGCTGTCTTTGCCAAGGTCGACGACCGTCACCGAATGCTTGGACGTCAGCGCATTCAGAGCCGCTTGGGCCGCTAGCGAGTGGCCGTTGACGGGTGGAGGAAGCGGAGCAATAAACAATATCCTCACGCGGCGCACCTGCTGCAGGTCGCGGATCCATGTCGTTCGTTCAAGATAATCCGCTATCTCGTGACCGTTGTGAACGCCCGGTTCGCCGCACCCGCCGCGCCCAAGTAGCTGGACGAGACCGCCAAGAAGATCATCGGATACACGACGCTCGCGAATAGCCAATAGTCAAGGCCGAATCCGACGAGGTACTGCTGAAACGAGTAAACAACAAACATGCCGACGAGCACGCGATCAAACCCGGAAACCGACCTGAGCATTCGCGCAGTGACGCGGATGATCAGCAAGACCGGAAGATAGATCACGAACGATGCGTAGCCAGCAAAGCGATGCGCCTCAGCAAACACTGTAATCGCTTCCGAGTTCGGGCCGCCACTGGCGCCGAAGGCGTCAACAAAGACAGCTCTCGACACCAGAGCTTGTCCATAAACGTCGAAACCGGGCGTGACCGCATCGATGAACGCCTTGGCGTACGCCATGAGCGAGAAGGATCCGGCGTATGCGGCATTGTTGAGTTTGTCGATGAAAAAGTCGAGATAGCCGATCCGATACGATAAGGCGGCGGTTGCCGCGTTCGTGTCCGCCATCAGCAGCTGAATCGTAGACGACACGTCAACGAGAGCAATCTGATTGCGCTGGTACTGATTCAGTGCGATACCACCGAAGAAGAATGCAATCGCCACGAGGAGCAGCGCAGCGATCACGAAAGTCGAGCGCAGGGATATCACGTACGACGGCCCACGAATAACGACCAAGGCCAAGAGATAAAACAGGAAGATCTGCAGGATACCCGACTTGCTACCCGTAAAGAGGATGCAAACTGCCACCACCACGAGCTCGAGATATAGCAACAAGCGGTATTTGCGAAAGATCTTCTCGTCAAATAGGAACAGGCATGGCGCAAGCAGAAACAGTACGGACGAGTAGTTGAACAATGCGCGCGCGATTGCCAAGACGTTCGGGAGGTTGTCCTCCCCGATTTTGAACGAGGTGAGCAAATAGAAGACGTTCGCGGCGAGGATAACGCCGGAGAACTTTAGTATCCTGCTCGCTTCTGTGTTCGTCAACGGCTGAAATGAAACTGAGGGCGCGATGGGGCGTACGACGAAGAGACAGAGCGACAACACAACATACTGGTATGCCAGGATGTACAGCGACGACGGGACCTTGCCAATTTCTGACGCTCGAAGATAGACGTCGCTGATGACCACGTCGCCGTACACGAAGGGTATTCTTAGGATAAAGAAGATCACGAATATCAGATTCGACAGCTCGAGGAGACGATCCTTGACGATCCGATTTAAGAGAGTGAAGGCCAGGACGCAGATCAGGAGTACGCAAACCGCCATTTGTGCATGTTCGAGGTATGTACCGCTCGGGTCGTGAAGACCCACATACGCCGCGACGAACAGCACCGCAATGACGAGGCAGCTATTGATTGTCATTGACCGGGACTGATCGTCGAGCCCATTGTGCCCAAAGGTCACGTCTCCGCGCATTCATTTTGCGCAGTCTTCCCAAGCGTCGGCGGGCTGAAGGCGAGCACTCGTCCGGGGGAATGTGTTACGCACATTAGCGACTCCCAATGACACAGGTTTCTGCGTCGCTCAACGGACGATCCGTGTTCTTTGAGTGCTGACACGAGTTCTTGTCTGAGGACTAGGGCGTCGCCCGCGTAAGCTCACTCTCACGTCGCTGGCTGGCCAAGCGGGCCTACAATACCCGTCACTGACGATCTCGCCCTAGTGTCCTGAATTTGAAGTTCGTTCACACGTTTTTCGCGCCAACCAATTGGCGGCCAATGCTTTGGGCCACCGAGTTTATGCAGCGAACTTCAAACTCGGGACACTAGCAGGCTGCTGAAATAGTGAGTATTCGTGCGCGTGGGCTGTTCATCAACGAAATCGGTGTGCGCATACGGTGCGTGCTGTCGGCGTGTGCGCTTCCGCGGTGCCGTTCCGGATCCGGTCGTGCGCCTGCGACCCCCCGGCGCGCGGCTTCATGCGGCCTCCCGAGCTGCCGTGAGATTGCGAATCCGTACCAGATTGTAGACGGCCGTCGCGAAGGTAAACATCCAGTCCACGCGGTCGACTCCTCGGTGTCGCGTCTGTCGCATCAAACCGATGGTCTTGAGCCAGCCGAAGATTTCCTCGATGCGTTTCCGTTTCCGTTGGCTCACACCATAGCCCGGATGCCGCGTCGTGCGGTCGTCGATGGCGCTCGAGGGTCGGGCGGACTCGTGTTGAGCGACATGCGGCGTCATGCCCTCCCCCCGCAGCCCCGCCACACACGCGGCGGTGTCGTACAGTTTGTCCCCGCCGAGCGTGATCCGCTCGTGGCGCCCGGGAATCGTGTGCGCCACGCTGACCGCGAAGTCCCGTTCCGCGGTGCCGGTCGCGGGGCTCACCTGCGCCATCACGGCGAGCCCTGAGCGATTCTCCATGATGAGATGCCCGTGGAAGGCGAGCTTGGCTTCCTGGCCGGTGGCCTTCTTCGCGAGCCGGGCCTCAGGATCGGTCGTCGAGGTGTGCGTCGTGTTCGAGCGGGATTCACCGTGGAAGTTCACGGTGGGATTGCGCCGTGGGTCGTCCGGCGGCAGGAACTTGCGCCGATGCTCGGGCACGGCCGGCAGTGTGGGCCCGTCATCATCGCCCCGCTTGGCGGGGTGCTTGCTCGGATCGCGCTGAAAGCTCTTCTGGCCGGCCCATGCCTGGATCAGCGTGCCATCCACGGTGAAGTGCTCCGGCGAGAGGAGCCCCGCGGCCCGAGCTTCGGCGAGGACCGCCGTGAAGAAGGCCTGGGCGATCTCGCCTTCCAAGAGGCGGTCGCGATTCTTCGAGAACACGGTGGGCACCCACACGGCGTCATCGACCCCGAGGCCGACAAACCCGCGGAACAGGAGATTGTAGTCGAGTTGCTCCATGAGCTGGCGCTCGCTCCGCACTATGTAGAGCACTTGGAGCAACAGCGCACGGAGCAGCTGCTCCGGTGGGATCGAGGGGCGGCCGCTGTCGGCGTAGAGCGCGTCGAACGCCGGCGACAGGGCCGCCAAGGCGCGATCGACCATCGCCCGCATGGGGCGGAGCGGATGGTCGGCCGGGATCCGCTCTTCCAGCGACACATAGCTGAACATCGTCACTTGCTCTCGCTCGGTCCCACGCATGAGGCGCACTCCCCATTTGAGGTCGCGCCACGATACTTAATCGATCACACGAAATCAATTCCGAAATGACACACCCTTTTTCAGCAGCCTGCTAGAGGCACCACGCCTTGATGGGCTCCTGCGGATCGCTTGCGTTCCCCAAAAAAAGCAATAACACAGTCGCACCAAGATCTTGATCGGTTTGTATTGACGCTCCGTAGGATTGAAGACGGTCAGCTCAACATCTGCCAAAGCAGCGCCGTTCCCATCTTCACGTCCTCTTTGACGGATCGCCCGAGCACCGTCTCCAAGTGTTTGGTCGCAAGACCCAGCCCCGGCCGGATTGCACGAACGTTGTGACGGGTCAGAGTATCACCGGCCTTTAGATCCTTAACGATGTAGAGCGAGCGGCGGTAGCGAAGCGACTTCTCCTCAGCAAGCGTTGGACCGTAGTTGACGCGACCAAGCGACTGCCACGCGCGTTTCGTTTCGATCACAAGTTGTGCAAGTTCGGCTGGCTCCATGGAGAAGGCACTGTCGACTCCGCCTTCAGCGCGACTTCGCGTGAAGTGTTTCTCAATGACGGTAGCCCCAAGTGCAACACTCGCCACCGACACGCCCACACCCATGGTGTGGTCGGACAGACCCACTTCGCACCTAAACAGTTCGCGCAGGTGCGGAATCGTCAACGCGTTCGTGTTCTCCGGCGTCGCCGGGTATGTGCTCGTGCACTTGAGCAGCACGAGATCTTCACAGCCCGCGCCGCGTGCTGCCCGCACGGTCTCGTCAAGTTCGGCCACCGTGGCCATCCCCGTCGAAATGATGAGCGGCTTGCCCGTGGCGGCCACCCGACGGATGAGCGGCAAATCAGTGTTCTCGAATGACGCGATCTTGTAGCACGGCACGTTGAGACTGTCGAGCAGATCCACCGCCGTATCATCGAACGGAGTGCTGAAAGCGATGATGCCGAGCTCCCGCGCCCGGTCAAAGATGGGCTTGTGCCATTCCCACGGCGTGTACGCCTGTTGATAGAGGCTGTAGAGCGACGCGCCCTTCCAAAGCGAATCGGGTTCCTCGACAAAGAATTCCCGCTTGTCGATGTCCAGGGTCATCGTGTCAGCGGTATATGTCTGCAACTTGATCGCATGCGCACCGGCCGTCGCCGCGGCTTCGACAATCGCCAGCGCACGCTCAAGCGACTGGTTGTGATTGCCCGACATCTCGGCCACGATGAACGGAGGGCTCTTCAGACCAATTTCACGATTCTGGATTTTCACGCTGTGAATCCGGTGACAGGTTCTGTGCATTTTCGCCGAGCGCTCTCGCCGGACGACGGCCGGATCGCATCACAGCCGGCGCGGACGGCCCAGCATTGAATATCAGGTCGAGCGCGCTGGCGTACGGAATGAATGGAGCGAATCGCTGGTCGTATTCGGGGTGCTCGTATTCGTGGAGCCAAACCGAGATTCCGCGCTTCGCGAAAGCGGCTTGATCTTCTATAAGATAGGTTTCTGCGCCCGCCGGCGAGAGGTACCGCTCGGCGCTCACGGCCGCGCAGATGGCCGCCACATGCTCGCCGCGATCGCCGCCCAAACCCAGCGTGCTGGCCCGGAACATGGGGCAGGTGACGTTCAGACGCATCGCCATCCAGGAGATGAGGGTGCAGTTCAGCTCAACGAGATGGTTAGACAGCAGCGCCGTCTCCATCGTCGCGGCGAGATCGCCGATGGCTTCCGCATAGAACGGAGCTTTGGCGTAATTCGCCTGGAGCGACTTGAGCATGTTGCCTACAAATCTCTGATTGGCGAATTCACAATCGACAATCCGTTGACCGAAACGGCCGGATGTCATGATCGGCACGCTAAGAAATTCGAGTCCGTTCGGTGTCCGAATGCGATTGCGTTGTTGCCACGACTGTTTGGAGAATTGCACGTCGTCGAGCAGGATCGTTACGTCACTCTGGTCCGCCAGATCGAACCAGCCCAACCAAGGCAGGAATGTTGGCTGGGAAATCACGCATGTTTTAGTCATTCCATGACGGCATATCCGAATCCCGTTCTCCCATATCCGTTACCGCAATACAGCATGATCTTTTGTCCCTCGTGTACGAAGACGTGCGGATAGCACACCATCTCGGAGTCCCAGCCGGTGTCTGAGACCTCTATCCCAGCACGGTGATCCATTCGTTCGAACCGAACACCGTCTCCGGACTCGGCGTAGCCCATACGGTACCCACCACTGCCCATCGCGTAACAGAACCACATTTTATAAAGATCGTTTTCTTTGATGACAGACGCGCGCGACACCCGCGACTCGTCGGCGGACTTGTAGTCGACGCTGACTATTCCGTTCCGTATCCAGTTAATACCGTCCGTGGACTCCGCGTACTTGATGTTGTATCGAGGCAGCTCGGGCGACTGCCACTCGTCGGCGGAATCGTACCACATGCGCCAGACTTTATCCTCGACGAGAATGCACGAGATCACCAGGATCTGATACGGCTCGGCATCCGTTCGATCGATCACCGGTGCTCTCGATATTCGCTGGAACGTCTCGCCGCCATCCCTGCTTGTCGCGAGGCCCGAGACCTCGGCGGCTCGAACCAGCGAGCCTTTGTTCCAGCCGAAGTAGTAGAGGTACTTCTCATGTCCGTGGTTCAGCATCCACGTCGGCGAGACGCCATTGTCGTCGAATGCCCCGAGGCTTCCTAGGCCCAGCACTGGATCGGGGGAAAGCTTCAGGATCTGCTGCGGATTCTTGATGTCCACCTCGACATATCCCGTCAGCGACCGATTGAGCTTGTCCCGTCCGGAGAAGTAGATCCGGTACCAGTCGTCGCTGATGCGGTCCGCTACCGGAAGCATGGCGTGCGTTGTCACCCACTCGCGTTGCCCTTCCGGCTTGAAGATCAAGCCCTTCTTTACCCATTGCATCCTTATTGCCTCGTTGGTGCTCGCATTACTACTTCTTTCAATTCCTCGATGCCCTCTCCAATCTCCATCCGGGCTATATGGTCGTCACGGGGAAACGAAAAATCTCTCTTCTCGATCATGTCTCCGAGTTTCCACAGTTCGTCGCGTTCGAGCATTCGCATGAATCCACGATATGTGTCCCGCTGGAGAGTGTCGTGCGGAATGATGATAACGGGTGTGCCGACCCGTAACGCTTCAAACGCCGAGAGTCCTGGCGATGCCAGCACGAGATCGGCACCGTACATCATTTCGGCGATGTTCGAGATATTTCGGTGGACCGTAACGTCTGAGCGCCTCGTTTCATGCCGTTCAAGGACCTGCAGCAATGCATCATCGTGACCAAAATGAGCACCTAGAACCACTTCGAGTTTCATTGCCTGATCGAGCCGAAGTAGCTGATCCAGCGTGGCTGATGTCAGATTGGCCGGGTCGCTGCCGCCGAATATCAGCAGTATCCGTTCCGGTCTGGCGACATCGACTTTCCCAAATCGCCCGTACTCATAGAATTCCGGCCTCAGAACCCAGTACTTTGGGCCGTAGAAGTAAAGTGTCTTCGTCTCTTCATCGACGAAGCTGACGTTCTCGAATCGACTCCCGATGTCCGCGGTCACCGCGACGTCGGCATACCTGTTGGCGCCTGTGAGGTTCGTGAAGATCACAAGGCGGGCACTCATCGTCCGCTTGATATCCCTCGCAAGTTCAACAGCGACGTCGAGCTTATCGAAGATGACGATGTCGGGATTCATAGACTGGAGATCTCGCATAATACCTGCGTCGCTCTCGAGCCGGGTCGCTGTGAAGCCGTTCTCGCGAATCTTGGCCGCGACGGCATCGTCGCTGGTCGTTAGGAAGCAGACATCCGCTTCTGGCAGAAGTTTCCGGGCAAAGGTGGTGGATTGCTGAACATGTCCGAGGCCGGCGTTCATCCCCCCGTCCGTGATGAAGCATACTCTCACGGTGCACCTTCTTCGGATGATATTCTCTGCCTACGCGCGGACTCGTAAGCAGGATTCGGCAAGATTGCTTCGACTCTCTCCAGACTGCGGTCCGCTAGATCGGGGCACCTGGAGCAGCGCGGTCGCCGAACGAAAGTCAGGCGATGGGTGACGTGGCGCTGGAATGACTCAGAACGCCAATCGATCTTGGATACCTTGCGGAAATCGACCACGCGCGTCTCGGACGGCAGTTGCGCCGGCTGGTATGTGATCGACCGCTCCACGAACCGACTCAACGACGACGTCGCGTCGTCACTTCGTCTGGGTCAGCGGCGGCCGCGTCGCGACCTTCTTTGCGGGGCTTCCGACATAGATTCCCCACGGCTCGCAATCTTTGTTCACGAAACTTCCCGCGCCGACGACCGCACCTTCGCCAATCGTGATGTCCGGCATTAGCGTGGCGTTGGCGCCGATGTAGACGTCATTTCCAATGTCGAGTTTGCCGTAAAGCGCCTTAGTCGTGCCCTCACCAAGGCCGTCGACCATACGCATACCTTCGCCGTGCGAGTAGACCGCCGTGAGTAGCACGCTCCCGGGACCCACCGAGACGCGGTCGCCGATCTGCAGCTGGCCACCACCCCATACCACAACCCCTGGCTGGATGTCGCAGTGTTTCCCAATCTTGACACCTTGTCCGCCCCAGATGAAGACGAAGTCACGCACTCGACAGTAATCATCCAGCTCGACGACTTGCGCGTTGGCAATCTTGGCGAGCGGCTGCAGACGAACTCCTTCACCGCACCGCTTGAGCGAAGTCTTGACGTTTTCACCCATTAACTCCGCGCCGGGCACATTGTATTCGATCACAGGCTCCTCCTGGCGTGTTCCTGCCTCGAGAACTTCGGGTTATCCAACGCCTAGACTGTCGCCGCGCCCTGCATCTGCATTCGTCTCTTCTCGACGAGATAATCGAACCGCCCGGAGTCCATCTCCCTTCGGTAGTCGATCAGCATCTCCTCGAACGTGTACTTCGGCTGCCACCCCATGGTGCGCGTTGCCTTGTCGATGTCGTAGAAATATGACTCGATCAAGTTGGGCTTCTCCGGTCGATAACGGATCTCCGACGGCCGGTCGGGGGGTGAAAAGACGCGAATTATGCACGCTGCCTGTTCCGCGAGCGAGAGGCGCCGGCCGGACGAGATGTTGTACAGCCCGTCGATGCCGCGCGTCTTCAGCGCCAGTTGGAAAGCGGAGACGACGTCCTTTACATACACGATGTCGCGACCGTTCGCCGGGTCGCCCCACAGCTCGATAGGCAGGCCGCGCTCCGCACTCTCAATGAAGACCTGGAAACCGGTCTTGAGCGGCTTGCCGTCCTTGAAGATCTCCGTATGGGGGCCATATCCGTATACGGGCGGCAGCCGGAAAACGACACCCTCGATACCGTGGGTCTTCGCGTAGTGCTCCACGCAATCCGAAGCTGCGGATTCGGAGATGCTGAACATCGCGTAGTCGCCCGTGAACTTGATCGACCGGCCGTCGGATTCGCGGATGGGGGCGCCGGCTTTCTGCTCCCACATCCCCTGCGTGTTGCGGTGCGAGCATGTGTAGACAATCTTCGGAACGTTGTTCATCCGACAGAACTCCAGAATGTTCAGCGTCCCGAGTACGTTCACGCGAATGTAGTCCGCGGGATCGTACGTCTGCTCGCTCACGTTCGCGGGCTGTACGCAGGCTAAGTGCACTACCGCTTGGATGTCTTTCGTCGGAAGGCGGTCGAAATCGGCCCTACGCGTGATGTCGACACGCTGAAAGGGAATCCCCTGCCGAGCGTAATAGGCCTCCCCGATGTCACTGACATCGATGGCGACGACCTGATGACCGTCACTCAACAACTGATCGGTAAGATAGGTACCGATGAACCCACCCGCTCCAAAAATGAGGATCATGTCGGTTCGTTCGTGGCTGTTGTCTGTGAGGTTGTTGAATCGGCATGAGTGACGATCGACGACGCCATCGCTTCGGCCCGAATCCAGTCCTCCTCGGTATCGATGTCCTGCACTCGCCAGTGTGGGATTTCAACCACCCGCGAGAATTCTCCGAAAATATTCGTATAGTTCAGCCATGCGTTCGGTGTCCCCCAGTAAAACTGCCCCGCATCATGCAACACATCGGGTAGATCTTGCGATCGCGTGTTGAGATACTCGGGAAAAAGCATCTCCAATTCACCGCTTGACTTCCGTCGAAACGAACGGAAAATCGGGTAGGCAAAGGTGGTCGCGGCAAGTACGAATTGTAGCCCACCCGATTCAAGAAGTTCCAAACCCCTAACGAGATCCTCCGGACGAAGGAAGGGCGCCGTTGGATAAATGCAGCACACCGCGGATGGCAGCGTCCCCTCGTCGAGTACAAACCTGACCGCATGCGCGATCACATCGGCAGTGCCGGTGTGGTCATCCGACAGTTCTGCAGGCCGTGTAAATGGCACTTCAGCTCCAAAGCGGCGCGCCACCGTTGATATCTCCGCATCGTCCGTCGAGACGATTACCCGTTCGAAAGTTCCGCTGCGAAGCGCGCAATCGATGGAGTGTGCAATGATCGGCTTCCCAGCGAACACACGGATGTTTTTTCGCGGAATGCGCTTGCTTCCACCGCGCGCAGGGATGACCGCGATTGCTCGGCCGTTCACGTCTTCCTTCTCAACAAAAGGAGCTCGGAATGAAAGTCATCCACAGTCTCATAACCGAACGGCAACACATTTCGCTCCATGAGCTCATAGTCGGGCAACATCGCCAGATAGGCGTCGCCGAGAATCGGGTTGTCGACGCCGACCCAGTCGTCTTTCCGCACCTGCTTACCTTCGCGAAGATTTCGCAACAAGACCCAGCGCGCACCCAGGCGAGCGGCGTAGCTAAGGTAATTATTGACGATATGCGGCTCCATTTCCTGAAAAGAAATGAAATTCACGAATAGGTCGATCTCTCCCTGCAGTCGCTCGATCTGCCACGAGCATAGCACGGAGGCCTGCGGCAACGAGGAGACAGTGATCGATTCTCTGTCACAGGTCTGCGCATACGTCGCAACGCGCTCCGGTCCAAGCACCTCCGTCAGGTAGTGCTGCGCTACGAAGCTGGTCGGCGGGATGTCGATGTCGATGTACCGAACATCGTCGATACCAGACGCGGACAGCACCTCTCCGAGTGTACCAAATCCCCCGCCGACTTCCAACACGGTCCGCGGTACGTCTCCCTTCAAATGTCTCTTCAGCAACGCCAGGCCCAAGAGGTAATTGAGCGACGAGCGGCTGAAGCGCCGACCGTTGAACTCAAAATGCTCGACCGGCGCTCCGACGGTACTCTCTGAAAAGAGGTGAAGATAGGGCTTCGCCCGCGGATCATCCGCCGCCACCAATGTGCGATAGTCGGCCACCGCCAACAAGTCGCCATTCAGAAACCGGCTGAGCGCACGCTCGCACTTCTTCGCGTGGGGAAAATCGCGGCGAAGACAGCCGAGCAAGGCATTGACTTGTTCGCTGGAGAAGCCGCCACCGGGGATACCGTACGTCGGAACGAAGAAGCCCAGCGGTTCGGACAACGAGCGGAACGACTCGATACCGGCCGCGCGGATCTGATCAGCAATTCGGGACGACGCCTCGTCCCAGAATACCGTCGGCTGATATAGCTCGCTCTGCGTGCGCATATCCTCGCGCGCACGAGTCAACTCCGGATATTTATCCAATGCGAACTCCGAAAAATCCAAGTAGATACGGCATAACATTCGACCTTAGCGCGGTGTCGTAGTTCTGGCCGACTTCGGCAACCCCCGAGCACAATGACAGGCGATGCTCTCGGCTATACGGCACTGCTCACCTCGAATCATCGAAACTGAGCGCCGAACGCACGTGTTGAATGACTTCATCCAGTTGCGAGTCGGTTAGCGCAGCATATATCGGAAGGCTGATGGCCTCACGATGATAGCGCTCCGCTTCGGGGCAGTAGCCGGCACGGAATCCCAGGTCCTCATAGTATGGCTGTCGATAGACCGGAATGTAGTGCAGGTTGACGACTATGCCGTGATCGTGCAGAAACTCGTAGACACGTCGCTGCTGGCTGGCGCCATCTCGATCGAGAAGGCGAACGACGTAGAGATGATAGCTGGATCGCGTTGCAGGGTGTTGCCAGGGCGTCCGAAGCGCAAGATTTTCAAACACCCGATCATAGATCGCAGCGATCTCTTGCCGTCGGTCCACAAATACTTCGAGCCGCTTCATCTGGCTGCTTCCGAGTGCCGCCTGAATGTCGGTCATGCGGTAGTTGAAGCCAAGGTCGATCTGCTGGTAGTTCCAAATCTCGGCATCAGGCCTGGGACGCATGCGAGCCGAATCGCTTGTGATTCCGTGGCTTCGATATCGCCTCATTCTATCAGCGAGCTCAGCATTGTTTGTCACGCACATGCCGCCCTCACCGGTGGTGATGATCTTTACCGGGTGAAAGCTGAAGACCGTGATCTCGCTGTAGCGGCAGTCACCGACCGGTTGACCTTGGTATCGCCCACCAATCGCATGCGAGGCGTCCTCGATGACTCGGAACCCGTAACGTCGCGCCAAGACAGCGATCTGCCCCATATCGCATGATTGCCCACCCATGTGAACGGGCACGACGATCTTAGGTAGCACACCGTTCCGCTCAGCAACCACCAGCTTTTCGGCGAGATGCTCCACACTCATGTTGTACGTCTTCGGGTCTATGTCGACAAAATCAACTCTCGCCCCGCAGTACAAGGCACAGTTAGCGCTCGCCACGAATGTGGTCGGACTGGTCCAGAGCCAGTCACCGACCCCGAGATCTAGGGCGAGACACGCGATGTGAAGCGCCGCTGTCGCGGAGTTCACGGCAACCGCGTATTTTGCGCCCGTGAACTCGGCTACCGCTTGCTCAAAGCACGGGACTGCCGCTCCCTGCGTCAGGAAGTCCGACCGTAGGACACGCACAACTGCGGCAATGTCGGCCTCATTTATGTCCTGACGGCCATAGTTGATCATGATCAGAGGGGTCGGTTTAGTAGATGTTGTACCCAGGCCACGTCGCCAAGACCCGGAGATATCGCTCATCCATGAGCTCGGTGTTCTCTCGAAATATGGGCTTTCGGCCCGTGTGTTGCTCGTAGGTTACAGATCGGATGAACTCGGCCCCGCCGTCGAGTGTGATCGCGGTAATGTCAGCATACTCCTGTGCTATCCCAAAGAACTCACGGTTGTAACCTGGCACTTCCTGAAATACGCCTTGTCCTTTCTCGTACCAGTGATGCCGTCGGCTAGCCTTGTGGGTATAGTCATAGCCGACAAGATAGATGTTCTCGAATCCGAGGTAGATCGCTAGGGAGATCGAGAACCGAAGCGATCCTTCGAATGCGCCCGTACGCCGTGTGATGAAGTTCTCCGGCAACGCCGGATCGTGGAAATCACGAAACGTGAATGTGACATTCCGACTCCAGAGCACCGGAGCATTGCTCAGGTTGACAAAAAACTCTTTGTCACGATTGTGCCTGATGAATGACCGGTACATCGCCAGGATTGGATTGCCCGTGAGATGAAGGCGCCCGTCCATAGATCGCTCCCACGGGTAGAACGCCCAAGGCTCCTGGATCGACAAGTATCGGACATCCAGTCGGGAGAACTCGCGATGAAACGGCAGGAACGCACAGGGAATTGCGGTCTTGTCCGAGAAGACACCGATGTCGAACCACTTAATCGACACGCCGTCCCCGATCAGATAGCAACTTTCGCCTCGGTGAGCACCACGATAACGATGGATTCGCGAAAGGAGCGGACGCGCCAAATACGGGACCGCCCGCCTGAGCAGCGTGTTCATACAGCATCTCTCATTATCAATTCACCGTACGTCACTTGCTCGGCGATGCAACCGCCATCAACGCGTAAAATAGTCCCGCACCTGCGCAATGTTGTGACGCGGTGCGCGATGATGATGATCGTGAGCTCCTCGCTCAAGCCATCCATCGCGCCCATAACAGACTGTTCCGTTTCGCTGTCGAGCGCACTCGTCGCCTCATCGAAAATCAGTACATCTGCCTGCTTATAGAGAGCTCGAGCGATGCCGATGCGCTGTCGTTGGCCACCGCTCAGCCGCACCCCTCTCTCGCCCACCCTTGCCCGGTATCCTTCAGGCGAGCTCTCGATGAACTCTGCAAGTCGGGCTTGAGTTGCTGCACGACGAACGCGATCCCTGTCGATCTTGTCAGACGGCACACCGAGTGCAATGTTCTCCTCGATCGATGCATCGGTGAGAAAGATGCTCTGTGGCACATGAGCGACACTGCGTTGCCACGCACGTCGGTTCGAGTCGTTGACTTCCCGGCCATCGACGAGCAGGTGGCCTCGGGTTGGCTCCAGAAGCCCCATGAGCAGGTCGACGAGAGTGCTCTTCCCCGATCCCGTACTTCCGATGATGCCGACTCTGCTCCCGCGAGGGATGAGCAGATCTACATCTCGCAGAATCCAGGGACCGTCCGGGTGATATCTGAATGACAGTTTTCGGCACTCTAACATCCTGTCGAGTTGCATTGGGACCGGCGAAGATCCAAGCCCATCGGTCGGCAACGGCTGATCAAGCAAGGAAACCACGTCGGACAGTGCTGCCTGACTGGCGATCAAGACGGATGAGTGGCCGTAGAACTGCTGCATGAGCGGCAACAACCGCTGGGCTCCCAGCGCCATCGCAGCGATCGTCGGCAATGCGTCGGCAACACCACCTTCCCGCCGACTCATCACGAGGACGAACAACGCAACTAGTGCCATGCCCATCGACTCCATCACGAAGCGCGGCGCCTCATTGATGAACGTGTTTTCAACGGCAGCGCGCTGCAATTGCTGGCGAGAACGGCGATATACATCGGTGTAAACCTCCTGTGTGCCATCCAGCAGCACGTCACGTATTGCACCGAGTCCCTCTTGCAGCGCCTTCACCACTTGCGTTTGCTGTCGAGCGATTATGTGTCCGTTCGCTCGATTCCTTCGGCGTGTCATCCATGCAATCGTTCCATACGCCCCGCCGAAACAAACGACAGCGATAGACGCGATGACCGGATCAATGAAGATGAGTGTGGAGAAAATGGTGAGAAACAACATCGACGAGGTCATCGTCGCCACCGTAGAGATCAGGACTGTTGTTGCCACTCCGACTTTCTGTGTAATGCCGCTGATGACTTCACTGCTGCTCCTAGCGACATGAACGCGATACGGCTGATGAAGCGTGCGTGCGTAGATCTGGATGCTGAGATCTGTGCCCGTGGCGTTGCCTAGCCTCGTGCCGAGCCAAAGTAGTGACAGGCGGAGTCCTCCGGCGAACAGCGCCGTCATCGCAAACGCGATCGCGATGGGTACTACAAGATCACTGCCCTTTTCGATACCCAGAGCTCGGGCAAACGTAGCCACGATTGGTGAACGAAGCGCTCGATCTGGCTGCGTCAGGATGCTTACGAGCGGAATTACGGCGCCCAGAGTGGCGAACTCTGCAAACGAACTCAGCACCGTCAGTCCAAGAACGACGATGAACTGTCGCCGCCGCTGCGCACTGATGTGCCGAAACAAACGGGTCAGAACCGTCCACAGGCCTTCGGTGCCGGTCGGTTGGCCGCGCGAGGAGAAGGTTGCGTCGCTAGATGTGTTACTCACCACGTCACGACGTTCCACGTCGCCTGCGATGCCTCAGGGAACCTGCTATGGGTTGCACCAGGTGAAAAATGGTGGCATGAGCCATTACAACGAGATACTGCACGAAGGAGACCTTGTCCCGATGCCGGTGCTTAACCCTCCAGAGGTTGCGCAACCGCTTCAAGAAACGGCTGGCCGAAATGTTCCCGCGCCGCTCGATGTACTTGCCCAACGGGGTATCGATGACGCGAGCTACGAGGTACGGCGACATGCGAAGCCATAACTCGTAATCTTGCGCCGAAGTCAGGTCTTCATCAAAGCCTCCGACCGACAAAACGAGATCGCGGCGACAAACCACTGCCGAGGTCAGGAAGAGGTTATTCCCCCATAGTTGTGGCGACAGGGGGCGAGTCGGGTCGTATGCTGCGGCGAGATCGGTCACGCGCGATGTCCCGTCGAGAAACTGGATCGTCTGATTATGGCACCAGAAGTTCACTGCTGGGTGTGTGTCAATCGCCGCGGCGATACGCGCAATCTTCTCTTGCTCCCACCGGTCATCCGAGTCCAAGAAGGCCACCCACGCCGTATCGGCGGCCCGCAAGGCCGCGTTGCGCGCGGCTCCGGGGCCTCGATGCGGTTCCCGTAAGACGCGGACGGCGCATTCGGGATGTGATGCCGCAAAGGCCGCCGCCACCGCAACCGTTGCGTCGCTCGATCCGTCATCGGCGACGATGATCGCGCCCGGCTGCTCGCGTTGCGCTGCCACCGTTTCCAGGGTACGCAAGAGGAATCCCGCCGCATTGTAGGCTGGAATGATGACAGTGATATCCGAGGCCGTCCGCATCACGCCCTCACCGGTAGCCATGTGCACGGTACCAGCGATTCAGCAGGTACAATGAAAAGATCATCGGCGCCGAGCGCTGGTGACGTTCCGGCGTAGCAAGCACTCGCTCAAGGGCGCGCGCATTGACAAGCTCGGAGAGGAGCTCCGTCCTCGCACCCAGCAACTCGCTGCGCACATCAAAACCCCGTTGATCCCGCAGCCAAGCATCGCTGGGCGCGTTGAATCCTTCTTTTCGTCGGTTTAATAAGTCCGGCGGCAACCGCGTCGCCAGCACGCGCTTGAAAAGGCCCTTCGGTTTTCCCCCCAGCAGATTGAGCGTGGGCGGGAGCGACAGGGCGAATTCCACCAAGCGATGATCCAATAGCGGCACCCGTCCTTCAACCGACACCGCCATCGTCGCCTTGTCCGTGAGGGCCAGTACGTCATTCGGTAAGTAGGTGTCGAGGTCGAGTTGCATCCGCGCATATGAGAAGTCGCGGTTGCCCGTCCCGTCACTGAGCGCCTTGTACTCTTTCAGCATCGCTTGGCGCACCCCCTCGTACTGCTCGGCATTCCGCAGCAATAGTCGGGCGTTCTGCAAGTCCCCGCCATTCACCGTCGCCGTCCACGCTAGGGCTGGATGGCACGCTCGTTCGCCCCGACCCGCGTGCACGAGCCCCATGACCCCAGCCGCCAGTGGACGCAGAAACGTCGGCACTTGGTCGGCGATCCAGCGAGGGGACCCGAATGAGGCAGGATGGTGACGCACGTAACCACCAAAGATCTCATCCCCGCCAGCACCGTTCAGCAGAACCTTGATCCCGTCAGCCCGCGCCGCCTTGGAGAGCCAATAGGCCGGAATGATCGCCGAGTCAGCGATTGGCTCATCGAGCAGGGGCAATAGCTCGTCGAGCGACTGCACCGCATCATCGGGCGTGAGCGGCAACTCGACATGCGATGTGGCATAGCGCGCGGCTACCACCCGCGCGAAGCGCGCATCGTCTGAGTCCCCCTTGCCTTCAAAGGCCACCGTGTAAGTGCGCAGTGGCTCATGCACCTGTTCTGCCGCCAATGCGACCAGCGCGGAGCTGTCGAGCCCGCCGCTCAGAAACACTCCCAGCGGCACGTCACTGCGCAGTTCGAGTCGCACGGCGTCTACGAGGAGCGCATCTAGCGCCGCGATCGCCTGTGTCTCGGTCCCCTCCCACCGACTAGCTGGATCCACGCGCCAATACCGTGTCGTCTTCACGCCTCCGGTATCCGCCCACAGATAGTGGCCGGGGGCGAGCTTCCGCACGCCACGCCAGAGAGTGTGCGTCCCCGGCGCATAACCCAAGGCAAGATACGGAAGCACGAGGGATGCATCCACCGAGGTGGTATACGTCGCGCGTAGCGCGTGAATGTCCGAGGCGAAGACTAGGGTTGTGCCGGTCACCGCATAATAGAGGGGCTTGATGCCGAGGCGATCACGAGCCACCCACACGGACTGCCGACGCGTATCCATTAGTGCAAAGGCAAACATCCCGTTAAGCGACGAGAGCGCTTCCGGCCCCTCGTCCTCATACAGATGTAGCACGACCTCGGCATCGCTGTGGGTGCGAAAGACGTGGCCGCGGGCTTTAAGCTGCCGGCGCAGTTCGACGTGATTGTATATCTCGCCGTTGAGCACAAGCTGCAAGTCTTCCGCTTCATTCGTGAGCGGCTGGTGCCCCCCTACCACGTCAATGATGGAAAGCCGGCGGAAGCCCAGGCCGATCGGTCCTCGCGTGACGAAGCCATCATCGTCGGGCCCACGCCGCACCATACACTCCGTCATGGCCCGCAGTTCGTCGGTGGTAATTCCCCTCCCGTCCAGCGCCATGATACCTGCAATGCCACACACGCTATACCGTCTCTTCCGCAATGGCGTGAACCAACGTGGCGGGCAGCGTCAGACGCCCTGTCGCCTTGAGCGTACAGATGGATCTGCGCTGGCCATATGCAGGGAAGAAAAAGCCCCCGTGGGGGGCCGTAGGCACTCCAGGCACTCGCTCCACAGCATAGGGAGGCTCGAATCGCAGCGATCCGCGAGCCTCCCCCACTTGCCACTGGGTGCCAGTCTCGGCGCCCTGCACGTCTGGGCCAAAGTGCACGTGACACGCGACCACCCGTTCTCCAGATCCCGTGAAGTGATCCTCGACATTCAACCCGGTTGGCGAAAGGCTCAACTTCCGATAGTGCCCAACTGGGCGGCCGGCTAGCCGGGAAAAACCGTCATGCGCCACGGTCACCACTTGCTCCTGCTCGTTCGAAACAAGCGTAAGCGCCACGCGCACGGCGGTATAGGACTCAGCTAGCCACGATGGTCCATAGGCGAACGAACCCAGCGACTCGACGAGTGGCGCGTTATGCGCTTCTGGTCCCCGCCCAAAAAGACCCAAATCTGACATGGTATAGTCGTGACGACCGCAATCCACCACCACCGCACGGCCCGCACGAAACACGGCATAGGATCCGAGGTCAACATGCTCGTGCCCTGCACGGAGCACTCCGTCGTGCGAGCGAGCCCGCACAAAGAGAGTCCAGTCCCCCGCCTCTGTGCGGCACCAACCATCCGACGGATAGCAGGCTGCTGCACTCACGAGAGCTCCGCTCCCCGACGCTGGAGTCCCGAGGAGCGATGCCCATCCTTTCGTGCGAGGCGTCGGAGGCAGCGCCGCCGGCTTGTAGACGTCGAGTGCAAGCGGACTCCATGGCAGTGACACCAACCACTCGGGAGGAAAGTCAGGTGATACATCTCCGATCAACGGCAACTGCCACGCATCCGAGGACCCGGCTATGAGAAAGAACCAGCACCGGGCAACTAATCGGCTGGCGTACGACGCGAGCAAGTCAACAAAACTCGAATCGCCGGTTCGACGCGCCACCCACAGCATCTCGAGCACCCAGCGAGTGAAGAGCAGATGGTAGTGGCTGCTGCCCTCGCGCATGAAGCCGTCATGGGTGACGAGCACCGGCAGCCGTTCTGCGGCAATGGCATAAGCCAAATCACGCGCGCCCGGCATGTCCGTCCACGCCCCAGCCATTAGCAGCGCGCGTGCGTTATTGAAGGCGTGGTTACCTGTCATCCCATCGGCGTGGTACTCCAGACGCTCAGCGATATGGCGGCCCATTTGGCGGAAGGCCCCCGCCAAATCGCCAGGAACGACTGCGTTACCATCGCGCATCAAGAATAGGAGGCCGTTCGCAAGGCGTTCACTTGTGGTGTACGCCCCGTCAGTGCACTCAGCATCGTGAGCGCACGCGCGCAGCCACGATCGCATGAGCGATAGACCAGCTTCACGGGTCAGGGGTATAGCGTCGGTCGTCACCCCATAAAGCAGCCAGTTCCATCGATGCAACGACGAGGCAACCTCTGCATCCCCAAAGGACTGACGCCAGTCGGTGGCGTGCACAACATGCACAGTGGTCGCCGTAAGCGTGAGTGACCGCGGCGTCACCGTGACGACTGGAATCGGCTGATTCGGCTCCGAGGCGTAGGCTAGCATGGCCTCCCGGGCGCGCCGCACGGACGCCGGCTGCGCGCGCAGAGACTGATGCGGGAGCACTCGCAACGCGACCGCTGCCCGTGCGCGTGTCGCAAACCGCCAGACCGCCTCTGCCAGAAATCTCGGCGCGGCACATCGTCGGACGTAGTTGGTGAGTTCGGGGGTCATCGCACGCTGCTCGGTGCCATCGCCGATTTTTCTTCTACACTGGCGCGACGGCCACTGACCAACTTCCAGCCAATTTGCGCGACGCGCCAAGCTATGCCCGCGGGCAAGAAGACGAGCGCCGCCGGATCTTTCGCCAGTACGGTGCGCAGATGAAGTGGCACGTCGAGCACGCCAGACAGCCGCGGCCCGAGAAGATGTACCGCCCAGAGGAACATGATTTCAGTGCGGTGGCGTCCGCGCTCCACCGGGCCCATCTCGATGGTATCGAGGTGGCCGAGCAGTAAGCGGAGATACTCCTCGATGGTGACGCGGTCTTTCGTGGTGCTGCGAATCGTGTTGCGGTGCTGCCGGAAATGGTTCAGGGGTTCGGCGACATAGTATACATCTTGGGTCCGCACTATTCGGAAGAAGAGGTCCCAATCGGAACACGCCAGAAAACCCGTAGGAAGGGCGCCAGCCTGGGAAAAAGCCATACGGCGAAACAGGGCGGCACTCAAGTTGGGGATCACGCACGCTTCGAGCAAAAAGCGCGTCATTACGTCCTTGGGAATAAGGACATCCGATCGGCAGTACTCCTGAAAATCCGACGTCCGCATAGCAAAGTCTTCAGTCAGTATCGCATCATCAGCATCCACCATCAGGCTGCGGCAGAAGCTGAGACCTGCCTTAGGTCGACTTTGCAGTCCCTCCACGAGCCGTTCGATCATGCGGGGATCGCACGAATCATCGCAATTGGCGAATAACAGATACTCGCCGCGCGCCAGCTTCGCCCCCTGATTGCTCACAGCTACCCATCCGCCATTTTTCCTACGAACGATCAGTCGCACGCTTGGGTACGATTCGTACTTCTGCAGCACTTCGACGCTGATGTCGTCCGAGCAGTCGTCGATGACTATAATCTCGATCGCCGAATACGTCTGGCGAAGAAGACTTTCCATCCGCCGATCGAGGAAACGCGCGTGGTTGTAGCTCGCCACGACGACGCTGACCAGCCCGGGAATCGGCGCGGCTATCACCTAAAGAGCCCCTTGGCGCGCAGTTCGTCGAGACTCTGCTCGTAGCGGTCGGTCTGCACCTGCTCGTCCTGCACCCACTGAATGAACTTTGCGAGCCCGTCCACAAACGGCACCGTCGGCTCGAATCCGAACACGCGGCGCACTTTGGCGAGGTCGGCGACGTTATGCCTGATGTCGCCCACGCGAAACTGCCCGGATACAGTCACTGGGACCTCGACACCGAGCGCTGACTGTAGTTGCGAGGCGATCGCCGCCACCGACGTCGCCTCCCCTGCCCCAACATTGAACACGTCCACGAGCGGCTCAGCGTGCTCCACGCTCCGAATCGTCGCCGTGACCACGTCGTCGATGTAGACGAAATCGCGGCTCTCTGTGCCATCCTCAAAGATGTTGATTTCCTTGCCGTTCCGGATTCGCGTCGAGAAGATCGAGAGAATGCCGGTGTATGGGTTCGACAGAGACTGCCCGGGCCCATAGACATTCTGGTATCGGAGTGCGATCGCCGAAATGCCGATGGCGCGTCCGACCGCGAGGGTGAGTTGTTCCTGCGTGAGCTTGGTGACTCCGTACACCGAATGCGGGACAACCGCCGCGTCCTCGGCGGTCGGAATCATCTCGACCACCACGCCGCATTCTGGGCAGTGGACCTCGAAATCTCCGACCGCCATCGCCTTCGCTGTCCTTGGCGCCGGGAAAACCCGACGGTGTGCCGCGCAGTGGTAGGCCCCTTCGCCATACACAGCGCGCGACGAAGCCACCACGAGCCGCCGCACCGGCGGCTTCTCGTTGGCAATAACGTCGAGCAACAATGCGGTACCGCCGACGTTAACGTCGGAGTAATGCCGGATCGCGTACATCGACTGGCCGGTGCCCGTCTCTGCGGCCAGATGCACCACCGTCTCCACGCCCACGAGGGCCCGGCGCACGGCGGCCGCGTCGCAGACGCTGCCGCGGAGAAACTCCACACGGTCCTTGATCGAGCGGTACAAGGCCGAGTCCTCCGGCTGGTCTCCGTGAATCTGCCGCGAGAGCGTGTCGAGGACGCGCACCGAGTGCCCGCGGGCGAGCAGAGCGAGCGCGAGGCGCGAGCCAATGAATCCCGCGCCTCCGGTAATGAGGACCCGCGCCGGCTGTTTGGCCCTACCGCGGTTCATGAACGCGCGCCCTCCACCCAAGCGCCCCGTGTCTCGTCGAAATGCCTGATCACGCGCGCGGGCATCCCCACCGCGATCGAGAAATCCGGGATGTCACTTGTCACCACAGCGTTTGCACCGATCACACAGTTGCGGCCAACGCTTGCTCCGATGATGCACGCGTTCTCGCCAATCCAACTGCCGGCCCCGATGGACACGGCCTTCTTGAACTGTACGCGCTGATGCATGATCGGAATGTTGGTGTTCTCGTATGCGTGCGCGTTGTCGGAAATGTACACGTTGTTGGCGGTCAGAACGGTGTTACCGATAGTGACACTGCGCACCGCCGTGATGTGATTGTTGTACCCAAACTCGCAGCCGGCACCGATTGTGAGAACCGCTGGCTGCCCCTCAATCCCGCAGCAGTACAACCAAGCACCGCGCTGCACAAATGACGACGCGCCGATCGTGATCCCCTCCGCGCCGTCCAAGCGGAAAGGAGAAGCGAGGAATGCTTTCGGCTCCAGACGACGAAGGCGACGACCATACCACGCCTCGAACCAGAGCCGCTGCAGCTTCTCGATAACACGCCGCATCATTGAATCGGATTTCGGGCGTCGAGCACGGCCAGCAGACGCTCGGGGTCCAAGAACTCGTCGGATACAGTACGCAGCGTGTCATCGTCAAGCTCCCACCACCGCGATGCCGTCAGCCGAGCCACCAGTTCCTTGGGAAAGCGCGAGCGTATGCGTCTACTCGGACTGCCCGCGGTGATGTCGTACGGGGCTACGTCGTGGGTTACGATTGCCCCCGCTCCGATGATCGCGCCGACCCCGACGCTGACGCCAGCCTTTACCATTGCTCTCTGCCCAATCCATACGTCGGCACCGATGAAGGTCCGAGGATGGTTCTCGGTGAAGCAGCGCTTCGCCACCAGAAATCGAGGCAACGGCTGCTCGGGGTCATAAAAGACCGGGCTCGTGCTAACGAACCAAGTGGGGTGTGCGGCCATACCGATCGTCACATCCGCGGCGATGGAACAGAAGGGACCGAGCTCGGCATTCGATACGATAGTCGACGTCTGTACATACGAGTACCGCCCGATCGATGACCCAAGTACCTGGGCGCGACGGAATAGAACAGCGTACCGGCCGATCGTGCTGTCGTCGCTCACGACTACTCCATCGTGCAGCTGCGCGCTCGGGAATCGCCGCCGCATCGCGCGGAGGGCCACTACCTCGCGGAATGCCCGCCAGAGCTCCTTCACGCCGCGCCGTCGCCCGCCCGGTCAGCCAACAGATCGTAAATGAATTGCATGTTCCGTTCCGTGTTTCGACCGTCGAGCGGGCCAACAAAACGTTCCATTTCGCCGCGGTCCAGAAACGCGTCGAACCTCGCGTGGCCCTTGCGTGCGTCTTGCAGTGCGTCGACGACACCTTCGACCGTGCCTGCGGTGACGAGGGATGACTTGCCGTCGAAGGGAGGGTGTTTATAATAGTCGGCGACTTGGTAGTACAAGACCGGAATCCCCTTACAGGATGCCTCAAACAACGTTTGCGAATAGATGGAGATGTAGAAGTTCGTGCGCTCCAGTACGGAATCAATCGGTTCCTTGTCGATGATCTCGTCGACAAGGCCTGGGAAGTATTCCCGCGTGAACTGCTCATACTGCTCCCTGTAGCCATTCGCGCGCACCTTCACTATTACCCGTAGCGCCGGACACTCGACCTTCACCCGCCTGATGCCCGCGAGCACATCATGAAGAAAGTCGAACTCTACCGCCGCGTGCGAGTTCAGATCGGTTGGATTATGACCAGCGGCGCCAATCGTCACAGTGAATCGATCGGGATCCAGCGGCCGGCGGAGGGTCGAAGGGTAGGCATCCATTCGGGGGTCCCCTAGACAGACAATATTCGACATGCCCCGAAAGTAGTAGTCCCGGATCGTGGTTGAATAAGCATTGATCGTGGTGGCGTACTTGCTCTCATCTCCGAAGTCGGTGCAGAGCAGGCCGTTGATGATGAGGTAGCTCGGAATCCCGCGCGCACGACACACACAGTCCACGATCGTCACGACATCCCCGATGTTGGCGATAAGAATTATCAGACGCAACGGATCGCGATCGACGTAGCGTACCACACCTTCCAGCGTCCGGATCGCGTCAGGCAGTTGCGGCCCAATTCGTTCTTCGATGATGCGGAACACCCCTGCAGTAATGTCGGTACCGTCGAGCAGAATAAACCGCGCAGCTTGATGTGCACGGAACGCCTCCATCAGTTCGCCCGCCTGACGCCGGTGCCGAACCGCTCTCCTAGGGAGCGGCACGTGTCGCGCGACTGGGTTGGAGCGTGTTGGACCAGGAACCACGACGCGAACGCGGCCCTCGGCGCGTAGCCGGGCAGCGATCGTCGCCGTGGGATAGTATTCCTGCAGGAACACGGCCGGTACATGACGAGCGGCGCCTATACCGTCGAGGAACTGACGCGCCCGTCCAATCATCGACGACATCGCGCCGATGGCGGCCGCCTTTAGCCCACGTCGACGGATGTTGGCCTGCATCCATGCGTGGATCGGGAAGAAATACGACGGGAACGGATCCCCGACCGCCCCGACTGCGCGAAACTTGACACGCCGTTCTTCGAGAATGCGCTCGACGATACCGATCGAAGTCCCCACGAGCAGTTCTTTGAACGATAGCGCGAGCACGCGCTCTAGACACAGGCAGGCGCGAACATAGAAGACATAGTCATTCCAGAATTCGAGCCGGAACGCGAAGCCGAACGGCACGCCGAGATGCTTGAAGATGTCGTTCCCTTCAGCGTCACGGTGCCACTCGCCAAGAAAGCGGTAGATTTCTTTATTCTGCGCCTGCATTACGGCGGGATCTACCAACCGGTCCACATAGTGCGCCTCGCCGCCAGTCGACTCGATTTCCTTCCGCAAACCAAAGTCGTAGGTAAGGACGAGATCCGTCGCCGGATCGTACGCGGGCCGCAACCCCACGAACTTCGACCGTGCATCAATGATGAAGATCCGTCGATACGCTGACCTAAGCGCTGGCGGGGACCAGTTCGCACCGTCAGAGCGAGAAGCCATCGTCCACGATGAGATTCTGTCCGGTCACGTAGCGGGCATCGTCGGACAGCAGGAACACGAGTGCCCCGACGAGATCTGTGGGATCCAGCATCCCTTTGGTTCCCGCCAATGCGTCGTACCGGTCCAAAAAGGACTTCGGCTGCGCATCACGGATCCCCCCGGGACTCAACGCGTTCACGCGCACGCCCTGCTTCTTATAGTACTGCGCGAAGTACCGCGTCAGGTGAATCACCGCCGACTTGATCGCTGCGTACTCCACCGGCATTGTCATCGGTGTGCCATCGTAGACCTCGAAACGCGGAGGCAGCGTTCCGTACACCGACCCCATGTTCACGATGCTGCCACCTCCCTGCCGCGCGAAAAGGGCAGCAAAGCGCTGTGCCACCAAGAAGTAGCCACCGGCGTGGAGGCCGAGGTTTTCGCAGAAGTCGGCATAGACGACATCTTCGAGCCGCTGTCCATATGATTTGTTCTTCGGGTACGCGTTGTTGACGAGGCCGTCGATGTGACCGTAATCCTCCAGCACATCCGCGATCAGTTCCTCGACGGACGCGGCGGCCGTGATATCGAGGTGCATGGGGATCGCGCTGCCCGGCGTTCCTCGGATCTCGGCGGCAGCAGCTACTGCGCGCGATTCGTCGAGATCTGCGAGAATGACGACCCCGCCTCGTTCCGCAACGCCACGAGAAAAGGCCCGGCCCAGAAGCCCCGCCCCACCGGTCACAATCACCACCTTCTGTTCGAGCATCATGTTGGACCTGCCGTATCAAGGTTGCGAATCAGCCTTGCCGGACTGCCGCCTACCAGGGCCCGCGGCGGAATGCTCTGAGTGACGACGCTCCCCGCAGCGATCACCGCATTGCGTCCGATCGTGACTCCAGGAAGGACGATCGTGTTCGCACCGACCCAACAACCGCACTCCAGGATGACCGGCTGGGTAGGATAGTGGCCCTGATCGATGATCGGTCGCGTGACATCATCAAACCGATGATTTCCAACATAGATGTGAACGCCGGACCCGAGCATCACGTCGTCCTCGATCGTGATGCCGCCGTCCGCATTCGCGAACAACATGGTGCCCGGTCGAATCACGACGCGTCGACCCAAGGCGATCTGGCTGCAGTGGATCGCGTAGGCCCCGGGCCTGAACTCCGCCCCCTCTCCGAACTCTCGGAACTTCGACTCGCAGAGCGCTCGCATCGTGGACTTGAAGTGCAACCGCCAGTGCGTCCACGGGATGTCGGGTCCGATTCGATCAGCGTGCGCCCAGTATCGTCCGCGTGCCACGAACTCGCGAAACATCAGACGATGTCCTCTGACACGGTGGCCCGCGCCGAAAGCATCCACTCCGCCATCTGAAAATCCAGCAAAGTATCGATGTCGAGCGCCCGCTCGACGGGCACATGAACTGACCGGACGTGGCCAGCGAAGATGCCGATTTGCTCGACTACGAACGCAGGACGCAGTACGTACCCGACAGTCGTCACGTCGAACACGAGAGGTGCATCCTGCCGACGGGTCACATCCATCGTTGGGGGAATGACGAGTGTCGCGTATCCGTCGGCGCTTTTCGTCACCATGTTGAAGTACGGATTCCGGTGCGCATCCGTCACGGTGATCACGGCATCGACGCCACCACGCTCGTACTCGTCGAGGCAGCGCTCGAGGTCCGACGGCATCCGCAACGGCGCGGTCGCCGGCACCACCAAGAGCGCGTCAGGAAATCGCCCCTCCGTCGCCTGAAGGAACTCAAGGGCGTGCCGCCACACGAGCCATTCAGGACTGGTGTCCTGCGCAAGCTCCGATGGCCGCATGAACGGCACCTCTGCTCCGGCTGCGCGAGCAGCGTCCGCGATTTCCGGCGAGTCCGTGGACACGATAACCCGACCCACCCTAGTCATCGCCCGCGCGTGCGCAACCGCTCGCGCGACCAGCGAACGACCGGCCAGCGGCCGCATGTTCTTCCTTGGGACGCCCTTCGACCCTCCGCGTGCACAGATCAGTGCGACCGTTCTCACGGCCGTCTCCGCTGCGCCTGTCCATCCAGCCGAACGACCGCCTCGCGATCCGATGCCTCGCGCGCCGCATCCACGATCCGCATCGCGGCAAGGCCGTCCGCCCCCGAGACAAGCGGAGTGCTCCTCGACGCGACGCATGAGAAGAAATGTCGCCACTCCGCGACGTAGCTCGTGTCGCGATCTGCGGGCAGCGACGCCACCGTCTCCCACGCGCCGCCGGCCGGAATCAACTCGACCGTCCCTGTGATGCCGTTCCATCGCAGAGTACCGTCAGTGCCGATCACCGTACAGGTGCGCGTCGCATCGTGCCGGACGAAATCCAAATTGACACTGGCGATTACGGATGCTCCGTCAGCCCCCGGCACAAAGCCCAGTATCACATGAGCTGTATCTTCCACATCGATCTCCAGCGCACTCTGCGTGCGAGCGACGGCCTGGACCCAGGAGACCTCGCCGAACAGCCAACGCAGATAGTCGAACTCGTGACTCAGTTCGAGCAGAACGCCGCCGCCGAGTGAGGCCCGAGCCGAGGCAACCTCGCGATAGTCCTGTGTCGACCGCCAGCTGGGCAGATAAGAGCCGCATTCGGCCCGCACGGAGAGTGGCCGCCCCACGACGCCCTCCACCAGTAGTGCCCGAAATCGATCGAGCGACGGAAGGAAGCGCATGTTGTAGCCGGTCATCAGAACGACCTCGCGTTCTGCGCAACGATCGAGCAGCGCCTGTACTCCCGCTGCCGATGCCGCGATCGGCTTTTCTACCAGGAGATGCACCCCAGCACTCGCCAATGCCATCGCGGCGTCCAGATGGTGCGTCGCCGGAGACGCCACGACCGCCGCCTGAGGTGCGAAGGCAACCACCTCGTCAAGCGACGTGAACGAGGACTCGACCTCTACAGGAAGTGGCTCCGCCGTGAGCCGATGACGCCACGCAGCAATGTGTGCAGTCGGTACAAGTTGCCGCGAGATGCGCGCATGACGTCGCCCGATCGAACCAAGCCCAACCACGAGCAAGCGCTCGATCGGCGCCGGCGCAGCATCGGCGCTAGCTGGCATTCCGCTCTGCCGACCGTGCGCGATTGAGGTCATCCTCTTCCCCCACATCCAGCCAAGGCTCGTGCATCGGATACACTATCGTGCGTCCGCTCCGTTCCCGCAGGCGCATGAAAAGCGTCGGCATATCGCACGGCTCACCCGGTATCAGCACATCGAGAGCCTCGGGCTCCAGTGCATAGATCCCCGCATTGATGTGACTACGGGAGACCGGCTTCTCCTCGAATCCGATAATGTCCATTCCTTCGGTTCGCACGACCCCAAATGGATGCTGCCATTCGTGCGTCCGGACCGCCATTGTGCCGGCAGCGCCGTGGCGATGATGGAACTCGAGCACCTCGTGATACCGGATATCCGTCATGACGTCGCCGTTCGTCACCACTAGAGGTGCGGTCGGACGCGGGGTGATCAGGCAGAGAGCTCCTGCTGTACCCAGCGGCTCCTGCTCACGTACATACGCGATGTCCACTCCCCATTTGCTCCCATCTTCGAAATGCTCCTCTATCATGTGACCTAGATAGTGCACGGCAAGCACAAAACGGTGGAAACCGGACGCCTTGGCGCGCTCAATGATGTGCTCAAGCATCGGCCTGCCGCCAACGGGCAGCATCGGCTTCGGACAGTGTTCTGTATGCGGCCGAAGGCGAGTCCCTTTCCCGCCGGCCATGATGACCATGAGGTTCGAAAGCCGGTCGGGGGATTGGATGGCATCCCAAGTATGGAGCCCCACGACGTAGCGCTGGGCGTCGACGATCGGCAACTGCCGCACCCGGTTGGCGTGCATCAGTTGCAGTACGAGATCGCGGGTAAGTTGCGGGGTCACCACCAGCGGTTGCCGAACGATGATTGATTCAACGCCGTCGGTGAGCGCGATCCCGCGCAACAGCCCGCGGCGGATGTCGCCGTCGGTCACGGTCCCGACAAGGCGACCCTCAGCATCGGCGACGAGCACGATCTGCAGCGTCGAGCGATTCAGATTCGCAATGGCCTCCTGCACGGTGGCCTCGGGCGCCAGCAGAGCAGAGCGCCACGGACGAACCTCGGACAGCGTCGACGGGGACATCACAGGCGCTCTCTCAGCAGCTGAAAGGCCTCTGCCACCGCATAGCCCGATGCCTCCCCGCGCAGGGTCGCTAGCGCGCGAAGCGCTTCGACACTCCTGAGGAAGGGCGCCGTCCCCATTTCGGACGCGTAGACGTTCATGATCTCGAGTTTGCGCGGCAGATGCGCGCTTATGTCGACGAAGATGGTGGGAGTAAAGCCTACGCCCGGAATCAGGCCGAAGTCGGTCTCGGACAGCGTTTCGTATGCAAGCCCGCGCTGGACCGACGGATAGCGGAACCACTTCGTACACGCTGCCACGCCGTCGAAGGCCACGTGGTGGTCGGAATGCGCGTCACCGTGATGCGGCAAGAACACTTCGTTTGGCTGAAAATCCTGGAAGGCGCGCGAGACCTGGGCGACGATGTCCGCCGTCGGAATGTCGTCGAGCGTGGCGGTCGGCAGCCGCAGATTCTCCACCCAGTCGAAGCCAACCATCTCGGCCACCCGGGCGATTTCCGCGTCGCGCGCATGCACACGATCAGCCGACGCGCCTGCGGACTCCGCAATGCCTGTGAGAATCAGCCAGCCGAGGAGATGGCCCTCCGCCTTACGGCGGAGTAACACGCCTCCGCATCCCAGGATCTCATCGTCCGGATGTGGCGCTACGACGAGCACGTTCGCAGGTACGCTGCGATGCGTGTGGCGAACGCCGGTTCGCACTTCCGCAGGAGAATGGTGTCGGATCCGCACTTGACGAGCACGCCACGCTCGAGCGAGAGCACCTTCCCCGACTCGATGTTGCGTTCGGGAAACGGTACGGCCGTTGACGCCCAGACCTTGATTTCGCGGTCGTCGTGCGCGAACTGCGCGCCGACGTACGGCTTGGAGAGCGCTCGCACGAGAGTCTGGATCCTGTCGGCCGACATCCGCCAGTCGATGACGCCGTCGGCTTTGCCACGCTTTCGCCAGTAGTTGGCTGCCGCGCGGTCCTGTGGAAGGCGACGAAACGTGCCCGGACACGAACACATCCAGCTGCCCTAGGGCGACTTGCACCATCCGTTCATACAGCACTGCGGCGCCATCCTCCGCGGCGATCGGCGACGAAGCCTGTGAAAGGATGTCGCCACTCTCCACGCCGCTGTCCATGAAGAAGAAGGTCGAGGCGGTTTCGGTGAGCCCGAGCGCAAGCGCCCAGATCAGAGGATGCCGCCCTCGGTTCGCCGGCAGCGCGGCGGGTATGGAACCTAATTGCGCCTACTAGCGCCAGCTCGAGCAGCGGCTGCTTCAGGAGCCGCGACCAGCCGGAGCAGAAGACGACATCCGGGCGGTGCAAGGCGAGCCACGCGAGCCGTTCGGGCGCGTTGATGTCTGGGCTGTGTCTGCACGGAATACCCTGCGCCGCGCAGAACGGGAGTAGGTCGGAGTGGTCGGCGTTCCCCGGCGACGGCTCTAGCGTGCACACGGCCACGACATCCGCGCCCAGCGTTATCCAATGGAAGAGGGAACGCCGCGAAACTTCGACGGCACTTATGAAGGCGATCTTCACACCGTCGCCATGTCGTAGAATCGCTTCTTGAGGATGTGCTCGAGCGACACCGTCGCGAGCACCTCCACGATCCGTTCGCTCGCGCCGCCGTCGCCGTAGGGATTCCGCACCCCTGGCAAGCCCGCCTGGAATGACGCGGCGAACAGTGCGTTCAACGCGGCTGCGATCGCGTGACGCTCCGGCGCGCAATCGATGACACTCTCTGCTTTGATGCGTCCCCGCTGACGATCGCCGATGTTGACAGTGCCCTTGCGGAAGCTGGGCACTTCCGCCAGCCCGCTCGAAGAGTTGCCTACGACTCCATCGACGAACTGGAGCGTCGATAGATACCGGCGCTGCCCGAGCGACGTGAACACGCAGGCGTTCGGATGGTCAGCGACGAAATGGTTGATTTGCTCGAACAGGCCGCGCCCGTCGGTGTCCGCGTTCGGCATCGTGAAGATGAGGCCGGTGTCGCGGAGCGGCCCGAGCGCCGCGAGTAGCTCCGCCATCTGGTGCGCGGCGGTCGCGCGTTCGAGCGAGACCGGGTGAAACGTTATCAGCAAGTTGCGCGGCAGTAGCCGGAACCCCAAGGCATCCTCCAGCGAGTCGCGGGCAAGCAGGACCTGATGCCGAATGGCGTCCACACCGAGCCCCCCTACGAGATACACCCGGTGGGGCTGCTCACCGAGCTGAATAACCCGACGGCGATACTCTTCGGCCGCCACGAAATGTAGGTGCGACATTTTGGTCACCGCGTGACGGATCGCCTCGTCGATCATCCCTTCCGTCGCCTCGCCGCCGTGCAAGTGAGCGATCGGGATTCGCGCCACCATCGCAGCCGTCGCGGCCGCGAGGATCTCGAACCGATCGCCGAGAACCACGACGACGTCTGGCGAAAGGTCGGCCAGTGTGTCGCCGAACCCGATCATCCCGAGTCCCATTGATTTCGACAGCCCTATAGCTGTGTCCGAACTCAGCAGCATCTCGACCTTGCGGTCGATTGTGAAACCGTCGTCCAATATCTCCTGATACGTCAACCCAAACTCCGGCGACAGGTGCATCCCCGTCGCCACCACCTGCAACTCGAGATCCGGATGCTCCCGGATGCCCTGCATGACCCAGCGCAGAAGTCCGTACTCGGCCCGTGTACCGGTTACGACGCAGACCCGACGGCTCATAGTTCGATCGGTTCGTCGGCCGCGAACGCGCGTCGCGCGGTACGACCGACGACGCGGTCCCAGTCCATCGGCGACAAGCCGGTGCCCGGACGCTTGGCCGCCAGATTCTTCTCGCCAAAGACTTCGCCCGCCACGATGGCACGCGCCGCGACGATCGACTTCCGGGCCGTCGAGCGGTTCTTCACCTCGCTAGGGGCCGGACGCTTGACGCCGTCGCCCAACGCCTGCTCGATGTTGCGGATAGCCAACACCATGGCGGCCAGTTCATTGGGTTCCAGACTCGCCGAGTGATCCGGACCCGGGAGAGTCCGATCGAGCGTGAAGTGCTTTTCGATGACAGTCGCGCCGAGCGCCACGGCTGCGATCGCCACCTCGATCCCGTTCGTATGGTCCGAGTAGCCAACGGCGACGCCGAAAGAGTGCCGCATCGACACCATCGCGCGCAGATTCACGTCTTCCATCGGCGTCGGATACTCAGTGTTGCAGTGGAGAAGCGTGATCTGTCGCCGCCCGAGCCCCACCTGTTCGAGGGCGTCGATCGCCGCCTCGATGTCGCCAAGTGTTGACATCCCGCTCGAGAGGATCACGGGCTTGCCATAGCGGCCGATTGCCCGAAGGTACGGGAGATTCGTGATCTCTCCTGAAGGAATCTTGAATCGGTCGAGGCCCATCCGCTCCAGCATCGCCACACTCTCGATGTCGAAGCCTGTCGAGAAGAAGGTGATCCCTCGCAACCGACAGTGCGCCAGCAACTCGTCGTGCATCGCCTCGGTAAGTTCGAGTCGACGCAGCATCTCCTGCTGCGACTCGGCGGTTCCCGTCACGCGAGACTGGTACTCCGCCTTCGCAGCCGCCTTCGTGACGAGCCGATCGGCGCTGAACGTCTGGAACTTGACGAGGTTGGCGCCGGCGGCCGATGCGGCATCGACCATCGCCTTGGCGAGCCCGATATCACCGTTGTGGTTCACGCCGGCTTCGGCGATGATCAGTGTCCTGCTCATGTCGCCCGCGATGGAGGAATTCGTTGCCCGTCGGCACAGTCGGCCAGCACGCGCTGGCCCATGCCGATTACACAGCGCGCTCCGATCGTAAGGCCCTGCCGGACGCTGGTACCGCTGCCGATGAAAGTGCCCTCCCCGACACGCACGCCACTGTTCACGGCAACGTTCGTGGAAACATGGCAGTGATCTCCAATCACCGCGTCGTGCTCAACGAGCGAATGGCTGTTGAGAATGCAATTCTGCCCCACCACCGCGGCCGCATTCACGATCGCCCCGTGCATCACGATCGTCCCCATCCCCACCTGCGCGTGCCGCGAGACGTAGCCGCGTGGCGAGACGATCGTCGGCATCGTGCATCCGAGCTCCATGAGCCGCGAAAAGATCCGTTCGCGCGCGGCCGAGGTCTTGATCTGCCCCACGGCGATCAGCGCACGCCCGAATCGTTCCGTCAGCACTGGCAGATCCTCGTCGCTACCGAGAACCGGATACCCGAGCACCGTGCTCCCGACCTCGCTCGCCAATCCGATGAGCCCCGCGACGGCAAACCGACCCTCGTGTTCGATCACGTCGATGCATGCACGTGCGTGCCCGCCGGCGCCGACCAGGAGGATGGACGGAAGGCTCAACGTGCCATTCCCATGTCTTCAGAGGAACCGAGCGCCGCACTGCTGGGAATGTTGATCAGCCGCCGCTCCAGAGACTCGGCGACGGGCAGTGGCATTCGCGGGCATCCGCTGAAATGCGGCAAGCGATGCATCAGTCGCCATGCCGGACGAGTCATGATCCCGGCGTCATTGGTGGCCGTCAGCACGGCATCGCGCTGGTCAGCGTGCGCTTCGTGCAGAAGGATGGTCTGCAGCCAGTAGTTGCTGCGAGTGCCAGCCTGTTCCTGCACCAGCGTAACGCCTGGCATGTCGGCGAAGGCCTTGGCGTACTGGGTGTAGAGGTGCCGCTTGGCCTGGATGAACGACGGCAACTGCTCCAACTGCGCACAGCCGAGGGCCGCGTTCAGGTTGGGCATGCGGTAATTGTAGCCGACTTCATCATGGATGAACTCCCAGCGGTGTGGCACCTTGGCGGTCGTGCTGAGGTGCTTCGCTCGCCGGCCGAGCGCGGGGTCATTCGTCAGGATGGCACCGCCCGCCCCTGTCGTGATCGTCTTGTTGCCGTTGAAGCTCAGAGTCCCGAGCACTCCGAAGGTTCCGGTGTGTCGTCCGCCCACCGTGCTCCCCAGTGACTCGGCGGCATCTTCGACGACCATTAGGTGATAGTCGTGCGCCACTGCCAGCAGTCCCTCGATATTCGAGGGATGACCAAAGGTGTGCATCGGCACCAGCGCGCGGATGCGGCGTCCCGTAAGTCGGTTGAAGCAGGCACCGCTTCGTTGGTCGGCGATCGAGTCCAAATACTCACGCAACGCTTGGGGATCCACGCCAAGGGTTCGTTCCTCGCTGTCCACAAAGTGCGGGATGGCTCCCGCGTGGCTCACCGCGTTTGCTGTCGCGGCAAAGCTCAGCGCCGGCGTCAACACTTCGTCGTCGCGCTCCACGCCGACCAGTACCATCGACAAGTGCAGCGCGGCCGTGCCGTTGACCACGGCCACCGCCCGCGCGGCCCCCGTGATGGCGGCGAGCTCGGCTTCGAATCGGTCGACGAACTTGCCGACCGACGAGACGAAGGTGGAGTCGAGACACTCCTTCAGATATCGCAGTTCGTTACCGCTGAACTGCGGCTCGTGCAGTACTACCGGTCCGGCGCCGGTCACCGAACGGATGCCAGCGACAATGTTCGTCGCGAGCGACGCGTCAGTTGGAATGGGCTTGGAGATCACAGGTCGTACGCGTCCGCCATGTAAGAGGCCAGGATGTCGGACGAGGTGAACGAGGTCAGCATGTCTTGAAGCCTGCCACGAAGGCCGTCGAGGCCTCCGTACGCCGGATGACCGTCGAGCAGCTCAGTGGCCGTGTACTCGCCGCCGGCAAGTCGCCTGCCGGCTTGGACGACCGCCGCTGTGAGAAACTCCGCCGCGGTGTGGAAGACGAAGCTGCAGTTCACTGGTGCACCGAGTGTTATCTACTTTGTGCCTGGCGGAAGCTGCGCCCCCAGAGACGGCAAGGTTGCACGATCATCAACGCCTTTAGTGGCCACAATGTTCAAAGTGGGCCCGAACGGCCTGTCCAACACCTTATCCAAGAAACGGGGCAAATACTTTCCGATTTTTGCAATATGGCTCGCGCGGCCGCCATTCTTCTCGACGTGCACCGTATGAAATGCGGAGAACATTCGCTTGCACTTAGCGACGGTATATGTCGTAGTAAGCGGATTGGTCAGTCCATTCGTTTCCCAGGCACTCTCGCCGGACAACCTGAGCAACTTTTCTTGAAAGAACATGATCGACCACGTCGCATAGAGCATGACGTACGCAGTGCCGCCAGGCTTGAGAACGCGAAATACTTCAGAGATCGATTTTGCGATGTCTTCTGAATGGTGCAACACACCGCTCGAGTAGACTACATCGACGGACGAGTCGAGCAAGGGAATGAATCGGGCATCTGCCTGAATTCCAACACCTCTTCCCACTTTCCTGATCAGTAACTCGGCGGCTTGTGCTGCCGGAGCCGTAATGTCCATCCCAATGCAATAACAGGCCCCGGCTTCGACGAGCAGCAACGACTCGGTTCCCGCTCCGCAGCCAATATTCAAAGCTATTGTGGAACCGCGCCGAAGGTTCTTGACCCGCGACATCAAGGAATTCTCAGCGCGATTTCTTGCGATCAGTCTATCCGCGTGTGAACGCAGATCCGCCTTGTCAAGCTCGTAAGCGAACGCATGTTCGGGTTCAGCCAATCGCTTTTCCCAGCCATTTCCCCAAAATTCAATGACCTTCCATGCATGCATGAATGCCGATTCAGATGCATACATCTCTCTGCAAATGTATGACACGATGCCGAAGTCGGTGTCGGAGAACTCAAGTTTGCATGGGTGACACCTGTTGGCTAGAAGATGGGATTTGCAGATTGGGCAAGCGACGATGTCACTGAACTCTATCGCGCTTCCGCTGAAGCTGACGGAGTCCGTAGTCATTCACGCCTCAAATACGTGTCCGAACAATTCGCGTTTGACTCCCAAACGGGATACCTGGCGTTACGAGTCAGCAATTCACCATCGCTACTTCTTCGCTTCCTCATCGAGTCCAGATCCTCGCACAACGCCAGGGGATCCACGTCAAGGGTTCGCTCCTCGCTGTCATCAAAGTGCGGCATGGCTCCGGCATGGCGAATGACATTTGCCGTAGCAGCACAGCTCAGAGCCGGCGTCAGTACTTCGTCGTCGCGCTCCACGACAACCAGTACCATCGACAAGTGCAGCGCGGCCCTCGTGATGACGGCGAGCTCGGCTTCGAATCGGTCGACGAACCTGCCGACCGACGAGACGAACGTGGAGTCGAGGCACTCCTTCACATAGCGCCATTCCTGGCCAGTGAACATCGGTTCGTGCAACGCCACCGGCCAGGGACCTACGACCGAGCGTATCCCGGCGACGATGTCTTGTAGAAGAAAGGACGGCGTGGCCCCGGACATCAACGTCACAGGTTGTACGTGTCTGGCTTGTACGAGGCGAGGTGGTCGGCAGACGTGAACCAACTTACCGTCTCCTCGATGCCGCGCCGAAAGCCATCTGAACCGCCATACTGCGGATGCCAGTTGAGTAAGGCCGCCGCTTTGTCGTTTGCTGCCCAGAGGCGTTCCACTTCGCTGCCATCAGGACGTAACCGTTGCTCGTCGGTCTGAATCTCCAGCGAACAACCCATCACCGCTGCAATCAGCTTAGCGGTGTCGCCGATCGACACCTCGAAATTGCTCCCTATGTTGATCATTTCTCCCACGGACTTCGACGATCGCGCCGCGGCCAGAAACCCGGCGACCGTATCAGAAACGAAACTGAAATCCCGGGTCGGCGATATCTTACCCAGCTTCACCGGACGTGCCCCGGCAGCGAGTTGGGTGATGATGGTGGGAATCACCGCGCGAGCCGACTGGCGCGGACCGTACGTGTTGAAGGGGCGAAGGACTGCCACCGGGGTGCCAAAGGAACTGTGGAACGACATCGCGATCTGATCCGCACCGATCTTGCTCGCTGAATATGGCGACTGCCCCTGTAGTGGATGCTGCTCAGTGATAGGTACGAAACGCGCAGTGCCGTAGACCTCACTGGTGGAGGTGTGCACGACCTTTTCGACTCCAAGATCGCGGGCCGCCTGTACGACATTCAGCGTCCCCTTCACGTTCACATCCACATACGTGTCGGGGGAATGATACGAGTACGGAATCGCGATCAGCGCCGCTAGATGCAGCACTGTGTCGTTCCCCTTCACCGCTGAACGAACCCCGTATGGGTCGCGCACGTCTCCAGCAAACACACTGAACTGTCCACGCACATCGGGGTCACAGCGGTCGAGCCAGCCCCATGAATTGAACGAGTTATACTGAACGAATGCACGCACCTCGTACCCTTCGCGCACGAGCGCTTCCGTCAGGTGGGATCCGATGAATCCATCTGCCCCCGTCACCAGAATCTTCTTCAAGTTCCGGGCCCAGCATCCGGCGGCGTGCGCACGGAGAATGGCGTTGTTGTCCTGCGCCCACTAAGGCGCTGGAACAATGCGAACAGCGGCCCGGCCGCCGACCGGAGCGCCACCATGAATTCACTCGCGTCAGGGTCCCCGTGCGCTCTGCGACGGGAGAAGGCATCGTCCATGAACACGAGGATCAATCCCGCGATCCCGCCGACCATAATTCCGAGAAGCACCACCTGCGTGCGCCCCCGCGGCTCAGGCCAAGACGGCACGGCAGGCGCCTCCACCACCGTGATGACCGGTGTGTCGCGCACTTCGCGTATGCGCGCTTGTTCGTAGGACTGCGAGAGTGTCGTGTACAACTGCTGCTTCTGCGATACCTGTCGCTCCAACCGATCACGCTGGAGGGTTAGCTCCGAAGAACCACTGAACTGTCGGTTGCTACGAACAAACTGCCCCAACCGTTCCTCGGCGCTGCGCAGGTCGGAGTCGGCTACCGCGAGCCGCCCTTCTACGAAGAGGCGTTCAGTACCGGCTTGCGTCTGTCGGCTTTGCGTATTGAACTCATTAACGCCATCCACCAGCGCCGTCACCAATGCCAGCGATACACTCCGCCATTTAGTGCGAACAGTAACTTCCACGATTCCCGTCGTCTTGGACACCGATGTGCCTACCATCTTGGTCAACTGCGCGACGGCAAGATCCTCGCGGAGCGTTTGATTGGTCCCTTGGATTTCGAACAGATCGAAGAAAGAGACTCGCTTTCCGCCCATTTCCTCGATGACAAAGGTGTCCACCGCCAGCCTTCGCAACAGCGTGCGAGACACCAGAAGTTTGGCATAGTAGTCGGGTGAGAGCGTCTGTCCTCCAGCCGGAAGTGATACGCCAAACTGTCCCGCCAAGCTCGTCAGTCCGGAGCGCGACGCCTCCGAAGCTTCCGGGGCGAACGAGGCCATTGCCTTGTACAGCGCCGGTCTGGAGATCACGGAGGCAAGGGCGAACACTGCGCCCGCGACGGTCAACCACATTACGCGTCGCCAGTTCCGCAAGAGCAGCGTGGCAATCGCAAACATGGACATGTCACCCACGTCCGGTCTCATCGTAGCACTCATATCGTTTCTCGGGAAATGCTACAAGGGACTGAGCCGCTACCCCTGCGGGAGACTCCGCGCGGATCAGGTACAGCTAGACCCTCGCAGGGAGGGCTAAAGCAACCCAGAACTCCACTGGCTATCGCCGCTCTCCGCGGACACACTTCAGGAGGGCTAAACTCAGTGTTGGTAATGGCCCTAGACCTCAAGTGGGATGCCATGTGGCGGATCTCCTGAGCGAGTCGCCTCGGCGAATTCGTGCCCCGGGGCGTGGCCCGCTGCGGTTCGATGAAACAGCGAATCACCCGTCGTGTAGGGTAGCACCAGCGCCGACCCAATCGTGAAGGCGACCCCCCGCCCAATCTCAGCCACCCAAAGCACCAGTTGGCGACCGCCCCGCCGCTCGCGCACGATCCCGCGAACCCCGCGGAGGACGCCCTCCTGCACGATCACTTCGTCGCCCGGTGTGTAGTCGACGCTCTCGGTAACCGCTTCGGGCGCGGCGCCCTCGCGTCCTATCGCATCGCGAAGAGCGGTTACAAAACTGTCGGCAAGAAGAGCTGGCTTCCCGCCCTCTTTGACCACGGTTAGCACCCCGCGCGTCCGAAGAATCTGATGCCAGTCGGCATTCGTGGCACGGGCAAAGAGATAACCCGGGAAAAGCGGGCACTCCACTTCCCGCCAGCGGTCACTCCAGCGGTGACGCTCTCTCACGATGGGAAGCCAAGGGGAAAGCCCGAGCGCAGCCATCCGTTTCTCGACCTTTTTCTCGGCGCGCGATTCTGCCCAGATCACGAACCATGCGTCAGCCTGCGCTTCAGGAGTATCGGCCCGCTGAATCATGGGAACCCAAGTGCATGGTCAGTCACAGAGAGTGACGAACCAAGTGATATACCGCGACGAACTCAAACGAGCTATGCCCTACCTTTCCTCGACTGCACCCTCGTTCTCCACCCGCAACCGCTCTATCTCTTGCCGGAGGGCATCGTACTCTTCGATCTTGATCGCCAGGAATCGCCGCGTGAGATCGGCTTTGGCGGCGACTCCTTCGGGTGTAAGCAGGTAGGCGTAGCCACGCTTGTTGGAGCTGTTGCGGAAGTTCTGGATCTTCACGAATCCCTTGCCGAGCAGCGCCCTCAGCAGGTAGTTCGCCTTGCCGAGGCTCATCCCAAGCTCGTGCGCCATCTCCCGTTGTGAGCGGCTGGGGCTCGCATCGAGAAGACGAAGGACACGAAGAAGCGAGGAATCGGTCATAGTTTCCAACTAGAGGATCTGGATCGGACACGGGATATGTTCAACACTTGAACATCGGCCGTAGACTCCGGCCTGTCAAGCTGGCTGAATAACGTCGGCCCGCATCGACGCCCCGCGTGCAGCGTGTGACGTTGAAGTTCCCACCCCACCCATGCGAAACCGCCACTTCTTCTTCCTCGACGTCATTCTCCACGCCGGCCGCGCTGGCGGTGAGCCTTCGAGTCGAGTCGTTTTCGTGGCCGACTGAACTCTCGCACGCGGTCACGATTCACGCGCTGCTTGCTCTCGGGATTCGCCTCAGCATTGCGTCCACCGCCGGGTTCTATCGCTGTCTTTGGCAGCACGCGAGCATCTCCGAACTCCAGCGCATTCTGTATGCCGGCGCGCTCTCGGGCGTCCTCACGTTCCTGCTGGGAACCGTCGGACTGACGGAAACCGGGTTCGCGGCTGTCCGCCTGCCGTATGTCGCACTTGTTCTCGACGCCCTGCTCGCCACCGGTGTCCTCGCCGGTCCGCGCCTGCTGGCCCGATTCGCCGGCCGCCGAACAAACCGTTCCACCAACGACCGGCGGGCGATCATCGTCGGCGCGGGCTCAGCCGGACAGCTGATCCTCCGCGAAGCGCGGCTCAACGAACGTCTCAAGGTCCACGTCGTCGCCTTCGTTCGATGACGACGCCTACAAACAACAGCAGTTGCTCGGCGGCATTCCCGTGCTCGGCACGCTCGCCGACCTCCCGTCACTCATCAGTCGCCTGGGCGTGGATGAGGTCATCATCGCGATGCCAAAGGCCCGAGGCACTGTCGTCCCGCGCGTGGTTCAGGCGGCGAGCGACGCCGGAATCCAGGCGCGCACGATCCCCGGCTTCGACGACCTGATCTCCGGGCCCGTGAACGTGAGCGCGCTGCGGCGTGTCGAGATCCAGGACCTCCTGCGCCGCGACGTGATCGTCACCGATCTCGCCGCAGTCCGAAACCTGGTCACGGGCCACCCTGTGCTCGTAACCGGCGCCGGCGGTTCGATCGGCAGCGAACTTTGCCGCCAGATCGCCGCGCTGGATCCGAGTGCGCTCGTCGCCGTGGACCACAGCGAGAATCAGGTCTTCGAGATCGAGCGCGAGCTGCGCAGGCAATTCCCCAGGCTGAAGCTCATTCCCATCATCGCGGACATCCGCGATCCGGACCGCGTGCACTCGATCGTCGCCCGCCAGAAGCCGCTCGCCATCTTCCACGCGGCCGCGCACAAGCACGTGCCGCTGATGTAAGAGAACATCGTCGAGGCGGTGACCAACAACATCCTCGGCACGCGCAACGTGGTAGACGCCGCGCTCGACATGGGCGAGCCGGTGAAGATCGCCGAACTGGCCCACGACCTGATTCGTCTCTCGAGGCTCGAGGAGGGCGTGGACATCGAGATCGCCTATACCGGCGTGCGCCCCGGCGAGGAGCTCTACGAGGAGGTGTTCTTCGGCGGCGAGGATGTGCGGCCCACGCACCATCCCAAGGTGTTGCGCGCATGTGGCGACACGGCGGAGCCGCAGCTGCTCGCGGCCGTCGAGTCACTCATTCAGAGCGCCATCGCGTATGCGAGCGACGAGCGCGACCTGCGCGACCAGCTGCGCAAGCTGGTTCCGGATTTCGCCCGGGAGGATGCACGCACGGATCCGCGGACGAGCCTGGGGGCGACGGCGCAGCGCGTGAGTGGGGAGTTGCGGAGGGCGAAGAAACCGAACCGAAGACCGAAGCATTTAGCACCGGCCGGCGCTGATCTTGAAACTGGTGGAAGAAGTCTGGGATAGCCTGGCTGCGAGCCCCGACGAGGTTGGCGTGCCGCAATGGCACCGCGACGAACTTGATCGGCGTCTCTCTGATCCGAATGAACAGGCAACCGCCTCCTGGCAGGACGTGCAAGCACGCCTGCACCGCTCCCGTGCGTGAGTCGCTGATTCGCCGCTACGCGAGCGCCACGTAGCCCGCCCCGCGGGCTTGTGCCTGGACCGCCGCCGCGATCTTGGCCTGCACCGGCTCCACGCCGTCGTGCAGGCCCCGCACGATCCTGTCGGACACGGTCGTCGGCCGCCGTTGTTGCGGCATGGAGCACGCTCGCGTCGGCCACGGCGAGGCCTGCCACGCCGCCGAGGGTCCAGCGAAGAAAACTGCGTCGTCCTGATGCCATCGCGCGCTCCGGAGATGTACGCGCGGAATGTAAAACGCGCGGCGCCGATCGGCGATGAATTGATGAAGCATTCGCAGAATCTCCCCGGCATCTTCGCTGAATGTCGTGCTATTGCTTTCCTCGGCCGAGGAGCCCTATCGTATGCTCATGGCATCGCAAACCGCACCCTGGACCATCGAGCAGCGCGATCGATTGCCCGACGACGGCAATCGCTACGAGGTGGTGTACGGAGAACTGTTCTTGACTCCGGCACCCTCGGTGCGGCATGAACTCGTCGTCCGCCGCTTGATCGAATTCGTGAACGTCTTCGCCAGCCGGCACGGGCTCGGCACCGCGTTCGGATCGAGCACCGAGGTGTATCTCGAGACGCAAAACGTCGTCATGCCGGATCTCGTCGTGTTTCCACTCGCGGAGGCGCTCCTCCCTGCCAGGTGGCGGGACATGCCGACTCCCATCCTCGTCGCCGAAGTGAGCTCGCCCGAGACATGGCGCCGTGACGCAGCCGCGAAGCGAAGCGCGTACCTCGCGGGCAACATCGCGGACTATTGGATCGTGGACCACGAAGAGTGCACGGTGACGGTCGTCCGCCCTGGTCGCGAGGATGAGCAGGTGACCGAAACGCTGCGCTGGAGTCCGCGGGCCACCGACGCAGTGCTCGAGATCCCGCTGGCGGAGGTCTTTCGGTAGGACGCTCGCGAGGTCGGCTGAGACCTACGGCGCCGGAGAACCCGCCGTTCACGCCCGCTGCAACTCATCCTCGACGAACAATCGAAAGTTCTCGCGGAAGAGTTCCGCCCGAAATCTCAGCGCATTCGTCCGGCACGCCTTGCCTGTGATCACAGATCCAAGGCCGTCGAATCGCAGCACCGCATCCACCAGCGACTCCGCCGTCTGCTCGCCGTAGAACACCCCGGTCGGCTCGGAAGCGCTAAGCCCGCGCACCGTCTCCGTTACCCCTCCCTTCCCGAACGCGATCACCGGCGTCCCGCACGCCTGCGCCTCCAGAGGTACGATTCCGAAATCCTCCTCCGCCGCGAACACGAACGCCCGAGCCCGGCGCAAGTACGAGCGGACGTCCTCGCGACTCACCTGCCCCACGAGTTGCACGTTAGGTCCGGCCGCCGCGCGCACTTTCTGCGCGTCGGGCCCGTCCCCGATAATCACCAATCGCCGGTCCGGCAGCGCCCGGAACGCGCTCGCGATCATATCGATCCGCTTGTACGGAACGAACCGGCTCGCGGTGACGTACAAGTCCTCCCGCGCACTATCCCCGGGCGTAAAGAACTCCGTGTCCACCGGTGAATGAATCACGACGGCCGATCGCCCGTATGCGCGCTCGATCCGCTCCGCTATGTAGCGCGACGGAGCCGCGAAGGCATCCACCCCCGGCGTCGCCGCGAGGTCCCACAGCCGCATCCGCTCGAGCATCGCACTCGCGAGCGCTCCTTTCACACCGCGATCGAGCCCGGCCTCGCGCAGGTACTGCTCTTTGAGGTCCCAGGCGTATCGCATGGGGGAGTGGCAAAAGCAGACGTGCAACTGATTGGAGTGCGTGCGGACCCCTTTCACCACCGCGTGCGAATTGGAAATGACGAGGTCGTACGCCGAAACGTCGAGCGACCGCAACGCGAGCGGCATCAGCGGAAGCCACGCCCGGTGGTGTCGCGCGATGCCGGGTAGGTGCTGCATCCAGCTCGTGGTGACCTGCCCTCCTCCGAGGTTTCGGCCAGCTCCCGCTTCCACGTCGTCTTCCAGCGACATCGGACGATGATCGATCAACGTGAACACGTGCGCTCGCCGGAACACTTTGATGATTTCGTCGAGCACGAGCTCTGAACCACCGCGCGTCACCAGCCAATCGTGCACGATCGCGACGCGCGCGTTGCCGGCCGCGAGCCGCGAGCGGAAGTCGCCCTTCAACGCGCGGCGTCCCTGAGCGGCCGCCACCAGTCCTCGTGTGCGAGGTACCAGTCCACCGTCTCGTCGAGCCCCTGCTCCAGCGTGCGCGCGGGGCGATAGCCGAGTTCGCCGGTCGCGCGCGTGCCGTCAATGGCATAGCGACGGTCGTGTCCAAGCCGATCCGTCACGAACTCGATGAGCGATTCGCATTTTCGGCCGCGCGAGGCAGGCGAGGTTGGATATCGCGCCCGGAGCGCACCGTCCGACGCGAACCGCGCGTCCACGCGACGGCAGAGCGCGCCCACGAGCTGGATGTTCGCCACTTCCGTGCCACCGCCGATGTTGTAGCACTCGCCGCTCGTTCCCCTCTCGAGCACGAGCTCGATTCCCCGGCAGTGGTCCTCCACGTGCAGCCAGTCGCGCCGGTTGAGGCCGTCGCCGTACACCGGAAGCGGCTTCCCCTCCAGGGCATTGACGAGCGTGAGCGGGATGAGCTTCTCAGGAAACTGCAACGGGCCGAAGTTGTTCGAACAGTTGCTGGTCGTGACGGGCACGCCGTACGTGCGGTGGTAAGCGCGCACCAGATGATCGCTCGCGGCCTTGCTGGCGGCGTAGGGGGAGTTTGGCGCGTAGGGAGTCCGCTCGGTAAACGCCGGGTCCGCTTCGCCCAGCGATCCGAATACCTCGTCAGTGCTGACGTGATGAAAACGGAACCGCTCTCGCTCCGGAACCGGGAGCGCCTCCACCCGCCGGCGCGCCGCCTTGAGCAGAGAATGCGTGCCGATCACGTTCGTCTCCAAAAACACATCCGGCCCGCTGATGGAGCGGTCCACGTGCGACTCGGCCGCAAAGTGGACGATCGTGTCGATGGACTGGTCGGCGAGCAGGGCGTCCACGAGCGCTGAATCACGAATGTCGCCGAGGACGAACTTGAACCGGGCATCCCGCTCGACCGGCGCGAGCGACGCGCGATTGCCGGCGTAGGTGAGCGCGTCCAATACGGTTACTCGGTCGCGCTGGTGCCTCTCGAGCCAGAACCGCACGAAGTTGGCACCAATGAACCCCGCACCTCCCGTAACGAGCAACGATCGCGGCGCCTCCGGAGTCCCCATCACGGATACTTCTCCGCCATCGAGAGCGGCGGCGCGGCGGCGTCGCGCGCGTTGACGATCCGTTCGCGCATGCGGTCCAACGGCCACGCTATTCCGACGGCCGGGTCGTTCCACAAGAGCATCCGTTCCTGGGCCGAATCGTAGAACTCGGTGCACTTGTAGTACACAGTGGCCGACTCACTCACCACGCAGTATCCGTGCGCGAAACCGGGCGGAACCCATAGTGCCAATCCGTTTTCCGCCGAGAGGTGCTCCGCCACCCACTCACCGAACGTAGGCGACGACGCGCGCACGTCCACCGCGACGTCAAAGATCTCACCCGCCACGCAGCGCACGAGTTTGCCTTGCGGACGCGCCAACTGATAGTGCAGTCCGCGAACCACGCCGTGCCGCGAGTGCACCAGGTTGTCCTGCACGAAGTTCTCATCGAAACCCGCGGCCGCGAGAGCGCGCGCGTTCCATGCCTCCAGAAAATACCCGCGCTCATCCGCGAAGACCCGCGGCTCGATTATTCGCACGTCGGGTATGCGCAGCGCTCTCATGCCGATCACGTGGCCGCTTCTCCCGGCAGATCGAACAGGTAGCGGCCGTAGGCAGTCTTCGCGAGCGCTTCCGCGAGGTGCGCCAGCTGGGCGCCGTCTATCCAGCCGTTGCGCCAGGCAATTTCCTCGGGACAGGCGATCTTCAGCCCCTGACGTTCTTCGATCGTCTGTACGAACTGTGCCGCCTGGAGCAACGACTCGGGCGTCCCGGTATCGAGCCACGCCGCGCCGCGGCCGAGTAGCTGCACGGCGAGCGAGCCGCGATCCAGGTATGAACGATTCACATCCGTGATCTCCAGCTCTCCGCGCGCCGACGGCTTCAAATGCCTCGAAATTTCCACCGCGCGCGAGTCGTAGAAATAGAGCCCCGTCACCGCGTACGATGATTTCGGCGCGGCAGGCTTTTCCTCGATGCTCTCCACATTCCCCGATGAATCGAATGCGACCACACCGTACTCCGCCGCATTGCGGACCCGGTGCGCGAAGATCGTCGCTCCCTCACTGCGCGCGCTTGCGGAGGCGAGCGCACCAGTGAGGTTCCCGCCGTAGAACAGGTTGTCGCCCAGGATCAGTACCGGACTCGAACCATCGAGGAACGTCTCGGCGATGATCAGCGCCTGCGCAATTCCCTTGGGTTCGGGCTGCTCGGCGTATTCGAGCCGCAGCCCCCACTTCGATCCGTCACCAAGCAATTTGCGAATGAGCGGAAGGTCGTGCGGCGTGGAAATCACCAGCACCTCGCGCACCCCCGCGAGCATCAGCGTCGTTAGCGGGTAGTAGATCATCGGCTTGTCGAACACCGGGAGGAGCTGTTTGCTCACGGCCTGTGTGATCGGGTGCAGCCGAGTCCCCGTGCCCCCCGCCAGCAGAATCCCGCGCCGGACGTTCTTTGTCATGCGGGGAAAGATCGGCACGCGCGTGTTCTTTCGCCAACCGTCCAGTCCACCGCCCCGGCGCACGGTTGTTCCCGCACGCGTCGGCGCTTACTTTTCCGGCTCGCACAGGGTTGGAATAGGGCGCGTAGCTCAGCTGGTTAGAGCGCTGCTTTCACACAGCAGAGGTCCGGGGTTCGAGTCCCTGCGCGCCCACTTTATGAAACTCTCCCTCCCGCATGTCGCTGCGTCAGTCCTGCTGGTCGCGACGCTCGCGACCGCCGGCGTCGCGCAGTTGCCCACCACGCAGCAGGCGCAACAGATGCTGCAGAACCCCAACCTGGTCAGCCAGCTCAAAGACCAGCTCACCAACAGCGGCCTCACCCCCGACCAGGTCCGCGCACGGCTCGTCGCCGAGGGCTACCCGGCGAACCTGCTCGACGCGTACCTCCCCGGCGGCACCGCGGGGGCGAAGGATTCGCTCCCGGGCGACGAGGTGCTCGGCGCCATGCGCGCCCTCGGGGTCAGCGGCTCGCCGGCCCTTCGCAAGGCGCCCCCACGCCCCGTGACAGCGCCGCGCGCGATGCCCACGGACACCGCCGCCCTGCGCATCGCGCGGGACTCCGTCAGCAGTCAGATTTTCGGCCTCGACATATTCCGCGCAGCCACGAGCGAGTTCGAGCCGAACCTCAGTGGTCCGGTGGACGCGAACTACCGGCTCGGCCCCGGCGACGAGCTGGTGCTCATCCTCACCGGCGACGTGGAGCTCGCGCGTACGCTGGAAGTGACCCGGGGAGGCTTCGTGCTCATCCCGCAGGTCGGCGAGATTGCGGTGGCGAACCTCACCATGGCCGAGCTCGAGTCCGTGCTCTACGCGCGCCTCGGCAAGGTGTACTCGGGCGTGAAGCGTCAAGGCGCGACGACACACTTCTCGGTGAATGTCTCGAGGCTGCGCAGCAACCAGATCTTCGTGAACGGCGACGTGCTGCGGCCGGGGAGCTACCGCATCTCCAGCGCGGGAACGGCGCTCACCGCGCTCTATGCCGCCGGCGGCCCCAGCGACATCGGCACCCTGCGAAACGTCGCCGTCCGCCGGGGCGGCAAGACCGTCGCGACGCTTGACGTATACGACTATCTCCTGCGTGGCGATGCAAGCGGTGACATTCGTCTGGAGAACGGCGACATCGTGTTCGTGCCCGTGCACGGTGCGCGCGTACGCGTGGCCGGCGAGGTGAAGCGGCCGGCGACGTACGAACTCAAGAACTCGGAGACGCTGGCCGATCTGGTGGCGGCGGCCGGCGGGTTCAGCGCCAATGCCGGGCTCCAGCACCTGCAGATCGAGCGGATACTGCCCCCGGCCCAGCGCACCAACCAGGGACGCGACCGCGTGCTGCTCGAGATCGCGTCGGACCAGCTCGCGAGCGGCGTCGTGCCCGCACTCCGCGTGGAGCCGGGCGACGTCGTTCGCGTGGAGCCGGTCACCGCGCGCGTCCGCGACCGGATAGCCGTCTCGGGCAACGTCTGGCTGCCGGGCACGCAGGGCTTCTCACCCGGGATGACGCTGTCGGAGGCGCTGCGGCGTGCGGGCGGGGCCAAGCCGGATTCGTACCTCTCCGAGGTGCTCGTGAACCGGCTCGAGGCCGACTCCACCCGCTCACAGCTCCGTGCGACGCTTCGAGACACCATGGGTGTCGTGCTCGGGACCGATCTCGCTTTGCGCGATGACGACGAGATTCACGTGTTCTCGCGAACGGACTTCCGCCCCGCGCGCTACGTCGCCATCACCGGTGCGGTGCGACATCCGGGGCAGTATCCGTTCCGCGAAGGCATCACCATGCGCGATCTCGTCCTGCTCGCGGGCGGACTCGAGGAACGCGCGGACCTGCGCCAGGCGGAGATCGCCCGCCTTCCAACGGACCGCGCCGGCGGCGCCACCGCTCGCACCTTTCACGTGGCGCTCGACTCCACCTATCTCGGCGACCGCGCGCCCGACGGCAAGTATCTCGGACCGCCCGGGCTCCCCGCCGCCGCCGGCAACGCGCCCGAGGTGGTGCTCAACCCGTACGACAACGTGCTGATCTTGCCGCAGCCGGACTGGCACCTCCTGCGCACGGTGTACATCACCGGCCAGGTACGAGCGCCGGGCCAGTACACCATCCAGAACCAGAGCGAGCGCATGAGCGACCTGGTGAAGCGCGCCGGAGGACTGTTGAGTTCCGCGAACGCCGACGGCGCGTATTTCACGCGGAACCGGGCGGGCGTGAGCTACCTCTCCCGCCAGGACAGCGTGCGCGTGAAGGGCGACACGGCGACGCGCGTGGGAGTGGACCTCGTCGCCGTCCTGCGCGATTCCAGGAGCGCCGACAACCTCCTGCTCGAAGACGGTGATTCGCTCGACATTCCACCGTTGCACGGAACGATCGCGGTGAAGGGCGCCGTGAACTCGCCCACGGTCGTGGCCCTCTCGCCCGGCGAGAAGCTGGAGCACTACGTTCGTGCCGCGGGCGGACCGAACCGGCACACGGCTGACGTCGGCGGCACCTACGTCATCCAGCCGAACGGCAAGATCGAGAGTCGCCACCGCGTTGCGCTGCTCTTTCGCGCGGACCCGACGCCCCGCGCCGGTGCGACGATCATCGTGCCGGTACGCGACACCGTGTCCAATGCGACGGCCACACTTCAGAACTTCTCGATCGTCACGGGAATCATCGCGACGCTCATCACGGCGCTCGCGGTGATCAAGAAATAGCGCAGGCCGCGCCGGCCGCTCGATGACATCTCCCGAGCGGCTCTCGCGGCCACCCCGGTTTTCCCACGCGCTGGCGCTCCTGTTCAGCGCGCACGCCGCCGGCCTGCTCGTGCCGTTGCTCACGGTACCGTGGCTGGCCCGCACGCTCGGCCCCGCTGAGTGGGCGCCGGTGCTCGTGGCGCAGGCGCTCGCCGGCTGGGCGATCCTCGTGCTCGAGTTCGGGTTCGACCTCGCCGGCACGCGGGATGTCGCGCAGGCCGCGTCCCCAGAATCACTGGCGCGCACCGCGGCGGCGGTGCAACGGGCGCGCTTCATGCTGACGCCGCTCGTGACCGCGGGCGTCGTGGCGGCGGCGCTGTTGCTGGGGCATGAACCGCGCCTCGTGGCCGGCACGGTCGGGTACGTGGTGGCGCGCGGCTTGAGCCCGTACTGGTTCTTTCAGGGAACGCGGCGCATACGATTCGCGACGTTCATCGAGACTTCCGGAAAACTCCTGCCGGCCGCCGCGGTATTCGCCCTCGTGCGCGGAACCGGGGACGGCTGGCGCGTGCTCGCGCTGCAGGCGGTCGGCTCGACGGTGGCGACGGCGCTGCTCACGTGGCGGATGCATCGCCAGCATGTGCTTCCGGCGGTCTCGACCCGGGAAGCGCTCTCGGCCATGCGCGCCGCTGCCCCGATGTTCGGCGCGCGCGCCGCGTCGGGGCTGTACGGGCAGGCCAACCTGCTGATCCTGAGCGCGGCGGCCCCAGTGGCCGCCGTTGCCGCCTACGGAGGCGCGGAGCGAATCGTCCGGGCGGCTATCAATCTGATGATCCCGCTCAACCAGGCGATCTTTCCGCGAATCAGCCTGCTCGCCCGCGAATCGCCGCCGCGAGCGATGGCGGAGATCCGCCGGACGCTGGCGGTGTTCGTGGGGTTCTCGCTGTGCGGAGCGCTGGTGATCGCGCTGTTCGGCAATACGGTGGTCGGGCTGCTGTTGGGGCCGCGCTATGCCTCGAGCGTGCCGGTGCTGCGCCTGCTGGTGCTGGTGATTCCGCTCGTGGCCGCGGGGACGGTGCTCGGGATCTACTGGGCGCTCCCCTGGCGGCGGGAGCGACTGTTCCTTGTGGCCGTCCTCGTTGGCGGCTCCGTGAACCTGCTCCTCGCCGCGCTGCTCGTGCCGAGCCACGGCGCCATGGGGATGACGGTCGCCGTCGTCGCGGCCGAGTCGAGCGTGACCACCCTGCTCGCCGTCGCATTCCTGCGGAGAGGGCCGTGACGCACATCCACATCGCCTGTTCGGCCCGGAACGCGGGCCCGTGGATAGAGGCATTCCTCAAGAGCCTCACAGCGCAGACGCACCCCGACTGGGAACTGTGGATCCGCGACGACGGCTCCACCGACGACACGTGGCAGCGCATTCAAGCGTGGCGGGTGCGCGAACCGCGCATGACGAACACGTGGCGAGGCGAGGAGGCGCTCGGCACCGCGCTCGGGTTCGCAGATGTGTTGGCACGCCTGCCGAGAGCAACTCGGGCCGTCGCGACGGCCGACGCGGACGACGTTTGGATGCCTCACCGGCTCGAGTGCACTGTCGCGGCGCTCATAGCGGCCGAGCAGGCGCGCCCGGGCGCGGTTCTCGTGCACACCGATCTGGCCGTGGTGGACGAACAGCTGCGTCCGCTGGCGCACTCATTCTGGGAAAGCGAGGGCATCAACCCGGAACGTTGTTCGCTGAGGTCGCTGGCGATCCAGAATGTCGCGGTCGGTCCCACCCTGCTCTTCAACGCCGCGTTGCTCGCCGAACTGCGCGACGTTCCGCCGGCCGCGACTCATCAGGACTGGTGGATCGCGCTGGTGGCCGCTGCGACGGGTCGCCTCGTGGCCGTGCATGAAGCGACAGTCCTCTACCGCCAGCACGGAGGGAACACGGCAGGGGCCCGACTCCGATCTACATGGGCGCGCGCGGCCGGCGCGTGGTCGCGACGTGCGCGTGTGGCCTCCGATCTCGATCGCGTGGCGCGGCAGGCGGAAACGTTCGTCAGCCGGTTCGGCTCACGCATCACGCCGGACGAGCGTCGGGCACTCGAAGGGCTTGCCTCCATCGCCACCCTGCGCGGTTGGCGCCGACGCGCCGCCATCGTTCGCTGGCGCTGGTTCCCACCGCACGGCGTGCTGCGCAATGTTGGTGTATGTTTGCGAGGATGATTCGCGCGCTCCTCGTGCTCTGGATGGCTCTCATCGGCGCCGACCGGCTCGACCTCGCCGGCGGGTCGCTTCCGGCAGTCGCCACGCCGTTTCTCGCGCTCACGCCCGTAGTGCTCGGCGCGCTGGCGTGGGAGCGCTGGGCGACGGCGAAGCCGCTGCAACTCGGACGCGCCACGCTCTGCTACCTGCTCCTGTCCGCGTTGTTTCTCGCGGCGGTCGGAGCTTCGGCGCTGACGTCGCTCGACCCCGACACGACCGTCGCGCGCTCGGTGCTTCTCGTCATCCAACTTGGCGGAGCAACCGCGGTGGCGCTGATGGTTCACGACGATCCACGGGCGCAGCGATTCCTGCGCGAGGGCGCCACGCTCGGTGTGATGCTGTTCGTCGTGATGAATGCGCTCGCGGTCCTCGCATTTCTGGGCGTGCTTCCGATGACGCTTCAACTCGGGCCGGCGTCGCTGCGATTGGACTCGTACGGTTACGCCGGGGTCATTCCACGCCTCTCGGGAACGGCGATCGATCCCAATCAGGCCGGATCGGTGCTGCTCGTGTATGCGTTTCTCGCGCCGCGTGCACGCTGGTGGGCGCTCGCCCTCCTCGCGTTCACGCTCTCACGCTCGGCCGCGCTTGGCGCAGTCGTGCTCGTCATCGCGAGCGCGTGGCAATTCGGTTGGGCGCACCGTCCGGCGCCGGTGCGACGACTGCTTCTCGCCGTCGCGGTCGTTGCCGCGGGGCTCGTGCTCGTGGCGCGATCGCCCGCGACGGTCGAAGATACGGCGCGGATGATCGCGCCATTCTCCGAGCGATTCGGAGTGGGCGAAGGAGGCTCCTCGGCACAGCACTCTGCACTCATCGTCCGTGCGGCGGCCGAGGGATCGCGTTCCATTCCCCGCGCCCTGCTCGGCCTCGGGTGGGGGGCTTCGTACGTCGTGCTGCAGGACTTCTTCCCAGGCAACCGCTACGGGAATTTCCACTCACTCTATGGCACAGTGTTCGCTGAGACAGGGATCTTCGCGCTCGTCTTGGTGCTGGCGATGCTGTTCCTGCCGTTGGCAAGGGCGACCCAATGGCGACCTCTCGTGGCCGCGTTCATCGTGTTCAACTTCGCGTACGAGTCCAACACGGCGCCGGCATTCTGGTTTCTACTGGCACTCGCGTGGGTCGCGCAGAGTTCGCTGCAGTCGCGTCAGGTCACGCTCGCGTCGGGGCGAATGGAAGTGTTCGCGTGACCCGGCAGCGCGTTCTGGCCGCCGTCGCCGTCTTGGCGGTGATGGCAATGGCGTGCGACCATCTGCTCACCAAGCCATTGATGTACACATCCGTCAATGTCCGTGCCCTGCGCCGCGATGGCACGCCGATTGGTGGAGTGCCGCTCGTGCTGTTTACGGGACAACGCCCGATGGCGTACGATTCTACCAACGGCGCGGGAACGGCACTCTTCCAGCTCGTGCCGGCGGGCCCGGTCTACGGGTTGCAGGCGTCAGCGCCGGCCGGATTCGCATTCCCGGAATTGCTCCTTGGGGGGCCACCGACAGACGTGATTGCCGGGTTCGCGCTGAGCGCCGACTCCGCGCCGCACTTCACCTTTCAGCTGCTTCGCGTGGGCCCGGGAACCGTCACTGTGTCGGTGGTGGATCACGCCGGCAAGCCGCTCGCCAGCGTCGACGTCGCGCTCTATTCGGCATCCGCCATCTTGCAGCATGCAACCACGTCGACGGACGGCACCGCGTCGTTCAGCGCCGTGCCGTTCGGACTGTACGGCGTGCGTACGCCACTGTACCACGACCTCGGCGAACCCGGCACGGTCTGGGAAGACGGGCTGCTGATCGAGGAGGGCGTCACCGTCCCGGCTACGCTGACCCTGGAACTCTGTCAGGGGAGCGTGAACCTCACGGTCGCGGACCCGACTCATGGCGCCGCGCCGGGCGTGCAGACCTACCTTTTCACCTCCACCGCCACGATTGACTCGGCCAAGACGGGGAGCGACGGCCGCGTGGTGTACACGGCGCCCTGCGGCAACCTTGGGGTTCGAATCGTTCCGAACGGCGACTGGGGAGTCGCACCGGGGCGCGGCACACAGTTCGCCGATGGGCTGATCGTCCGTCGGGGTTCCGTGACGAACGTGTCGCTCGCGGCGCAATACAATACGTGCCGCGGCGCGATCCATGTGACGGTCGCGGACTCGACTGGCGCGCCGGTGTCAGGCGCTACGCTGCTGCTCTTCTCGGCGAACAATCGGGGCAACGTGTCGAACGTGGAGACGGGGGGGACCCTCACGTTCGCAAGTCTTCCGTGCGGCATCGAGCGCGGCGTGCAGATCACACCGCCCGCAGGCTGGCGCGCAACAGCTGGGCGCGGGGGGAGTTATGTGGACGGCCTGTCGGTCACCAATGGGACGACGCTGAACGTCGCGTTCACGCTGGCGCGGATCGCGCCGTAGCCAGCGAATCGAATTGAGCACTTCGATCCTGATCGTCAGCTACAATACGCGCGAATTGTCGTTGCGGTGCATCGGGAGTTTGCCCCCCGCGGCCGAGGTCATCGTCTTCGACAACGCGTCGTCGGACGATAGTGCCGCAGCCATTCGGAGCAGCTTTCCCGCGGTTCGCATCATCGAGTCGCCCGCGAACCTTGGGTTCTCCGTCGGCGTGAACCGGTCGGCGGCGCTGGCGACGCACGACAAGTTGTTGATCCTGAACCCGGATACCGAGCTGCCGCTAGGAACGCTGGCGCGCATGGAGGCAGCGCTCGACCGGAGCGAGCCCCAGGTCTGGGCCATGGGGTTTCGCCAGGTCGATGCCGGGGGGTTCTTGCAGCTCGCCGTCGGCCCGCGACCAACGCTATTTGCAGAACTTCTGCGGCGCTGGGTCCAGCGCCGTTTGGACCGACGGAACCGATTGGTTGCCCGGCTGATTGACCGGTGGTTGTCGCGCCGGCGGCCCGTACCGTGGGTTGGGGGATCGGCTATGCTGGTTCGTCGCGCTGCTTTTGACCGCGTCAACGGTTTCGACGAGCGGTTCTTCTTGTACTTCGAGGACATCGACTTCTGCCTGCGTATGAACTCAGCCGGAGGGTGCGTCGTGTACGAGCCCGGCGTGACGTTGATTCACCATCGGGGTGCGAGTGCTCGACAGGCCGGGGGCGCCGCTCGACACGCGTACCGGGAGAGTCAACTGTACTTTTGGGAAAAACACCGAAGCAAGCTGGCGCTGCGCCTGGTGGCGCTCTATCAAAGAGCCTGTCGGCCGGCGTAGAGCGCAGCCAAGGAGGTGATGGATTGACGCAGGTGCTCCATGTGATGGCCTCCGGGGCACGCGGCGGCGGTGCCGA
>OCZT010000156.1_pt1 | contig 63705 bp, 64 predicted proteins | sample 1539031 | NCBI WGS metagenome assembly OCZT01 (sample SAMEA3539308, study PRJEB22396) | soil metagenome | biome: tundra; feature: field; material: soil | place: USA | collected 2010-05 | depth 0.15 m
AGCCATCGACGTCGACGATGTCGAGCGACGGCGCTCCTCGGGCAAATGAGATCGTGTCGGTCACGCCCATAAGACTACGACGTTGGATCGCCGAGGCGCACGTCGACGATCACCCGGTCCTCGCCCGCGTACTCGCGAACGATCACTTCCCGCACCCCGGGCATCACCGACAGCGCCCGCTCAAACGCATGCAGGCCGTCGGTGCCCGTGAACGGGCCTGCGGAGACCAGCAGACGGCGCGCAGGCCGACCTGTGCGTGCGGCGGACATGAGCTCGTCTTGGATTTCTCCCAGCCGACGATCGATCTCCGCCAGGCACGTGTCAAGCTCATCGATGCCTGGATCGCGCTCAGACATGCTCCGAGACTGACCCTCCTCGCGGCGGCCGCTCAGGCGGCAGCGCCGAGCAGCGATACCGCCAGCTCTGCGACCTGGGTGGGGGTACGCCCGACGCGCACGCCCCGGCTCTCCAGCGCTTGCGCTTTGGCGGCCGCGGTGCCCTTCGACCCGGACACGATCGCGCCGGCGTGACCCATGGTCTTGCCGGGCGGAGCGGTGAAGCCGGCGATGTAGGCGACGGTGGGCTTGGTCACGCTGGCGGCGATGAACTCCGCCGCCTGTTCCTCGGCGTCGCCGCCGATCTCGCCGCACATCACGATCAACTCGGTTTCCGAATCGGACTCGAACAGGCCGATCACATCGATGAAGTCGGTTCCCGGCACCGGGTCGCCGCCTATGCCCACGATCGTCGAGTTGCCGAATCCGCTCTGCGCCAGCACGTTGCCGATCTGATAGGTAAGCGTGCCCGAGCGTGAGACCACGCCGACATTGCCCTGCTTGAAGAACGCGGCGGGGATGATCCCGACGTTGGCCTTGCCCGGCGAGAGGATCCCCGGGCAGTTGGGACCCACCAGACGAGAGCGCCCGTTCTTCTTGAGGGTGTTGTAGACGCGCAGTTCGTCGTGGGCCGGAATGCCCTCGGTGATCGTGATGATCAACTCGACGCCGGCGTCCTCGGCCTCTAGGATCGAATCGGCGGCGAAGCGGGGCGGGACGAACACCATCGCAGTGTTGGCGCCGGTGCGATCGACGGCCTCATGAAAAGTGTTGAAGACCGGGATCCCCTCGACGTCCTGACCCCCTTTGCCGGGCGTGACTCCGGCGACAACCTGGGTCCCATACTCACGGTTGCGCAGCGAGTGGAACGTGCCCTCGCGCCCAGTGATGCCCGACACGCAGAGCTTGGTTTCGCTGCCCACCAAGATGCTCATGCGCTTGCCACCTCCACGACCTTGGCGGCCGCTCCGTCCATCGTCGACTCCGTGTGCACGTTGGGCAGCGCGGCCTCAGCCAGCAGCCGGCGTCCCTCAACGTCGTTTGTCCCATCCAGCCGCACCACGAAGGGAACCGTCGGCTTGATCTGGCTAAAGGCCTCGATCAGGCCCCTGGCGACTTCGTCGCAGCGCGTGATGCCACCGAAGATGTTGAACAGCACAGCCTTGACTTTGGGGTTTGACAGGATCACCTCGACGGCGCTCGTGATCGCGTCCGCACGCGAGCCGCCGCCCGCGTCCAGGAAGTTCGCCGGCGCCCCACCCGCTTGGGCGACGACGTCGAGCGTCGACATCACCAGCCCCGCCCCGTTGCCCAGAATGCCGATATCCCCGTCGAGCTTTACGTAGGTGAGGCCGCGCTCCTTGGCCATCCGCTCCTGCGGATCCTCGTTGGAAACGTCACGCAGCGCGGCGTTGTCGGCGTGGCGGTAGAGGGCGTTGGCATCGAGCGTCACCTTGGCGTCGAGCGCCTTGACGTCGCGGTCGGGCGTGACGATCAGCGGGTTGACCTCGACCAGCGTCGCCTCCTCACCGATGAACACGTCGTAGAGCTTGGCCAGCATCACACCGACCGGGCGGACAACATCGGCATCGACGCCTGCCTCAAACGCGAGCCGGCGGCCATGGAAGTCCTGAAAGCCGAGCAACGGGTCCACGTGCAACATCGCGATCGCGTCCGGATCCTCTTCTGCGACCTGCTCGATGTCCATCCCGCCCTTGGTCGAGAGCATCACCAGCGGCGCTTTGGCCGAGCGATCGAACACGATCGAGGCGTAGTACTCGGAGGCGATCTGCGACGCGCCCTCGACCCAGACCTCGTGCACGATCAGCCCCCGGATGTCCATCCCGAGGATCGCTTCGGCATTGAGCTTGGCCTCGGCGCGGTCCTGGCAGACCTTGATCCCGCCGAGCTTCCCACGCCCACCGATCTGGACCTGGGCCTTGACCACGCACGGGTAGCCGATCTCTTCCGCAGCGGCGACCGCCTCCTGCACGGAGCTCGCCGGCTTGCCGGCCGGCACCGGTACGCCGTGGCGGGCGAACAGCTGTTTTCCCTGATATTCGAGTAGGTCCATGCCGTCTTTCACTCTATTGACTCGACGCCTGAGACGGCACCAAGACGCAGGCTGATGGATCGCCGTGGCATTATCACGGCCGATGGCTTTACCGAAAACAGTTTCGTTCGTCACCTTCGACGTCTACGGCACCCTGATCGATTGGGAGACGGGTGCCTTTGATGCGTTCAACGCCGAGGCCGAGCGCGACGGTTTCACGATCGAGCGCCAGGAGCTGATCGGGCTCTTCCACGAGATCCAACAGCAGATCCAAGCGGGCTCCTACGAGCTCTACGCCGAGGTGCTCCGGCGGACCGCCGTCCAAATCGCCAAGCAGCTCGGCTGGCCGCTGGAGCCCTCTCGCTCCGGTTTTTTGCCGGACTCGGTTCAGCGCTGGAAGCCGTTCAAGGAGACCAACTCGGTGCTGGCCAAGATCGCCAAGAAGTACAAGGTGGGGCTGATCTCCAACATCGACGACAAGCTCCTGGGGCAGACCCGCCGGCACATTCCGCTCGATTTCGACCTTGTCGTCACCGCTCAGCAGGTGCGCTCCTACAAGCCCGATCCAGCTCACTTCACGGAGTGCGAGCGGCGGATCGGCAGCAAGAAGGGCTGGCTGCACATCGCAGCGAGCTACTACCACGACGTGGAGCCGTGCCTGAAGAAGAAGATCCCGGTGATCTGGGTCAACCGCACCAAGGCGCAGCTGGAGCCGGGGCAGAAGAAGCCCGACGCCGAGGTCTCAAGCCTGCGTGAGGCGGCGAAGCTGATCGGCATCAACTGACGGGCGGCGCCCGGATGCGCGACCACGCGGCCTGCCGGCCCCAGCGCTAATGCGGGCGGTCGCCGTCGACGCGGACGTGATCGTCTTCGTCAGCCGCGTCTGGCAGACGACCTGCACCGCGGTCAGAGCCGCCGAGGAAGGCTTCGTTATCGACTCGCCCGTGTACCCCGACGAGCTCCAGGCGCTCGCAGGCGTGCTGGAGCAGGCAGCTTTCCCCGTCTCGGGCCTGCTCGTCACCCACGCCGACTGGGACCACTTGCTCGGCCGGCTCGCCTTCCCGGGCTCGTCGCTGGGCTGCGCCGAGTCGACGGCGGCACGTCTGCACGCCGAGCCCGGCCAGGCCCAGCGGGCGCTGAGGACATTCGACGACGAGCACTACGTGCAAGGACGGGGTGCGCTGGCGCTGGGGTCGGTCCAGTCACTTCCGGTTCCCGGGCGCGTCGACCTCGGCCCCACACACCGGCTGGAGCTGTACGAGGCCGGCGGTCACACGGCCGACGGCGCCGCGTTCTGGATGCCGTGGATCGGCGTCCTGTGCTGCGGGGATTACATCTCACCGGTCGAGATCCCGATGATCTCACCCGGAGGTTCGCTGGCCGCCTACCAGGCCACGCTGGAGCGGCTGGCCACGCTCGTCGAGCAGGCCGAGACCGTGGTCTCCGGGCACGGCGGGCCGCTCAGCGCCGATCAGGCGCGGCGGCTGCTCGGCGAGGACGCAACATATCTTGACGCCTTGGAGCGAGACGGGGACGCTGCACCACTCCCGCGCGGCCGCGCCACGGCTGCACAGCAGCGGATCCACGCCGAGAACGCCGGCCGGGCCAGGGAGAAATAGCTCGCCCCAGAACGGCGATGGCCCACCCGGATGAGGCGGGGCATCGCGCACGGCCGAGGGAAGATGGACGAGACTCAGGGGTCGGTCTGAGCGTGGTCGAAGTTGAGGATCACCTCTCCATATCCGTACGCACGTCGACGGGGGCGCAAGCAGTCCGAGCTTCAGTCGGCGGCCGCGCTGATCACGGCCAGCGTGTCCCCGGTCGCGACCGAGGCCCCGACCGTGATCGGCAGCTCGGACACCTTGCCGTCCTTATGGGCGGTGATCTCGTTCTCCATCTTCATCGCCTCGATCACGCACACCAGCGCGCCGGCTTGCACCTGAGCCCCGGCCTCCACGGCCACCTTCAGCACGGTTCCCTGCATCGGGGAGGTCAGCGTGTCGCCGCCCCCGCCGGCTCTGGCGCCGCCTACACGCTCGCGGCGCGGGGGCCTACGAGCCGCCACCGCCGGGGGGCCGGCGCCGTTGACGGCAACCCCGCCGAACGGCGGTCCGATCACCCTGACGTCAAAGCGCTTGCCTGAGACCTCGACCGTGTAGGTCTGCTGAACCGTCTCCTCATCCTGATCGCCGTCATCGCCGGCCGGCTCGATCTTCGGAAAGGCGAGTTGCTTGAGCCACTTCCGGTCTTCGATCAGGTCACGACAGGTCTCGGCATCGGCCCACTGACGTGTCTGCAGGATCGCGGTGTGGAAGGGCAGCAACGTCTTGAGACCCTCGATCTCGTATTCGCCCAGGGCGCGCAGCATCCGCGCCGTGGCCTGCTGGCGGTCTGAGTCCCAGACGATCAGCTTGGCCACCATCGGGTCGTACATCGGTGAGATCTCAGAGCCGGGACCGACACCCGAGTCGACCCTAACCCCCGGGCCCGCCGGCTCCCGGTAGCGACCGATCGTCCCGGGGGCGGGGGTGAAGTTCTTACTGGCGTCCTCGGCGTTGATCCGGCACTCGATCGCGTGGCCGCGGAGCACCACCTCGTCCTGCTTGATCGACAGCTTCTCCCCGGCGGCGACCCGGATCCCCTCCTTGACGATGTCTATTCCGGTCACCATCTCGGTCACGCAGTGCTCGACCTGGACGCGGGTGTTCATCTCCAGGAAGAAGTACTCGCCGTCCTGCAGCAGACCTTCGATCGTGCCGGCGCCGGTGTAGGACACCGCCGCTGCCGCCTCGGTGGCGATCTTCCCGATCCGCTGGCGCAATTGCGCGTTGACGGCCGGAGCGGGCGCCTCCTCGATCAGCTTCTGATGGCGGCGCTGCAGCGAGCAGTCGCGCTCACCGAGATGGATCACGTTCCCGTGGGAATCGGCGAGGATCTGGACCTCCACATGGCGCGGATCGGGCAGGTAGCGCTCGATGTAGACCGTCGAATCGGAGAAGAACTTCTCACCCTCACGGGCGGCGCCCTCAAAGGCGTCTGAGAGCTGGTCCTCCGTCAGCGCGACGCGAAAGCCCTTGCCACCGCCACCGCCGGCTGCCTTGACGGCGACCGGGTAGCCGATCGTGTCGTCGATCACCTTGCGGGCATCGTCGATCGTCGCCACCGGCTCGGTCGTACCCGGCACGATCGGCACCCCGGCTTTGGCCATCAGCTCGCGGGCGCGGGTCTTGGATCCCATCGCCTCGATCGCCGACGAGGGCGGCCCGATGAACTTGATCGCGCGCTCCTCCAGCGCCGCGGCGAAGGCGGCGTTCTCGGCCAGGAACCCGTAGCCCGGGTGGACAGCCTCGGCCCCCGAGCGCTCCACCGCGTCGAGCAGCTTCTCGACCGACAGGTAGCTCTCGGCGGCGGGACCGGGCCCGAGCACATAGGCCTCGTCCGCGCGGGCGACGTGCAGCGCATCGCGGTCAAGCTCGGAGTACACCGCGACCGTGGCGATGCCCAGTTCCTCGCAGGCACGCAGGATTCTGACTGCGATCTCGCCGCGGTTGGCGATCAGGACCTTCGAGAACATGCGGCGGGCCACTTTACCGGCCGGCGGCGCACCAGGCTCACCGGCGGACCGCGGCGATCCCGGTGAGCAATGCCCGGCGGCTATTGCGCGGCGAGGATCATCCCGGCGCCGACGGTGTCGTTGGTCCCCTCGTCGATCAGGATGAAGCTCCCGGTGGTCCGGTTGCGCGAGTAGGGATCGACGACCAGTGGACTGCTGCAGCGCAGGCGCACGCGCCCGATCTCGTTCAGCGCCAGCTGGCCGGCGGGAACGTGCCCGAGCGAGTTGACGTCTACGCGGTACTCGATCTCCTTGACGATCGCCTTGGCCGATCGCGTGGTGTGCTTGATCACGTAGCGGCCGTTGGGCGCCAGTGGCCGCTCGCTCATCCAGCAGATGTTCGCCTCCAGCTCCCTGGCGCTGATTGGCTGATCCTCGGGCTCGACGATCATGTCCCCGCGTGAGACGTCGAGTTCGTCGGCAAACCGCAGCGCCACCGACATCGTCGGGAAGGCCACGTCCACCTCGCCGGCGTAGGTGTCAATCGCGGCGAGCTTGGTCCGCTGCCCCCCGGGGAGCACGACCACGTCGCTGCCGGGGTGCAGCATGCCGCCGGCGACCTGACCGGCGTAGCCGCGGTAGTCGTGGTGCTCGTCGCTCATCGGGCGGATCACCCACTGGACCGGGAAGCGCACGTCGGCGAGGTTGCGGTCGGGCGCGATCACCACGTGCTCCAGGTGATAGAGCAGCGGCGCGCCGCCATACCACTGCATCGCCATCGACCGATCGACGACGTTGTCGCCCTGCAAGGCCGAGATCGGAATGAACGTCATGTCGGGGATCTGCAGCCGGGCCGCCCAGTCGGTCATCTCGTCGAGGATCCCGTAGAAGACGTCCTCGTCGTAACCGACCAGATCCATCTTGTTGACGCACACGACCACGTGCGGAATCCTCAGCAACGAGGCGATGAAGGCGTGGCGGCGGGTTTGCTCGCTGACCCCCTTGCGGGCGTCGACGAGCATGATCGAGAGGTCGGCGGTCGAGGCGCCGGTCACCATGTTGCGCGTGTACTGCTCGTGTCCAGGGGTGTCGGCGATGATGAACTTGCGCCGCGTCGTCTGGAAGTAGCGGTAGGCGACGTCGATCGTGATCCCCTGCTCGCGCTCGGCCCGCAGCCCGTCAGTCAGCAGGGCCAGGTTCACGTAGCCGTCGCCGCGGCGCTCGGATGTCTGCACCACGTGCTCCAGCTGATCCTCCAGGAGCGACTTGGAATCATGGAGCAGCCGGCCGATCAGAGTCGACTTGCCGTCATCGACCGAGCCCGCGGTAGCGATCCGGAGCAGCTCGCTGGTGCGCGTCCGGGTCGCATACCCGTTGGTGGCGGCCCCGGGGGCCATCAGAAGTAGCCCTCACGCTTGCGGTCTTCCATCGCCGCCTCGGTGACGCGGTCATCGGCTCGCGTCTCGCCGCGCTCGGTGATCCGCGTGGCCGCGATCTCCGTCACGACCTCCTCCAGCGTGGCCGCTCGGGAAGCCACCGCGCCGGTGCAGGTCATATCGCCGACGGTGCGGTAGCGGACCGACTCGGTGAAGGGCTCCTCGCCTTCGATCAGCTGCACGTGCTCGCTGTGGGCGTAGAGCATCCCGTCGCGGCGGAACACCCGGCGGTCGTGCGAGAAGTAGATCGAGGGGACTTCCAGGCCCTCGGTGGCGATGTACTGCCAGACGTCGAGCTCGGTCCAGTTGGAGATCGGGAACACGCGCACCTGCTCGCCCTTGTGGATGCGCCCGTTGAAGAGCGACCACAGCTCAGGTCGCTGAGCCTTGGGATCCCACTGCCCGAAGTCGTCTCGGAAGGAGAACACGCGCTCCTTGGCACGGGCGCGCTCCTCGTCACGGCGGGCACCGCCGAAGGCGGCGTCAAAGCCGTGCTCCTCGATCGCGTCGAGCAGCGTCGTGGTCTGAAGGCGGTTGCGTGAGGCGCGCGGACCGGTCTCCTCGGTCACGCGCCCGGCGTCGATCGAGTCCTGGACGTTGGCCGCGATCAGCCGCTCGCCGATCTGGGAGACCAGGCGGTCACGGAACTCGATCACCTCAGGGAAGTTGTGTCCCGTGTCCACATGCATGATCGGGAATGGGAAGCGCCCGGGCCGGAACGCCTTCTCGGCCAGGCGCAGCAGGATGATCGAGTCCTTGCCGCCGCTGAACAGCAGCACGGGGCGCTCGAACTCCGCCGCCACCTCCCTGAAGATGTGAATTGACTCGGCCTCAAGGGTCTGCAGATGGGACAGCTCGTAGTGGAGGGGGTTCATGCTCGGCTCACAGGTGAATTCCGCATTCGGTTTTGTCCTCACCGCTCCAGCGGCCCTCGCGGCCCTCCCCGGGCAGCGTGCAGGGGGCGCATCCGATCGACGCATAACCGTGGTCGTGGAGCGGGTTGTAGGGCAGGTCGTGCTCGAAGATGTAGCTCCACAGATCCTTCTCGCTCCAATCGGCGAGCGGATTCACCTTCCAGATCCCGCGCTTGTCGTCGCGCTCAAGCTTGGGCGACGAGGCCCGCGTGGGGGCCTGCTCACGGCGGATCCCGGTGATCCATGCGTCGACGTCTGAGAGGGCGCGCTCCAGCGCGTCGACCTTGGCCTGGCCACAGCAGCGGACCGCGGTCCACGGCTCATCGGGGCTGGTGGCGTCAAGCACCTCCACGGTCAGCCCGAAGCGATCCTCGAAGCGCTTCCAGGTTGCCAGCGTCTCCGGAAACAGGACGCCGGTGTCGATCGTGAATACGCGGACACGATCCCGCCCACCCACGATCGCGGTCAGCATGTGAACGAGGACCGACTCCTCCTTCTGAAACGAGCAGGCCATCGTCAGGCGCGGATGGAAGCGCTGGACCGCATAGCCCAGCACCTCCTGGGCCGACGCTGCCTCCAGATCGGGGAACGTCGCGCTCACTGGGCCTAGACCGCGCACTCGCCCTCGCCGCGCTGGACCTCGAACGGCCCACTGCGGCTCCAGTCGACGAAGTAGCTCATGTTCTCCAGATTGAATTCGATCGGCATCGTCAGATCCTTCACCTGCGCTTCGAATGGCTGCGCCCCGACGCGGGTGGCAAAAGCGTGGAATTCCTCGCCATCGGCCCGCTCGGCCTCATAGAAGCGTACCCAGCGCTCGACGGCTTCCGGCACCCGCTTGGCCGGCAGCCGCGTTTTGAGACGCTGACCGTAGCGGACGTCGCCGCCCTCGTAGGCGCCGCCGACGTGCGGAATGTAGGCCGGGACCGTGTGCTCGCCGACCTTGATCGAGGCGCCATAGAAGCCGATGTCGGCGATGTGATGCTGCCCGCAGCCGTTGGGGCAGCCGCTCATCTTGACGTGGATCCGCCGCGTCAGCGGGTCATCGATCCCCATCTGCACGATCCGCTCCTGCACGGCCTGATTGAGCCCCATCGAGCTCGTGATGCCGAGCTTGCACGAGTCGGTGCCCGGGCAGCTGACCACGTCGGTGATCTCGTTGGCGCCGGGATCGGCCAACCCAAGCTGCGACAGCCGCTGCCACAGCTCGTAGACGAGCTCTTGGCGGACCCAGCGCAGGACGATGTTCTGCTGAACGGTGGTGCGCGCGTAGCCGCCCGTGAACTCACGCATCACCTGGCCGAGGTCGCGCAGCTGCTCAGGGGTGAGATCGCCCCGCTTGACCTTTAGCTCGACGGTGGCGAAACCCGCCTGGCGCTGATTGGTGACGTTGGAATCCACGAAGTGTCGGAAAGACCGGCTGTCGCCGTTGGGGCTGGCGTAGGTCTCGCGGGCCCGGGGCGCGTTGGCCCGCTCATCGTGGTCGAACAGGATCTCGTTCAGCGAGAAGTCGCGCTCTGAGACCCAATCGCCTTCCAGTTCCTCCTCCACCAGCTCACGGAAGGCATCGATCCCGATCTTGTCGATCAGCACCTTTATCCGTGCGCGGGCCCGGTTGACCCGCAGGAAGTCCTGGCGATCGAAGATCCGCATGCACGCCTCGGTCACCTTCAGGTAGTCGCCGTTGTCGAGCTCGACGAACTCGTACAGGGTCGGGGCCAAGCGAGGCATGATCGAGGTGCCGCCGCCGACGCGGATCTCGACGCCACGGACGCCGTTCCGGAGACGCGGCACGAACGCCATGTCGTGGATGCGCGTGATCGCGTTGTCCTCGTCGGTGGCCGTGAAGGCCGTCTTGACCTTACGCGGCATCGCCTGCGTGGTCGGATGGCGCACGAAGTAACGGACGTAGGCGCCGGCGTAGGGGGTGATGTCGAACAGCTCGCCGGGCAGCGTGCCCGCGCGCGGATCGCCGGTCACGTTGCGCATCGTGTTGCCGCAACCCTCGCGGGAGGACAGCCCGACCTCGGCTATTTCTCGCATCAGCTTGGCGACGTCGGGCAGCGGAATGTGGTGCATCTGGATGTTCTGACGCGTAGTGATGTGGCCCTTGCGCAGCGGGACGTATTTGTCGATCACCTCGGCGAACGCATCCAGCTGGTCCGGCGTCACGCCGCCCATCGGGAGCTTGACCCGGATCATCTGCACGTCGGGCTGGCGCTGACCGTAAACGCCCTGCTTGAGGCGGAACTTGATGAAGTCCTCCTCCTTCAGCCCGCCCTTCAGATACCGGGTCGACTCGGTGTCGAAGTCGTCGAACTCGCGCTCGAGGATCGGGATCACGTGTCCCGGGACGTTCTCCACAACCTCCGGGTTCGCCAGCGAGCCGGAACGGGGATCAGCTTTTTCGGTGTGCAGCGAGGCGGGTTCCATCGAGGCTCCTTCCAGTCGGCGACGGGCAGGCCGCAATCATCGGACCAGTGAATCTACCAAAAGGCTATCTGAATAAGGCCTTTTTACCGATGAGCAGCGATTTACCTGCCGCGCCCTGCGCCGACCGGCCCCGGGACGCTGTCTGCGACGCCGCCACGGGCGGCGCGCCGGGAGCGAAGGGGGCCGGACGCTAAGTGCTTATGGTGGGGAGCGCTATGCCCCACGGGGCGGGCAGCGACGGCTCGCGCGCGACGCCCTCGTGCAGCGCGGCCCGCTGCCACGGATTCTGCTGCGGCGCGGGTGCGGCGAGCGGCGGCGCGGTCGCGCGCATGAACCGCTCCAGCGCGGCCACCACAGCGGCCGCCTCCTCCGGGGAGGCGTCAGGAGCGACGATTGTGAGCTTGGGACGGCGGTTCACGCTGGTGCTCTGGCTGCGAGGGTATCGTGCGGCCGCATGCCGCCGCTGCCCGTCCTCGATCACGACGCCGTGCTGGCCGCGGTCACACCCCAGGCGGCGATCGACCGGGTCGGTGAGGCCTTCCTGCGCTTTGCCTCAGGCGAGTGGGTGATGCCGCCCAAGGTCTATCTGCAGAGTCCGCCTGACGGCGACTTCCGGGCGATGCCCGCGCGCGGCGACGGGCTCGCGCTGCTGAAGTGGATCACCTCATTTCCGGGCAACCCCGCCCGCGGGCTGCCCACGGTGACCGGCGTCATCTGTCTCTCGGACGCCACTACGGGACAACCGCTGATGCTGCTCGACGCGCGCTCGGTGACCGCGCTGCGCACGGGCGCGGTGGCTGCGGTCGCGGCGCGCGCGCTGGCGCGTGAGGAGGCGCGGTCGGTCGGGATCGTCGGCTGCGGCCTGCACGGGGTCTGGGCCGCGCGGTGCCTGGCGACCGCCGGCTACGGGCCGGGCATCTGCGCCGATCCCGACGCGCGGGCCGCTCAGAGGCTCGCCGCCGAGCTGGGCTGGAGCGTGGGATCACGCGCCGACGCGGTGCGCAGCGACGTCGTGTGCTGCGTGACCCCGGGGGCCGAGATCGTGATCGACGCCGGCGATCTGCGAGCCGGCGTGCACCTGAACATGCTCGGCGCCGATGGGCCGGGAAAGGCCGAGGCGACGATCGGGGCGGTGGCCTCATGCGCGCTGTTCTGCGACGAGTGGGCCCAGGCGTCGCACGGTGGGGAGCTGACCGGCGCGATCGAGGCCGGACTCGTCACGCGTGACCGCGTCACCGAGCTCGGCGACGTACTGGCGGGCACAGCGCCCGGGCGACCAGACCCGCAGGCCGTGACGCTGTTTGACTCCACCGGTCTGGCGATTCAGGACCTAGCGGTGGCCGCTGCGGCGCTCCAGGCATGGCGAGCGGGGCAGGTGCACGCTCAGACGGTGAATCTGTAGCCAACAGGCGCATGGGGAATAGCGCGGGGCAAACCGAACCTGGCCGAAAAAGCGCACGTAGGTTTCGCTTTTTCGGCCAGGTTCCGAATCGGGCGCCCGCGCAGCCAACGGCCCCGACGCAACGCCCCGGACGCGGCCCACGCACCGCCGGCGCCCGACCCGGCGCCAGTCGCCAACCCTACAGCGGGATGTTGCCGTGCTTGCGCCGGGGTCCGGCCACGCGCTTGGTCTGCAGTGTCTCGAGCGCGGTGATGATCTTGGGGCGCGTCTCGTGCGGGACGATCACGTCGTCTATGTAGCCGCGCTCGGCCGCCACATACGGGTTGGCGAAGTGCGCCTTGTAATCGTGGATCAGCTTCTGACGGCGCGTGTCGGGCGTCGGCGAGGCGGCGATGTCGCGCCTGTAGATGATGTTGACCGCGCCCTCGGGGCCCATCACGGCGACCTCGGCGGTCGGCCAGGCGAAGTTGAAGTCGGCCAGCATGTGCTTTGAGGCCATCACGTCATAGGCGCCGCCGTACGCCTTGCGCGTGATGATCGTGATCTTGGGAACCGTCGCCTCGGTGTACGCATACAGCAGCTTGGCGCCGTGGCGGATGATTCCGCCCCACTCCTGCGCGGTCCCGGGCAGGAAGCCGGGCACGTCGCAGAAGGTGATGATCGGGATGTTGAACGCGTCACACGTCCGCACGAAGCGCCCTGCTTTGCACGATGAGTCGATGTCGAGCACGCCGGCCAGCGCCGCGGGCTGGTTGCCGACGATTCCAACCGCATAGCCGTTCAGGCGCGCGAAGCCGCACACGATGTTCATCGCGTAGTGCTCGTGGACCTCAAAGAACTCACCGTCGTCGACGATGTGGCGGATCACCACACGCATGTCGTAAGGCTTGTTGGGACTGTCCGGAACGACTGTGTCGAGCTCGGGGTCCTGGCGCAGCGGGTCGTCGGTCGGCATCACGCGCGGCGGGATCTCCAGGTTGTTCTGGGGCAGGAACGAGAACAGGTACCGGGTGTCCTCGATGCACGTGTCCTCGTCCTCGGCGGCGAAGTGCGCCACGCCGGACTTGCTGGAGTGGCTCATCGCGCCGCCGAGCTCCTCGAACGTCGGCTCCTCGCCGGTCACCGTCTTGACCACGTCGGGGCCGGTGATGAACATGTGCGAGGTCTCCTTGACCATGAAGATGAAGTCGGTCATCGCCGGCGAGTAGACGGCTCCGCCCGCGCAGGGGCCCATGATCAGGCTGATCTGGGGGATCACCCCGCTGCATTGGACGTTGCGCACGAACACGTCGCCGTAGGCACCCAGCGAGACGACGCCCTCCTGAATCCGCGCCCCGCCCGAGTCGTTGATCCCGATCACCGGGCAGCCGATCTTGGCCGCCAGATCCATGATCTTGCACATCTTCTCGGCCATCACCTCGCCCAGACTGCCGCCGAAGACCGTGAAGTCCTGACTGAACACGCACACGCGGCGACCGTCGATGGTGCCGTAACCGGTGACCACCGCATCGCCCCAGGGGCGGTTCTTCTGCATGTCGAAGTCCAGCGTGCGATGGCGCATGAACGTGTCGAGCTCCTGAAATGAACCCGTGTCAAGCAGCTTCTCGATCCGCTGGCGGGCGGTGTACTTGCCCTTGGCGTGCTGCTTCTCGACCGCCGCCTCAGAGCCGGCGTGGATCGCCTCGTAGCGCAGATCCTGAAGCTGGGCCAGCTTCTCCTCGTATGTCTCGGGGGCCTTGTCGCGCATCGGGGACCGCGCGAGTTTAGTGGCGCGGTGATGTCAGCAGCAGACCGGGCCGCCGGGCGTCATCGACCCAGGTCCGTGGCGCAGCTGGAGCAGAGCCCGACGATCGGAAAGTGCGTGAAGCTCGCCACGTAGCCGAACCGGCTCCGGATCGTGTCGCGGACCGGGTCGAGTTCGCTCGGCGCCACGGCCAGGAAATCCCCGCAGCGGTCGCACGCCAGGTACTCCCGGTCGCCGTTGAGGGTGATCACGTACAGCGCCGGACTGTGACCCAGATGCACGTGACGGACGATCCCCAGACGCTCGAGCGTCTCAAGGTTGCGGTATACCGACGCCACGTCGGACGTTGGAACACGCCCGCCGACGCCGGCGGCGATCTGCTCTGCTGAGAGCGGCCCGTCCGCCGCATACAGAGCGGCCAGGACGACCCGCCGGGCCGCCGAGAGCCGCAATCCGTAGCGGCGCACAGCCGCCAGTGCTGCGTCCAGGTTGGGGGCCGCCGTTGCCGGTTCCGACGGGGGTTGGGACATGGTCCGTTCCTTTCCGTCCGGTCCCCGGACGGCTTCGCTGATTCCGCATCCTCCTTCGTCGCGCTTCTACGTAATCGCGCGTTGCGCGGATCAGTCGGCGGCCTATCCGGCCCGCAGCCCCCGCCAGTCGAGCTCCGCGATCTCGCCCCCGATGATGGCGACCCCGCGGGCACGGGCCTCGCCGCCGATCCACAGCGTGTAGCTGCCCTGCTTGAGCCCGTCGAACACCCCGGTGAAGGCGGGGCGGCCGGCGATCTTGCGCTCGAGCACCTCCTTGTGGCTGCGTCGCGCATCGTCCTCCGCCGGGCTGATCTCAACCTCCACGCCGTGCAGCTTGCCGTCGGTGTGGACGATCAGCGCCCCGACGTCGTCACCGATATCAAGCACGACGAATTCGGGGTGGGACGGCCGGCGTAGTTCTCGAGCAGGTGCTCGTGGGCGTGGCCGGCGTGCTCGTGGACGTGACCGGCGTGCTCCTGGGTCATGGCGATCCTCAGCTCGACGGCGTGTCGAAGCCGTCGCGCGGATCGGCCAGGTACGGAAAGCTGCTCAGGTACCTGTCCATCGACGCCGTGAGGCCCTCCGTGAGCAATCCCGCGGCCGGATCGGGCTTGTAGCTGTTGTCGACGAGCGGATAGGTCACGCCGGCAATCGCTCGCAGCTCGATGCTCACCACGTCGTCGACGACCCGCCGGCCGTTGGGGAATCCTGCCAGATCCCCGCCCAGGAGCCCGAATGGATTGGGTTCAGCGGTCGGCGGTATCGCGACGTTGAGCCGCAGCTGGTCGGAGAGGACCGGGCCGGTGTAGTTCTGGAAGTCCGGGATCAGGCCCCAGGGGATACCGGTCAGCAGAATCGCCACCAGGTCCGCGCGCGCCGCGTTGATCCCGGCGAGCTTGGGGAACACGCCCGGATACAGCACCGGGAGGAGATTCGCCAGCTCCGGATGCTCTACGTGAGAGGAACTGCTTGTCGCCGACCGGATAGAGCGTGTTCCATTTGTCCTTGAGGCCCAGCGGGATGAGCACCTCGTTGAACAGCGGGTTGCCCAGGCGCGAGACCTGCACCCATGGGCCGGACTCCGCACCCTCGTCGTTGTTGGAGTCGATGATCCTCACCTTGCGCCGGCTGGCCGCGCTCCAGACGCCGATCACCGAGTTGGCGTCCTGGCGGCCCTTGGGCCTTGACCGAGTCGCGGTCAAGCGCTCGATCGGCACCTGCAGGGCGATCGTGTGGACGTTAAAATGTTAAGTGTCTTGGTCGCATCGACGCCGGGGGCCGCCGCACTTGGGATCAGGTGAAGGTTCTGGAACGGGCGGAGATCGCCCAGGTCGAAGACCGCGCCGAGGTCGACCAGGAAACCATCGTTTCGCTGTCCGGCAAAGACCACCTCCCCGCTGGGGAGATTGTGAATCGCCGCTTTCGCCAGCTGCGGGTAATCGGGCGTCGAACGCGGACCAATGTTGCAGGGCGGCGACGCGAGACCCTCGGCGAGCACCGTCGTCGTGAGTCCCCCGTTGGCCGAGGCCGTGCCGTAGGCGGTCGTGTCGGGACCGTCGACGCGGGTGACCGAGTAGAACTGGCGCTTGTTCCAGTTGGGGCTGTCGAGCGACGAGATCTGGCCGGTGTTGTAGAGGAACGTGTCGGGATTTCGCAGCTGCGTCTCGAAGCTGAACTGGTATGCGATCTCCGGAATGCCGTCGCCGTCGTTGTCGATGTAGATCGACTAGACGACGTCATCGCCGAACTCAAAGAAATTCGGCCCTCCCGGCGGATCCTGCAGCGGAACGAAGTTGGTCAGGATGGTGACCGTGTCAGGCGCGTCGGGACTGACGAACGCGTAGACGTCGGCGTTGTCGGCGACCGGATCCTTGCTGATCTCCGGGGCTTCGCGATGAGACGACATCAGCGTGACCGCCCGGCGACGCTGGATTTCTGCGGCTCAGCCGCCGCCATGAGCCGGTCGACCAGTGCCTGGTCGCGGTAGGTGGTCTCACGGGTGCCCGACATGACGGTGATCTCCCCCTTCGACGCGTCGCGGATGTAGGCGGTCACCGGCTCCTTCGGGAGACCGGATGACGGCTTGATGACCTTCGGCGGCGACGGCCTGCCCACGCGCTCGGCGGCAATCGCCGCCGGTGCGGTTACGGCCGCCGCGCCGGCGGCGACGCCGGCCGAGGCCTTGATGAAGGAACGGCGGCTGAACGGTCTCGCCCCGGATTCTGTCTCACCCATCTCAAGCTCCTCTCATCGGCTCTGGTGAGGCGACTCTAGGGGCGAGATCAGCCTTCAGGCGCGACCGAGTCGCAACAACGAGCCCCTACCAAGCGACGACTGGATCCTGCCGGCGACGACTGGATCCGGCTGGCCTGGATCAGCTGCGCGAGTACGGACGGTGGTGCGCCTGGCCGAGGCTGTTAAGCGCCGAAGCGAGGACTGCGGGCGGGTCGACGGCGTCCCGGTCGACGGAGCCGACCGCGGCGCTGGAACCGACCTGATCGCTGGGGCTGTCCTGCCCAGCCGGCGCAGCATTCACGGGATCATCCTCCGCCGCTGCCTCGACCTCCGGCTGGACGCCCGGCGGTGGCGCCGCCGGCGCCCGCCTCCGCCGCCCGAACAGCCGCGTGAGGAATCCTGGTTTGGTCGCCGCCGACGGCGAAGCGTCCTCGGATGACCCCTCGCCGGCGAGCGACGGCGCAGCTTCCTGCGCCCCCTCGCCCGGCGGCTCCTCGTCAGCGCCAGGACCCGCCTCGAACGGATCCTCGATCGCCGGCACCGCCGGCTCTGACCCACGTGCGGTCAGCGTCACCCGGGTTCCCCATCCCGACGACTCCAGCCTGACCGTGCCGCTCACATGCTCGCCCTCCCAGGCAACGGTGGTTTCTGGCTCTAGTCTCGTGATGCGGATCTCGCCGAAGCGGCCCAGATGACGGGCCAGCGACGCCGCGTCGCTGCATTCCGCCCATAGCTCGGGCGCAGATTTGACAAGTGTCCGGCTTGCTCTGTGATCTGTCATTGATCGGGATTTCGCCCGCTCGGCCGTGACTCCTTCCGCGGCCGCCAGCTTGCATGAGCGATCATCCATCAAGTGATGATCGACGTCGAAGAGAGCCGGAGGGGACGGCCTTGAGCATCAACGCCGGATTGGGCGCCATGGGCATGTCCGGCGTCTACGGACTCGCCGAGGAGGCCGAGAGCATCGCCACGATGCATGCGGCGCTCCAGGCTGGAATCACGCTGATCGATACCGGCGACTTCTACGGCATGGGCCATAACGAGCTGCTGATCGCCCGGGCACTGCAGGGGCGCGACCGGGAGAGCGTGCAATTGAGCGTCAAGTTCGGGGCCCAGCGCGCCCCCGACGGCAGCTGGGTCGGCTACGACGCGCGGCCGGCCGCGGTCAAGACCGCGCTGGCCTATTCGCTGCAGCGGCTGGCCACCGACCACATCGACGTCTACCGCCCGGCGCGGCTGGACGCCAAGGTCCCGATCGAGGAGACGATCGGCGCGATCGGCGAGATGGTGCAGGCGGGCTATGTGCGCGCAATCGGCCTGTCCGAGGTCGGCGCCGATACGATCCGGCGCGCCGCGGCCGTGCATCCGATCGCCGATCTGCAGATCGAATACTCGCTGCTGTCACGCGGGATCGAGAACGAGATCCTGCCCGTCTGCCGCGAGCTGGGGATCGCGATCACCGCGTACGGGATCCTCTCCCGCGGTCTACTGAGCAGCGACTTCTCGCCGGATCGCCATGGCCAGCCAGGGGATATCCGCGGGCAGCTCCCCCGCTTCCAAGGCGAGAACGCGCAACGCAACGCCGCCCTGGTCGATCAGCTGCGAGCGATCGCGCAGGACAAGCAGGCCACCGTTCAGCAGCTCGCGATCGCCTGGGTGCACTCGCGGGGCGACGACGTCATTCCGCTGATCGGCGCGCGGCGACGCGATCAGCTCAGCGAGGCGCTGGCGGGGCTCGGGCTGAGCCTCACCGATGAGGACCTGGAGCGGATCGAGGCCAGCGTGCCGGCCGGAGCCGCCGCGGGCGGTCGCTACGGCGATGCCCAGATGGCCGACCTCGACAGCGAGCGCTGACCGCGCTCAGGGGCCCGGGCCCCCGCTCGCGCCGGCCACGAAGATCCGCACGGTCAGGCGCCGGCGTGAGTGGCCATCAGGAAGACGGTCACGACCACGATCAGCGCAAGCAGCGCCCCTCCGATCGAAAGCGCCCGGAAGCCGGCCACATATTCCGGGCTCCACGTGGCGGTGGTCCGCCGGCCCCCGCCGGGAACCGCCGTCGCCGCCAGGTCCCGCTCGGCGATATCAGCCAGTCTCCCGGCACGGGGGATCGTGAATGAGCCCTCGATCGCCCCGATCACGATCACGGCGCCGATCCCCCACTGGACGAAGAACGAGCCCCAATGGTGCTCGGCGCTGGCCAGATAGATGCCAGCCAGCAGGACGACGAGCAGCCCGGGGTTGACCAGATACCGGCCGACGCGCTGCCGCGTACGCAGCAGCCAGGGCGTCACGCTCGGGTCCATCCGTGCGGCCGCCGTGAACAGCAGCGGGTAGGCGAATACGACCCCGAAGCCGATCACGCCCGCCAGGATGTGGACCGCCAGGATGAGATCGGAGAACGCGACGGCTGGCGCGAGTACCGGCAGCAAGCTCAGAAGGTCGGCTTGTAATCGCCGAACACGTCGCGCATCGCGCTGCAGACCTCACCCATCGAGCAGCGGCCCTTCAGCGCCTGGCGCAGGACCGGCAGCAGGTTGTCGGTGCCGCGCGCACTCGCGCGCACCTCCTCCAGCCGGCGCTGCACGAGCTCAGCGTCGCGGTCGGCCTTGAACGCTTTCAGGCGCTGCACCTGCTCGCGCTCTGACTCGGGGTCGACGCGCAGGATGTCGGGCACCTCGGGGCTGTCCTGTACGAACTTGTTGACCCCGACGACGATGTCCTGCTCGGTGCGATAGCGCTCGTGGTAGCCGAACGCCGACTCCTCGATCTCGTTCTTCATGAAGTCGATCGCCTGGACCGAGCCCCCCAGCTCGTCGACCTTGGCGATCAGCTCACCGGCGCGCGCCTCGATCTCGTCGGTCAGCGCCTCGACGAAGTAGGACCCCGCGAACGGGTCGACCGTATCGGCGGCGCCCGACTCATAGCCGATCACCTGCTGGGTACGCAGCGCGATCCTGGCCGCGCGCTCGGTGGGCAGCGCCAGCGCCTCGTCAAAGCCGTTGGTGTGCAGCGATTGCGTGCCGCCGCAGACCGCGGCGAAGCCCTGCAGCGCCACCCGGACGATGTTGTTCTCCGGCTGCTGGGCGGTCAGCGTGACGCCGCCGGTCTGAGTGTGGAAGCGCAGCTTCCACGAGCGCTTGTCCTGCGCGCCGAAGCGCTCGCGCATGATCTCGGCCCACATCCGCCGGGCGGCGCGGAACTTGGCCACCTCCTGGAAGACGTTGTTATGCCCATTGAAGAAGAACGCCAGCCGTGGCCCGAACCGGTCGATCTCCAGCCCGGCGTCGAGCGCCGCCTGAACGTAGGCGATCCCGTTGGCCAGCGTGAACGCGACCTCCTGGATCGCCGAGCAACCCTTCTCACGGAAGTGGTAGCCGCTGATCGAGATCGTGTTCCACTTCGGCACGCGCTCGTTGCAGTACGCGAACAGATCGGTGGTGAGGCGGATCGCTCCTTGTGGTGGGTAGATGAAGTTCCCGCGCGCGATGTACTCCTTGAGAATGTCGTTCTGCGTCGTGCCGCGCAGCGCCTCGGCGGAGACCCCCTGCTCCTCGCCGACGAGCTCGTAGAGCAGCAGCAGCACACTCGCCGGCGCGTTGATCGTCATCGAGGTCGAGACCTGGTCCAACGGGATCTGATCAAACGCGGTGCGCATGTCGTCGATCGTGTCGATCGCCACGCCCGTGCGGCCGACCTCGCCCAGGCATCGAGGGTCGTCGGAGTCCAGGCCGAGCTGGGTCGGCAGGTCAAACGCCATCGACAGGCCCGTGGACCCGTTCTCCAGCAGGTAGTGGTAACGCTCGTTTGACTCCTTGGCGCTGGCGTAGCCCGCGTACTGGCGCATCGTCCATAGCTGCTTGCGATACATGTCGCGGTGCACGCCACGCGTGTACGGATACTCGCCGGGCTCGCCGAGGCGCTCGCCGAGACCCTCCGGCAGGTCCGTCTCGTCGTAAAGCGGCTTGACCTCGATGCCTGAGTCGGTGAACCGGCGCGGGTCGTCGGGCCCGACGAGCGGCGCGATCGTCTGACGCTCTGGGGTGGTGGCCATATCTCCTAGGAGGTTACCGGCGACCAGGATCACAGGCACGCGCCGCACCTGGAAGGAATCCGTCCTCGCGGGGGTCCAGACCCTGACCGCCTGTATCACAGCGGCCGGCACGGACTCAGTCAAGCTGCAGGCCTGCGCCGTCAAGTTTAAGCAATAGCCACCATCAGGCGGCCGGCCAAGCCGAGACTGCGCCGACCAGCCGATGCAGCCCGGCGGCCAGGTCGGCCAGCTCGGGCGGCCGGCCCTGCTTCAGCGCGGGCGGCCGCGCGGTACGGCGAGAACCGAACAGCGACATACCCGCTCCTCAGAGGTTGGACAACTGCTCAGCCCTACCTCGGAGGTATCGCCCGCTTCGGACGGGCGCGAGATACCTCAAACTGGAGATGTCAGTGGTGGCCGCGATAGCCGCGATGGCCTTTCCGGCCGAGCGCCTACAGGACCTTGCGCAGGAACTCGCGCGTGCGCTCATGCTTGGGCGCGCCCAGAACCTGCGCGGGCGGACCGGACTCCACCACCACGCCGGCGTCCATGAACACGACCGAGTCGGCGACCTCGCGCGCAAAGCCGATCTCATGCGTGACGACGATCATCGTCATGCCGTCGTGCGCCAGCTGGCGCATCGCGTCCAGCACGTCGCCGACGAGTTCCGGGTCAAGCGCCGACGTAGGCTCGTCGAATAGCATCAGCTTCGGTTGCATCGCCAGCGCGCGGGCGATCGCGACGCGCTGCTGCTGTCCTCCGGACAGCGCCACCGGGTACACGTCGAGCTTGTCGGACAGGCCCACCCGTCCGAGCATCTGCCGGCCGCGGTCGCGCGCCTCCGAGCGTGAGACCTTCAGGGCCCGAGTCGGCGCCAGCGTCACGTTCTCCAGCGCGGTCATGTGGGGGAACAGGTTGAAATGCTGGAACACCATCCCGATCTCGGCCCGTTTGCGGGCGACTTCACGCTCGTGGAGCTCGTGCAGCCTGTCGCCGGCCTCGCGGTAGCCGACCAGTTCGCCGTCGACCCACAGCCGCCCGGAGTTGATCTTCTCCAGATGGTTGATGCAGCGCAGGAAGGTCGACTTCCCTGACCCCGATGGTCCCAGCAGGCACATCACCTCGCCTTGGCGCACCTCGAGATCGATCCCTTTCAGGACCTCCAGGCGCCCGAAGCGCTTGTGGACAGCTTCGGCTTTGACCATCACGTCAGTCATGGCCGCCCACCTCCACCTCCCATGCCGAGCCATCGGCCGCGCATCGTCGCCCGCTCCGCGCGTGAGAAGCCGCGGCCGAAGCGGCGCTCGATGAAGTACTGCCCCACGTACAGCACGCTGGTCATCGCCAGATACCAGATGCTGGCGACGATCAGCAGCGGGATCGTCTTGAAGTTGACGTCGTAGATCTCCTGGACGGAGTACAGCAGTTCGGCGTAGGCCACGACGCTGACCAGCGAGGTGTTCTTGAGCATCGAGATCGTCTCGTTGCCGGTCGGCGGCAGGATCACCCGCATCGCCTGGGGCAGCACGATCTGGCGCATCGTCTGCAGCCGCGTCAGTCCGAGCGACATCGCCGCCTCGGTCTGACCCTCGGGCACCGAGATGATCCCGGCGCGGACGATCTCAGCCATATACGCGCCCTCGTTGAGACCGAGGCCGAGCAGCGCCGCCACGAACGTCGTGATCAGCGTGTTGGCATGCGCGTGGATCAGCGCCGGTCCGAACGGGATTCCGAGCGAGATGACCGGGAACAGCGCGGCGATGTTGTACCAGAACAGGATCTGGACGAGCAGCGGTGTCCCGCGGAAGAACCAGATGTAGAGCCAGCTCGCGCCCGAGACGATTGGATTGGGCGACAGGCGCATCACCGCCACCACGATGCCCAGCACGATCCCGATCGCCATCGAGATCACCGTCAGGTAGATCGTCGCCAGCATCCCGTTGAGGACGCGGGAATCGAACAGGTATTGGCCGACGATCTGCCAGTGAAAGCCCTTGTCGTTGACGACGGTCCGCACGAACGAGGCGGCCACCACGAGGATGATCACCGTCGCGACCCACCGCCCGGGACGGCGAACCGGGACGGCCCGAATCTCCTCGGGCCGCCCGGTGCCTGCGTCTGATGGCTCGGAGGTGCTCACCTCAGAGCGGCAGTCTGACCGCTAACTGGTCGCTCCGTTGATGGCCGGCTTTGTGATCGCGCCGCTCTGCACGCCCCAGTGGGCCAGGATCGAGGAATAGGTGCCGTTCTTCATCAGCACCTCGAGCGCCGCGAGCAGCGGCTTGGTCAGGCCGCTGGTCTTCGGCACGGCGAGGCCGTAGGGCGCCGTGCCGTACGTCTGGCCGACCAGCTTGAACGTCCCGCCGGACTGCTTGACCTGGTAGGCGGCGACGGGCGAGTCGGCCATCGAGATCTGCGCGCGTCCGCTGGACAGCGCCAGGTTGGCCGCGCTCTGGGTCGGGAAAACGAGCACGTTGACCGCCGGCTTTCCGGCCGTCTTGCACTTGGCGCTCTGCGCCTTGGCGTCGGACTCCTCGGTGGTGCCACTCTCAACCGACACGGATTTCCCGCACAGGTCGGCCAGGCCGCTGACCGATGCCCCGCCCTGAGCCTTGGTGAAGAACGACGTGCCGGCCTCGAAATAGTCGACGAAGTCGACCGTCTTCTCACGCACCTTGGTGTCGGTGAACGAGGAGGCCCCCATGTCGTACTTTCCGGCCGCCAACCCAGGGATGATCGTGTCGAAGGTCGCGTTGACGACGTTGGCCTTGAGCCCCATCACGGCGGCCAGCGCTTTGGACAGGTCGGCGTCCATCCCGACGACGGTCTTGCCGTCTGGGCCGATGAACTCGTTCGGCGCGTAGCTGGCGTCGGCCGCCACCGTCAGCGTGCCCTTGGACTTGATCGCCGCCGGGACCTTGGCGACCACCGCGGGATTGGCGCCGGACGCAGCCGAAGTCGAGGCCGAGGTCGAGCTCGAACCGCCGCTGCTCGCCGACGATGACGAAGACGAGGACGAGGACGACGAACTGCTCCCGCACCCCGCGATCGCCGCTACGCAGATCAGCGCCACCGGAGCGGCAAGCCAGCTTCTGCTTGTACGCATAGCTACTCCTCCTTCTCTAGATCACCCAGAACCTGGCCGCAGGATAGGCAACAAATCGTTTACGAGCACAAACCGCTAACCGCGGCCCAACACACCGGGGCGGGTACCGGATCAGCGGGCACAGGCCCAACCCTCCGGCTGGATAGCCTTGAGCAGATGCAGGTGCGCGTTGCACTATTCGCCGGTCTCCGCGAGCGAGCGGGTTCCGCTGAGCTGGCCCTGGAGCTACCGGAGGGCGCCAGCGTCGGCGACGCCCTGGCCCGGCTGAGCGGGCTGACCGAGGGCGTGCCGGTGGTGCTGGCCGTCAACCGCGAATACGCCCACGACGGCGACATCCTCCAGGCCGGAGACGAGCTGGCGCTGATCCCGCCCGTGTCCGGCGGCTCAGTCGGCGTCGTCCATGCACGGGTGACCGGCGAGCCACTGTTGCTCGATCCCCTGGTGGAGCGCGTGCGCGATCCTCGCGCTGGGGCGGTGGTCACCTTCTCCGGGGTAACGCGCCAGGTGTCCGAGCTTGACTACGAGGCCTACCGCTCGATGGCCGAGACCAAGATCGCCGAGATCGTCAGCGCGGCGATCGAGCGACATTCGCTGTGCGCCGCGGCGGCCGAACACCGCGTCGGGGTGGTGGCACTGTCGGAGGCGTCGGTGATCGTCGCGGCCTCCGCGCCCCACCGTGGGCAGGCCTTCGACGGCGCCCGGGAGATCATCGATCAGATCAAGGCCCAGGCGCCGATCTGGAAGAAGGAAGAGGGCCAGTGGGTGACCGGCGTGACACCGGGCTGACTGGAGAACTCGACCTGGCTACTTCACCATCAGCGCGACGTGGCGGGGGCCGAGCGCCCAGCCACAGCGTCGCGAAGATCGGCCTCAGCTTGACTCCCTCGTTCGACGGTTAAACGGGCCTATGGAGCTTATCGCCGCGCACCGGGGCCCCGGGCCGCTGTAGATTGCTCACCGTGCCCACTTGTCTTGTCACCGGCGGCGCCGGATTTCTCGGCTCTCATCTCTGCGATGAGCTGCTCCAGCGCGGTCATCGCGTGATCTGCGTGGACAACTTCGAAACGGGCTCGCTGGCCAACATCGAGCACATCCGCACGGACAAGTTCACCTGTCTGAACCGCGACATCATCGAGCCCTACTTCGTGGCCGAGCCGATCGACTTCGTCTACCACCTGGCCTCGCCGGCCTCGCCGATCGACTATCTACGCCTGCCGCTGCACACCCTGAAGGTCGGCTCATACGGAACCCACCACACACTCGGGCTGGCCAAGCTCCACCGCGCCCGGTTCTTGACCGCTTCGACCAGCGAGGTCTACGGCGACCCGAAGATCCACCCCCAACCCGAGAGCTATTGGGGGCACGTCAATCCGATCGGACCCCGGGGCGTCTACGACGAGGCCAAGCGCTACGCGGAGGCGCTGACGATGGCCTACCACCGTCAGCAGGGCGTGGACACCGCGATCGTGCGGATCTTCAACACCTACGGCCCTCGGATGCGCCCCCACGATGGCCGCGCGATCCCCACCTTCCTGCGGCAGGCGCTCCAGGACCGCCCGATCACGGTCTTCGGGGACGGTTCGCAGACCCGCTCGTTCTGCTATGTCGACGACCTGATCCGCGGCATCATTCTGCTGTCCGAGTCCGGCTACCACGACCCGGTCAACATCGGCAACCCGAACGAGTTCACGCTGCTGGAGCTCGCCGAGGCGGTACTCGAGATCACCGGCTCGGGCTCGGAGATCATCTACGAGGCGCTGCCGACCGACGATCCGCAGGTGCGCCAGCCTGACATCAGCCTCGCCCGGAAGGCGCTCGGCTGGGAACCGGCGGTCGAGCTGCGCGAAGGGCTGCGTCGCACAATCGACGAATCCGGTCCAGAGGCACTGATCGGTGCAGCCCGCTAGCGAACGGGTAGTAACTGCCTTGCAAGGACCTTATTCGTAACTTCGAAGGCCCGATACCGTTTACATCGGTGCGGGCTTGTGTTCCGTCGGTTTGAATCGTGGCGATCGAGCAAAACGAAGCGAGGAGTGTGACGGACGATAGCCACGGCGGTCTCGTCGGACTTCCCCTGCCCGAGCGGGACGTCGGACTTCCCCTGCCCGAGCGGGACGTCAGGCGCAAGCGGCCGCCGATGCTCTCATTCCTGCTGCGGCTGGAGACGCTGCGATGGGTTGCCCGCGTGCTGTCACTGTTGGTGCTGGACTTCGTCGGCGTCATGGCGGCGCTGCTGACCGCGCTGCTGGTCAAGCTGACGATCAAGGGGCAGGGAGATCTGGCGCTGGCCTGGAGCCAGACCCGAGCAGCGCTGGCGTTCGCCTACCTGGTGACCGTGCTGATGTTCGCCCGCGTGGACCTGTACGCCGACCGCCCCCGCCGTCCGGGGCTGGCGAAGATCATCTCCGCCCTGTTCCAGGCCACCGTGATCGCGCTCGTGTTCGCGCTGGCCAACGGCGACCATTTCACGAGCTACTACCTGTTCTACGGCTCGCTGTTCTTCGGGACCGTCTACATCGGCACGCTGCGGGCGTTGTACATGCGGATCACGGGCCGCCTGCTGGAGCAGGCCGGCTACCGCCGCCGGGCGCTGCTGGTCGGATCAGGCAGGCACATCGAGGCCGTCGCGCACGCGCTCGGCGGTCACCCGCGGACCCGGGTCGACCTGGTCGGCTACATCTCGCTGACCCCCCGCCCGCAGAACGGCCTGCGCTCGCTTGGAACGCTCGACCAGCTGCCGGAGATCCTGGCCGCCGAGCGGGTCGGTGAGGTGATCATCGCCGACCCGGACTTCCCCCAGGAGCTCGCGGTCGAACTCGTCGACAGCTGCCATCAGCGCGGCGTGACGGTGCACGTGGCCCCATCGACGATGGAGATCCTGGTCGACCGGGCCGAGTTCGTGCCGGGTCAGTCGGTACCGCTGTTCACGCTGCGCCCACCGGTGTTCGACGGCATCGACTACGCGGTCAAGCGTAGCTTCGACCTGGTGCTCTCGACGGTGTCGCTGGTGATCCTGTCACCGATGCTGCTGGCGATCGCGCTCGCCGTCAAGCTCGGCTCGCAGGGGCCGGTGATCTATCGCTCGATCCGGCCCGGGATGGCCGGCAAGCCGTTTGCCTGCTTCAAGTTCCGCACGATGCGCGAGCACGCCGACCAGATCCAGGATGACCTGGAGGATCTCAACGAGCTCTCGGGAGCACTTTTCAAGATCCGTCACGACCCCCGGCTTACCTTCGCCGGGCGGTTCCTGCGTCGGTTCTCGCTCGACGAGCTCCCGCAATTGGTCAATGTGGTTCGCGGGGAGATGTCGCTGGTCGGTCCGCGACCGCTGCCTATGCGCGACTTCGAGCGGCTGGAGGAATGGCATAAGAAACGCTACCTCGTGCTGCCAGGGATCACCGGGCTGTGGCAGGTCTCCGGGCGGGCCGAACTGGACTTCGACGATCTCGTCCGGCTTGACTTCCTGTACCTTGAGCGCTGGTCGATATTCCTTGACCTGTCGATCCTGTTGCGGACGGTTCCCGCGGTGCTGAGCCGCCGCGGAGCGTTCTAGTCCACCGTTCGCTCGCCGGCCGCGCCGACGACTTCCCGGCGACCCCAAACAGGCCCTAACCTCTCAGTCGCCTCACGCCTGTAGGCTCTCGCCTGAATGCCACCGACCGATCGCTTCGTGATCAGCTTCGCTGCTGAGCCTCCGCAGGAGGCGCTGCCTTACGGACGCTGGGCCGACACCCTGCGCAGCTACTTCCTGGCCGCCTGCGCGGACATCGACACCGAGGGCGAGCAGCTGGGCGACGTGGGTGAAATCGCCTGGTTTCCTGACCGCACCTACGGCGGTCGGACCTACGTCCCCGCCGTCGCGCGGACGACCGCGGCCTTCGAGCTGTTCGGATTTGTCTCCTTCAGCGAGGGCTCGGGCGGCCCCGCCGAGTTCGAGGCACGCGCCGAATTCACCGCCGAACTGGCGGAGTCCCACCCCGACTGGAAGCTCGACCTCAACGACGACGTGATCGGCAACTGGCGCGGAGAGGAGGGCAAGCTTGCCGAGATGACGCTCGTCTGGGGCGTGCCGCTGATCCCGGGTGGGACGGTCGTCACCGCGGAGCTGGCGAACCTCGCAGTCGATCAGTGCGACCTGATCGAGGAGCGCTTCACGCTGATCGCGCCTGACAACTACCGCTCGGACTACCTGGAGGTCAAGCTCTGGGGCAAGCGGGGCGACGAGCTTGCGCGGGAGTCTCTCTACGAGGAGGAGGAGGAAGAAGAAGAAGAAGAAGAAGACGAAGACGAGACCGAAGAGGACGGGGGCGGGACCGTCAATAGCGACGGTGGCGGCGCCGACCGAGGCGCGGACCGCAGCTAGCAGCCCGGCCGCGAGGTCAGCCCGGCCCCGAGGTCACGCCGGGGCGACGTTCGAGCTGCTTCTCTCCCGGGTGAGCGCGATCGGCAGCTGCAGGGCCACTTCCTCGTGGGTAAGCGGGTAGTGGCAGGCGGCGATGCCCGTGGCGCCTTTGCGCTCCAGTGGTGGCTCGTGCACGGAGCAGATCTCCTTGGCCTTCGGACAGCGAGTGTGAAAGCGGCACGCCGACGGCGGGTTGGCCGGGCTCGGGACGTCCCCGGTCAGCAGCTGGCGCTTACGATGCGCGCCTGAGGGATCGGCGACCGGAACCGCCGATAGCAGCGCACCCGTGTACGGGTGGCGGGGGGAGCTGTAGAGCTCGTCGCTGGGCGCCAGTTCGACCACCTTGCCCAGGTACATGACCGCCACGCGGTCGCACATGTGCCGCACGACGGACAGGTCGTGGGCGATGAAGATCAGCGTCAGGCCCATCTCGCGCTGCAGGCCGCGCAGCAGGTTGAGCACCTGGGCCTGGATCGAGACGTCAAGCGCCGATACCGGCTCGTCGGCCACCAGCAGCTTTGGCTCCAGCGCGATCGCCCGCGCCACCCCGATCCGCTGGCGCTGGCCGCCGGAGAACTCGTGGGGATAGCGGTTGAAGTGCTCGGGGTTTAGACCGACCCGGTCCATCAGCTCCTGCACGCGACGCTTGCGCTCCCCCTTGCCCGTGAGCAGCCCATGGATCACGAACGGGTCGGAGATGATCGAGCCCACGGTCTTGCGGGGGTTCAGCGACGAGTAGGGGTCCTGAAAGATCATCTGCATATCCCGATGAAGGGCCTTGAGCTTGTCGCCCTTGTGCTTGGCGATGTCCTCGCCAAGGAAGGTGACGGTGCCCGAGGTGGGATCGAGCAGCCGGCACAGCAGCCGGGCCGTCGTGCTCTTGCCGCACCCGGTCTCACCCACGATCCCCAGCGTCTCCCCCCGCTTGACGTCGAACGAGATGCCGTCGACGGCCTTCACGGCGCCAACCTTGCGCTGGAAGAGCACTCCGCGCTTGATCGGAAAGTGCATGACCAAATCCTTCACTTCGATCAGCGCAGCACTCGTTGTGGCGGTCATGTGCCGGCCTCCTTCGCCCGCGCGCGGACTGGGTCGGGCGCGACCGTGATTCCTGGTCCCGCGAGTTGACGAAGCGAGGCCGAATCACGGCCGGCTCGGAGTCCTTGCCAGATCTGTGTTCGGGTGCCACCGAGGAGCAGGCAGGCGGCCAGGTGGCCTTCATCGCCCGGAACGGGCTCCAGCCGCGGATCCACCCGTCGGTGCTCATCCTGGACGTAGGGGCACCGCGGATGGAAATAGCAGCCGGACGGGCGGTTGATCAAGCTCGGCGGGCGTCCGGAAATCGGCACCAGCTCCTCATCGCGCGGACTGTCCAGCCGGGGGATCGACTTCAGCAGGCCCCAGGTGTAGGGGTGCTGGGGCGCGGTGAAGATCTGCTCGGCGCTCCCCAGCTCGACGATCCGCCCCGCGTACATGACCGCGATGTCGTCGGCGATCTCGGCCACCACGCCGAGATCGTGGGTGATTATGATGATCGCGGTGCCCAGCCGCTGCTGGAGGTCCTCCAGCAGGGCCAGGATCTGCGCCTGCACGGTCACGTCGAGCGCGGTCGTCGGCTCGTCGGCGATCAGCAGCTTCGGTTCGTTGGACAGTGCCATCGCGATCATTGCCCGCTGGCGCATGCCGCCGGAGAACTCGTGCGGGTACTGATCGACCCGCCGCTTTGGATCCGGAATCCCCACCAGCTCCAGCAGCTCGGCCGCCCGCGCTCGAGCCTGCTTGCGGGACAGCGGCCGGTGCGCCTGCATGGCCTCCACCAGCTGCGCACCGACCTTGTAGAACGGGTGCAGCGCCGACAGCGGGTCCTGGAAGATCATCGACACGTCGTTGCCGCGGATCTGACGTAGCCGGCCGTCGTCCATGGCGACAACATCCTCGCCCTGGAACATGATCCGGCCTTCGATCACCGAGTTGCGGCTCCGGGTCAGACCCAGCGTGGTCAGCGACGAGACCGTCTTGCCCGAGCCCGACTCGCCGACGATTCCGAGCGTGCGGCCGGTATCGACGCTGTAGGAGATCCCGTCGACTGCATGCACCACTCCGTCATCGGTCCGAAACGAGACGCGCAGGTCCTCGACGCTCAGCAGCGGCTCGCTCAACGACTGGGCTCCCCTCGTGGCCGACTCATGAGTAGCGCACTCGCGGATCGAGATACGCGTAGGAGATGTCGACGATGATGTTGGCGACGATGACGAACAGCGCTGCCAGCACGACCGTTCCCTGGACGATCGGGAAGTCCGACTGGACGATGGCCTCGTAGTTGAGCCGGCCGATCCCCGGGATGTTAAACACGGTCTCGGTTATCACCGCGCCGCCGAGCAGCGCCCCGATGTCGAGCCCCAGGATCGTCACCACGGGAGTGATCGCCGAGCGGACGCCGTGGTGCCAGATCACGCGTCGCTCGCGCAGGCCCTTGGCCCGCGCGGTGCGAATGTAATCCTCGCCCATCGCCTCGATCAGGCTTCCGCGCAACAGGCGCGAATAGATCGCCGCCGACGTCGCCGCCAGCGCGATCCAGGGCAGGATCAGCGAGGTAAACCAGTGCAGCGGGCTGACCGTCAGCCCCACGTAGGTGTTGGCGCCGGGCAGCAGCGGAAAACGGCCGATGTCCGAAGCCAGCAGGAACAGGAGCACCAGGCTGAACCAGAAGATCGGCATCGAGACGAACACAAGGGCAATGCCCATCGAGGCGCGGTCGAGCAACGACCCGCGCTTGATCGCCGAGATGATCCCGATGGGGATGCCAGCGAGCAGCCAGATCACTGCGGCGCCAACGGTCAGGGAGATCGTCGCCGGCAGCCGGTTGGTGATCTGTCCGAGCACCGAGGCGCCGGAGTAGAAGCTGTAGCCGAAATTGAAATGCAGGATGATGTTCTTCATGTAGACGAAGAACTGGGTGTAGATCGGCTTGTCCAGTCCCAGCTCGTGGCGGATGTAGGCGATCGTCTGCGGGTTTGAGTTCCGTCCGGCGCGCAGGATCGCGGGATCGGCCGATGGGAAGACGTCGAAGAACAAGAACGTCAGCGCGCTGACCAGAATGATCAGCACGATGCCCCACAAGATGCGACGGATGATGTAGACGGTCAATTGCGCTCCCCGCGGTCGGGACGGCGGTGGGCCCTGCCGCCAACGCGGCAGGGCCCACCGTTGGCCGGGTCTTTACTTCAACGACGTGAAGTTGAAGTCCCAGGCCCCCTCGTTCCAGAGCTGGTTGACACCAGCGACGTTCTTACTCTCGATCTGCGGCTGGTTCTCGAACGTCTCGGGAATGGCGGCCGCGATGTTGACCAGCATCCGGTCGACATTCGCCCAGGCCTGCGCGCGGGCGGTCGGGTCGATCACCAGCGCCGCCGTGCGCATCGCGGCATTGATCGCCGGATCGTTGGTCTGGCTCCAGTTGGAGTTGTTGGTCGGGACGATCGCCGGCCCGTAGAACGTTGGGTAGAGGACCGACAGCGGGTCGGCAAAGTCACGGATCCACCCGACCGTCGGGCAGACATCGATCTCCTGCTTGGGCACGCCGCAGTACTTCGAATACATCGTCGCCTGGTCGACTTCGCTCACGTGCGTCTTGAAGCCGAGGCTCGTGAGGGCCGAATTGACGATCTGGATGATCGCCGGGCTGTTACCGCTGTTGGCGCCCACGACCTGGACGGTGGCATTGCCGGTGTACTTGCCGGTCGAGTAGCCCGCAGCCTTCATGTACTTGGTTGCGACCGTCATGTCGCCGTTGACGTTCTTGTTGAAGTCAACCGCGGGTCCTGCGGCACCGCCGGCCTGCTCGTAGCCGCTGACGCCAGGGTAGATGAAGTGCGTGGCCGGCTCGGACACGAGCGGGCCGCCACGCGCCTTGACGATCGCCGCACGGTCAAGGGCCGCCCACACCGCCCGGCGCGCGTTGACGTTCTTGAACGGACCCGCCGCGTTGTCCAGACCCACGTAGTGATCCCCGGATCCCGGGGTGAACGTAATCTGCGACGGGTACTGCTCGTAAGCGAGCTTGACGATCGACTGGGCCGGAGTGTCGAGCTGCATCGAGTCCGATCCCTTCAGCACCTGCTGGCCGATCACGGTTGCGTCACCGCCGATGCTGAAGTTCACCCGGTCGAGGTAGGCCGGACGGAAGTCGGTCGACGCGCTCCAGTTCGGGTTGCGTACCAGGGTCTCCGACTTGCCGGGCTGGTAGCCGAGGCCGGCGATCTTGCCGGTCTTGTCGGCCTCGACCATGTACGGACCGGTCGACACCAGGTACTGGGTCCCGTAGGTCGTCGGGCTGTGCTTGTCAAGCGGCCCCACGAACGACCCGGGCAGGGGCGCCGAGAGCGGCAGGCTCAGCGCGGTGATCAGCAGCGTCGCTCCGGGCTTGGCCATGTGGAAGACGATCGTCGTCTTGTTCGGCGTCTGGATGCCGGGAATTGGACCACCCTTGTAGCTGGCGCTCGTCGTGCCCAGCAGCGGCGCCGGCGCGCTGGCGCCGAAATACGCGGGGAAGTATGCGTTGCCCACGTTGGGGTTGCCGCCGCGCTCGATCGCAAACGCGACGTCGGCCGACGTCACGTCGCGATTGACCGGCGGGCTGAAGCGAACGTTCGGACGGATGTGAACGGTGACCGTCCTGCCGCCGTTGGTGATGCCACCGTTGGCCGTCGTCGGCATCGCCGTGGCGAGGTCCGGCCTGACGGTCGAGGCGTTGTTTGGCATGTAGGCGAACAGCGTCCGGTTGGTGGCACCGGTGATCTCATAGTCAAGCGCGTAGTACGCCGAGCCGGGATCGAGGTGCTCAAAGTCGCCGCTTGAGAGCACGGTCAGCGTGCCGCCCTTCTTCTTCCCGAACAACTGCTGGCCGACAGGGTTCTCGCCCGCCTTGAGCGGGATCGACGGCGTGCCTGACGACGAACTGCTGGACCCCGAGCTGCTCGATGAACTGCCCGAACCGCCGCATGCGGCGACGCCAAGCCCCAGGACTGCGGCGATGATCGGAATCACCGCCTTGGTTGAACGATTCCTCATGTGGTGCCTCCTCGTATGTGTGTGTGCAGCGATACAGCCCGCGATGACCGAAGGGCTTCGGTCATCGCGACTCCCCACGTGGGTTGAGCGCGTCAAGCAGGCCGTCGCCGACCAGGTTGAACGCGAGCACGGTGAGCAGCAGCGCTGCCCCCGGAAAGACCATGTACCACCACGCCGTGTTGAAGACGTTCGAGGCGTCGGAGATCATCTGACCCCAGCTGGGCGTCGGCGGCCGGATGCCCACGCCGAGATACGACAGCCCCGCTTCCAGCAGGATGTTGGTCGGAATCAGCAGGCTGGAATAGACGATCAGCGGCGCCACCAGATTCGGCAGTATCTCCCGGAACAGGATTCGCCGGTTGGAGGCGCCCAGGGAGCGGGCGGCCTCGATGAACTCCTTCTCCCGCAGCGACAACACCTGGCCCCGGACGATGCGCGCGATATAGGTGAAGCTGCTGAGCGCGATGATGAAGATCACCGTCCCCAGTCCGGGTTGGATCAATCCTCCGGCGCATCCCCGCACGCCACAGGCGGCGCCGATCCCGAGTCCGAGCACGAGCACCGGGAAGGCCAGGAACACGTCCACCGTCCGCGACAGGATGGTGTCGACCCAGCCGCGATAGAAGCCCGCAAGCAGGCCGACGACGGTCCCGATTACGGCGGCGATCGCGGTCCCGATGATTCCGACTTCGAGCGACACGCGAGACCCGTAGATCACGCGCGAGAGCACGTCGCGACCGAGCTGATCGACGCCGAATGGATGCGCCCCGCTCGGTCCTGTCGCGCTCCCGAAGACGTCGAGCGCATTCGAATTGTTCACGTCCGGCCCCTGCAGCCCGAGGATGCTCACCACCAGAGGCGCGGCGAGCGCGATCACGATCAGCAGGATGATGAAGACGGCCGACCCCAGCGCGACCCGGTCTGACCGGAACCGCCGCCAGAACAGCTGTCGCGGCGAGCGCGCCGTGACATCGCCGCCAACGAGCTCGATGGTCTGGACGTCGACATCGGGGTCTACGAGGAGCTCTGAGGCGCCGACGCTCATGCGTTGTGACAGCTTCCGCGTCGCCCCGCAGTTACCTGCATCAGGGCGGGATACCACACGACGGGGCCCCTGTCATCAAACATTAATGGTTCCTCAACGAAGATTGTCCAGCGGGATAGCCTCTTGCCGACCGGCCCTCGTAGCTCAATGGATAGAGCACGCGCCTCCTAAGCGCGGGATGCAGGTTCGATTCCTGCCGGGGGCATTAGATCACCAAACCTGTGACGGGACCCGATCGTCGCGCGTGCTAGCGTCCGCGCGGCCTCGTGTCAGCCAGCGCGCTAGAAGGAGCTCCGACCACCGAACGCGGGAAACCCGGGTCGGGGTCGACCCAGCCGCCGGAGCCGTGGACGCTGCGGCTGTTCGCCCGCCGGCACCCGTGGTGGTCGGCCTGGATCGTGCTCGGCCTGATCTCGGCGGCGCTGGTGCTGTGGGCGCGCACCCGGCCCGGCTTTGATCCTTACGGCTGGCTCACCTGGGGCCAGCAGACGATCACCGCGTCGCTGGACACCAACGCGGCGCCGTCGTGGAAGCCGCTGCCCTACCTGTTCACGGTCCCGTTCGCGCTGGCCGGCCATTACCAGCTGTATCTGTGGATGTTCACCGCGGTCGCCGTCTCGCTCAGCGGCCTGCTGTTCGCCGGCCTGATCGTGCACCGGCTCACCGGACCGGTGGCACATCCCCGCGCCGCGCTTGCCGCGGGCGTATTCACGGCGCTGGCGCTGGCCGGGATCCAGGAGTACTGGCATTACATCCTCAGCGCGCAGTCGGACCCGATGATCGTCGCGCTGTGCCTGGGGGCGATCTACTGCCACCTGTCGGATCGGCCACGCTGTGCGTTCGTGCTCGGCGCCCTGGCGGCGCTGGGGCGGCCCGAGGTGTGGCCGTTCATCGGCCTGTACGGCCTATGGATGTGGGTCAGGATCCCGTCCACGCGCTGGCTGGTGGCGAGCGGCGGGGTACTCCTGCTGCTGCTGTGGTTCGGGATCCCGGCGCTGACCTCGCGCACTCCGTTCGTGGCGGCCAGCAACGCGATGGACTCCGGGCGCGCGCTGCGCGGAAACAAGGTGTTCGGCACGATCGGGCGCTTCCTGCAGATCAACGACTGGCCCCTGGAGGTGGCCGCGCTGCTGGCGGTGGTGATCGCCGCAGTGCGGCGGGACAAGGTAACGCTGACGCTGGCGGCCGGGATCGTGGTCTGGGTGGTCGTCGAGATCGGATTCGCCCTGCACGGATGGCCCGGCCTGGCCCGCTACATGTTCGAGGCCGGCGGCGTGCTGGTCGTCCTGGCGGGCGTCGGGGTCGGACGGCTGCTGTCCGACGCGCCAGCGTTGGTCCGGGCGCCGAGCTGGGCGGGAGTCGTACTGGTGGTGTTGCTGGTGGCCGGCGTGGCGCCCTGGGCCGTCTCCCAGGCGCGCGCTGAGCACAAGGACCTACGCGAGCAGCGGCTGCGTACGCTGGAGATCAACGACCTGCACTCGGTCGTCATCGGGCTGGGTGGCGCGGCCCGGATCCGAGGCTGCGGCGAGTCACTGACGCGGCTGGAATATCAGACGATGCTCGCTTGGACGCTACACGTCAATGTGGCCAAGATCGGCTACAAGTACGCCCAGTCGATCGGCCGCGGCAACCCGATCGTGCTGTTCACGCCGTATCCAACCGGGGTCGGCTGGAAGGTCCAGGCGCTGCATCAGGGCAGCCCGGCCTGCCGCTCCCTGCCCTAACGCGCGCGGGTCGCATTCGCACGGTCGCCGTTTGCGCGTATCGCTCTCGCGCGCAGACAAGGGACGAAACGGAACGGATTGCCGCTGCGCCACCAGAGTTAGGCGGGCCGGTCGGGCCGCTGTGGATAGACCTCGTCGATCGTCGTCAGGGCCGTGAACGGCGCATGAGCGGCCTGGGCGATCGCCTCGGCTCCGCCCGCCAGGCGATCGCAGATCGCCAGCACGCCGCAGACCTCGTGGCCCTCCTCGCGCAGCGCCTCCAGCGCGCGGATCGTGGAGCCACCCGTTGTGACCACGTCCTCCACCAACATGCAGCGATCACCGGGATCCAGCAGCGGTCCCTCGATCCGGCGCGCCAGCCCGTGCTGCTTGGTCTCCTTGCGCACGAAAAACGCCTTGACGTCGGCACCGCCGGCCAGCGCCGCGCAGGCGATCGGATCGGCGCCCATGGTCATCCCGCCGACAGCCGTCGCCCCCCAGGCGTCCGCCTGCGCGGCGACGAGCTCCGCCAGCGCCTGAAAGCCGTCGCGCTGGAGGATCGCGCGCTTGGCATCGACTAGGTACTGGGCCGTGCGACCGCTGGTCAGAACGACCTCGCCGATCACCAGCGCATGCTCACGCAGCGCCGCCAGCAGGCGCTCGCGAGCGTCGGTGGCGACCGCGTTCATCGGCGCACTCGGGATCAGTAGTAGACGTCGACCACGTCGCCGTAGGTCAGCCAGTTGAAGACCGAGATGGCGTCGATGATCGGAAGGCGCATGCAGCCGTGGCTGGCCGGGTAATCGGGCGCCGGGTCATAGCCGTGGATCGCGAAGCCGCCGATGAAGAAGTCCGAGTAGTACATCCCGTCGGGCAGGTAGCCGGGCACGCGGGAATAGACGTGGAAGTGGCCGAGGATCGTCGGCGTGGAGGGCTTGCCCGAGCTGATCGGGTAGATCTCGTAGACCTGCGATCCGTGGATCAGCGCGAGCAGCTGCTTGGAGAGGTTGGCCTCCACGTGCGTCCCATCGCCCGGGTCGCGGACCTTGAACGCGCCGAAGCCGTCAAGCAGATAGCTGATCGTTTTGCCGTCCAGGTTCTGATAGGTGCCCCAGCCGAGCAGCCGGTGATAGGCGTCGATCGCCAAGCCGGTCTGCTGGTCATAAACGCCGCTCTGGGGCAGATAGATGTGCAGCGCGGCGAGACGCTGCTGGATCAGCCCCACGAAGGCCCCGGTCGAGCCGAAGCCCGCGTTCTCGGCCAGCACCGCGTAGGTCCGCCGGGCCAGCAGGCCCACCTGCTGTGCGGTGTGGGCATGGACGATCGTCACGCTCAGCTGGCCGACGAAGGGGCTGGCCAGGGTCTCGGTGAAACGGCCGAAGGTCCCGTTGCGCGAGGGCTTGATCCGCAGCCGATCGGACTTGATCAGCCGGCGGCCCGCGAACGCCCGCACGGTGACCCACTGACCGGCAACGTACGGTCGCACCACGCCGCCGACCTGGACGCCTCGGCCGGGCACGGTCACCGGCTGGTGGTGGACGAAGAATGCGCCGAACAGGTAAAGCTTGAGCTTGCCCCTGGCGGGGGCGGTGGCCGTGGTCGGCTTGGTCGTGCCCGGCTTGGTTGTCGTGGTCGGCTTGGTCGTCGTGGCTGGCGTGGTGGCGGCCGGCGTGGTGCTCGGCGTGGTGGCGGTGCTCGGCGTGGTGGCGGTGCTCGTGGTCGAGGCGCCGGTCACGGTCGTCGTCGCGGCGCTGCCGGCGGCCGCGTTGGCGGTTGCGATCAGCGGGCCCGCGCTGACGAGGCCGAACATCAGCGGCGCGAGCCAGACTGCGAGTGTGAGTGCGTTCCGGCGCCTTGACATTCAGGGCAAGTAAATCAGCGTGTCAAGGGGAAGGCATCCGGTGCAACGGTCACGGCCGGCGAGCGGGCCCCCAGCGGCGCCGTCACGATCGCGATCAGCAGCCATGACCCCAGCATCAGCCCCAGGATCTGTGGCGCGTTCCAGCTCAGCTGACTGACCCCCAGGGCCAGCGCGTTGTTGGCGCTGTGCAGCGCCATGCCGGGATATAGCGAGCCGGTCCGCCAGCGCACGATGCACAGCACGAAGCCGAGGAACCCCAGCGGCACAAGGTATTGCGGCGACGCCGAGCCTGTGTGTGCAAGGCCGAACAGGATCCCCGTCAGCACGGCGGCGACCCAAATCCCGATGTTGCGCCCGAGCACCGTTATGCGCCAGCCGCGGAGCACCCCGAACACGAAGCCGCGGAAGAAGAACTCCTCGGCGATCGGGGCGATCACGCACACGAACAGGGCCGCGGCGACCAGCGCCGCGTTGCTCTTACTGATGCCCAGGTCGCTGGGGAGCTTGTCTTTGCCGTGCACGCTCAGCAGCAGGCCATAGAGATAGGTGAGCAGGTAGTAGCTGATCGCGGCGACCACGAACGCCTTTACCGCCAGGCCCAGCGAGACCCGGCGAAAGCCGAAGTCTGACGGTCGCGGCCGTCCGTGCAGCGACGCGAAATACAGCGCCGCGGCCACGAAGCTCAGATCGAAGGCGACGTCGCCGATGATGCTGACCGCTGGGGTGGGGTGCGACAGGGAGGAGCCGCCCACGGTCGCGACCACCTCCACGACGATCGTGACCACCACTCCCAATGCGAGGCCCAACACGATCGCGGCCGGAGCGCTCCACAGGCGCCATGGCGGCTGGTCGGCCGCGACCGGCGGTGACTCTGGACTATCGACCGCTTCCGGCGGGGACGGGGACGGCGGGGGAGCGCTCGACATGCTCACCGGGAGGTTAGGGCTCCCGCCTCACTGGGCTAGGGCCCTAGCTTCAGGCCAGCGGGTCAGCCGGTTCAGGGAAGCTCGGCCAGGCTGGCGATGCATCGCACGCCCGCGGGCGGGGGCCCGTCAAGGCGGTGCACGAGGATCGGCGTAATGCCGGCGGCGCGGGCGCCGGCGACATCCTCGGCGAGGTTGTCCCCGACGTGGGTGGCGCGCTGGGCGCAGGTCCCCGCGATCTCCAGCGCCGGCCTGAAGATCGCCGGATCAGGCTTGCGGGCCCCGGCGCTGGCCGAGGTGACGATCCCGTCCAGCAGTGGCGCCAGTCCGGCGCGCGCGAGCACCTCGGCCAACGAGATGTCCCAGTTGCTCACCACCACGACGCGCTCGCCGCGCGCCTTGGCGGCACGGATCGCCGCTCCGGCCTCCGGATATGGTGCGAAGCGCAGCGAGGCCAGCAGCGCCTCGGTTAGCGAGAGCCGGCCGATCCGCTCAAGCCGCCCAGAGCGGGGCAACGCCGCGCGCAGCACCTCGGCGCAGCTCTGGCGCAGCGCAGCGAGGCTGGTTGGATCTCGTCCCCTGTCCAGGTTGGCGCGGTAGTACGCGATCTCGGCCGCCAGCGCTCGGCGCGCCTCGGGCGCGGAGATCTTCACCCCGAATCGCGTGGCCAGCTCCGTTCTCAACGCAGGCGCGGGCGGCTGCAACCAGACGATCGTCCCCAGCGCATCGAGCAGCAGCGCCCGCCGAACGCCACGGTCTGAGCTCTGCATCACGGCGTGCGATCTTCGCAGGCTTGAAGGACCAAAGACCGGCGGCCCGAAACATCTCGCCAGCTACACTCGTTGGTTCAGTTTCGGTCCGTGGACGCACGTCCAGCGCCCGGGCCGCCACCTTGTCCTTCTTTTCCCATGAGCCGACGCGAACGACAGCGGCGCCGCCGGCGCAACCGCGGATCCCCGATCAAGCGGGTGGTCGCCATGACCTTCGTGCTGACGGTCTGCGCCCTGGCCGTCGGCGGGCTGGCAGTGGCGGGCTGGGTGGTCAACGTCGCTCAATCGGCCCCGAGCATCCAGTCGCTGAAGGTCCAAGCCCCAGGGCAGCCGACGCAGGTGTTCGCCAGCGACGGCACGTCGCTGGGGTACATCTGGTCACCAGTTCTGCACACCTCGATCGCCGGCGGCCAGATTCCGGCGCTCATCAAGCACGCCACGATCGCGATTGAGGACCGTCGCTTCTATCAGCACGGCGCGCTGGACTACCAGGGGCTCCTGAGGGCAGCGGTCAAGGATGCACTCAGCGGCGGAAACTCGCTCCAGGGCGGGTCGACACTGACGATGCAGCTGGTCGACAACCTGTATCTGCCGCCGCAGATTGGGGCGACCCATAACCTCAGGTACAAGATCATCCAGGCCAAGCTCGCCGAGGAGCTCGCCAGCCTGCACAGCAAGAACTGGATCCTCGACAGCTACCTCAACTATGTGCCCTACGGGACGGTCGGCGGTCAGACCGCGTATGGCGTGGAGGCCGCGTCGGAGATGTTCTTCAACGAGCCGGTCTCGCAGCTGAACCTGACCCAGGCCGCGCTGCTGGCCGGTTTGCCCCAGGCACCGTCGGAGTACAACCCGTTCCTGCACCCAGCCGCCGCCCGCCACCGCCGCAACGAGGTGCTGCAGGCGATGGTCACGGCCGGCGACATCACCCAGGCGAACGCCGACGCCGCCGGCAGCCATCACCTGGAGGTCCAGCACGGCACTGCGTTCGCCGTCCAGCATTCCTACGTTTTCGACTACATCCAGCAATCACTGGAAAAGGACGTGTGCCCGCGTACGCCGACCAACTGCCCCCAGGTCAGCGAGGGCGGGCTGAAGGTCTACACGACGATCGACCTCAAGAAGCAGGCCGAGGCGCGGGCGGCGATCCTCGCCCACGAGGGCGGCCCCGGCCAGCCGGGCGCCGGACTCGCCTCGATCCAGCCGTCCACCGGCCACATCCTGGCGATCGCCTCATCATCGGACTACGGCCAGACCAGCTTCGACTACGCCACCCAGGCTCATCGCCAGCCGGGCTCGTCGTTCAAGGTGTTCGCGCTGATGACGCTGATCCACGACTACCACGGCGACCCCGGTCAGACCTACTACACCTCCAAGTTCCTGCCGGCGGGATGGCTGCCCGAGGATCCGACCTGGTCCGTGCACACCGCCGAGGAGTCCTACCAGGGAAACATCAATGTCACCAAGGCCACGATCGTGTCCGACAACACGGTGTTCGTACAGCTCGCCGCCGACCTCGGGTGGGCCAAGCTCGACGCGACGGCTCACGCGATGGGCATCACCTCGCCGTTGGACGGCAATCCGGCAGAGGTGATCGGCGGTCTCCGGATCGGCGTCACCCCGCTGGAGATGGCCGACGCCTACGCCACGCTGGCCAACAGCGGCTCCCATGTCCCTGTGACGATCATCGACAAGATCGTCTATCCCGACGGCAGCGTGCGAAATCTTGGCGATCCTCCCCACACCACGGTGTTCACCGACGGCGAAGCCTACGCGGCCACCAACGTGCTCAAACAGGTGATCACGAGCGGTACCGGCACCGCGGCCGGTTACGGCTGCCCAGCGGCCGGCAAGACGGGAACCGCCAACAACCTGGAGAACGCGTGGTTCGTCGGCTACACGCCGCGGATGTCGACGGCGGTCTGGGTCGGCTACCCGCAAGGCAACATACCGATGGCCAACGGCTTCGGTGGAACGCTGGCCGCGCCGATCTGGCACGACTACATGCAGCAGGCCAGCGGCGGCTACTGCGGCGACTTCCCTGCCCCCACCGACCCATTCCAGGGCACCCCGTTCTTCGGCAAGTACTCCAGCACCGGCGCTCCGAGCGTCGGCGCTCAGAACGGGGCCAAGGGCTCAGGCGGAGTCGGCACCACGACCACGACGACAACGACCACCAGCCCCTACAACAACCCGACGCTGTACGCCCAGCCGCCGAACAGCACACCGCCGGCCGCGCACGGGCCCGGAGCCGCCACCACCCCCGCGCCGGGCTCGGGCAATGCGCCGGTGGCGGGCACCGGCGGGACGGGCGTCAAGAAGCACTAACCGCCGGACTGGTAGCGCGGTCGGTCCGCGGCAAGCTGCATCTGCGCGCTCTGCACTACAGTTGAGGCGGATGCCAAAGGAAGAAAAGGTCGAGCTTGAAGGCGAGGTCGTCGAGGCGCTGCCCAATGCGATGTTCCGCGTGAAGCTTGACAACATGGATCGCGTCGTGCTCGGCCATGTCGCCGGCAAGATGCGCCGCTTCCGGATTCGCATCCTGCCCGGCGATCGCGTCAGGGTGGAGCTCTCACCCTACGATCTCGATCGCGCGCGGATCGTCTACCGCCACCGCTGACCTGGCCCGGGCGGCTCCCGGTGCGCGAGCTGGAGTTGATCGACGCCCTGGAGCGGGTGCTCGCTCCCGGCGGACCGCACATCGTGCGCTGGCTGGGTGATGACGCCGCGGTCGTGCGCGCACGCGGTTACGCCGTCACCTCGGTGGACACGATGGTTGACGGCGTGCACTTTCATCGCGCGCAGCTGACCGCGAGCGAGATCGGGCACCGGGCGCTCGCCGCTTCGCTGTCGGATCTGGCCGCGATGGGAGCCCGCGCCGGCGAGGCCTACATGGCGCTGGGTCTGCCGTCGGGCACCGAGCGATCCGACGCGCTGGCCCTGATCGGCGGCGCGCAGGCGCTGGCGGCAAGGACCGGGGTCACGATCGCCGGGGGCGACGTCAGCGCCAGTCAAACGCTGACGGTCTCATTCACCGTTGTGGGATGGGCGCGAGATCCGGGCGAGCTGGTCGGCCGCGACGGAGCCCAGGTCGGCGACCTGGTCGCCGTCACCGGTTCGCTGGGGGCGGCCGGGGCCGGGCTGGCGCTGCTCGAGGGCAGAGCCGACGCCGCATCGCTGCCGGACGGAATCGCCGCGGCGCTGCATGATCGCTTTGCCCGGCCGGAGCCCCGCCTGACCGCGGGACTGGCGCTCAGCGCGCTCGGTGCCCGGGCCATGATCGACCTGTCCGACGGCCTTGCCACCGACGCCCGTCATCTGGCGCGCCGCAGTGGCGTACGAATCGAGCTGTCGCTGGGGCGGATCCCGCTCGCGGCAGGCGTCGAGCGAGTCGCCGCCGCGCTGGGTACCGACGCGCGCAGGTTCGCCGCGACGGCCGGCGAGGACTACGAGCTATGCGCGTGCGTGCCCGAGGCTGGCCGCGCCGGCGTGGACGAGAGCCCCACGGGCGCCGAGGTCACCTGGATCGGCCAGGTGATCGACGGCCCGGTCGGGATCACGTTCACCGGCGCCGCGGATGACCTCTATGGCTACGAGCACTCTCTCTGAGTGGTATCTGCTCAGAGCGGATCACTTTTGGCTTCTGTAGCCGGCGGAGGATGGCGTCAGCCACCGCTCGGGTGTCCACCTTGTACTCACCGCGACGAATTATGTGTTGAAGTTCAGCCAAGCGCATTTTGCGAGTCTCTTCCATGAGTTCCGCATCCCCGGGTCTGATGCCTGGATCCGGTCTTGAATCTTTGTCGGTCATACCCATGGCCGACTCCAATCGTGGGCAAACTATTGGACATTCGGCCAGACGCGGCGATTCTGAAATCGGCGCGCGGCCTTCTCAGAGGCAAGCCGTCGGCTAGGTGAAGTGCTAGGCCTGAAGCGCGGCACCGAGCGGCTTGACGGCCTGCAGGCGCGCGAAGACGACGATCCGCTGGGTCGCGCTGTAGAGCGGATTGCAAGCCGAGAGCACCAGCCGCTCGTAGCCGACGTTGCGGGTGATCCACAGGGCGGTAGGTGGCACGACCTTGTCGTACTGGACCACATAGGTGAACTTGGCGTAGGGCATATCGAGCACGATCCGGTCACCCCGCGCCAGCGCGTTGATGTTCCTAAACGGCGCCAGATACGTGGTTCTGTGTCCGGCCACCGCGACCGTCTGGCCCAGACCGGGAAAGGCGGTGGCCGGGTAGTGGCCCGGCCCCCTCTCCAAGCTCGACGTGTCGGTGCCCTGCACGACGTCGTAGCTGGCGCCGATCTTGGGGATCTCAAGCATCCCGATCGCATCCCCGGTCCTGACCTGATGCGCCTCACGCCGAGCCAGGAAGGCGACCCGCCGCTGTGTGGAGCGCAGCGAGCCGAGCGCGCTCGCGTCAAGCCGGGACAGCGGAGCGGTCCGATAGCTCAGGAAGTGCTGGTCGATGTTGCTGCGCAGGACCGTCGCGATCGCGGCGGTGACCGGCTCCTGCCACACGAGCGTGACCCCGGCATCGAGCACCAGCAGCAGCCCCGACAGGATCAGAACCGAGGAGATGTCGCGGATCAGGCGCCTCATCGCACCCAGAAGTCTAGTGTCGTGGTTCGAGATTTCGGGAGCAGATCTCGCGAGTGGCTGGGCCACCCGCACCCACCCACCCGCCGCGCGCACCCGGTCACCACGCGCCGCCCGAGAGGACATCTCGGACGGGACTCAGCGGCGAAGCGCGGACTTGGTACCGCCCAGCGAGCCGGGGCCGGCGTAGGTGACCGGACCCCGGACGGTGACGGCGGCGGGCTTCGGGCGCTCTTGGCGTGCGGCGCGCAGCGCGATCAGGCCGACGCTCACCACGCAACCGAGCACAACGCTCCACTCCAGCGCGGCCAACAGGCCGATGTCGCCGCCCGCGAGCAGCAGCACAGCACTCCAGGCGGCGTCCAGCGGACCGAACCCCAGCGTGACCGCGTAGTAGGCGACAACCAGCGCGACGGGCGCCAGGCCGACGACCAGCAGCACGAGCACCAGCGGCGCCGACAGGGCGACGTCGGGCGTGACCACCCACAGCCAGAGATGCAGCGCCGGCACCAGCAGCGCGGCGGCAAACGGGTTGACGAGCCAGATCGCGATCGTGATCAGGCACATGACCAGCAGCACGGCGGCGGCCGCGCCGGCATCAGGGGTGCGGCCCAGGCGGCGCGCCGCCGGGCGGCCGGCGATCAGCCTGATCGCCAGCGGCCGCAGCACGACGAACGACGCGACGATCGCGACGCCGGCCACCGCCAGAACGGCGATCCCCGCTCCATGGAGCGGGATCGCCCCCGCCCTGACCGGCCCCGGAGGCGCCGCCGAGATCACTCCCAGCAGCCGCGCGGCGAGTACAACCAGCACGCCGACGGCGAACGGCAGCGCGCACGCGAGCACCCACACGATCCACGACCACAGCGCACAGCCGCGGCGCAACGCTCGGGCCGTCCCGTCGACGGTGGCCAGCAGCACCGGCACGATCAGCGCGATCACGAACAGCGCCACCGCCCATCCAGGCACCACCTTGCCGTCCAGGATCAGATACGGGGAGGGGGCCGGCACGGCCGGGCCCCCGTCCAGCGCGCTGATCGTCTGCAGCACGGCTCGTCCCATCGAGGTGATCATCGCGGGGCCCTGGACGGGGTTCTCGGCGCCCGGACCGCGCTCGCCCGACAGCGACAGCAACACCGCGGGTATGCCCCTGGCGCCGAACGGGCCCTGTTCGGATACCGTCAGCGGGAAGGCGAGGTGAACGAACTGACCGGCGAAGCTGGTGCCACCAGCGCCGAGTCCCGTCTGAGCTTGGAGGGCCGCGGCGACCGTGTTGCGCAACGTCGGCGGCGCCACCGCTTGCCCGTCTGACCACGGCACGATCACCGGCTGACGTACCCGTGAGCCGGCCAGGTCGCCCAGCACAATCACCGCGTCGATCGGCCCGCCCAATTGCGAGGCGAGGCGGACCGCCCCGGCGGTCCCGGCCGAGCCACTGGTGGAGGCGAGCACGACCGTGCGGTTGAGCGTCTCGCCCTCCAGGTCGCGCGCGAGCTCGACCAGCGTAGCCGTACCCGACAGATCAGCCACCGAAGGCGACTGCAAGGAATCCCGGTGGGCGATCACCACCAGACTGCCGGAGGACATCCCGGGCAGCACGGCGGTCACGTCCTCCAGCGTGCGGGTGCCGTCAACCGTGCGCCCTTTGAAGATGTCTGTCGAGACCGTGAAGTTCTCGTTCTCGTGGAGGAAGTCCTGGGCGACCTCGGTGGCGAGCGCGTCATCGCCGATCGAACCGGGACGCCGCTGTGGGGCGTCCGCCGCCATCTGATTCATGGTCGTGTAGGCAGACGGGCCGTTGAACGCCTCGGGTGCGAGCGTCGTGCTGGCCGGCCCCGGCTGGTTCTGCAGCGAGAACGCGAGCACGACCAGGGCGAGCGCCACCACGACAAACCCGGTGCGGTAGATCCGCGGATCGAGCATTGCAGCCAGAGAGTAACCGGCCCCGCCCCGGTGACACGACGCTGGGCGAGTTGCTTCAACCGCCCCGCGCACTTGCCCCGCGCCGGTCTCGGATAGCCGATGCCACTACTCTTGGACTTAGGGCCCAGGAGCCCTTAGGAGACAAAGTGGCCGATCGCTCAGCGCGCATCCTGCTCGTAGACGATGAGCAGTCGATTCAGACGCTGCTCTCCTATCCGTTGCGCAAAGAGGGCTACGACGTCGTGCAGGCCACCGACGGTCGGGAGGCGCTTGATCGCTTCGACGAGCAGGTGTTCGACCTCGTGGTGCTCGACCTGATGCTGCCCAAGATCGACGGCCTTGAGGTCTGCCGGCGCCTGCGCAGCCGCAGCTCGGTTCCGATCATCATGCTGACGGCGAAATCCGAGGAGATCGACAAGGTGGTCGGGCTCGAGCTCGGCGCCGACGACTACATCACCAAGCCGTTCTCGCTGCGCGAGTTCTCCAGCCGGATCAAGGCGGCGCTGCGGCGTGCCGAGATGAGCCGCCCGGCTGAGACCGCCCCCGACGAGGTCCCGCTCTGTGTCCGTGATTTGCGGATCGACTTTCCCAAGCGGACCGTGCGGGTGCGGGGCGACGATGTCCAGCTGACTTATGTGGAGTTCGAGATCCTCTCGGCGCTGGCGCGGGGTCCAGGGCGCGTGTTCACGCGCGACATGCTGCTGGCGCGCGTCTGGGGCGACTCGGCGTACCGTGACCCCCGCACGATCGATGTCCACATCCGCCACCTACGCGAGAAGATCGAGCGCGATCCAAAGGACCCCGAGTACCTGTTCACGGTGCGCGGAGTTGGGTACAGGTTCCGCGATACGGAGCTCTGAATGCGGCTAGGTGCTTCTCGCCAGTATTTGCGGTGGGGAGCACTGAGGCTGTCGCTGGCCAACCGGCTCGCGCTGGCCTTCTTTGCGATCACGCTACTGGCGATCGGGTCGCTCTACGTGTATGTGGCCCCCGGACTGCAGTCCCGCCTGATGGGCGAGAAGCTGGGGGAACTGACGCACGTCGCTCAGCACGACTCCAAGGCGATCGCGGCGACCGTCGGCAGCTCCACCCCCCTGCCCCAGGTAAGCCGGATCGTGATCCGCACGGCCGGGATCTCCGGCGACCGCATCACGCTGCTGTCGGTGAACATGGCGCAGGGCGGCCTTCAGCTGTCGGTGCAGGCCGATTCCAGCAATCCGGCCGCCGCCGGCTGGCTCAGCTATCCGGTCGCCCGCCACGCGATCGCCTCCGGCCAGCTGGCCACCGGTACGGGGGCCAGCCAGAACGGGATCGTCGCCGAAGCGGCCGAGCCGGTCCGCTTTCTGGGCCAGATCGTCGCCGTGGTCGTCTACTCGGCGCCCGTGTCCGACATCGTCCGCAACGTGGCGCTGGTGCGCCACCAGATCCTCGTCGCCGGCGGGATCGCGCTGCTGCTGGCGCTGGTGCTCGGCTACCTGTTCGTTCACGCGCTGGCCCAGCGCGTCAAACGGCTCGAGCTGGCGGCCAAGCAGGTGGCGGCCGGCGAGTTCGGCCATCCGATCAAGGTGGACTCCTCCGACGAGCTGGGCCAGCTGGCGCTCGCCTTCAACGAGATGCAGCAGCAGCTGGGCCAGCTCGAGCTCACCCGCAAGAGATTCATCGCCACCGCGTCGCACGAGCTGCGAACGCCGATCTTCTCACTCGGCGGGTTCGTCGAGCTGCTCGAGGATGAGGATCTGGATCATGAGACACGCCGACGCTTCCTGGATCAGGTCAAGAGCCAGGTGGAGCGCCTGCGCAAGCTCTCGGTCAACCTGCTCGATCTTTCCCGCCTGGAGGCGGGCTCGCTGGAGCTGCGCCCTGAGCAGGTCGATCTGGGCGAACTGACCCGGTCGGTGTCCGGCGAATTCGAGCCGACGCTCGCCCAGCACGACTCGCACCTCGAATTGAGGCTCGCCTCACGCCGAATCGAAGCTCAGTGCGATCCCGTGCGGGTGGCCCAGATCATGCGGATCCTGATCGACAACGCGCTCATCCATACTCCGCCGGGCACCCGCATCACGGTCACCGCCGGCCGCGACGATGGTCAGGTGCGGCTGGCGGTCCGCGACGACGGCGAAGGTATCGACGGTGAGGCGATGCCACGGATCTTTGAGCCATTCTACACCGCTGACGACGCCCAGGGCTCGGGACTCGGCCTGGCGATCGCCCGCGAGCTGGCGACCCGGATGTCCGGGCGTCTGACCGTGCGCTGCGCCGGAGGTGCGACCGTGTTCACGCTGGAGCTGCCGGCCTGAGGGTTCGTGGGCCCTAGGGTTCGTGGGCCCTCAGCTGACCTCGCGCAGGCGCCCGCTCTCGACCTCGTAGACGAAGCCGCGGACCGAGTCCTTGTGCGGGATGAACGGAGACGCCTTGATCCGGGCGATCGACTGGCGCACGTCCTGATCGAGATCGCTGAACGACTCGGCCGCCCACTCCGGTTTGATCCCGGTCTCCTCCTGGATCGCGGCCTTGAACTGGTCGTCGGTGAAGGTGAGCATGCCGCAGTCGGTGTGATGAATCAGGATGATCTCCTCGGTGCCGAGCAGCCGCTGGGAGATCGCCAGCGAGCGGATCTCGTCGTCGGTGACCACGCCGCCGGCGTTGCGGATCACATGCGCGTCGCCCTCCTGCAGACCTAGCGCCCCGTAGACGTTCAGGCGCGCGTCCATGCAGGCGACGACCGCCAGCTTCTTGCCAGGGGGCAGCGGCAGATCGCCCTTGTCAAACGACGCGGCATAACCTTCGTTGTTGGCCAGCAGATCATTTGTGCTGCTCATCTACAACTCTCCTTCGACTCGGGCAAACAACATATTAATAAATTTTATCGAGTTTGTTGGCTTTGCACACCAGTTTGCCACTCAGAGAGCGGTGGACCCGGGAATCACGCTCTGCAAACGTTACGGCCTGCCGGAGGGATATGGTGCTACCACGCCGCCTCGATTCGCCCTCGCTGATCGTCTGAAACCCAATGCTCCAGCCCGTCTCAGTCGCGCACAAGCACCTTTCGGATTACGCGAGCATCGTCGGGCGTCCACTGATCGATGAGATCCGCGAGCGTGCGGAACAACTCAAGGGCAAACGCATCCTGCATCTGTCGGCGACCTCGTTCGGCGGCGGAGTGGCGGAGATCCTCTACACGCTGGTGCCGATGATGGTCGACGTCGGCCTGCATTGCGAATGGCAGGTCATCTACGGCCGTGAGGAGTTCTTCAACGCCACCAAGGTGATGCACAACGCTCTGCAGGGCAATCCCCAGGACCTGACCGCCGAGCAGTGGGAGATCTGGCACCACTACAACGAGATCAACGCGAAGGAGCTGTCTGGCGGCTGGGACGTGTGCATCGTCCACGATCCGCAGCCGGCGGCGATCGCGTCGCTGGTCGGCACCAAGGCGCGTAAGTGGGTGTGGCGCTGCCATATCGACCTCTCGACCCCCAACCCCGCCACGTTGGCGCGGTTGCTGCCCCACCTGGATCCCTACCCGGCGACGGTCTTCCACATGCCTCAGTACGTGCCCGCCGGGATGGACGGGCGGGCGCACATAGTGCCGCCGGCGATCGATCCGCTGGCACCCAAGAACATGGCCTTCTCACCCGAGGACGCGGTCTACATCTGCGAGCAGTTCGGGATCGACGTCGACCGTCCGCTGCTCTGCCAGGTCTCCCGGTTTGACCCCTGGAAGGACCCGCTGGGCGTGATCGACGCCTACCGGATCGTCAAGCGGGAGGTCCCGGAGATCCAACTGGCGCTGGTGGGCTCGATGGCCACCGACGACCCCGAGGGCTGGGACTACTTCAACGCCACCGTCGCTCACGCCGACGGCGATCCCGACATCCACATCCTCAACAACCTCAACAACGTCGGCGCGATCGAGGTGAACGCGTTCCAGTCCCATTGCGATGTCGTGATCCAGAAGTCGACCCGGGAGGGCTTCGGCCTGACGGTCACCGAGGCCATCTGGAAGGCCCGCCCGTTCATCGGCGGCGCAGTCGGCGGGATCCCGCTCCAGGTCTCAGACGGCGAGACCGGCTTCTTGGTGTCGACGGTGGAGCAGTGCGCGCAGCGAGCCCTGGAGATCCTCAACGATCCCGGCTTGGGCCGCAGGCTCGGCCGGGCGGGCAAGGAGAGCGCGCGCCGCCGTTTCCTGACGCCCCGGCTGCTGCGCGACTGGCTGATGCTGCTGCAGCAGATCGACGCTTGACCCCCGCGCAGCGTAAATTGGTCTGCGATGGCCTCTGACACGCCCCTGGTGCTTGTCTCCAACCGCGGCCCGGTGACCTTCGGGCCCGGTGGGGAGATCAAGCGCGGAACCGGCGGGCTCGTGACGGCGCTGATCGGGTTGGCCTCCCATCGGGAGGCCACCTGGGTCGCCTCCGCGATGACCGACGAGGACATCGAGGCCAGCGAGCGACACGACGGCCGGCCGTTTCCCGTACGCACGCCGGACGGAGGCGAGTACAGCGTCAAGCTGGTGGCTTCGGACGCCGACGCCTACGACGGCTTCTACAACATCATCGCCAACCCGATGCTGTGGTTCATCCAGCATTACCTATGGGATCTGTCCAACGCCCCGGACATCAGGCGCAACGAGACCGAGGCGTTCGAGTTCGGCTACAACGCCGTCAACGAGGACCTCGCTCGGGCCGTGCTGGAGGAGATCGAGGGAATTGAAGACCCGGTCGTGATGGTCCACGACTATCACCTCTACACGCTGCCGGGACTGATCCGCAAGGCGCGGCCGGATGTGTTCCTGCACCACTTCGTCCACATCCCCTGGAGCCAGTCGGACTCCTGGCGCGTGCTGCCCTCGATGATCCGCGAGGAGGTCTATCAGGGCATCCTGTCCAACGACATCATCGGCTTTCACACGCGCTCCTACCGGCGCAACTTCCTGCAGTGTTGCGAGGACCTGCTGGACCTCAAGGTCGACCACGAGCAGGGGGTGGTCGAGTGCGAGGGCCGCCAGGTGTGGGTCCGCGCCTACCCGCTGCCGATCGACTCAGGCGCTGTGCAGGCCGTCGCCGCGCGGGCCCGGACGCGCGAGTTTGAGGACGAGCTGCTGCGCCGGCGGCGCAACCACCTGATCCTGCGCGTCGACCGGGCGGATCTGTCCAAGAACGTGCTGCGCGGGTTCAGCGCCTTTGACGTGTTCCTAGAGCAGCATCCGGAGTTCCGGGAGAAGGTGACCTTCATCGCGCAGCTGATGCCGTCGCGGACCGACGTGCCCGAATACGCCGAGTACCTGGAGCGGATCGAGGCGGTCGTCGCGGTCGTCAACCACCGTCACGGCTCGCCGGACTGGATGCCGATCCAGCTGAAGCTGCGCGACGACCTGGAGGAAGCGGTGGCCGCCTACAAGCACTACGACGTCCTGATGGTCAATGCGATGTTCGACGGCATGAACCTCGTGGCCAAGGAGGGACCGATGGTCAACGAGCGCGCCGGCGTATCGATCCTGTCGGAGAACACCGGCGCCCACGAAGAGCTGGGTGAGTTCGCCCTGTCGGTCAACCCGTTCGACATCCAGGAGCTGGCCGACTCGCTCAACGCCGCCCTGACGATGCCGGTCGCTGAGCGCAAGCGCCGCCACGAGGGGCTGAAGTCGATCGTCACGGCGAGGAATCCCGGCGATTGGATTGATGATCAGCTCGCCGATATCAGGGACAAGGGACGAAGCTAGGCGTCGGGTCGCGACGTCGAGCAGCCGCCCCCGCTTGGGTGCCGCCCTGTGGTGCGGCACGGTAGTTGAGGTGCCGACGACGCGAGCACAGCGGGCGCGCGGCGTCGAGATCCGCCCCGCTTGGTGCCGCCCTGTGGTGCGGCACGGTAGTTGAGGTGCCGACGACGCGAGCACAGCGGGCGCGCGGCGTCGAGATCCGCCCCGCTTGGTGCCGCCCTGTGGTGCGGCACGGTAGTTGAGGTGCCGACGACGCGAGCACAGCGGGCGCGGATGCTCGCGCCGCACTTGTTGCGCCAGCCCCGCCTCACGCATCTTGCCTTGCTCCATCAACTCCGTGGCTGCCCGCCGGTTGATCTGCGACCACTTGCTGCGTGAGCCTCGCGGCGTGAAGCGTTGCAGGTAGAAGTGCTCGTCATGGCCCAGCCGCTGACTGTCGATCCAGCCGAAGCAGAGCGCCAGGTCAAGCGCGTCGGCGAAGGTGACCGAGGGCGTTGGCGAGCCCTTCTTGGCGAGCTTCAGCCACACGCCGGCTGAGCTGGAATGGTTTGACGCCAGCCAGCGCTCCCAGTGATCGCGGCTGTCGGATCGATGGATCGGAAGCTCGGGCGTCGGCATGCTCCGCATGGTGGCACCCGCTATAGTCGGCCGCCGCCCAGGTGGGCGTATCGCTATGCCGCAACGAGCAACCCTTTATGACCTTGTGCTGCTGCTCTCCACGAAAGCGGAGGAGCAGCAGCGCGCCAAGATCCTCGCCGACGTCGAGGCTCAGATCTCCAGTGGCGCTGGAGCGATCGAGCGCAACGACGACTGGGGCACGCGCCCGCTCGCCTACGAGATCAGCCACCAGCAGGAGGCCGAGTCTCACCTGCTCCAATTCACCGGGCCGCCCGCGCTGCTGGACTCCCTCTCGCACAACCTGCGGATCAACGACGGCGTGTTGCGCTTCCGGATCATCAAGGTGGTGCCCGGAACGCCTCCGGCACCCGACTCCGCCCCGCCCGTCGTCGCGCCAGCGCTCGCCGCTCCATTTGCGGCCGTCGCGCCCGTGCAAGGCGGCGAGTAGGGCCGACTGTCCAGACCCCGACTTGCCACCAGATCGTGACGTCCGGCAACGGGTCAGACACCGACCGGCAACGTTTCTGCCCATTTTCCGCGGAGAGCCCGGGATGCTGTCTGCGCCCGGCATAGACTCGGCCACCAGCCTCAATCGTTCTCTGGAAAGGAGCCCCGCGCAATGGCCGGCACCAACATCAACCGTGTGATCCTCACGGGCAATCTCACGAAGGACCCCGAGCTGAGCTCGCTGCCGTCGAGCGGCACGGCCGTGTGCAGCCTGCGGGTGGCCTGCAACGGCCGGCGCAAGAACAACGAGACCGGCCAGTGGGAGGATCAGCCCAACTTCTTCGACGTCACCGTGTGGGGCGCCCAGGGCGAGAACTGCGCCCGCTTCCTGAGCAAGGGCCGTCCAGTGGCCGTCGACGGGCGTCTGCGCTGGCGTGAGTGGACCAGCCCCGAAGGGCAAAAGCGCCAGGCGGTCGATATCATCGCTGAATCCGTGCAGTTCCTCGGCGGTCGCGACGACGCTGGTAGCGGGAACGGGTTCTCGAGCAGTGTCCGCGCGACCGAGAGCGATGTTCCGATCGATACCGGCGACTTCGAGACCTCTCGCGCCGGTGGCGGGGCAGCGGATGATGACATTCCGTTCTAAGACGCAAACGACACCCGCACAACAATCGAGCTAGGCTGAATCGAAGTGGCAAAGGCACGCAGACGACCAGTACGCAGGCGAGACCGGAAGGGTGGCGCGATAACGACGCGTCGCAAGCCGTGTCCGTACTGCCGTGACAAGATCGACCAGGTCGACTACAAGGACATCTCGCTGCTGCGTCGCTTCGTCTCTGACCGGGGCAAGATTCGATCGCGCCGGATCACAGGAGCCTGCCGTCGTCACCAGAGTCAGGTCGCGCGAGCGGTCAAGCGTGCGCGCGAGCTGGCGCTGCTGCCGTACGTCACCGAGGGCAGCGAGCATCGCGGTGGTCGCGGGGACCGTGATCGCGGCGACCGCGACCGCGACCGCGACCGCTGAGTCGCTGACCATGCCCCAGGCGATCCTGCTTCAAGACGTAGAGTCACTCGGCGAGCGCGGTACCGTCGTCGACGTTTCGGCCGGCTATCTGCGCAACTTCCTACTCCCGCGCAAGCTGGCCGAGCCGGCGACCAACGCCTCGATCCACGCCGCGGAGCGGCGTCGGCAGGATGCCGAGCGCGCCAAGCAGGAGGCCGAGGACCGCTCACGTGAGAACGCCGCGGTGCTCGGTCGCACGGTGCTGACGATTCCCCAGCAGGCCGGCGACGACGGCCGCCTGTTCGGCTCGGTTACCACGCAGGACATCGCGGACTCGATCCGCGACGCCCGCGGGATCCGCATCGACCGTCGCAAGGTCCACCTGGAGGATCCGATCCGCAACATCGGAACCTACATGGTGGTGGTCGAGATCGCCGATGGGGTTACTGCGGCCGTCAAAACCATGGTGGTCGCCGCTTAGGCGTCTGCCGCCGCTGTGCTCGCGTCGCCGGCGCCCAGTAAACGGCGCCGACCAACCGGCGGCACCAAGCGCGGCAGATGCTACGTCGCGACCCCGGCGTCAGTCGGTGGGGCGCCGCTTATGGTTTTGCGTCAGTCCGGTGGTGCCGGTCTGGATCTCGAGCAGACGCCGCTGGGCGTAGTCCAGGTCGGCCCAGGTCGCGGTGATCCGTCTGACGATGCGTCGTGCTCGGGAAGTGGTGGTCGCGCTCATGATGTGCTCCTGTTCGGCTCGTGATGGGCAAGGGACATGACTACATCCTGGCGCCGCACGACCATGAACACAAATATGGATATCGTGGATCAGCTATAACTAATGGTAATGCTTAACGTCACGCGTATCGGCGTGCTGCGCGCGGTCGCGCGCCATGGCTCGTTCTCGGGCGCGGCCGAGGCGCTTGGGTACACCCAGCCGGCGGTGTCGCGACAGATCGCGACGCTCGAGGCCGAGACCGGAGCGGTGCTCGTCAAACGCGCCGCCAACGGGGCACGGCTCACCGAGGCGGGCGAGGTGCTCGTGCGCCACGCCGAGGTGATCTTCGCCGCGCTTGACGAGGCCGAGAGCGAACTGCGCGCGGTCCTCGGACTGGAGGCCGGCCGACTGCGTCTGGCCACGTTCTCCTCGGCGGCCGCAAACATCGTCCCGCTGGCGATCGCCCGCTTCCGGGACATGCATCCGGGGGTTGAGCTTGTCGTCGAGATCATGGAGCCCGAGGATTCGATCCCACGCCTGCGCTGCGGCGAACTCGACATCGCGCTCAGTAACGACGCCGAATCGGTACCGGGCGAGCCGATCGAGCGCATCCACCTGTTCGATGATCCGATGTACGTGGCGCTGCCCAGTGGTCATCGCGTCGCCGAGCGCCCGAGGCTGCGCCTGCGCGACCTCGCCGACGAGCCATGGATGCTCGGCACGACCACGATCTGTCCCGATGCCCGAATGTTCAAGCGGGCCTGTCACGTGGCGGGATTCGAGCCGAAGATCGCCTTCGAGAACGACGACTACCACGCGATCCTCGGCTTCGTCGCCGCCGGGGTCGGCGTCGCGCTGATCCCGGATCTCGCCGCGCGAGCGGCTCGCGAGGACGTCGTGATCCGCTCCCTCGGCGCCGGCGCGCCGGTGCGCCAGGTCGTAGCCGCGGTGCCCGCCGGCTATCGCCCGCCGGCCACCGAGGCGATGCTCGAGGTCCTGCTCGCCGTCGGCTCGCAGTGGGAGCGCGCCGGGCAGGCCCTCGCGTACGCCTGACAGCGCGATCTCGGAGGGGATGGACAGCGCCACGGTTGTGCGCGACACTCCGCTTTGTGCTTGACGCCGGCGCGTCGCGGCAGAACCTCGCTGAGGAACTCAACGCGGCGTACTCGTGCGGGCTGCTCAGCGAGCACACGTTCGCGCGGCGGATCGACCTGCTGTTTGGAAGCTGCCTGGTCGACCCCGCGCGCCTGGTCGGGGACCTCTCCGTACGGCTGCCACGACGCACCTGGCCGGACAGGATCGCCGATCTCCTGGACGCCACCGTCGGCCGCCTCACTCGATCCCACGATGTGGGTGTTGCACCGCAGCTGCTGGCGCTGGACTGGAGCGGCGCTCAGCAGGAGCTGCTTCTGGGCCGCAACCTGAGCTGCGACGTGGTGCTCGGCGATCTGAGTATCTCTCGCTGCCACGCCCGGCTGGCGTTCCGCGACGGCCACTGGGTGATTCAGGATCTGGAGTCCACCAACGGCACCGAGGTCAACGGCGTCCGGGTGGGCCGCTGCGAGCTTCACCCCGGCGACCACATCCGCCTCGGCGCCGAGACCCTGCGAGTCGACTGACGGCGCTGCGGCTTGGCGTCAGCCCCGCGCAATCACCCGACACGCCGGAGAGCGTATACACGTGACGCGGCCGGGGTACCCTGACCTCCAAAGCTGCCCATCCATACAAGAACCTCGATAGATATCTCAATTGCTGCGCGCATCGGAGGGGCTCGCAGTGCGGATCGGTGGCGGTGGGGGCTGATTTGTGGTCGCGGGGGGCGAGGTTGCGTACCATGGCACTCCCCCGCGGGCAGCACGTCAGCGGTGATCGATGACTGGCTGTACTGCGCGCTGTTCTTGCTGGCGGCAGCCAGTTGCGCGCTGCGCGGGCGCCGCGGCGACGGTCGCGGCGCCTGGACCGTAGCGGCGGCCGGCGTGGTCGTGTGGGGGGCAGCGGAGATCGTCTTCCGGCTGTCGGCGCCGAATCCTCACAGCGTGTACCCACGGGTCACGCAGGTGATGCTGTTCGTCGCTTTCAGCCTCGCCTACACCACGCTCGGACTGCTCGCGCGCGAGCGGGTCCGCCGATTCGACGCGGTGCTCGCGCTCGATGGCGTGCTGACCGGGCTTGCCGCTGCCGCGGTCGCCGCCGTGCTGCTGTTCCCAACGCTCCGCGCAGGACACGCGCATGGACCGGCCGCACTGCCGAAGCTGTTCCTGATCGGTGCGCTGTTCGGCCTGGTGTTCGTGGTCACCGTCCTGGGGATGACCGGTTGGCGACCAGGGCCGGTGTGGGCCCTGATCGCCACGGCGATCGCGGTCAATGTGGTCGGTGACGCGGTCTTGGTCCATCTCACCGACCGCGGACGCTTCCATCGCGGCTCGCTGGCGGACACAATGTTCGTCGCCTCGGCGCTGCTGCTCGGACTCGCCGCGTTCTACCCCAGCCGCCACGCCAGCGCAGCGCGAGAAGCAGCACGGCGCCTGCCCGCGCCACTGATCAGCAGCGGGTTGGCGCTCGGCGTGCTGATCGCCGCGGTCGCGCGCGGTGCCGGTGGGGTGGCCGCCGGACTCGCCGCCGCAGCGCTGGCGGTGATGATCGCTCGGATGACCGTCGCGCTCGAGTTGCTCGAGCGCACCCGCAGCCAGGCGCTCGCCGACGAGCTGACCGGTCTCGGCAACGGCGGCGGCTGTTGCGTGACCTCGATCGCCGGCTCAAGCCCGACAGCGAGCAGCAACCGTTTGTCCTGGCGCTGTTCGACCTCGATGGGTTCAAGCGCTACAACGACACCTTCGGCCATCCCAGCGGCGACGCGCTGCTCGTGCGCCTGGCTGGCCGTCTCGCCGATGCCGTCACGCCGGGCGTCGCGTATCGGATGGGCGGCGACGAGTTCTGCGCGATCATGGAGGGCCCCGTACAGGCGGCGGCCCTGCACCGCGCCGAGCACGCCCTGTCGGAGCACGGCGACGCGTTCTCGATCACGAGCTCTTCGGGTTCGGTCGCGTGTCCGGCGGAGGCGGCTGACGGGGCGACCGCGCTGCGCATCGCCGACGGCCGGATGTACGTTTCCAAGACGGGCCGAACAGCCGATCAGGCGCAAACCCGCGACGCGATGCTGCAGATACTCCACGAGCGTGATCCAGCGCTTTACGAGCACATGCGCGCAGTGGCCGCCGTCGCAATCCGCGTCGCGCGCCGCCTCGGCCTCGACGACGCGACCCTGCAACAGATAGAGCGCGCAGCCGAGCTGCACGATATCGGCAAGATCGCCGTACCCGACGCCATTCTCCAGAAGACCGGCGCGCTCGACGCCAACGAGCGCCTGTTCATGCGCGAGTACCCGATCATCGCCGAGCGGATCCTGCGCGCGGCACCGTCGCTCGCACCAGTGGCGCCGCTGGTGCGTTCGTCACACGAGCGCTGGGACGGCCGCGGTTATCCAGACGGCCTGCGCGGCGACGAGGCACCGATCGGGGCGCGGATCATTGCGACGTGCGACGCCTACGACTCGATGCTCATCACGCAGCCGTACCGACCGGCGCGCACCGCCGACGAGGCGCAGGCGGAGCTGCGACGTTGCGCCGGCACCCAGTTCGATCCGGCCGTCGTCCGGGCGCTGTGCGCGGAGCTGGCAGATCGGGCGTCGGCAGCCTAGCGGCTGCCCACCGCGCTCGAAGGGAAACCGCCACGGAGCACACACGCTCCGGCCGGTTAACCGCTGAAAGTGCGGGATCGCCGAAGTCCTGCCGCCTCCCCGAAACCTAGACTCGATCACCAGCCGATGAGTGCCGTCCAGAACATTGCCGTCCCGCCGCACAACCTGGAGGCCGAGCGCTCCGTGCTGGGGGCCGTGCTGCTGGATGAGCGCCACCTTCATTCGCTGATCGTCGAAGAGCAACTGCGCCCCGAGCATTTCTACCGCGACCAGCACGGCGCGGTGTTCGGGGCGATGCTCGAGCTGTACGGAAATGACCGCAAGATCGACCACCTGACGGTCACCGAGATCCTGCGCCAGCACGGCAAGCTCGAGGAGATCGGCGGACCGGAGGCGATCGACGAGCTCGCCGGCTGGGTTCCGGCGGCCGGCCATGCCCGCGAGTACGGCCGGATCGTGCGTGACAACGCCCAGATGCGCGCCCTGCTAACGACCTCGTACGAGATCCAGGCCAGCGTGCTCTCGCGTGAGGCGCCCGCGCGCGACCTCGTCGAGCGCGCCGAGCGTTCGGTGCTGGAGGTGGCGCAAGACGATCGCCAGAAGAAGATCCGCTCGATCGCCGACATCCTCCACGAGGAGACCGACAAGCTACACCGTCTGTCGGTCTCCAAGACGGCCCTGACCGGCACCCCGTCGGGGTTCAAGGACCTGGACGAGAAGACCGGGGGCTTTCAGCCCGGCAACCTGATCGTGATCGCCGCCCGCCCATCGATGGGCAAGTCGGCGCTGGTGGCCAACATCGCCGAGAACGCGGTGCTAGCCGGTCACGCGGTGGCGCTGTTCTCGCTGGAGATGTCCGAGTCAGAGCTGGCCCAGCGCTTCGTGGCCTCCCAGGCGCGGATCAAGGGCGAGGATCTGCGGCGCGGGAAGGTCGCCGAGCAGCGCTGGCCGAAGATCTTGGAGGCCTGCGGGCGCCTGTCGGACGCGCCCCTGTACGTCGATGACTCAAGCGACACCGGCGTGCTGGAGGTGCGGGGCAAGTCCCGCCGCCTGCACAATCAGATCGACGGGGGTCTCGGCCTGATCATCATCGACTACCTGCAGCTGATGCGCCACGAGGGCCGGGTGGAAAGCCGCGTGGAGCAGGTGGGGCAGATCAGCCGGGGACTGAAAGGGCTGGCGCGCGAGCTCAACGTGCCGGTGATCGCGCTGGCGCAGCTCAGCCGCGCGGTCGAGCAGCGCGGTGGCGAGAAGAAGCCGATCCTGTCTGACCTGCGCGAGTCCGGCCAGATCGAGCAGGACGCCGACCTGGTGATGTTCATCTACCGCGACGAGTACTACGAGAAGGACTCAGAGCGGCCGGGGGAGGCGGACATCATCATTGCCAAGCACCGCAACGGACCGGTCGGCGAGATCGTGCTCACCTTCCAGAAGGAGTACCCGAAGTTCATGAACTACGCCGGCGAGCGGTTCGAGCCATGAACGACGTGTGCCCCTTCGACCTGTGCGACGGAACCGGCTTTCGCTACGACGAGGCGAGCAACACGGCGTATGACTGCCGCTGCCGTCCGCAGCGGGTGGCGTTCGCCAAGGCCAGCAGCCTGTCGGCGGTGATCCCCCGCCGTTACCGCGACGTGGCCTTCGAGCGCCCGCCGGTGACCGAGATCGAGCCCCAGATCGTGGCGGCGACCAAGCGGTTCGCGGCCGAGATCGAACCACAGCTCGACCACGGCCGCGGCCTGTGGTTCATGGGCCCGGTCGGCACCGGGAAGACGACGCTGGCGATGCTCGTCTCCAAGGCGGCCCTGAAGGCAGGGCGATCGGTGGCGATCTACTCGCTGCCGCGGCTGCTCAACGAGATCCGCGACACCCATCGCAGCGAGCGCTCACACGTCGATCTGCTCGATCGCCTGACCGCCGTTGATCTGCTGCACATCGACGACGTCGGCGCGGAGCGAAAGACCGACTGGGTGCTGGAGGAGCTCTACTCGATCGTCAATGCACGCTATGAGGACCAGCGCTCGATCGTGATCACCACCAACATCCTCGATCGTGACGAGCTCTGCGAGCAGATCACGGCTCGTACCGTTTCACGGCTGACGGAGATGTGCGACGAGCTCCCGCTGCTGGGGCACGACCGCCGCATGGATCTCCGCTCGGCGTGAACGCGGCCCGGCTGGCGGGGGCGGTGATCCTCGCCGTCGCGGTCGTCGCCTGCGGCGGCCAGCCGGCGCGCTCCGCTCATGCTCAGGGTCGGCGGACCACGGCGCCGGCCCCTGTAGCGTCGGCGGTGACGCGACCCTCCGCCTGCACGACCGACAGCGCTGCTCAGCGCGCACTGCCCGGCGTTCGCCCGTCGTTTACGGCGATGCCCGGTCACCCGTTCGGCGTGGCGGTCACGGCTGACGGACGCTGGGCGTTCGTCTCGCTTCCGGGTCGGCCGACGGGCAGCGTCGCGGTGATCTCGGATCGCGGCCTCACGGCGGCGCTGGTCCGCACCGTGTCGGTTCCCACGAGCGCTCCCGCCGGTCTGGCCCTCACCGCAAACGGTAGGTATCTGCTGGTCGCGGCCGGCAGCGGTGCGATCGTGATGGCCGTCGCGCGCCTGGAGCGCGGAGCGCCCGCTGCGGTGCTCGGCACGCTGTCGTCTGTGCCCCGCGGATCCGCGTCGTCCGGCGGCGCGTTCGAGGTCGCGGGCTCGGCCGGCGGTCGGTTCGTGTTCGTGTCGCTGGAGTACGCCGGCAAGGTGGCCGTGTTCGACCTGAGCGCAGCGCTCGCCGACGGGTTCGCCGCTCGGAGCCTGGTCGGGACGATTGGCGTGGGGACCGCGCCGGTCGGCTTGGCCGTTTCCCCGAATGGCCGCTGGCTGTACGCGACCAGCGAGTCCGCCTCCGGAACGCTCGGTGGTGCCGCCGGCGTCGGTACCCTGAGCGTGATCGATGTGGCGCGCGCGCAGCGAGCACCGGCGCAGTCGGTGCTCGCCAGGGCGAGCGCGGGCTGCAGTCCGGTCCGCACCGTGGTGTCAGGCGACGGTCGGGTCGTCTGGGTGGCGGCCAGGGCCAGCGACGAGCTGCTGGCCTACTCGGCCGCCGAGCTGCGCCGCGATCCGCGTCGCGCCCTGCTGGCGGCGGTCCGAGTCGGCGAGGCGCCGCTGGGCCTGGCACTGACCGACGGTGGCGCACGGCTGGTCGTGGCCGACTCAGACTTCGAGCACACGCCCGGGCGACGGCCCCAGCTGACCGTGCTCGACACCCGGGCCGCGCTGACCGGTCGACCGGCGCTGATCGGCTCGGTCGCCTCCGGTCAGTTCCCGCGTGAAATGGCCGCCTCCGCCGGCGGAGGCGAGCTGCTGGTCACGAACTTCAGCTCGCGCGAACTAGAGGCGCTCAGCGCGGCGCAGCTGCGCTGAGCGTCGATCGAGACTTGGGGGGCTCCTGGCGTTGACGCGTGATTCCGTGCCAGCGCCGCCGGGCCGGTGATCCACCGCCCCGCGAACGCCAAAAGCCCCTGCTCTTCATGGCGCCGTTTTGTCGTTCGTCATCGCGCGGCTCGCCCCGGGGGTTCAGGCCACCGGGCTAGGCGTCAGCCGGGGAATCGTCCCCGCGGGCTCCGCGCAGGCCGAGGAAGCGTCCGAGCGTCGCGAAGCCGATCAGGCACGCCACCGCCTCCGCCAGACCACGGGCGGCGCCGTCGTAACCATCGCTCTGGGCGATCCCGAGCAGGGTGACGAGGACGACGAGGCCGCCTGACACCACGTAGGCGAAGCGCCACGGCCGGCCGCACAACCATCGCGGCGCCAGATCACCAAGATCGTCGAACACGTTCCCGGCCGTCCCCGGCGCAGTTGATCTGACGCGCACGGCGGCCACCAGCGAAGGGACGACGGCTGCCAGCGAGCAACCTCCGACGACCGCCGCCAAGAGGTTGAGGGTGAGCCACGAGCTGGAGAGGTCTCCGCGATACTCGATCCCGATCAGGGCCAGACCGATCATCGTGGCCGGACCTACGGCCACGCCCACGGCCGCCCGGCGGACGATCATCGCCGCCTCCGCGCCGGCCAGCACCGGCCGGCCGCGGCGCCGGTAGGCACGCAGGCCGGCCAGCACCCCTGCGACGAAGGCCAGCTGCGGGAACAAGATCGCCATCAAGTTGCCCAGATCGCCCAGGAAGGGGGACGCGGCGTGGCCCCTGCCGACCAGGGCACCGGCAGGAGCGGTGAGGAACGTGGCGGTGAACAGCCCGCCGGCCAGGGCCAGCGCCGCGAAGCTGGCGATTGCCGCTCGCCGGGCGCGAGAGGTGCCCAGCTCATCGGCAAACCGGCACGCGAGCTGGCGCGGGGCGCCAAGCTCGGCCCCAGGGTCGCAGGCGAGATGGTCTTCCAACTCGACCAGGATCCGGGCACGCAGGCGACCGGTGATCCCGACGGCGCCTAGGGCGCGGCTGCACTCATCGAGATAGCTCACGCCAGCACCGCATCGACCGCGCGCGCGAAGTCGCGCCACTCGCTGCGCTTGGTGCCCAGCTCGCCACGCCCCTTGCGGGTTAGCTCGTAGACGCGTCGTTTGCGGCCCCCGTCCGACCAGGCGCTCGACAGCAGGCCGGCGTGCTCCAGGCGGTGCAACGCCGGGTACACGGTGCCTTCGGGCAGGGCGAGCGCGCCGCCGCTGCGCCGCTTGAGCTCCTCGATGATCGCGTAGCCGTGCATCGGAGCCGAGGCCACGATCGCCAGGATCAGCCCATCCAGATGACCTTTGAGCGCTTCAGCTTTCATACCTCGTAACCCTATACATAGTATTGCTAAGTGTCAAGCGCTCGTGGCGCCACGAAGGGCGATCGTCCTGGCCCCACGTAAACTGACCCAGCCGTGCCCGGAATCGTGATCGTCGGCGCCCAGTGGGGCGATGAAGGCAAGGGGAAGGTCACCGACCTGCTCGCCGAGCGGGCGGACGCCGTCGTGCGCTTCCAGGGTGGCAACAACGCCGGGCATACGATCGTGCGCAACGGGGAGACGTGGAAGCTGCACTTGATGCCATCGGGCATCCTTCACCCAGGCAAGCTGTGCGTGATCGGCAACGGGGTGGTGATCGATCCCAAGGTGCTCACCGACGAACTCGACGAGCTACGCCGTCGCCATGTCGACACCCGGGCGCTGCGGATCTCGGCCAATGCCCATCTGATCATGCCCTACCACCTGATGCTCGACCACGCAGGCGAGGCGAAGCTGGGCAAGCTGGAGATCGGGACGACCCGGCGTGGCATTGGACCCTGTTACGCGGACAAGGCGGCGCGGCTGGGCATCCGGATGCAGGACCTGCTGGACGAGAAGATCCTGAAGAAGAAGATCGTTGCGGCACTCGACCCCAAGCGGCTCTCGCTGCGGCCGTTCGCCAAGGATCCCCGGCTTGACCTCCAGGCGATGACCGACGACTACCTGACCT
>OCZT010000157.1_pt1 | contig 63505 bp, 53 predicted proteins | sample 1539031 | NCBI WGS metagenome assembly OCZT01 (sample SAMEA3539308, study PRJEB22396) | soil metagenome | biome: tundra; feature: field; material: soil | place: USA | collected 2010-05 | depth 0.15 m
AGAACATCTCCGATTGCAGAATGCCGAAGAGCGCGAGGTCGGCGCCCTCGATATACGCGCCGCTGTTGTGGACGATCGCGTTCTCGCTTGCTGATACGAACCCCATTGGGATCAGCCAGCGGGTCGCGCTGGAGTGGATGGGAATAAAGATGAAGGTGTCAGTGGGTCTCCGTATCTCGGCGAACAAGCCAGGCGTCTTTGCGTTCTCTTTTGTCTGCTCCTTCTTGGAGGCCGCGCGGAAAGCGCGCACCGATGCGAGTCTCGCGGTGAGAGTCGGCGAGTGTCGAATATCGGCCGGGTCGGCGTCCTCCAGCCAGAAGCAGAAACGCTCCTCGCCGCTGAGGAACTCAGTGTCGCTCAATAGCGGCCTGATGTACTGCGCCGCGATTGCGTCAGTACGGCGGACCCCATCGGCCTCGTCGCGTGTCAGCAGGAGGTGCCCGCCGTCAACGGGCTTGGATCCGTAGACGACGGGCTTGACGGGAGCGAGCGGCACCGTCCTCGACGCTGCGTAGACCTCGTCGAACGCGACAAGGTATCCATTGATCTGCGGCACGTCGCGCGCGACCGAGGAGCTTGTCGCGGCGTCGTACTCGTACAGAGTGCCACTCGGGGCCTTGCCGGAATGGCAGAAGCCGATGATGACGACGTGGACGTGTGCCCGTCCGCGTCCTTCGCTGGTCCAGTCGAACGTGCGCCAAGCAAATGTGATGTGCAGGCCGAGCTTGTGAAGCAGGGGCCAAAGGGCGGGTACCTGCTCGCCCTGTGTGACGCTGTTTGTGGACACGAACGCTCCGGCTGCTTTGCCGATGCTCGCCGCAAGATAGTCGCCCGCGAGCTTGTACCACGCGGCCACGTAGTCCAAGGAGCCGCCTTGGCGGTGGCCCGCAAAAATGCGGGCCATGTCCGCCGTCTGCTCATCGTCGAGCAAGTGCTTTCCACCATACGGAGGGTTGCCGAGCAGGAACGAGCACTCGGTCGGGTCGAGCACGTCGGCCCAGGGGAGTGCGAGCGCATTGGCACAGCGAATCTCGGCCGACTCGGTGAGCGGAAGGTCCGCGATGTTGATGCCAAAGGACGCGCCAAGCGCCTCATTCTCGAGGTGATCAACGAGGTACATCGCGGTTTCCGCGATCCTCACCGGGAACTCCTCCACCTCGATGCCGTGGAACTGGTCGAGCGTCACCTTGCGCCAAGCCTCAAGGTCCGTGGTCATCTGGATGGCGCCCGGCAGGCGGAGCAGCGTTTCGCGTTCCAGCCGTCGCAGCTCGCGATATGCGATCACCAGGAAGTTGCCGCAGCCGCAGGCGGGATCAAGAAACGTGAGTGTGCCGAGCCTGGTGTGAAAGTTCTGGAGGCGCGCTTTCGATGAACCACACGCCTCGAGTTCGGCTTCGAGGGCGTCGAGGAACAGCGGTCGGATGACCTTGAAGATGTTTGCCTCCGACGTGTAGTGCGCGCCGAGGTGCCGCCGCGCCACTTTGTCCATCACAGACTGGAACATCGAGCCGAACACGGCGGGACTGATCTTCGACCAGTCGAACGCGCTCGCGTCGAGCAGCTGATCCCTCATTGCGCGGGTCGTGTCGGGCGGGTCGATGCGCTCGCGATACAGGCCGCCGTTTACGAACGGAAACGCGGCAAGGTCTTCATCAAGCGTCGTAGTTCTGGCCGCGTCCTCCGTGTCGAGGACAGTAAAAAGGCGACCTAGCCACATGCCGAGGTCGGAGCCGTCCTCCGCCGTTCGATTGCGGACAACATCCTCGAACTGCTTGCGTGGCCACAGGCCGGTGTTGTCTCCAAAGAGCAGGAACAAGACGCGCACGATGAAGATAGGGAGCGCGTGCGGGGCGTAGCCGGTCGCGGCGATCTCGTCATAGACCTTGCCGAGCAGTTCGGCCGCCTCGACATTCACGGCGTCCTCGACCTCGAACTGGCGGTTCACATAGCCCGCCAAGACCAGGAAGCGGTCGATCTCGCGGGGAAGGTCCCCGAGTCGGAACTCAAACGGTTCGGGGGAGTCGTGGTCGAGGTCGAGGACTTTCATCCTTGCGAAGTCGCTGACGACAACGAGTCGAGGCATCTCCCGATCGCCGAGGCTGTCGATGTAGTCGAGCGCCTGGTCCATCGCTTCATCAAGGTCCTCGCCCGCGGACTTGTGCTCGGCGAGCAACATGCTCGGCCACAGCAGGTCGATGAATCCTCCGCCGCCCGTGGACGTGCGGCGGGCGTGTCGCTCAAATGCTGCGTGGACGCGCCTACGCTCAATCCCAAAGATCAAGAGGAAGTCGGTCCAGAAGGTCTGCGCCTCGCCGCGCTCGCTTGTCTCGCCCTCCCACTCGCGCGCAAAGGCATGCGCGGACTCTCGAATGTCGTTGCGGCTGGGGCGGACCATGGGCAGCAGCTTGCCGGAGCGGTCGGACCGTTTCGTCGAACGGGTCCGGCTCGCCGGCTACTATCGCGCCTGAGCTGTCTCCCTGGGGAGGCGGGATTGGGCGGTCGGATCGACCTCTCGAGCCTCGCGGATTGCTCTTGGCTACTCAGCTAGAGCAGCCGCAGGAAGTCGACCTCCCCGATGAGCTCGATGTCGAGACCCTTGATGCGTAGGTCGGTCGCCTGCTGGAGTTTGTGGCTCATCGTGGCTCCGGCCGCGAGCTTGCCGAGGTCCTGCTCGCCGCACACGAGTATGTTCGTCGCCTTCGTGACCCCGTCTGCCGGCTGACCGCCGGCGTTGAGCACAACCTGGAAAGCCTCCCGGCGTGTCATCGAGTCGAGCGCCCCAGTAAATGCGACCACGCGCCCGAACAGCGGATGGTTCTTGTCAAAGCTGTTGGTGTTCGCGGACATGTCTGCAGCGCGCACGCCTGTGTGTCCGGTGCCAAACGGCATCCATCCGAGGTCTGGACGGACTTCGCCCCATTGGCGGCCTGTCTTCTTCAGCGCGTCGGCGATGCTTGCCACACCGATTCGCTCGACGGCCGCGAGAAGAATCTGTCCGCTCGCGGTGGCGTCGGAGCACGGGTTGTGATGGTCGAGCGCGATCTTGAGCTCGTCGGCCACGACTGGCAGTGAGACGCTGAGCATCTCCGGCCACGCGGCCCGTGAAAGCCGCGCCGAGCACACGTATCTGAACGGATCGGGCGTCATGCCCCACCGTGCGAACTCGGCCCGCAGGACGCTCATATCGAAGCTCGCGTTGTGCGCTACTAGCGGGTCGGCCGCCGTGTGCGGCGCGACGATGCTCCATACCTCGGCGAACATCGGCGCGCCGCGGACATCCTCAGGCTTGATCCCGTGTATCGAAATGTTGAATGCGTCCCATTGCTCGTCTGACAGCTGGGGGTTGATGAGCAGTCGGCCAGAGTCGAAGAGCCGGCCGGCCTGGAACTGGGCCCACCCGAGCGCACACGCGCTCCCGCGCTGCGCGTTGGCGGTCTCAAAGTCGATAGCCAGGAAGTTCTCCATGGGGACACTGCATTATCCAGACGCGTGGCGGTGGCGCGCGGCCTCAGCCGGCGGCCAGTGGCGAGATGCAGACATCATCCGGGCATCGTTCGGCAGGGCGCGCTGGCCGCGAGCCGGCTGATTCGCCTCAGCGGGCGAGAACCGTCAGTATGGACGCCCGTGCGTCTACTCCACCTCGCGGACCTCCATCTCGACAGCCCGATGCGTGGCCTTTCAGCGCATGAGGGTGCGCCGGACACGGCAGCGAGTTGCACGCGCGAGGCGTTTGAGGCTGCTGTGCGGTTTGCCCTTGAGGAGGATGTGAGCCTCGTCGTGATCGTCGGCGACGTGTACGACGGCGACTGGCAGGACGTCAGCACCGGCATGTTCTTCGCCCGCCAGCTCGCGCTGCTACGCGGCGGTGGGATCCCGGCCGTCGTGATCTCGGGTAACCACGATGCTGCGAGCAGGATCACTCGTCAGATCACGCTTCCCAAGGGAACGAGCGTCCTTTCGACCAAGATGCCCGAGACCGTCGTCTTCGCCGAGCTCGGGGTTGCGGTGCACGGCCAGGGCTTCGCAACGCGCGAGGTGACCGAGAACCTTGCCGCCAATTACCCGCCGGCTTTGCCCGACTTGATCAATATTGGGCTGCTGCATACGAGCCTTGCGGGTCACCCCGATCACGACTCCTACGCGGCCTGCTCGGCGCAGGATCTCGAGCGGCTCCGGTATGACTACTGGGCCCTCGGGCATATCCACATTCGCGGGCGTGCGTGCGACGTGCCGCCGGCCTTCTACTCCGGCTGCATCCAGGGGCGCAGCGTGCGCGAGTGTGGCCCTCACGGCGGTCTCTTGGTCGAGCTGGAGCGCGGCGAGGAGCCAATTGTGGAACCGCTCAACTTCGATGTGCTGCGCTGGTCGAGCGCCGAGATCGACTGCACGTCGGTGGAGAAGCTTGACGATCTGCTCAAGCGTGCCCGCTCGACACTTGGCGGTCTCCTTAAGGTCGACCGCCGGATCTGAGTACGCTTCTACCTCGGAGTCTTCGAGCCCTGGCGACTCGGCAAGCAATCGCAGGAACGCCTCGGCCTTCTCGATGGACGGCGCGGATTGCGCGAGTAAGCCTCTTACTTCGACCTGTCTTGCGCGCACCAACCGGATCGCGTTGTGCTCGAGTGGCCTGCCCGAGCTGACGGCAAAGTTGGCTGCGTTGCCTAGATCAATTCGCAGCGCCTCCGGAAACCCGTCCGGAAGCCCAAGCCCTGCTGACTCGTCTAGTAACGGTTGCACGAGCGCGTCGATGTCGACGCTGTCTTTGAAGGCCGAAGCCCGCACCATCCCGATATCTATCCCCAGCGCGAGGCCACTTAAGCGCAGCCAGATTGGAAGTTCGTCCTCGATTGACGTGGTGTCCTCCTCGGTCACGAGTGATCGAATCTCAAGGTATGTCTTCCTAGGCGTCCAACGCGATCGTTAGATATCGGGGGAGCATCTCTCGCATGGCCTCCGATGGCGGCGCTTTGTCGTCGAGGCGCTTGCGTCCGTGAGCAAGATGGTTTCTCGCCTTGTATAGGTCGCGAAACGTAGCGATGTCGGCGACGGCACTGGCTGGCGATAGCTCGTTGGCCACTAACGCAAATCTCGCTAAGACTGGGATCCGTGTGGGGTCGATCGCCTCGCGGAGGATCTCAAAGGTGGGCCGGCTGAGTCGCTTCAGCAGTTCGTTTGTGAGCGCTTCGAGCGCTATGAACCCCCACAGGAACCTCCTCAGCGGGTCATCACTCTCGCGCAGCATCACCTCGTACCAATGAGTGGCGGTAGCGAGCGCCTGCCATTGGTCGCCACGAGGCAGGCGATGGAGCCTCTTGCGAACCTCCGCGAGCGGAAAATCATTCATCGACCTGACCACTACGCCTCGTGCGGAGCCGGTGAATCGCGGCATGAATACTGGCCCGCGCCCGGGTGCGGTGATGTACACGTGGTCTCGCTCTTTGCCTTCAAACATCGACCCGTTGAGTGTTGGCGCCACCGTGGCAACGATCGCCTCGAATGCGTAGGGAGCGTCCGCAGCCAGCGTGTTTTGGATCGGCTCTATGGCTTGAGGCTCGATCCATACATGTCGGTTCTCCGTCAGTCGCGTTTCGTCCAGTTCAACTGGGCGTTCGAGGCATAGCGTGACGTACCACGCGTGGTCCTCGAATCCGAGCGCCAACTTCTCGATTTCGTCGTCTATGCCCTCATCGCCGGTCCGCTTGGCATGCCCGAACATCGCGTTGAGTGCAAGGTTGCCTGTGGCAACGCGAATGCGCACCTGTTCGCGAATCGGGTCCGGGACTCTGCCGAACCAGACCGAGCATTGGTCGCCTGGAGCCGGAAAGTCCTTGATGACGATCGGCCTGCTGGTCGGAGCTTCTCGCGGCCGCCTGCCGTAAGAATGGTCCGACCAGTATGCGCGCACCGCATGCGCTGTTGCCGGCATTCCGCGCCTCGTGATCCGGCCAGCCTCGTCCTTCCGGTAGCGGTCGCGGTAGCTCTTACTGCCGACCCTCGCGGAGATCTGGCTGGCAGACACCTTCGCGCCATCGCCGCGTCGGTAGAGTTTCCGTTGGTTGATTGCCGCGGCAATCTCCTTTGGGGTGCGTCCCTCCCGGTTGCCGACAAGAACCGCGTCGATTGCCTCATGAAGCTTCACTCGGGCAGGATATCCACGCTGGGCCGCGTGGCTACTTCTCGTCAGTTGCGTCTGAGCGAACAGACGCTAGTTCCGCGGCTTCCAGATACCGTCGCAGCGCTTCGGGCCGAGGGAGCGCCTCTCCTGCCAATACAGCCTGCGTTGCCCCGCGACTCACGCCTGTTCGCCGCGCGACCTCGCGCACGCCGATGCTGCCGAGGATCGGGAGTGCCCAGTCCATGAGCGCGCCACGCTTGGGGTCATCGTAAGTGCCGACCAGCGAGACGCTGTACCCGATTAGTGCCTATGAGCTCGCCGATGCCTGCACGGCTTTGGGCCTTTTTCCTCGGCGTGAGGGTGAAGACCCGATGGACAGCAAGCGCAACTACGTTTCCAAGCGACTGCACGGCAGCTCGCTGGCGGAGCTCGTCGAGCTTGGCCAGAGGGTCGCCGAGCTCTACGGAAGTGAGCGTCTTTGACCGGTGCTCGCGGGGGTCGGAGCGCACGGGGTCGACGGCGAGATGAAGCAGCTGATCTTCGCCGCGAACGGGGCCAAGCCGCGGATAGTTCTGCGCGACGCGATCAACAACGTGGTTGAGATCGTCAAGAACGCGGAGTACTGCCTCATCTACGATCGCCCGCTACGGGCGGAGGGCCTCACATGGGGCGAGCTAACCGACTGGTGGGCTCAGAAGACTGGCTGCGATGCCGCCGAGCCCGAGACCCGAAGGAAGCTCTACCGCAGGCTGCGCGAATCGCTCAGCGAGCAGAGCCCGCCCGAGCGCGTCCTCTTCGACGCCTACCGAACGCGCTACCGAAGCGAGCTCGGCGGCCGGATGCCGGCGCTGCTGCCACAGGTCTACCTCCACTATGACCCCTACACCATCCGGGAGCTCGCAAATGGTCCCGGCGAGCCACTAGCCCGCCAACGCATGGACTTCCTGCTGCTGTTGGCGCACAGCACGCGGATCGTGATCGAGGTGGACGGCAAACAGCACTATGCGACGGGCGCCCGTGCGAGCCCTGCGAAGTACGCGGCCATGGTGCGGGAGGACCGCAGCCTGCGCCTCGCCGGCTACGAGGTCTACCGCTTCGGTGCCTCCGAGCTGCTGAGCAGGGACGGGGCAAGACGGGCCGATGAGTTCTTCTCGGCGCTCCTGCAGCGTCACGAGATCGAGTCGTGAAGGCGCTCATCGCCGGCCGCTCCCGAGCGCAGGAGAGATCTCGCCCATGAGCAGGCCGGCCGCCGAGCTCTCGAGCACCCATCGCTACGACGAGATCGACCGGTTCCTGCTGTTCGCTGAGCAGCTCGAGGTCGCATGCGAGCTTCTGAGCGCCGAGACGCTCGCGAAGACCCGGACCGCTCTCGTGGTCCTCGACAATCTCGCCAACCTCCTGCTCCATCGCCACGCCGTGGCGGTCTTCGCGGGCGGGGAAGGCTCGCACTGGTACAGGCGCAAGCGATACACCCGCGCCGAGCGCCGCGAGATCCTTCAGGACTTCAACCGGATGCTGAGGCTGGCCGGCGACGACAGCGACGGACCGCCGTGGCGCGCCGTGGCGCGCCGTGAGCGCGATCTTAACCGAGCGCGATGCGGTGGTGATGCGGGTCGCGCACAGCTATCGCAACGGCGTCTACCACGAGGATCGTCACAACGCCGCCCTCATGCAGCCGTTGAGCATGCTCTACGCACAGGCGCTGGGGCGGGCCTTCGTTCGCAGCCACGCTCACGGCTGGTCGTACTCGATCGACGCAGAGCGCGCGGGGTCCCTGGCCCGGCTCGGGTATGAGCCCCGGCCGGATGACTTCGCGGTCCGGGGAAGGATGCTCGACTTCGCCGAGGCGGCGCAGACGATCACCGGTTCTCTGACCGGGCGGTTCGTGGTCCATGAGCAGGCTCTCAGCGAGCATCTTGCGCGCGGCGTCGTGGAGCGCACCGTGCGTTGCGCTCACAGCGTGCTGGACCTGCTGGAGCGAGGGATGCCCGCCGAGCGGCTGGAGTGGGTCTTCTTCTGGTCGCAGTTCTGGGACAGGCACGGCGCCGATGGGCGCTGGCTGGCGCTCCAGGACGAGCGCGACGCGCTGGGCGAGGCGCTTGACTCGGCTGCCGGTGAGCAGAGCGGCGGGCAGGACACAGCGGCTGCTCTCGCCTATCCGCGGGCTGGGGAGGCCCACGTTGCGCGCGTCCATGAGCTGCAGCGAGAATCTAGGCCGAGCGTCACCTGGGGTGATGCTCCACGACTCGGGAGACTCGGGGAACGCCTCGCGCCGGCCAGCGACGCTGCTGTCGCGCTATGAGCAGATCGACCGCGAGGTCGAGCAGCTCGAGATCGCGACCGCGAAGGCCGAGGTCACCTGGGATCAGATGGTCGAGAGCGAAGTAGATCGTGCTCGCGAAGGCGATTGATCGCCGGCGCTGGGCCTTGAATCGCTGAGTCATCGCGTCCTGGCGAGGCGCGATGATCAACGGCATGGCAAAGGAAACCTCGAGCCTTGAAATAGTGACGCTGGTCGTCGCGATTCTCGGCGTGCTCCTCGCGCTCGCCTCGCTGGTATGGCAGGCCGCAACGTTTGTGCTTTCCGGGAGTCGCGTGCGGCTTCTCCTGCGGCAGGGCGCGTTGAAGCGAATGGCGGGAGGAACTGTCCGCATCTCGGGGCCCCTGCAGCCAACGGCAAGCGACTGCGAGGTCATGCGAAGCCAGGGCTTCGAGGAGCCTGTCCTGATCGTGGAGGTGCGCAACCGTGGCCGGATGGCCGTGTCCGTCGAGGACATCGCGGCCGTCTCGGAGGACGGGTGGGGGTTCAAGCGCGCCGAGGATCCGGAGAACCCGTCGTTGCCTCACCGGTTGGAGCCGGGAGCCAAACAGGCGTGGCACGTCGAGCTCGCAGTGTTCCAGGCCCTGGTTGATAAAGATCGCAAACCGCGGAAGGCATGGATGACGGTCGAGCTGGGCACAGGGAGGGTGATGCGCACGAAGCAGTCCACGCTCGTGTCTCCGTCGGCGACGCCGGACGCGTCGTAGCCGCCGGGCCGCATAGAACATCCGGCGCGAGCGTGATCAGCCGGCCGTGGAGATTGATCTGAGCGGCGCGATGAGCCCGTGAAGGTATTTGCAGCAGGCTAGGGGCGGGCAAGGACCGCGAGGCAAGCGCGTTCTATGCCGGGAACAGCTCCCGGAACTCCTCCTCCACGATCTGCCACCGAACCCAGTGGCAATAGGACCCAAGGACATCCACGACCGGGATCGGCGTGAGCCGGGTTCCCAGGTCCATGGCGTCCTTGAGGCTGATCGCGAGCGCCGGGTGGGGATCGAAGGCATCGGGGGGATCGTTCTCGCCCCAGTCGAACCATGCCACGGGCGATCCCTCCTGCACGGGCCCAATGGAGACTTTGAGCGCGGGCGTGGGCATGTCCGGGTCGCCCGCCCAGTACATCTCGTCGGTATTCAGCACGCACACCACGACGAGCAGCAGCCGGTGCTTATCGATGTTGTTCAGTTGAGCCAGCTGCCATAGCGGGCTGTTTCGGTAGGGGACGATCTCGCCGTCCGCTCCCCGGTAGGGCTGGGAGCGATCGAGGGCCGCGAGGATCCCGGGGGACTCCACCCTCGGGCGCAGCTGAACCGGAGCAGCGCAACCTTGGCCATCGACGGGCGGGCCTTCCAGGACCGGGAATTGTGTTCTTCGGTCGGGCTCCCTGCCGTCCAGCAGCACCAGCTGGGATGCCAGGTGGTCCAGGGCAGATCTGAGGTTGTAGATCAGCTCGCCCGCCTGGAGGCTCCACATCGGGTCGATCGCCGGTAGTCCGTGCGCGCGATAGACGTGTACACCCGTGTGCGGATCCACCTCGCGGGAAAACGTTGGTCCGCTGCTGTCATAGGCGGCGTCGATCGACTCGCGCAGCTCGGTGAGGTGTACCTCTGCCCGGTCGAGCTTCAGCATCACGCCGCTCAGGCCGGCCGTCGTAGGTTCCATCGCCGGCCTCCTTCAACCGATCCCCGCCAGGACATCGATGAGGCCGTGTGCGATACGGGCCATGTCCTCGCGCGTCAGGTAGTCGTGTTTCGCGGCCAATAGAACCGCCTGCGGGATCGCCGAAGTCGGCAGCTCTCCGCCGCGCGCGATCTTGCCGTTCTTGTCGGGCCACCCGTGCTTCAGCGATGTGTCCTCGGCGCTCCAGGAGGGCCGGACACGCCGAGCGTCGCCGTCGCGCGCCGCGCTGGCGATCAGGGACGGCGAGGGGATCAGTGCCTTTAGCGAAGCGCTCGCCGCGAGAGCGCCACCCACGGGCTGGTGGCTGGCGACTGCTTGCGCTTCCACAGCAGCTCGAAGTCGGGTAGGCGCCCCTCGACGAGGTTACGGGCCTTCTCACGGGCCTTAGAGTCCTCGCTCCAGCCGTCGGCGTAGAGGCCGAGCAGGTCGAGCAGCTGCTCGGCGAAGGTCCGTAGGTCGGTGAGGCGCACGAGGCGCACGCGCTCAAGGCGCGCTGCGGCATTCGGCTCGATGCTCTCGTGCGGGGTCACGAGCAGCCCCCTCACCGGGACCTCACCGGAGACCGCCTGGGCTGCGCGGATGGCTCCCTCGGCCTGGTTGACATCCTTGATCGAGGTGCTCATGGCCTGCGGGGCGAGCTTGACCTCGAACACCAGCCGCCGGGCGGGGCCGCTCAGCTCCCACAGCAGGTCATGCTCGCCCTGCGTGGCCTTGGGCGCGTGCACGCCGAGGCCGAGCATCCCGCCGAGCTCGACCAGGGCACGAGTGACGCGGTCGTGGGTCCCGTCGAGGTCGTCGAGTATCGCCGCCGAGAAGCGCTCAAGCTCGACGCCGCGGCGGCGGTCAAGCAGCGCATCCCAGCTTGCGAACAGGGCATCGTTACCCGTGCCCTCCAGCTTGGCCTGCGCGGCCGCGGCACGGGCCTGGGAGGCCCGCAGGCGAGAGAAGAACGTGTTCGCGCCGCCGCTTGAGATCGCCTCCGCGAGCGCCGCGGGCGCCTTGCGTCCAGCGGCGTCGTCGGCGAACGACCGCTGCGCGAGGGTCAAGGCGAGCGCGCGCATCGCAAACCAGAAGCCGCGAAGCTCTCCGGCCCCGTCGCTCTGGGCCCCGGCGCGGGCGAAGCTCTCCGCCGCGCCGCGGTAGTCCTCAGACCACAAGCGCAGCACGCCCTGCAGCTCATCCTCCGCTGGGGTGGAGACGCCCGTGTCCTTGGCCGACAGCGGGTCCGGCGGGTCCTCGGGTTCCTCGCCGTCGAGGAAGCGCAGGGCCTCGGCGACGGCGGTATCCGGGTCGCCGCTGCGGCGCACCGCCGCGAAGACATCGCCGCGGACCTCGGCGGGCAGCAGCGCCAGTCCGCGGCGGTTGCCGAGCGCCGCGAAGAATCCCGGGTCCCACAGCAGGTAGGCGGCGCGGTCCCCCTCGCCGCGGTTGCAGCGGCCGAGCGCCTGCGCGACACGCTGGGCGAAGCGCGAGCGGGCGAACGGCGCATCGCGCAGGTAGGCGCTGACGAAGTCCTCCAGCTCGCTGGTTGCAACCGGGACCTCGGGCAGGATCTCGAGGCTGCAGGCCTCGGCGGGGAAGTCCATGCCGTCATAGCGCCCGGCGCACACGAGCTGGCCGTCGGCGTCGCCGGCGAAGTCCTCGGCGGCGCCGTTGTCGGCCTGCAGGCGGCGCACCTGCCCGAGCCCGGCGCCGGTGAGCGCCGCCTGCACCTGATCGGCCGTCGTCGAGCGGGCGCAGAGCCACAGCGCCTTTCGGGCCTCGCCGAGCAGCGGGCGCGCCTGGGCGATCAGCTCCGGGGCGGTCTGCTCGCGGTCGGGGCGCACGAGCGCGACGAAGCGCCGGCCCTGCCGGGGCGGGACGGCGGCGGTGATCCGCTGCGCGCGCGGGCATCCGATGCGCCGGCGCAGGTCCTCGAGGTCCCCGACGGTGGCGCTCAGGTACAGGCGACGCTCGGGCTCTGAGAAGTGCTCGATCGTCTGGCTCGGCGGGATCCAAGGGGCGATCGTCAGGCCGCGCGCGGACACGAGCCAGCAGCAGGCCTGCGCGCGGGTTCGTGTGCGCTGCCAGGCCCACCAGGCGGGGCTGCGCTCCGGCAGGTGAGCGTCGAGCAGGGCGCCCACCTCGCGGGCGACCTCGAGGGAATCCAGCGGCGAGAGCATCTCGGCCGGCAGGGCCGGGAGGAGCCCGTCGAGCAGGTCGTTGATGATGCCGTAGTAGGGGAAGCGCGCCTGGATGCGGCGCAGCACCTTCGCGAACAGCTCGTCGCCGGAGGCGATGAAGACGGTGAAGAAGTCGCGCAGTGGTCCCTCGGCGAGGTGGACGTCGTCCATCACGAGCAGCCCGGCCGGGCTCACGCCCGGGGACTCGTTGAGGTAGTTCCAGAAGTTCATCACGCCGATCGAGGTCGCGAACTCGTAGTCGGTCTTGCGGTCGTCGTGCCAGGTGCTCTTGGGGCCGTGGAAGGCGACGGCGGGGACGCCGAGACGGTCCGCCTCGGCCTTCACCTGGGCGGTCAGCTGCTTGGTGCCGGTGAGGTAGGCGACGGGCTGGGAGGTCCGCTGGCGATACTCCTCGCAGACGAGCAGCGCGGCGACGGTCTTACCGGAGCCGGTGGGCAGCTCGATCGCCGCGTCCCCGCTGAGCTCGCTGAGGCTGTGAAGGACCTCCCGTTGCCAGTCCCAGAGCTTTGGGAACGCGGCGGGCGCGAGGCGGGCATAGGTGGCGAGGTAGGGGTTGGTGCTTGCCGTGGAGGGCACAACGTGAGGTTAGCCTCACGCCACGGGCTCGTGGCGGTGGGCTACACGGTGACCGAGACGGGGACGCGTGCCACGACTGGCGTGAGCACGTTGAAGTCGGCCTGGGCGAGCTCCTGGTAGGAGACGACGGCCGGGACGCCATCGCCGCGCAGCAGTCCCTCGTCGGTGACGGGGATACGAGCCTCTAGCAGCGGCACGAGGGCGCCATCGACGCAGGCCGTGTCCACGGGTCCGAACCTATTCGATCGTCCGGCGTATCCGCGCGATGCTCAGCTCGCTCGAGCGCAAGACCCAGGCGGCGGACGCAAACCTCACGGACTAGAGACGCGGGTAAGTGAGTCGCTCCCGCGTTCGGCGCGGAGCGGTGCACGGTCGAGCGTAAGCGGCGGGCGACCGCGCACGTGTCGCGCATACCAGCGCCGGCCCAGCAGGCGCTCAGTGTTCCACGCGATCGCCGGCACCGCGCCGCGGCGGTGCAGCCAGAACCGGCCGGGCACCTGCTCGCGCGGCTCGGTGCGTCGTGCCTCGACGTCGGCGATCACGTCGGCGATCACGTAGCCCGAACCCTCGGAGCCTTCGCGCCGGGCCAGCACCCGGCCGTGCGCATCGGCGATCTGCGCCCCGCCCTCAAAACGGCCGTGGTAGGTGACCTCGGGCAACTCGGGCATAGGGCACGAGAACGCGCCCGTGATCGCCGCATGCGCGACCGGTGCGCCGACGTAGCGGCCGAATACGCCGGGAGCGCGCGCGGCGGTGGCCCCATTCGCCGCCTCGGCCCGTCGGGTGTAGGCGGTCGGCGGCCACCGTGGAATGCTCCACCAATTGGAGCCACCCATCACAAGATCGACGCGGCCGCGCAGCCGGCGTGCCGTCCCACTGCGCATGAACTCCCAGCAGACCGCAGCGCCGACGGTCAGCTCACCCGCCTCGATCACCCCGTCATCGCCCCCACCCACGTACAGCGCGTTCTCCCACATCGTCGGCAGGTCCTTGTCGTGACGTCCGAGCAGCCCATCCGGCCCCGCCAGGAGGAACGCGTTGCGGACCTCTCCGTCGGCGTCCCGGCATAGGAACGACCCGCCGATGAGGACACGCTCCTCGCGACCCACCCTCAGCAGCATGTCGGTCGCCGCGCCGTCGGGCGCCAGCGCGGCATCTGCGAGCTCGGGAACAAACGCGGCGCCGGTCGTGAAGAACTCGGGCAGCGCGACCGCCTGCGCACCCGCGCGCGCCGCATCCCGAGCCAGCGACTCGCACGCAGCGAGGTTCGCCGGGACGTCCGCGAGCGCTACCTCGAGCTGAACAGCCGCGACCCGCATGCTGTGATCGTACCCCGCCCAAACCACCCGCGAGCACGCCCGCAGGCAGAGACGCGATGGACCGCGATCAGGCGTCGGGCAACCCGGCGCGTTTCGGGGCGGACGTCGGCTTGCAGAAGTGCCCACGCACTCCCGCCCTCCGGCGCCGAGCGAGCACACGGGCGCGTCAGGCACATAAACCCGATCATCAGGCTGCGCGCCGGAACTCTCGTGCAGCAATCCGCCGAGGCGGTCTGTTCGGTGCACGTGCGCGGGACCCGCTTTCGCGGACGCTCGACGACTCACACCGCCAAGGCATCCGACATAATGCCGAGCGGGCCGCTAGCAGCGTCGCCACACACCACCGTGCCTGATGTGATCACTGACGGACCTGCAGAGAGAACCAGCGACCGCCCGGCCACCCAGAAGAGGGTCGCAGGTTTGCGGTCGCAAAACACCTGCATAAACGTACCTTCCAACCTTCCACTCCCCCACCCCCAGCCACAAGGATCGCGGGTCGCTGGGTGCGTTTGGCCAGCAATCAAGCGCGATGAGTTGCGCCCAGTTGGGCCATCTTGCGCGTAGTTTGGACCCCGAATTGGACCCCGTGGCTGGTCTGCGGAGCGCGCGACGTGGGGCGCGAGCTGCTGCTCCTGTCTCGAACCGAAAGGATCCCGGGCCCGGAAGAGCACCCGCTGATCGTCCTTTGCGTCGTCTCTTGCCTGACTACCGGGCGCTCGCTTGTGGGACGAAAGCGGAAGCGAAGGCCGCTATCAAGATCACGCGAAGCGCGCCGGTGCTCGTCGCGACTTGACACTGCTAGACGACGCGATCAAGCAGCGTGAGGCTGTGAGGCGCGTCGCGCGGCTGGTGCCACAGTGACGCGCCAGCCGCCAGCGCTCCGGTACTGGCCCTCGAGGCTAGCCGGGTGCTGAGCGCCACGTGATGCGCACGGGAAGGTAGTGGCGGACTCGCTCGTACCAGGGAAACTCCAAGCTGCCAAGCGGGAGAAGGATCGGCTTGTCCTCGCCGTCGAGCAAAACCTCGGCCGTCCTGCCGCGCTCCATGTTGATCCAGCGCACGACTGTACCTGGACGCGTCCCTTCCAGCCCCCACAGCACGCGCACCCGGCGTCCGTTGATGCGGTCTGAAGGCACTTGGCGCCCTGCGAGCACTCCAGCAACCAAGATGAAGACTCCGAGACCGATCATCCCGGCCTGAGCCACCGGACCCAGGAGAGCGGCGACCCCGGCGAAGATGAGCGCAAGCGCGAGTGCCTTCCGTGTCTCTTTCGCAAGCAGCGAACTCATCCGCACATGATCGCGTGCCGACCCGACTGCGCGAGCGCAGTGCGGCGAATCGAATGGACTCGAGTACCGGCACTCCAGATGCGGCTGCTGCGACCCGACCAGCCGTATAGCTGCCGGCGGCGCTCGGCTCGTGGTGGCAGGGGTCGCGTCTGCTTTCGCGTGATCGGGGTCGCCTTGCCCCTCGTCTCTATGAAGGAGCAGGCATGAGCGGCGGCATCGCGCGCACTCTGGCTTGCCCGCAAGAGTAGCCGCCCGGAACCGACTTTCAGCTCAGCTATCCGCGAAGGCTCGGTGCACGAACATTTGGTTCGACGTGTTGACGATGCTCCTTGCGCCACTCGCGCCTGGCCGCTTCCCACTCGTAGTGCGTCGCGCCCGACTCGTGGTTAGGCCCCTCCGCCACGAGCCCCTGTGTCCCGAGGTCATTGGATCGCCAGCACTGGTCACGCGTCGGGCAGCCCTGGGGGTTTCTCCAGAGACCCGTCTCGCCGTCCCACACGGCCGTAGGCTCGAGGAAGGGACGACGCGTCTGGGCGGTCCCGTGTTTGGACACCCGCGGCCGACCGGGTCGCGTTTGAACGGCCGCAGCCGGCTCGGGGGCGGCCCTCGTGTAGGCGGCTCGCATCGCCACTGCGGGGTCGAACCGAAGGCGTCCCCTTTCGCCCGCTCCAATTCTGAGTGCACCGAGGTCGCGTGCATGGTGATACACGACGGAGCGGCTCACGCCGAGAAGGCGCGCGAGCTCCCTGCGTCCACCAGCGGACTCCGTGTGGAGGGGGTATGGCCCAGCCGCTCCGCGACGAGGTCCGCTAAGCGCTCGAGCTGATCGTCGTCGAGCCGGATCGAGGCATATCTCACGGTAGGACCCTTTCCGCGTGGCGATCGACCCACGCTTGTAGCTCGGTGATCGGGACTAGCTTGCGCCTTGCCAGCTTCACGTCCGGTTCGATCTGCTGGCGCCAGGTGTCCCAGCTCACCCCCAGCGCTTCGCAAGCCTCGCTCACACTGAGCGCCAAGCGCGGCACGGCCGGACCGCCCCGCCAGGGCTTGGCATCCGTGGTGGGCTCGGTCGAGGCTTTAGAAGGCGCCATCCGCGGCAGCCTAACTCGGACGGATCACTCTGCGCGCATGGCCGGCTGAACGGACGCGCACGCCAGAGCTTCGGGGCGCGGGTTGCTGACTTCAACGTGGCCATCACGTACGGCGATGTCGCTGAACATGGTGCACCGCTGCTCGCTGGAACAACCATGACGACCGGTACGAGAACGTGACGGTCACACGAACCGACGGCAAACCCTCCCACTGGCAATTCTGGTGCGGTTAGCAACCCCAGCCACCGCACCCCTGCCGCGGACCCGTCCTCGACGTCTGGGGCGCCGCGACCCGAGCACGCCACGCGCGCGTCTAAGCGTCAGATCAGCCGCGTGGGGAGGGTTTCTGGCGGGTCACATGCTTGCGGGGACGAAATGCTTGCGACAGTTGAGCGGGGGGAGCGCGTCCCATAGTCTGTTGACGTGAAGGTTCGCGGCCCGTTGACAGCGCTATTGGGGAAGGTCCTACCGTGAGCTTGTCTGCTTCGCTCCAGGGCCCGTTCGAGGTGGTATTCGAACGTCTGCTCAACGACGCAACCACCACCGCTCCGGAAGGAGCGCGCGGCCCGCGCGAGGTCGGCTGGATCGAGAGTTTCCACAGGCTCGTCGCGCAGCACCTCGGAGCCGAGCTGACCCAGGCGATCCAAGACATTCATTCCGGCGATCGAGTGACGGTCGGAACCGCGCTCATCCACGGCAATCCGTTCCAAATCGAGCAGCACCGACCTCAGACGACACGCCCTGTCGAGGCTGGCGACCTGCTTCTGGTCAGCGAGCGTGACGACGGAAGCGGGCTTGAACGCCAGGCACTCCTACTTCAGATGAAGGTCGGCAAGCCCCGTGCGACTTCGATGAACACAAGCACGGGCCAGCAAGCCTCGCTCTACGGTGCCTGGCCACCCGTCTTGTGGTGCAGTAGTGCCCTGCGCGCGCTCCCGGGTCCTCATCCCAGGGTGCCACGAGCCCGTCCGTGTCGGGCAGCCCAGTTTGGCGTCATTCCAACCTATGCCAAGCCCGGACCGTGCGAGGCGTTGCGGCTAACTGGCCCAAGGTCGTTTGCGGCTCCATCCTCTCTTTCCGTCGAGCTTGCAGCAACCACGCGTCTAGACCTCAACGTCGACGCGACCCCGAGACGATCAAATGGCTGGCCTCGGATCGTCGAGGACATGCTCGAGCGCGCAGGTCCCCTCGTTTTCGGCGGGCGCTCACCCCGCTTTCCCGGTCTCCAGGAGGCGGGCGATCCTACGGACGATCCGCGCGGCCGCTTCCTCGCCATTGCAGTCCGTTCTGGACCACCAGGCGCCTTTGACTGAATGCCACAGCGCTCGGGGGCGTCGCGGTCTTTGACGAGCAGCTTGCCGCGCGGCGCTGCCCGGCAAGCGTCTCCAGCGCTGTCGCGTTGCGCGATGACCAGCACCCAGCGCTGACTCGTCGCACGCGTGGGCTCTACTCGCCCTGCGAGGCCCAGTAGGCCTCCGCCTCCGCCTCCATGATGGCCAGGCGGGAGTAGTAGTCCGGGAACTCGTTGAGGTGCGCTCGCGCGATCTTCGCCGTCACGGTCACGTCGTCGTCGGTGACGTTGGTCTCGAGATCCTGCGTGCCGTGCTCGAGCTCGACGTCCATCCCCATCCGAAACTGCTCGATATCGAACGGTGATGTCACCCAGTCGATGCCGATCCGCTCGCCGGCCGCGCCGACCTCCTCGGCAGTGAAGTGGGCCTTATCGCTCATGCCACGGAGCCTACGCTCAGCGCGCGGGCGCTGTCGGATGCGCGAGGACAAGCCGCGTCCTCCGCCCTGAAGTGACCGTCTCCGCGGACGCTCGACGGCTTCGCTCATCCAACGCATCGGGCGTAATGTCGAGCGAGCCGCCAGCAACTCGCCACACGCCAGCGTGCCGAATGTGACCACTGACGGACCCACGGAAAGAACCTGCGACCGCCCGGCCCTCTACTCGACGGTCGATCGTGCTGTGCCGGGAAAGCGGGCTCTTGACGCTCTCTGACTGCTCCACCCCCAGCGGCAAGGATGGGGGTTCGCTGGGTGCGTTTCGCCGGTAATTGCGCGCGATGAGTTGCGCCGAGCTGGGCCAGCTTGCGTGTAGTTTGGACCCCGGATTGGACCCCGTGGCCGCTCGAGCGCTACGTTCCCGCTATGTACGACAGCCATGGCGCGACGCCGCCAGCCGCAACCGGGAGCAATGGCCATGAACTCGTAGCCGGGCCGCGCGGAGCTCCATGCATCTTGCTTCCGGCATCGGTCGAGGTACTCTCGTTCGTCGTGCTTCGCGATGGCCGACGGTACGTCCACGACGGCCCCACGCATATCGACATTGGGCAGCTACGACGTGGCTCGTACCGACTAGTCCTCGTGCAGGACTTCCACCGCGAGTATCGGAACCCCGACCTTCGCGCGTTCCCTGCCGCAATCGTCGCGATCCCGGTCGATAGCGACGGCTACTCGCCGTCAGCCAGCGCCTTCCCGTTGGAGAGCCGATTCCTTGACGAGGTTGCCGTGCTGGTCATCCGATGAGCCGCGGACGCAACACACAATGCCGCCACTTCGACGTCGTGCAAGTCACCAACGAGGCACCGACAAACCGTCGAGGGGGCGCCGCTACCGTGGTCGCCGCACTGCACGCGGAGCTGCTCGCGCGGGACATCTCGACCGCGATGGTCGTCGTAGATCACGTGCACAGCGAGCCGGAAATCGCGGATACCCTCGCCGCGTATCCGAACGTAATCTTCAGCGACCCCGACGCGCTCGCGGCCATCACCGGCGATGTCTGGCACATCCACGCCTACCGCTACACCGCCGACCTACTCGAGCATGTGAGCCGCGTGCCAGTTCTAGCGACCCTGCATTCCCTAGCTGCAGCGGAGACCTCTGGACTCCCGCCGTCGTTTGGCGACGATATCGCCGGCCAGATCCAGCTGATGCAGTGCGCGGCGTCGGTGGCACTCGTGTCCCAGCACGAGCTTGCCCGGTACCGTCAACTCGGATACGAGCGGAAGTACCAACCCGCGCACGTCGTCTACAACGGCGTGCAGACCCCAAGCTGGCACGCAAAGAACCTCGGACGGGAGCGCCTCGGCTTCTGCGGACGCCTCGTCCCACGTAAGCACCCCGAGTACCTCCTGCGACTGCTCGCTGAGCCGGCCTTTGCCGACTGCCGGGCGCTCGTCGCTGGCCGCCCGTTCACCGCAGATATCGAGCACTGGGTGTCCCAGCTCGGCATCGATGCGCATGTCGACTTCCTCGGCTGGTGCGGCGGACCCCGCTTGGAGCGCTTCTACGCATCCATCGACGCGCTGGTCGTGCCATCGTCCTACGAGCCCAGCGGGCTGGTGGCCATCGAGGCTAGCCTGCGCGGCATCCCGGTCATATGCACCCCGGTCGACGGGCTGTCGGAGACTATGGCCGAGCATGCCTTCGTCGCCATCGACGAGAGCTATGCCTCGGTGCTTGCTGCCGCGCAGGCCTGGCAGGCTGCGACAGACCGCGACATCGCCGAGCTCACCCAGGCCGCGCGCTTGCGAGCATCGACAATGTTTACGGCCTCTGCGATGGCTGACCGCTATCTGGCTCTCTATAACGACCTTCGCGGCGCCCCAGCGCGTGTGCGCGGGACGACCGCCAAATGAGCGGAGGTCGGGGCCACGTCGGCTGGCGCCGAGCCATCAACCTCTTCGAACACCGGGGTCAGCCGATGACCATCGAAGCAGCGGCCCGCCACTACCAGCGTGCGAGTGGCGCGCGTTGGCACCGAGCGGAACCACTGGGTGGGGTCGAGATTGACGGTCACATCGACGCGTCCCCCTTTCCCCTCCGTGGAGAGCTGCAGGCACGTGCTTGTTGGCTGATCGACGGCGAGGATCGAGCTTGGGCCGATCTCCCGCCGCAGTTGGAGCACGGCCGGCAGTAGCCGCTGATAGGCGTCAAACGTCGCCGCATCACAACCCGTCCAGTCGTGCACGTGGGCCTCAAACAGCGAAAGTCCGGTCACCCCCACCCAGCGCCGATACGCGGCCAGTCGTACGTCGTCGGAAAAGCCGAACTCGCCGTTGGTGAGATGCGACGACCCGTGCTCAACGCCCGCATATACAGTGGGAATCGCCCCCGGAAGAGCAGCGGCCACAGCCGTCAACACGAGCCCCACCGCGGGTGGCGGTGACAGCGTGTCGTGCAACGCAGTCGCGCCGGCCATGCCGAAGTTCCCGTGACTACTCATACAGGCGCGCACGAGCGACAGTAGTCCCTGGATGGCTGACGTAGGATGTCGTGCGCTGGCCCCCACGGAGTAGGCAAATGGCCCAGTGACAGCGTCGTAGCGTGCGTTGGGTACTTCCGCCCGCCAGAGCTCCTCCGCTAGTAGCCAGTGTTCGGCCGGGGATCGCTCACCGGCGAGGGCAGCGCCGAGAGCTTCGATGAGGGCAGCCGACGGCTTCGACCCGTCAAGCACCTCGCGCACGGTCGCGGACATTGACGTGCTCCAGTTCGCCGCAAGTTCCTCGGCTGCGGCAAGCACCGCATCGGGCACGTTTGGCGACACGTCGATGACTGCGCCGTCCTCTCCGAGGTCCGCCCAGCGAAACGCGAGCGTGGCAGCCATAACTGTCACCGCGTCTGGGCACAACGGGCCGGAGTTCGAGGCAACACCCATTGGGGGCGGGACGACGGCATCGCCGTAGCGCACCGCAGCGGAGTCCGCCCAGGTGTAGGTCACTGCGTCTCCCGCCACCACGTCAGGAATCGCGTTGGCCAAGGTGACTGTCTCATCGTCGGTGACACCGAGGAGGCGGCCGTGGTCTACGGCGACGGCGGCAGGTGCCTCGCGGAAGCGACGCGAGGCCCATTCGGGGAGCGGCGGAGCCACCGGCGGATACGTGCTGGTCGCGCTCGGGGTGAGCGGCACTCCCGGTGGCGCGGTCCACCAGTAGCCAAGTTGGGGGAACCTGGCAAAAAGCCGCGAGTCCACCGCGAGGGTCGCCAGCGGCACGTGCGAGGCAACTCGGATGCCGAGCTGGTGGCAGCAGTGCACGAAGGCTCGGTACTGATCGAGCGCCGTGAGGCCCACGAGGAGGGGATCGTCGAGCGACCCGTCGACGTCAAATGGGTCGCTGACGGCGAACGGGGAGCCGTTGCTGCCCTTGCGGGCCGTCAGCCCGACTGAGGCGACGGGAAGCAGTACCAAGTCGGTCACCCCGATGTCGACGAGATGCGGCAGGAATGCGACCTGGGCGATCGCGCTTCCCGGGCGGCCGTTGAGAGTCGCGTGAACCCGCGTGTGCCACCAATAGATGAGCTCGACATCCCCGGTACGCGCGGGCGCCTCCACATTGGCGAGCGAGTCGAACAGTGCTGCGAAGTACGCGTGCGGATCGCCCACGTCAACCATGCGCCTCGGCTCGCCACCGTCCAGGTGCCCAGGGACGAAGAACGGCCCCGCGTCCCACGACCCAACACGGGCATGGAAGGCGGCACGCACCATATCGAACGAAGTCTGCGTGCACACGCCGGACAGGCTACTGTGGCCGGCAGCCCACGCGAGTTCGAGCAGCGATGCTCATGACGTGTCCAGCTTGGCGGCGCAAGAATGACGGTCATGGAGAACGTCCCCATCGGCATGGTGCTCACCGGCCCCCAGGTCGCCTATGTTCCTGTCCCCAAGGCCGGATGCACGAGCATGCTGTGGACGCTTGCCGACTTACAAGGTGAGCAGTTCGCCAACCGGAACGCCTCGCTCGAGCCGGAGACTAGCCGCACCATGCTCGTCCACGACGCCGCGCTTTGGCAGCACACGAATACTGTCGAGGCTCTGACCCGGGCCGAGGTGAGCGCCATCTGCGATGACGAGGACTGGTTCGTATTCACACTCACCCGGCACCCTGTCGACCGCCTGTTCGGAGCATGGGGGTCCAAGCTCCTCTGCCGCGAGCCGACCTTCGTCCGGCGCTTCGAGCAGCAACCATGGTTCCCCTCAAAGCCGAGCAGCCATAAGGACATCGTCGCCGACTTTGGACGGTTCGTCACCGCACTTCTTGACGACCCCACCCTGCGTCGCGCTGACCGCCACTGGCAGCCGCAGCTCGAGATAATGCATGCTGACTGGGTCCGTTACACGCACATCGGGAGGACCGACTCGTATGCCGCCACCCTCACCGCTCTCCAGCGGCACCTTCAGCACCGCGGCCGTGACGGCATCGTCACTGAACGCCGTGAAAACAAGGCCTTGATCGGTCTAGCGAACGTCAGTCTGCCGCGTAGGCTCATCGAGTCGATTGAGCAGATCTATGCGGAAGACATGCAACAGCTCGGATACAAGCCCCGGCGCCTGGGCCCGCCTACAGCGCCGGTATCGGGACCACTGCTTCTCGCCCTGCAGGCAATCATCGACCGCAACGAGCGCATCGGCGACCTGCTGGAACTCGCGCGACGCCAATAGCGACCCCGCGGGCCCCGTTTGCTTCGAAGTGCACGTCGAGCGCCAGTACGAGCTCATCGGTGCTCCGCGCAGGATTACAGGCCACCGCTTCCTGGTATCCCATCGTCGTGCGTGCGATTCAGGTCACGTTCGAGGTCTCAGCGCGAAGGCCCAGGCCTCGGCTCCCGCCTAATCGGCTACCGTCGTGGGCGTGAGCGCCAGCGGCATCACACCGCACACACGAAAGCGACTGTGGGGGCGTTCTGGCAACCGGTGTGCTTTCCCCAGATGCGAACAACGTCTGGCGGAGCCGACCCGAGACGTCACCGAGGATACGGTCGTCGGCGAAGAGTGTCACATCATCGCAAAACGGGACTCGCCAACGGTTGCGAGGTCGGTAAGCCTGCTTACCCCCCAAGAAAAGGAACTCCATGCGGCATTGATCACCGACAGAAACGGCTTTGACAACTACGTCTTGATGTGTCGCGTCCACTCCGCGGTGATCGACGACATCGCGCAGGGCTACTCGGTAGCTGACGTGCTTGAGATGAAGCGCGCTCACGAACAGGCGATCGAGAGTGAGCTCACGGCACCGTCAGTGCCGATGAGCAGCGCAGAAACCTCAGAGACGGGGTCCGGACGCGCCGCGTTTCGGCTGCTCGTGCTCGAGGACGTGCCAGCATGGGAGCGCAAGGCGATCGCGCGACTCGCACGGTCCGATCCGAGTGCCCTGCAGTGGCTGCAGTCCGAGGTAGGCGAGCCGGCCGATCCAGACGTTGTGGCGGCGCTCATCCGGCGCTGGCCTGAGAAGCTTGCGCAAGGCAGCTTCGATCTCGCCCACGCAGTTGTGCGCCAAGCGGAGCGAGGCGCGAGATGGACGGAGGCCGCCGACGTCTGGGAGCGCCTCGCTCACCGTGCAGAGAGAGCACTGCGCGCCGACCATCTCGTTTGCGCAGCCGTCGACGCGAAGATCGGCGGTGAGTCCAAACGCTATGCGACGCTCCTGGACGACGCGGAAGCAGCTGATCCCACGGCGCCTCGCCTGCGACTCGTACGCCTCGATGAAATCGAGCTGGACCGTCGCGCGAGCGAGCAGCTCCAGGCTCTTGAAGACCTCCATACAGAGGATCCTGCCCTCGCCTCGCTGATTAGCGTGCAGCGAGCACGCGCGGCGATGCTCATTCCCGACCTCGAGCTTGCCGAAACACATCTTCAACGTGCAAGCGATCTGGACGCCGAGTCAGCAGCGGTCACGTCGATGCGTATCAACCTGTGCATACAACGGGCGCGAATCGCTCTTCACGAAGACCGCGACTTCTCACTCGCCGAGACCATCAAGGCAAAGGCAGACGCCTTGGCGCTTAGGCGCGACCTGATGAGCATGGGCCGGTGGGAGGAGAGCGCTCGGGTGCTCATGCTCGCCGGCGATGTGCCGGCGCTGCTACGCGACTTCGCCGGCGCCCGAGAGATCATCATGCAGGCGATGCCTGCGGAGCTCGCCGCGGGTGATGGTGCGATCGTGCTCGGCGAAGCTGCATTGCGCGTTGCCGCCGCTGACTTGGCGCTCACGTTGACCGCCGACGCCGAGCGCAACGACGCGATCCGCCGAATACGGGCCGCCGCGACAATCGACCTGCTGAATGCGCCGGACCCTACGAGCCTTCAGGAACTGCGGACGATCGCGCTCGGCGGAGGGCGCGAGAGCGAAAATGCGGCCATAGCACGTCTCGTCGCGTGCTTACCTCCGGTTGTTGCGCCGTGGGATGAGGACGTCGCACGGGTCGTCCAAGGCGTGGGCGCTGAACGATTCGTTCCGTCACTACGCATCTACAACCTCGCAGCGACCGGGCATCCAGACCAAGCGCAGACACTCGCGGCGGAGCTACCCGACAGCCTGTGGGCAGCCGAGCTCCAACTCCGCGTGATCGGACCCAGCGGTGCACCGGCCGCCCTGATCGCGGCAGCCGAGAAGTTCCTGCGCTTCGGGCCCGACGCCTCAGGACGACTCCTCGCAGCAGCAGCGCTGGAAAAGGCCTGCCGAGGAGAGCGAGCAGGCGAGCTCCTGGTGACTATCGCGCACGAGTCGAACGCGTCGCCCATCACACGATCAAACGCCTTCGCCACGCTCCTGCAGTCACTCTCTGATCGCGACCTGTGGGATCTGGCACGAACGGAGTTCGCCGCCTGGAGGAAACTCGAGCGTGACCTCCCCCACCCCGACGAACGAATAAGCGAATGGGAAGTCCGGATCGCCCGGCATCCTCAGTCATCCGCTTCGCTGTAGAAGAGAAGCGCCCAGGCGGCGCGAGACGACCGCCACGGGAAGCGCAACGCTCGGGTCACCGGGCACTGGGGCCAAGCGCAGAAATCTACGCCGGCCTTGGGTCGGTAGTGCCGGCGGCACCCGGACGGCAGCGCGGCGCGCGAGCCACCGGTCGATCCGATCCAGCCCGGTTCAACCTCATGGCCGCGGGAAATGGGTTTGGAATGAGCAGAGGGCGATGAAGCGGCGCGGCCAACGGTTTGCACCGGTTCACGGGTGTGGGAGGCCGGGCGGCTTCGCGGACCGCCGCGCCGAGCACGCGATGGCTCGGACGCATCCGGTACCGTCCGTGGCGTGAGGCTGATGAGCCAGGCTGAGCGGATGCGCGAGGCGCTGAAGATGATCGCTAGCTTCGGCAGCCCGGGCGCCAATGACGAGGGCGGACAAGCGGCTGCACGCCTCGCACGCAACACGCTCGATGAGCTCGGGCTTTTTCCTCGAGGAGGACATCCGAGCGTCCGGCGCGCGGCTTGGCGGTGACTAGTTGGCCGAGGACACCACACGCGACCATGTGGTGCGCGAGCGACTGAGCACGTTGCGCAGCGATCACGAGGACCTCTGGGCGTACTGCGACAGGCGACCGGCGGAGCAGCAGACCGTGCTGTTTCAATACCCGGCGATGATGGTGGCAGAGATGCAGCGCGATCTCAGCGCGATGCTTCTGCGCCAGATACCTCAAGGGGACGGCCCCCTTTTCGACCCGTTCGTCGGGTCCGGGACGATCCTCGGCGCCGGGATGGCGCTCGGCCGCGACGTGGTCGGCTGGGATATCAACCCACTCGCGATCCTGATCTGCCGCGTGAAGGCCGGCCCGATGCACCTGGCCGCGTTTGAGCACGCCGCTGCGCGCACGTGCGCGCCATCACCGCGAGCTAGGCGGATAGAGGAGCGCTTTGCGAACTGGCGCCACTGGTTCACAGACGACGTCGCGCGATCGCTCACCGCGCTTCGAGCAGCAATCCGCCGCGAGCCGAGCGCTGCTGCACGGCGGTTCCTGTGGATCTGTTTGGCCGAGACGGTGCGCCGCACGAGCAACTCGCGGACCAGCACGGTGAAGCTGCATCGCCGCCCGGCCGAGCAGGTGGCGAGCAGGCCGGACCCGCACGCCGTGTTCCGGCGCGTGTGCCGAGAGAACCTGTCACGGCTACGCGCCGCTGCCCTCGAGCTGAGCGAGGCCGGGGTGCTATCACGCGGTTGGTACCGCGGCGATGTGCGGCTGGCGCTAGGGGACACACGGACCCTGCGATGGACGGGAGAGCCGTGCGCGGCTCTCGTAACGTCCCCCCCATACGGGGACAACACCTCGACGATCCCCTACGGCCAGCACGCCTACCTGCCGTTGCAATGGATCGACCTGCAGGACATCGACCCGGAAGCAGACCCCGGCTGCCTAGCGAGCACCTATGAGATCGACCGTCGCAGCCTCGGCGGAGACAAGCGGATCGCAGACGGCGAGCAGCAACGCCTGAGCGAACGATCCCCGACGCTGAAACGGCTAATGCGTCTGCTCGCGAGCGAGAAGACCGACCGGCGGAACCGGGTACTTGCGCACGCGCGCGATCTCGACAGCGCCCTGCGCGTCCTGGCCCCCACGCTCCAGGCCGACGCGTTGAGCGCATGGACCGTCGGCTCGCGCCGAGTCGGAGGCCAACAGGTCGCGCTGCAGCGGATACTCCCCGAGCTCGCAGCCTCCTACGGGCTGCTCCACGTCGAGACACTGCAGCGGCGGATCCCAGGCCACCGAAAGCGGATGGCCCCCCGCAACAGCCTCGGCGCCACGATGCAACGCGAGCACATCGTCATCTTTCGGCGCGAAGTCCCATGAGCAGCCCAGACAAGAAGGAAGGAGACGGCGAGCCCCTCGCATTCGACATCACCCCCCAGGTCGTCTTCCGCCTGGGCGACGAGCTGATCAGCGACGAGCTGCAAGCGCTCGTCGAGCTCGTCAAGAACAGCTACGACGCGAGCGCGACGACCGTCGAGGTGCAGGTCGACTCTCACTCACCCGTGCGGCTGCGCCGCAGCCCAAAGACGCCCGGGACGAAGCCCACCGGCTGGCTCGAGGTCCGCGACGACGGCGACGGCATGACACTCCAGGAGATCGACAACGGGTGGCTTCTGATCTCCACCTCCACAAAGCGCGAGATGAAGGAAACCGGCAAGAGGAACCGGCTCGGCCGTACACCCCTCGGAGACAAGGGCCTCGGACGGCTCGGCGTGCTGCGCCTCGGCGTACAGGTCGAGATACGCACCCGGCCCCGCCGCCGCGCCGAGGAGCACATCCTGCGCTTCGCCCGCAGCGACTTCGAGCGCGAGCACGCCCTCTCAGACGTCCAGCCCCACCACGAACAGCGGCCTCTAGCGAAAGCGCCCGACACACCGGTCGGCTGGTGCGTAGCCACCCCGTTCGCCGACGACGTCGACTGCACGCCTATCCCTGGACGACAGGGGACCACGATCCGCATCACCGCGCTCAACAACCCGGACGTGTGGAGAGACCGCGTACGGATCCAACAGGAGCTGCTCGCGCTGATCTCCCCGTTCCACGAGATCGAGCAGTTCGCCCTCAACGTCCACCTCGACGACCCCCGCGAGGACGAACCGCTGTCGCTCGGGCAGATCGCCGAGCTCAGACGCGATCTCGCAGACGTCAGGTGGAGCTTTCAGTTCGACGGCAAGCAGCTTGAGGCCACCGGCCGCGTGAAGCTCGCGCACTTCAAGCCCGCAGCGTCGAACAGGGAGCTGACGCAGTTCTGGGAAACGCACGTCGCGCCCGACCACGGCGGTGAGTACCTGCAACGCCTCGTCGACGGGCCGCTACGCGAACGCGATGCACACCCGCCCGGCGCGCCATGGTGGCTCGCACTGAAGCTGAGCATCGAGCTGTCCGACATCCCGGCCGCCGGGCGCAAACCTAAAACACACGCGAATCCGAGCATGCGTAGCGCATGGGTCAGCCCGGGGCCGTTTTCGGGGGAGATCGACTCGTTCCGCCTCGGGCGCGACGTCGAGGTCGACAGTGCCGTATTCGCCTCACCCGAGCTGTACAGCAGGTGGGTGCGCGATGTGCGTGGCGTGAAGATCTACCGCGACGGGTTCGGGATCCGAGTCAATGACGACTTCCTCGGGCTCGGCGCCGGGTTCACCGGCGCACGCTCCTTTTGGGCGCTACGACCCGGGAACGTCGTCGGGTACATCGCCCTCAGCGCAGGCGCAAACGCGCAGCTCCAGGAGACCACCGACCGTGAGGGGTTCGTCGCCAACAACGCTTACCAGACCTTCCACGCCCTGCTGCGGACACTCGTGGAACGGATCGACATCGTGCAGAGCCAGATCGGACGTGAGCTCACCGGATGGGCACAGAAGAGCTCGCCGGTGGAGCTGCGCTCCCCAAGCGTCAAGGCAGCCGAGCTCGCGCGGGCCGCCGCAGACCGCGAGGAGAGCACCCGTCGGACCATCGCCGCTGTCGAGGGAGCCAAACGCACACTCGTGGAGCTCGGGGAGGGCTCAGCTCTGCTAACACCGGAGCAGACACGCCAGGCGAGGGAGGGCAGTGAGCTGCTCACAGGGCTCGGAGGGCTTGTTGCCGACAGCGAGAGCCTGCGCGGCGAGCTCGAGCAGCTCGCCGCCTCGAGCCGGCAGCTCGAGGATGAGCGCACGCAGCTGCAGGAGCAGCTGCGTGCGGCCTATCAGACCGTCGGGCTCGGAATCGTCGCTGAGACCGTCGCGCACGAGATGACGAACATCGCCGGCCGCCTACAGGCGCGCGCCAGCGCGCTCGCACCGCAGCTGAAGGGGCCAGAGCACCGAGGCGCGCGCACACTAGTAAGCGACGTGAAATCCGCGGTGCGCGCAATCCGCTCCCAGCTGCGCCACCTCGAGCCGCAGCTGCGCTACCAGCGCACCCGCCGCGAGAACGTCGACGTGCTCGGCGAGGTGAAGGAGACCGCCGCCTACCACCGTGAGCGGCTCGAGCCCGCCGGCATCACCGTCGACCTCAGCGGGAAACCGTTCCACGCGCGGCTTAACCCCGGACGCCTACAGCAGGCGCTCGACAACCTTCTGATCAACAGCGAGTTCTGGCTGCGGCACGCCGGCACCGAACAGTCGACCATCCAGATCGAGGTGTCCGAGCCACTGATAACCGTGCGCGATAACGGCCCAGGCGTCGACCCGGGACTAGAGAACGCGGTCTTCGAGCCGTTCGTCACCGGGCGCGGCGGCCGGGACGGACGCGGCCTCGGACTCTTCATCGCCCGCCAGGTGCTCGGCGACGATCACATCACGATCCGCCTCGGCGAGCGCGAGAGCGACGGGCGCAGGCGCAGCTTCGTGCTCGACCTGACCGGCGCGAGCGAGGAGACACACGATGCCTGACAGCGAGCTCGCCGCGCTGCTGGCACTGCTGGACATCGAGCGCGTGCTCGTGATCGACGACGAGTTCACGCCGCCCGCATCGGTCTACACCATGAACTTCGACGACGGCGATGGGCCCACCCTCACAGGACTCCCAGCTAGGCCCGAGGGCACCGCCTATGAGGAGCACGTTCAAGAGCACTGGCCGCAGGTCCCCGTGGCAGAGAAGCTCGAGGTCCGCAAGCAAGCGCGCAAAGTCGACGGGTACGTCGAGGACAGCGCAGACCCCACCGGGCTCAGGGAGCTCGCCGACGCACCGTACTTCCGCGGCATGACACTGCACGAGTGGAACGGCGAGCGCGACAAGCTGCTCGCCGACCACCGCCGCGCGCTAATCCTGTTCGATGTGAACTTCGCGCAGGAGACCGGCGAGGAGCAGGGCGAGGAGGGGCTCGGCCCCGCCGGAGAGACACTGAACGGCGCACACCACCACATCGTCGGGCTGCTCAGCACCAAAGTCCGCGCCGGCGAGGAGGACGACGCGGCCGCAGGATGGGCACCACGCGCGCGCGTCGCGCGAGCAGGCCTCGTCGTCGTCAACAAGAACCTGCTCAGCGACCCCGACAACGAGGCCGACATCGCGACCGTCGTCGAGCAGATCCGCTCCACCATCCAGGCATCTCAGCTCGGCCGGGTACGCGAGAAGGTGCGCGAAGCGCTGCAGCGGTCGCTCACCGACGCCGAGACGGCGATCAGCGAGAGCTCGCCGAGCGCCCTCGAGGACGTCGTGTTCCGCTCCTCCAGAGACGGCGGGGAGTGGGAGGGCGACACATGGTTCAGGCTCTACGGGACACTCGGGCTCGCCAGCGCCCGCCGCGACGTCGCACTAGACCCCTCGATGCGACGCGCGATCGCCGACGTGCGCAACCTCGTGCACCACGGCCCAGGCGGTGCTCACAAAGACTCCGCGACACTCGCACGCCGGGTCGAGCAGGCCGAGGCCTACCGTGACGTGGAATACGTCAACCATGCGGGACTGCCGATCGAAAACGGCGACATCTTCAAGACCAAGGACGGCCGGGCGTTCATCCTCACCGGCCAGCCATGCGACCTGATGCTCCGCCCCGAGGGCCGCGCCCGAGCCCCACAGAGCGCGACGCTGCTACTGATCACCCCTGCGGACGGCGAGCGCGGCGCGGACGAGAGCAGCGCGTTCACGCTCCCGCCAGGAGCGCCGCTCGCCGACCGGGCATGGGAGGTGCGCTTCCGCCCTGAGTTCCACGTCGCATTCGACGTGCTCGACCTCGTCAGCCTCAACACCGCCGGGCGAGCGACGCTGCGAGCCGCGAAGGGAACGCGCCTGGCCCCCCTACTCCCAGGGCTACAGACGCGCCTGGAAACGATCACCACCGCCGCCGCCGAGAGCGCCACGTTGCTCGCGCCGATCGAGCAGCTCGCCGCCGACGGACACCTCACCGAGGCGCGAGCGCGAGCGCTGCGCCACAGGATCCTCGACGCCGGCGGCCCGTTCAAGGCGACACTCGGCGCGACACCGACACCGTTCGCGTTCGACTGCCAACGCATCGGCCGCCTCGCCGGCAGCTACGCCGACGCACTCCTTGTTGGGCACTCAGCAGCGCGGGCCCGCACCGCGCACGCGCACGAGCTGACACGGATCGTTGCCGACGAACGCTCGCCATAGGACGACAGCCAACGTGTGCAACCCGGAGCGAGTCCGCGCGACGGTCTGGACGCGTGGAGCGGGCAAAGGCTTGGGAGGAGGCCCACACCATCGGCGGACCTGACAGCCGACCGTCACGCGGCCACCGCGGCAAAGGTCCTCGACTCGCGATCCTGTGACGTGCCTCTCTTCGAGTAGGACAGCCATGGCGGTTGTCCGCGCCGGGAGAAGCTCGAAACCGGCGCTCGCGTGCACTCCGCCGCTCCCCAGCCACAAGGATCGAAGGCCTGTGGGGTGTCTTTATTCGATCGGGCATGTTTTTAGGCGGCGACCGTGTACTCGTGGATGAGTCCGCCGAGCCGGTCGTGTCTGTGGATCTCGGGGGCGGCTGGCGCCTTCGCGTGGCGTGGCGCTGACGGCCGGGGTTCGGGAGGCGCGAGCCCGAGCGCCCGGTGAGGGCGATGGCCGTTGTAATGGCCGACGAACTCGGCGAGCACTCGTTGTAGGTGTCTGCGGTTGACGACCAGTAGCCAGTCCAGGCACTCGCGTCTGATGGTGCCGACGAACCGCCCGCAGGTCGCGTTTGCCTTTGGCGCACGGACCGGGGTGCGGATGACCCGGATCCCCTCGGTGTTGAAGATCGAGTCGAAGGCGCTCGTGAACTTGCCGTCGTTATCGCGGACCAAGAACTCCAGAGGCCTGTCGCGGACGGGGAGCGAGAACACTAAGTTCCTCGCCAGGGCTGCCCAGGCCCCGTCGGGGTGCTCGCTAATGCCGGCGAGATGCACACGCCTGGTCGAGAGCTCGATGAAGAACAGGACGCAGATCCGCCGCAGGCTGACGGTGTCGACCGCGAAGAAGTCGCACGCGATCATGCTCCGGGCTTGGGTGCGGATGAACTGACGCCAGGAAAGCCCGTCCCGCGCGCCAGCCGGCCCGCGGCCCGCCGAGACGAGGGTCCGACGGACACTCGACGGGGAGAGCCCGACCCCGAGACCCTGGAGCTCTCCGGCGATCCGCTGGTATCCCCATCGAGGGTTCTCCCGTGCGAGCCGCAGCACGAGTTCGCGAACCTCGCGGCCGACCTTGGGCCGGCCGGGACGCCGGCTGGGACAGGTCCAGTGCCGGGCGACGAGCCGGCGGTGCCATGCCAGCAACGTTTCCGGGGTCACGAAGAACGAGCACCACCGGGTCCGGGGGAGCAGCCGGCTCGCCGCCGCCAGGAAAGCACGGTCCGCGGGCCGCAACGCCGGGCGCGAGACCTGCCGGCGCAGCACCGCGATCTCGTGGCGCAGAACGACGATCTCCAACTCCTTGTAATCAGACGAGCGAAAACAAAGCAGCACGAGCGCCATCACACGCCCGGCCATCACGTACAAGAACGACCCCGGCACCAGCTCCTCCCCTCCTCGAGAGAGCCAGCGACCCTACGAGCCCATCAAGCCAAAACGCCCGCCACCACGGGCACGATCGAGTTTTGGCACCCCACAGGGTGTCGTAGGGGTAGATTGGCGAGGTTTATTGGCTGTTGGCAGGTGTGGCAGTGCCCGGCCCAGCAGTCGAAGAGTGGTTCGAGCAGGCGGACCGTTTGGGGGAGCGTGAGGCCCGCCGCCGGGCTTTTGGGTCAAGGCGCTCCAGTGTGAGGAAGGCGTGCGCGGTGCTGACGAGCGCGGTGTGGTGATACCAGCCGAGGTAGGAGCGTCCCTCGTAGTGGTCGAGGCCGAGCTGCCCCTTGAGCTGGCGGTAGTCGAGCTCGATCATCCAGCGCAGTCTGGCCACACCTGCTCGCGTGTCGCCGCGATCTCGATGGAATACTCATCGATGTAGGGCAAGTCCTCTATAGCGCCCGCATCGGACCGAGCTGCTTCCTGCGCCCGCTCGGCTTCATCTGACGACCTCGATCGTGCCGTTCATCGTGGCGGGCTGGGTCGTGGACTCGTAGTGGATCACGCCAGGCTCCCGGATCGTGACTTCGAAGGTGCCGCCTTCGCCGAAGTCCTTGGAGGCAAACTTCAGCGGGCCGCCCTCCGCTGTGACGTTGTGCTGGACGGAGTCGTAGTTGGTCCACCTGATCGTGCTGCCTACCTTGACCCTGAGCGTGTCGGGCTCGATCGCGATGTTGCGGTAGGCGACCTGGACGGTTCCGCTCTGTACCGGCTCGGAGGCAGGCGGAGTCGCAAACCTGGGGGTGCCCGCAACCTTGAGGCCCTGCGCGCCGGCGGGCGCCGTCGCGGAGGTGGCGGTGCTCGGCACGGGTGTGCTGGCGGCCGTGCGCGGTGTGCTGGAGGACCCACAGGCGGCGAGCAGCAGCCCCGCCGAGCAGGCGACCAGGGTTGCGGCGCGCGCTCTCATCGGTGGCAACGATCCCACAGTGAGGTGTTCTTCGTCGCACGTCGGGCTCCTCGCTGCCCGGCGTGCTTGAAGCCCGATCCCGGGGCAGCCGTGGGCCCGCACCGTTTGTACGACGATCAGGTCATGACGGGCCAGCGCCGGCTCTAGGTCGAGCGCTCAGCGCGCTCGCCCGCTCGCTTCCTTCGGGTGCGCCTGTCGATCGCCTGCATGGCGCTGACGGTGTGCGGCGGATCGGGCGAGGTTTGCGGCGCGACTGGCGGTTTCGCCGCTCGCCGCTCCGGCGCCTAGCTGTTGCTCGTACTGGTTGAGTTGGTGACGGATGAGAGGATGCCCTGTCGTTTCGATGCGCAGTAGCCCAGCTGTTGTTTCGTTGAGCGGCAGCCGTTCGTATGCTGTGACGTCGGTGATCTCTGTCAGCGTGCCGGCATTTCCGAGGGCGTCCACCCCGACTTTTTCGACCGTGACGCGAACGGGAGCATAGGTTTCAGGCTCGACGTCGTATTCGACCGGATACGCAGCGCCGGAGCCGACGCTCGTGGGTCGCGGGCGTGGTTCGGAGCCTGCCAGCCGGAGGACTTCTCGACCGTTGACGGTCCCCTTGCCGATGAGGTGCAGTTGGCCGGAGGCGAGCATCGAGCCTATGTGCGTCACGGGCTCGGTGCCTAGGCCGCCAGAGACCTGGGCCGTGCAGGACGACTCCTCTGAGCGGCCTGGGCGAGAACGCCGTCTGTATCCTCGGTATGTACCAGATGGTCGCCTCGGGCACTCCTCGCAAGCGGCGTTCTAGCTGGCAGAACGCAAGCTCAGTTGTGCCCCTGACATGTCCAGCGCAGACGGGACGTCGGCTCGAGCTGGATGTGGGGCGGGCGTCGCTAGGCGTACGCGATCACGGCCGTCGCGCTTTGCCTCGTAGAGCGCGCGGTCGGCTTGCGCAAAGACAGTTGGGTAGTCAAACCGGGTTTCGCGGGCGGAGGCGCTGACGCCGAAGCTGATGGTCACGTGTTGGCCGTCGCCGGCTGTCTGGGCGGCTACGTTTTGGCGTAGCAGCTCGGCCATTTTGGCGGCCTGGTTGATATCTGCGCCGGGTAGCAACACGAGGAACTCCTCGCCGCCGAGGCGGTAGGCAAGATCAAAGGCGCGTAGCTGCTTGCGCATCAGGTAGGCCACGTCGGTGAGCACGGCGTCGCCAACGGCGTGCCCGCGGGAGTCGTTGATGTCCTTGAAGTGATCGAGATCGCCCACGATGACGCCTACCGGCTGGCCGCTTACTTCTGACTGCTGGGATAGCTCGTTGGTGCGCGCGGCCAGCGCGTGACGGTTCAGCATCCCGGTCAGCTGGTCGATTACGGCTTCGCTGCGGTGCTCGACATCGGAGTGCATCAGCGCAGTGGAGAGCATCGCCACGGCGATGATCAGCCCGGCGGGCCCGAGGACCGACGGCGGATTGTGGATCACGCCCGAAGCGTCAGTGCCAAACGCCACAGCGACCAATAGCCCGACGGCAATGGTTACACCGAGCACGATTCCCCGCGTGGAGAAGCGAGCGCTCAAGGTCACGATCGGAATCGCAAACCATCCAAGCATCAAAAGCCTCGGGCCACCCGTCAGCGCGACGCTCGCACCGATGATGACCTCTGAGGTCGCCCAGGCGGCGAACATCGCGTACTCCGGACGGGCCACGCTCGCTATCCCCGAGTCGGCGATCTTGAATATCGCGCCAGCGATCAGCAGCGGAACGATCGTCCAGTAGCCCAGCCACGGACCAGAAGCCAACAGAACTACCGCCAAGACGACGAACGCCCTGCGCCTGATGGGCTGCAGGCGCAGATCCATATCGATCATCCGTTCTCGGTCCACGCCGTCGCGACACAGCCAAGACCCCGTTTCGGTTGCGCGCTCCTCCATACGCGTGCGTTCGGCGTAGAGCAGCGTTTCCTAAAGCAAACACCAGGAAGCCCAGTCATCCGTGCAGACCACGCGCGACGGATGGACCGACGCCAACCGAACCTCCCTCGTGTGAGATAGTCCGCTGATGAGCACCTCTGAGCAGTCCGCCACCCGCCTCCTATCCATCTCCGATCTCGGCGACTCCCACGTCGCCGTCGTGGAGAAGACGCCGCACGGTGCCCTAGCCGTTGGCATCAGCGCGGGCAAGCCATTCGCGGTGTCCAACCGCTGCCGCCACCTCTTCGCCTCGCTGGGCAGGGGACAGGTGACCGACGACGGATGCCTACAGTGCCCGTGGCACGCGGCGCTCTACGACGTCGGCACCGGAAAGATGGTGCGCGGTCCCCAGGGCGCGTTCAAGCCGCTCGCCGGCGCCGTCAAGGCTACGGCCGGTGCCCGCTCATTGAAGACGTTCCCAGTCGAACTACGCGACGGCGCAATCTGGCTCACCGGCTGACCCACCGACAATCGAGGCAGCCGCGGCTCTGTAGCGCGGCGCCGCCAATGACCACGAACCGCACGCCGCCGTCGCGTAGCGCGCGCAGCAGGGTCTCGCGTCCGCTACACGGCCTGTCTTGCCAACCATGCGTCAGCGCGAGCGCGCTGTTCGCGCGGGCTCGGTTTGGTCGGTTTGAGGCTCGCGCCGCGCGCGGTGAGCTGCAGTGTCGCATCGAGGGCAAGCGCGAACAGCTTGCTATGCGACTCCGAGCTGCTGAGTGCGATGCGCAGCAGGTCGACGAGCCCGGCGATCTCGACCGCGGGCCTCTGGAGCGTGACCGTGATCGCGGCGCGCGCGAGAGCGGCGAACCCGTGACGGACCCGACCGCGACTGGTCGCGGCGGCGAGGACCGACTCCTCGGCGATCGCGCGGTCCTCGGGGTGCACCACGAGGTCGAGCGTGCCCTCCTCGCTGCGGATCAGCGGCCAGCCATGCAGCGCACCTGCGACCTCGCCGACGGCGATCGCTCGCAGGCCAACAGCCCCGACGAGTCCCAGCGCAGCGACACGATCGAAGTGGTCGTAGGTCAAGGGCCTGATCCGGTCCGCCGGCTCGCGCTCGAGCTGCTCGTGGATCGCCGTTCGTGCCCGCCTGGAATGTTGCCTTTACTGCTCCGATGGCGCGTAGTCGTCATCAGGGGAGTCCTATCTTGTTGATCATGACCCGCATCGCTGCGCACAGGATCCCTGGTGCCGCTGCCCTCGCTGGTGCTGCCCTGCTCGGCTGCCTGGCGCTGTCCGCGCGCGCGTCAGCCGAGGTCGGGGTGCCCGCGGGAACAGTGCAGCAGGCGGCCGCGAACGCGCTATTCCTGCAGTACGCGCCCGCGCCAGCGACCCCCGGGGTCATTTGCTTGGTGGACTCGGGGGTGGACCCCAATCCGGACACGTCCCCGATCCTGGCCGGCAGCTATGCGCTCTCGCCGAACACGAACACCGAAGACGAACTCGCGGCGCTGAACCCGCCGCTGCCCGGCGGGCACCCTGACGGGCACGGGACCTATATGGCGATGCTCGCCGCCGCGCCCGCCAACGGGTGGGGGATGGTCGGCCTGGCTCCCACGAGCGTTCGTGTCTACAACCTCAAGGCGCTCGCGGCCGGACAGACGACGTTCGCTTTCTCCGAGTACTCCGCGGCGATCGAGTACTGCCAGGACCTCAGCTCCAGCATGCCGGTCACCGTCGTGAACCTCAGTCTCGGGTCGAGCACCCAGCCCTCGGGCGGCGAAACACAGAATCTGGAGAACTACGTTCAGTCAGCCAACGCTCACGGGCTGAGCGTCGTCGCCGCGGTCGGCAACGAATCCGGTCCGGTGCAGGCGCCCGCCGATGTGCCGGGGGTGCTCGGCGTTGGAGCCTCTGACGCAAATCCCGCAAATCTTGGCGTGATGTGCTCCTTCAGCAACCGTGGCGCTGGCGTCGCGCTCCTGGCTCCGGGTTGCGGAAGCCAGACCGAGCCCGACGGTGGCGGGAACGGCATCGAAATCGCGTTCTCCGACGACGGGTCGCCGGCCTGGGCGAACGGCAGCAGCTACTCGGGGGAGATCGTCTCCGCCGCGGAGGCGAGCATGCGCGCCTACTCCCCGACGCTCTCCTACTCGCAGGCGCAGGGGTGCATAACCTCGACGCTCACCGGCGGTGGGGACCTCGACGTGGCCGCGGCGTTCAACGCGTGCGGCCTCGGGCAGATCGTCAGCGAGGGGATGGCGGCCTACCAAGCCGCAAACGCCTCGCCCACGCAGCCGGCCAACACGGGTCCGCCCGCGGCAACGCTCATCCCGTCCAAGCCGGCGGGCCTTCCGAAGCCGAAGATCACCAAGATCACGTTCAAGCACCACACGCTGACGATCACCGTCGCTGACATCCCCAAGGGACTCCGGTTGCAGCTCGTGGTGCAAGCGCGCACCGGGCGAGGCAGGCTCATCACGCTCGCACAGACCACGACCGGACGCCGTACGAGCACGCTGCGCGTCAACCGCTGGGATCGGATCGTGGGCAGGTTCCTCTCCGGACATACCAAGCTCCCGGAAGCGATCGTGACCCGCGCCACCCACACGGGCCTTCGCCGGCGCGGCAGCCGGTGAGACGCACGCTGTCGGCCTTCGCGTTGGTGCTGGCTGCCGGTGTGATCGTCACGGGCACCGCGTCCGCAGGCACCTACCAGGTCGGTGCTTGCGCCGCCCCGGCGCCGCTGGTCAACAACTCCTGGCAGTCGTTCAACAACAACGCGACCTACCTGGAAACGAGCGCAACGTGTGGCAGCGAAGACGTCACAGGAGGCAGCCCGAGCACCTCGGGACTCGCCGCCGCCGATGTGCTGCAGCAGGCCACGAATGTTCCTGGGGGCGCGGCAGCCGGCTGGCAGTTCGTCGCCCCGCCGGGCGACACGATCAGCGCTATCAGCGTGAATAGAGACCTGTTCGACAACGGCCCCGCGTGGCAGCCACAGATAGTCGAAGCCACAGGTGCCCCGCTCCTCGGCGAGACCTGCCCATTCAACGGCAACAACGGAGGTTGCGAGCTCTCCGGTGAAGCCACGCACACCGGCCTTGACACGACAAGCCTCGCTATCGAGCTGGTCTGCGACCCTGAAGCGCCGCTCACGGTCTGTGGCAACGGGTTCTCCGAGCACGACGCGCGGGTCGAGCTCAACAGCGCGACGGTCACCGTCACCGACAGCCAACCACCGCAGGTTACCTCCACCAGCGGCTCGCTGTTCATCGGCGGTCTTGTGCGCGGCACCCTCTCGGGCACGATCGACGGCGCGGACAGCAGCGGGGTGCAATACGCGCGCCTCTATGTCGACGGTGCCCTGTCCGCCCAGCAGCAGATGGCGTGCGACTTCACGCGGCCCGCTCCCTGCCCGGCCAGCTCGAGCAACCAGTTGAGCCTCAACACCACCACACTCTCCAACGGCCCGCACCAGATCCAAGCGGCCGTCGTCGACGCCGCCGGCAACCAGACCCTCGCCAACCCCGTGCAGATCACCGTGGACAACACCAACCCGCCCGCCCCGACCAGCCTGCAGGTCAACGCGAAACCAGCCGGCGCCTGGATCAACCAGCCCGCGACGATCACCTGGACAAACCCCGCCGAGCCGCCGGATGACCCGATCAGCCAGGTCAACTGGATCACGTGCCCGGGCACCGAGACGAGCATCCCCGCGAGCGGCTGCGAAGCCCCGCAGCACCAGGCCAGCCCGCTGACCTCGCTTACGTTCAACCCCGCGCAGGATCCTGGCCAGCCCCAGGGCCTCTACACGGTGTTCGTGTGGCTCACAGACGCGATCGGGAACGCCTCTCAGTCCAACTCAGCCGCGATCAGCTTCGGCTACCAGACCAGCCCGCCGCCCGCGCCGACGTCGATCAAGGCCAGCGGCGCGGGGCCCTACACGATCACGCTCGGCGCCCCCGCGCACCTCGCGCCGCTCACCGCGACCGACTGGATCGCCTGCAAAGGCCCTGCGCTATGCACCCCGACCCAGACCAGCCCCGGCCTATCGTTCCGCTTTGACCCCAACCACACCCCCCAGTTTCAGCGCAGCCCCTACGGCGCCTACACGATCCGCGCCTGGCTGCAGGACGCCGCGGGGAACGCGAGCCCCAAGGACAGCGCGACGCTCGCGATCACGCACAGCAAGCCGGGAAAGCCCAGCCCGCGCCTGCACATTCTCAGCGTCACGCGCGCCGGGCGCGCGCTGCGCGCGCGCGGCACAGCCGCCAGGACGCTCGCCGGGCACGTCACGATCATCGTCCACTACGCGCTCGGGATCCGCGGATACAGCGTCCAGAAGACCGTCCGGGTCGCCCACGGTCGGTGGGCCGCCGTGCTGGAGCTCCCTTCCGGCGCGTGGACGAGGCGCGTGACCGTCCTCTATCACCGCAGCGCGCACTGGGTCGCTGGGACCGTGACGCGCTACGTTCACCACGCGCCCAACGGGGCCGGACACTAACGAGCCAGCCCGGTCAATAGCCGGGACATGTGGAGCCCTTGGGGTTTCCGATGGGCTAGATTATTCGGTCCCATCTGAAGCGCTCGGGTACGCATGGATGATCGGACCCACATCCCCACAAGGACGCGCCAACCACGCCGTGCGCAGGGCACGGAAATTGGTTGGGGGGAAAAGCGCGGTCTCCTACGACGAGTGAGCATGAGCAGAATCTCTCTCGCGCGAGGCAAGAGATAGACCGCATGAGCACCCCTAGGCACAGGCGCCGCGAGCGCCGCGCGGCCGCCGTGGTCCTGCTCGGCGTCCTCGGCCTTCTCGCGGCCGGTTCGCCAGCCGCGGCGAACAGCTACCACGACTTCCTCTGCCGGATCCCCTACGGCGCGAGCGCGGGCCGCGCGGCGCCGACCGATGACGTCACCTACGCGACCGCCGGCACGTTCGTCTTCGCGGGGGACAGCTGCGCTGGCGGCGGCGCGCTCTACGCGTCGATGAGCGGCGAAACCACCCAGCCCTACGGTACGACCGCGTTGAATACGTTCACCGCGCCCGGCGGCCTGACGATCTCGGGCTTCACGCTCTGGCGCTATGAGGCGGACGGCCCCAGCCAGCCCTATGGGTCGCCGGCGTCGAACCTCCTCTACAGTCCCGGGCCACCCTCTGTTCAGGGCCTCTGCGCCCAGTCCCTCTCCTGCGCGTCACGCGGGACCCCGAACAACCCATTCGACCCATCAAACGCGGTCAGCGTCGGCAGTCTCAGCGGTGTGACGCAGATCCAGTGGAGCGCCGCCTGCGGCGGCGGGCCGGGCGGCACCTGCCCGGCATCCGGGTCCCTCTCCTCCCAGTACAACGTGTATGCGGCGGACATCGACCTCGTCGATAACACCCCGCCGACCGTCAGCAGCGTCAGCGGCCCGCTCGTCGCCGGCGGCACGCTCGCCGGATCGCAAGCGATCTCGTTCAACGCAGCCGACGGCCAATCAGGGGTGTACGGCGGCTCGCTCGTCGTGGACGGGCACACCGTCGTCTCGCAGATCCTCGACACCAACGGCGGCGCCTGCCAGTCCCTGAATGTGACCGGTGACGGCCAACGCTCCTTCGAACACGCCCAGCCGTGCAAGAGCTCGGTGAGCGCCAGCCTGACGCTCAACACCAACCTGCTGACCGCGGGCCAGCACTCCCTGCAGCTGATCGTCGAAGACGCCGCGGGCAACCAGACGATCGCCTACAACGGCACGATCACCACGAGCGGGCCCCCGCAGGTCGGCGTCAACGGGTCGATCAACGGCCGCGGCCCGCACGTCGCCAACGGCGATCCTTGCGCCGGAGAGGCGCTGGAACTCGCCGTCAACGGCAAGCGCCGCGCGCCGATCATCACCTATGGCAAGCCCGTGACGGTCCGCGGGGTGCTGCACTGCGGCACGCTCCCGATCCGTGGCGCCCGGATCGCCGTCACGACGCTCGGCGGCCCCGCGAGCGCGGCGATCGACACCTCGGTGCAGACCGCGCTGGACGGCTCGTTCTCCTACACGGTGCCGAGCGGCCCGGACCGCACGCTGGAGTTCTCCTACACCGCCTACAGCGACGACCCCGGCCCATCTGCGACCGAGACCGCGACGATCAGGATCCGCCCAAAGATCAAGCTGAGAATCAATCCACACCTCTCCAGCAACGGGCACTCGATCCACTGGACCGGCACGGTCACCGGCGGCCCATATCCACCACAGGGGGTGACGCTCGACGTCGAAGTCAGGGAGGGCCGGCGATGGCGGATCTTCGACCAGGTCGTCGCCAACAGCAAGGGGCGATTCCACTACAGCTACCGCTTTCACGCCACCGGCGAACCAACGAGCTACACCTTCCGCGTCGGACTGCCGGACAGCGGATCGGGCGGATACCCCTACACGCCGGGCGCGAGCAACAGCGTCAACGTGCACGTCAACCCCTGACCGATGCTCACCTTGTCAACGAATCACGTCACACAAGCATCCGGCATCCTCGCCAGGTACAGGCGGTCCGCGATCCTCGCGGTCCTCGCGGCGATGCTTGCTCTGCCTATGGCCGGCGAGGCGCGCGCGGGAACCTACGTGATCAACAACTGTCCCTCGGCGCCAGGAGCCAACGGCAACCCCGGTCCGTGGACCGTGTTCGGCGCCCCTCAGAACACGAAGGGGAGCTGCACCGGCGGGCCGGGAAACTGGATCGGACCGGAGGGCGGCAGCATGTCGCCGGGGGCGCTCGATGGCGTCCAGGTGGTGGTCCCGGCCGCCAGCGGCATCACGATCCGCGAAGCACGGATCTGGTGGGTTGTGCCCCATCAGAGCTCGGGGGCGGACACGTTCGCCTTGGCGTCCGTGAACACCGGTGTGGTCGAGGAAAGCGGCACTCCGAAAGACAGCTCGGTCACTCCCGATGAATGGGTGCTTCCCTCGAACACCACTGAGTTGACGTTGGCCGACTACTGCTCAAATGACGACGCCGGCAACGGCTGCGGGTTCGGCGCCGGCGAGAACGCCAACCTCGAACTCCTCGGTTCGCAGCTCACACTCGCCGACAGCAATCTCCCGAGCGGGACCGTGACCGGGGGAGCACTCGCGGGGACCGGAACGCTGGCGGGCACCGAGTCGGTGACCTACAACGCCCAGGACCCTGACTCCGGGGTGCGCCTGGTCCAGCTGCTCCTGGACGGTCGGCCCGTCGCGCAAAAAGACTACCTCCCGGATTGCCCCTACCAGAGCTTCGCGGCCTGCCCAACCACCGTCTCCGATGAAATCCAGTGGAACACGGCCAGCACCAGCAACGGCACCTACGAACTGGCGCTACGGGTCCTCAACGCCGCCGGGAACGCCACGATCGTCGACGAGCACACCATCACGACCAACAACCCCGGAATCGGCGTCAACGGGTCGATCAAAGGTCGCGGCCCGCATATCGCCAACGGCGATCCGTGTGCAGGGGAGGCGTTGCAGCTCGCCGTCAACGGCGAGCGCCGCTCGCCGATCATTACCTACGGCGAGCCCGTAACCGTCAGGGGCGTGCTGCACTGCGGCACCATCCCGATCCGTGGCGCCCGGATCGCTGTTACGACCGTCGGCGGGCCTCGCGGCGCAGCGATCGACAGCTCGGTGCAGACCGCCCTGGACGGCTCGTTCTCCTACAAGGTGCCCACCGGCCCGGCCCGGCAGCTGCGGTTCAGCTATACGGCCTACGGCGACGACCCCGCGCCGTCGGCAACGGCGACCGCGGCGATCAGGATTCGCCCCCGGATCAGCCTGAAGATCACTCCCCATAGCTCGAGCAACGAGCACACGATCCACTGGACGGGCACCGTCGCGGGCGGCCCCTACCCAGCGCAGGGAGTGACGCTGGACGTCGAAGTCAAGGAGAGGCGCGGCTGGCGGATCTTCGCTCAGGTCGTCGCCGGCATAAAGGGCCACTTCCACTATGCCTACCGCTTTCACGCCACCGACGAACCCACGACCTATACCTTCCGTGTCGCGCTTCCGCACCCCGGCGCACAGGGCTACCCCTATGCCTGGGGCGCCAGCAACACGATCAACGTGCACGTCACATCATGAGTGCCCGCCCCAGCAGGCATCGAGCTCGAGCCTCCCAGATCGTGCTCGCTGCCCTGGCCGGCGCCGCGTGCCTTCTCGCGGCCGCCGCGCTCGCCTCCGCGGGCACGTTCACTGCGCTCACCTGCCATGACTCGGCCGGGAACGCGATCGGCGCACGCGGCTGGAGCGTAGGAGCAGCCAATGGCGAATACATCACCTACGGCAATGGCTGCGCCAGTGGCGGCGAGGGGTCGTTCGGACTGACGATGGGCCCGGACCCGACCGGCAACTATTACAACGGCAACGGCGACACGATGACCTACTCCGTGCCGGCGGGGCTGACGATCGCGGGCTACAGCTTGCAGATGTCTGCCTTCGGCGGCCCCTGCGGGATCCAAAATGGGCAGTGCGCCGACGGCCTTGGCCAGGTCTGGGTCAACCACACCGGCCAGAGCGACCCGAACTACGACTACCGCAACCTCGGGTACGGCGCCGCCAGCACGACGGTCGGCGCCAATGGAATGAGCGGCGTGAGCGACGTGAACGTCGGCGTCAGCTGTGACCCGGGACAGGACCTCAGCTACCCCTGCCCTGGATCGGCGAACCCGGAGGCTCAGGCGCTCGTCAGCGGGGGGAGCTTCACGCTGCTGGACTCGACGGTTCCATCGGTCGCGAACGTCTCGGGGTCGCTGATCGCGGGGGGCACCCTCACCGCAACCGACACGATCAGCTTCACCGCGTCGGACAGTGGTGGCGGCATCTACAGCGCGACGATGCTCATCGACGGCCGCCAAATCGTTCAGGAGGTGCCCAATTCCAACGGCGGGCTGTGCGTGAACCTCGCGCCGGCGTCCAGCGCGACGATGGCCTTCGCCGCACCGCAACCATGCCCGGGCGCAGAGAACATCAGCATCCCGCTCAACACCACCCAGTTCTCCGCGGGGCAGCATCATCTGCAGGTCATCGTGACAGACGCCGCCGGCGACCAAGCGAGCGCATACGACGGCACGATCACGACGAGCGGCCCGCCGTCGATCGGCGCCAACGGCGGCTCGATCAACGGGCCGCACATCCCCAACGGCCAGTCGCCATGTGCGGGGGAGACCCTGAACCTCGTGGTCAACGGCAAGACCAAACCGCCGGCGATCCTCTACGGGAAGAGCGTCGGGGTGAAGGGCGTGCTGCACTGCGGCACCGTCCCGATCCGTGACGCGCGCGTCCTGGTCGCCACGGTCGGTGGCCCGCGCAGCGCCGCGATCGCCACCTCGGTGCAGACCGCCCTGGATGGCTCCTTCGAGTACACGGTCCCACGGGGGCCCGATCGTACGCTGCGCTTCTCCTACCTCGCCTACAGCGACGATCCCGGCCCATCGGCAACAGCGACCGCGGCGATCAAGATCCGTCCTAGGATCAAGCTGAAGATCACGCCCCACCGCACCAGCAACGGCGGCACGATCCACTGGACGGGCATCGTAACCGGCGGCCCATATCCGCCACAGGGAGTGACGCTCGAGGTCGAGGTGCAGGAGGGCAGACATTGGAGAGTCTTTGATCAGGTCGTGGTAAACAGCAAGGGTCGCTTCCATTACAGCTACCGCTTCCACGCCACCGACGAACCCACGACTTACACTTTTCGAGTCTCACTCCCCGACAGCGGCTCCGGCGGCTACCCCTACACCCCGGGAGCAAGCAACAGCGTGAACGAGCATGTCAACCCCTAATGCCGTGACGACAACTGGACGGCAGACAGCAGAAATGACCAGCCGCTCGGGGCGAGGGCGCCCTCTGGCGCTGCTCGTCGTGTGCACCATAGCCACGCTGCTCATGCGCGCTGGCGGAGCTCCCGTAGCGGCCGCTAACAGCTATAACGTGTACGCGTGCTATGCGGGCCAGGGCACGTATCTCAATCCCGGAGACTCCGCGGCGTCCTGGACGCTCGCCAACAACAACGGTGCCGCGTACTACCTGCCATACGATCAGTGCGGCAGCGGTGGGCCCAACGGGTTCGGTGTCATCAGCCGCTCCGGCTACACCGCGCCCGCCGGGGACGAGGGCGAGGTCTACTTCCAGGCCCCCGCCGGGCTGCACATCAGGCAAGTCCAGTTGTGGCGCTCACTCTTTGACTACGGGGTAGGTGAAGGCGGGAGTTCCCAGCGCAACTATGCGTGGAACCTGGCGGACGGTGCCCTACCCGGTGTCGGCGACGAGTTCGACGGCTCCGAGAACGTGACCTACGGAGAGGCCGGGTCGGGCGATCTCACCGACAACGGAATCGTCGAAAGCAACTACACGTCTGTGAACCTCGCATCGGCACTGCCCAGCCAGTACGCCTACGTCGTCGGCTGCGGGTTCGCAAACGGTTGCACGACCGGCGGGCACGCCCCAGCCAGCCCGAGCGGACCCGACACGATCATCAACATCTATGGCGCGATCGTCACCGTCGAAGACAACACACCGCCGACGCTGAGCCTCGGCAGCTCCGGGCTGCTGGATGGCGATACCCAAAGCGGAATGGTCCCCCTGACGCTCAGCGCCGCAGCTCTACCGGGCATCGCAAAGATCGAAGTCTACGCGGGCAACAGCCCGACGGCTGCATCGAGCGAGGACTTCACCCAGACCACGCGCTGTGCCTTCTACGAGGCCGTTCCCTGCCAGAATCTCTCCAACTACCAGTACCCGGTCGACACGAGCAAGCTGCCAAACGGCACCTACTACCTCACGGTCAAGGCTTACGATCCAGCCGGCAATGTAGTCGCCGTCAGCTCCCCCTCACCATTGACCGTCGAGAACCAGCCCATCACGGCGCTCTCCTCAGGGCTCGCCGGCGCGAATGGGATCCCCAACGGCCAGTCTCCGTGCGCGGGGGAGGCGCTGAATCTCGCGGTCAATGGCAAGACCAAGCCGCCGGTCATCCTCTACGGGAAGAGAGTCGCGGTGAGGGGCGTCTTGCATTGCGGCACAGTGCCGATCCGCAATGCACGCGTCCTCATCGCGACGATCGGTGGCCCACGCAGCGCCGCGATCGACACCTCGGTGCAGACCGCTCTGGATGGCTCCTTCGAGTACACGGTCTCGCGGGGCCCTGATCGCACGCTCCGCTTCTCCTACGTTGCGTACAGCGATGATCCGGGTCCGTCCGCCATTGCGACCGCGGCGATCAGGATACGTCCAAGCATCACGCTGAAGATCAAACCCCATGACACCAGCAACGGAGGCACGATCTACTGGACGGGCATCGTAGCCGGCGGGCCATACCCCTCGCAGGGAGTGACGCTCGAGGTAGAGGTGCGAGAGGGCAGGCACTGGAGAGTCTTCGACCAAGTCGTCGCCAACGGCAAGGGCCGTTTTCACTACACCTATCGCTTCCACGCCACCGACGAACCCACCATCTACACGTTCCGCGTCGCTCTCCCAGACACCGGATCGGGGAGTTACTCCTACACCCCAGGCGCCAGCAACACCGTCGACGTGCACGTCGATCCCTAGCCCTTTGCTGCTTGTTGGCGCTCACGCTAGGTTCCCCATTTGAAGCGCAGTTGGACCCCACTGGTTGCTGTTGAACCGCACGGCTGCTGCTTCGACGCCAGGAGGGAGAGCGCTGCAAGCTGCCGCACACGCGCCCGCTGGTCGTCCCGAGCGGGCGTCTGACACTCGCCTTGCGAGACGCTCGCATCCCAGGTGGAGGCGGGCGCGATCATGGCAGCGGTCGGCGAGGGACTAGCTATGCCTGGTGCATCGGCCCACCTACGCGCCACACCCGCGGCGGAGACCCAGGTCCCGCGCTCGCCTGGTTCAGACGTAGCTGATCAGATCCACGATCCAGCCCTCGGAGTAGATCTTCAAGAAGATGTTGTGCCCTCGCGGGTCATCGATTTCGGCGAGACCCTCGTCAGCGTCTCCCGTGAATGAGAGTTCGGCGCGGAGAAACCGGCGCTCCCAGATCGCAACCTCCGGGTAATGCGGCTTGCCTTCTCCGTCCTCGACCCAGCTGAGGACCCAACGTGGTTGGTGGGACTTCTCCTGGTACTCGACTTCGCGGAGCGTCCCGGAGAACTGCGCGACGGGAAAACCGCCGTCGTCCCAAGGCAGAAAGATGGCTGCCTCGACCATCTGACCGCGCATGCCGCGGAGCATGTCGATCAGCTCGCCGAACTCCGTTACGTCTTGACCCACGTGCGAAAGCTACTGGCGAACGGACCTGGCATGGCCTCGTCCCGGTGGCCGTTCCGGGGTCCTTGGCCGTAATCAGACTCGTCCGCAGCTGCACGCGGCGCGTTCCCAGCCCGAGTCGGGCGGTCGGGGCTGGCCACAGTCGGGGCGCGACCGGCGTGTCTCGGCATAGCGTTGGCCCGCTCCGAGTTACGTGCGAAGCTGCCCGGATGACCGGCGCTTCTATCCGCGTGCCGAACGAGCCCGCCGGCAGGCTGCCGGCGGTTCCAGCCGAGGTTAGAGGCGACCACGAGTCGCCGGCGCCAGCGCTCATCGTGCCGGTCTCAGTCGAACTCTTCCCGCGCGGCGGGCAAACCGTTGTACTGGACCGCCTAGCTGCGACACTGTGGACGCACCCTCCTGCCGGCCCACGCCTGCGCGTCGGCCTACCCGCCGTGATCCACAACGGCGACGCCCGCTGGGGGCTGCTGGTCTCCGAAGAGGGCCGCGGCAACCCGCATCGCGTTGAGCTTCGCTTCGACCTGCTCGATCACGGCCTGCGGACGCTCGACGAACACTTCCAGACCAACCCAGCTCTCCATCCTGAGCTGACGATGTACCTGGACGCTCGGCTCGGGATTGCGCCGAACTTTCCCGACGACGTCAACGAGACCGGCACCCTCGGCCTCGTGCAATGCGCGAAGCCTCTGACGGACGAACTCGTCGTGCCGATCTCGCGGGAGCACTGGGCGCGAGAGATCGGACCGGCGCTCGGCCACGACCGGATGCGCCTGGTGGCGGTGCGACTCCCCTCGACCGAGGGACCGCTCGGACGGGACGTGGTCATCTCCTACAACGATGCGAGCCACGCCTACGACCGCGCCGAATGGCGCGAGTGCATCCAGAAGTGCCGAGACGTCCGCACGTATGTCGAGCGAGCTGTCCGACAGGAAGATGGCGAACACGTCGCCACCGCGGTAGCGCGACGGCTCGGCACCGATGAGAACGACCCCCGGATCAAGTTCCTCGACTCGATCTGGACGGCCCTCGTCAACCACACGAGCGGCGCGCATCACGTCGACAGTCGCGACCGCCTCGAAGCAGCGACCGCACACGCTGCGCTGCTCGTCACAGCGACGATGATCCAGCACGTCGCTGAGCTCATCGGCCCAGCATAAAGCCCACGCGGCTTTACGCGGGGGATTCCCCGGGGAAGGTCAACGATTATGTCCGCCCAAGCTGTAGTGGTCGGCTTGAACGTTGCCGCGGTTGACCGTTAAACAACGCAAAGCTGCGATGCATTAGCTGGGGAACGCAAGAGACGTCAGAGCGTCGGGGCCTTTACGGCGGATCGCGGCCTCAACGAGCCCCGACAGCGTCGTCTCGCGGGCAGAGCGGACGATCGGGTCGAAGATCCATGCGCGGTTGTGCACCTCCTCGCCGCGCGCCGGCGAGAGGGGGATCCGGTAGCGAAACTCGCCGAAGAGCTGCAGCAGGAGCCCCACCCCGCGCTCGGTCGAGACTGCCATCAGGAGGTGCGCGGGCGGCGGGGCCAGCACCTGGTGGTAGAGGTCGTCGGGCTCGACGTCGTCCCAGAGGGGGCTGAGCGGCGGCAGGCCCTCGGCGGGCTCGGACTCGCCGCCGGCGAGCACGTCTCGCAGATGGGCGGCCTGGGGCGTGCTGAGCCAGCTCTCGCCGAGGAGCTCGCGTCCGAACGCAAGTCCGACTTTGGCGCCGAAGCGGGGCCACAGCGACGTCTTCAAGGAGTAGGCGATGTTGCCGACCGCCTCTGGTTGGCGGACAGTCTCGATCGTGAAGTCGACCTCGACGGAATCGCCGCGCTGGGCGCGGATGCGCTCGATGCGCTTGCGCACGAGCGCCTCAGCCTCCCCGACGTCGACCGTGTAGCGCTCGCTGCTCTCATCGCGGTGCTCGGGGGCCGGCACGCGATGGACGGACGCGCCGTCTCGGCCAAGCTCGACGTACATCGGCAGCCCGTTCTCGAGTTTGCCGTACAGGCGCGGAGCTGGGAGCACCTCACCGCGAGGGTCAGGCACCCGATGACGGTGGCGGGCGGCGAGGATGAACGGCTCGCTCGCGAACGGACCGTCGACCTCCCTGCCGCCCCTCGCGTTGCAGGCGTCGCACACATCGGACGACGGGCAGCAGGGAGTCGCTCGCCACAATGGGTGCAGAGGAAGGTCTCGGACGGCGCGTCAGCTGGCACGGGAAATCATTGTGCTCAAACGACGGAGGAAACCCCAGGTCCGGCCCCACGTCGGATGCGTCTCTGGACGCAGCGCTGTTCGCCACGTGCGTCAGGCGGCCTCGGGCCTCGCTACCCACGATCGCACAGGGATCGCGTAGAGCTTGTAGGCCCAGTTTCCGCCGTTGACGAAGCGCCAGCTAGCGGGCGGCTCCACGGGTACGCAGGTCACTTGGTTATTGACGTGCAGGTGACCGTGGAGCCGTTCACCTATCCAGACCTCGCCGGGCGTGCCGACGGCCTGAATCTTTGCTGCCATCGTGAGGGCCATCCCGTACACGTCGGGCTGAGTACGGGAGGCCGCGCTGCCAACGACGCGCACCGACGCCTCGCTAGCGTCGGCTCCGATGCGGATATCGACGGCGGGCAGGCCGCGACGTTCAAGCTGCACGTTTAGCACCATGTAGACGACTGCGACCATGACCGAGGCGGCATGAATCGCCGCGTCGCAGGCAGCGATCGAGATGCCCTGGCCGTCGAAGGCCGCGATCAGACCATCGCCCGTGAAGTTGACGATCACCCCATCAAAGTCCCCAACGATCTCGGCAAGCTCGCGCAGCAGGAGCGGGACTATCCGCCCGTAGGCATCGGGATCGCTCGCTTGCAGCTGGGTCGAGCCGACAAGATCGATGCACAGAGCGGCGAGCGCGACCTGAGAGCCGACCAAAGCGGCCAGCGGGTTCTCCGGCGACTGCGGCTGCTCGATCGACTCGGGGTGCTCAAGGGCGTAGCCGATTGCCTCCGAGCGCTCCTGAAGCCTCCCCAAGAGGTCCCGGCGTTCGGGCGACTTGACGGTCGGCCCGTTGGCGACCGCGTTGAGCATCTGGTTGATCGCGCTCTTCCAGACATCGGGCGGGAAGACGTCGTTGGTCTGGATGTCACGCACGCTCCCGTCCTCCTGGAGCTTGTAGCGAGCCTTTGAGAAGCGGACCTGAAGCGGCCGCGTGCCATCCGGCTCGGGGTCGCCTATCTCAACGGACTCGACATCGATCCTGACCCAGTTGGAATCGATCTTGATCGGCTCCTCCGCCATGTCCGCAGTGTGACACGGAGGCTCGACGGTTCAGCGTGATATTCGGCACTTAGCAGCCCTCTTTTCGTCCCCGAACCGGGACAGCGCCAGTTAGGCTCCGGCGGGTGCAGGAAGATCCGACGCCAGTGCTGTCGCAGATCGCCAGCGCGCTCGCTGACGACGACCGCCCCCGAGCCGACTCGCTGATGGAGACAATCGCATTCCGTCTCGTCGGGCTGGAGATTCTCAAGCCCGCGCGGCTCCGGGGTCCCTACGGGACCCAGATGTGCGAGGCCCCGACCGTGCTTGAGGCGCTCGCGTAGCTGTGCGCGCTTCGCCGCCCCAGATCCCCCCCGGACTCTCGGTGTCGATCAGCTGGCGTGAGCTGTGGCGGAGTGGGGCGTTCATCCAGAACACTCTGCTCGCACAATCCGGATTTAGTTCAGCGGCCGAGGAGCGACTGGGCCCGCTCGGGATGCGCCCGGAGTGGCTCGAACGATTCGACAAAGCGGGAGCTCTCCAGCCGATCGCGTTCGTCGCTGGTGGTGACCCGCCGGCGGTCACTGATTTCACGCCCTACGAGGACAGGATGGCCTTCCGTGAGGAGCACGACTTTGCGCCGTGGTCGACGTACGCGTGGGAAGCCTGGGGTCACCCCGAGATCACCGCCGAGTACTCGCCGTGGCAACTGCTCTACGCGGAGGACGTCGCCAGGCGCACGAGTGAGTCCGTCCCATTGAGCGACCTCCTGGCCTCGCCCGAGGATCTCGCGACCAGGCTTAAACCGGTTCGCGGCCTCCTCGAGCACCTCCAGGCCTCGTGGGCAACGCTGCACGATGCCTGGATGCCGCTCGTGAAGCTCCTAGTGCGGGTCCAGAATCGATACCTGCCTGAGGTGACCTGGCGGAGCACCTACGTGTACGACGTCGACCGAAAAGCGCAAGTCGAACCTTGGGAGCTTGAGCTCGAGTCCTTCGACGCGGCCGAGGTTGCCGGCGAGCTCGGCGTCAGCCACGACGAGATCCTCCACGCCTACTGGTTCCTGGTTGAACGAGGGATCGATCGCGAGCCGCGCGACGGGATGGAGCAACTCCGTCGCGCCCAGTCACGCTCCGCATACAAAGATTGGCGCGGCATGGCCCGCAGCGCCCAAGACCACTACCAGGCCGCGCAAATGCTGCGGCGGTTCATCGACGATCTCACGGGGTCCCCACCGGGAAGACCAGACGATTGGGTCATGGACGGCCGCCAGCCGTTTCGGGGAGCTCTGTTCGACCATGGCCCAGTGCCGAGCCTTACGCGTGAGGATCTGACGCGTGAGCTAGTCGCCGCTGGCCTGTATCCGCATGCGGCCCACGTCATCGGCGAGGGCAAATGCGAGAAGGACTTCGTGACCACGATCGTGGCTGGCTTTCTCGGCAGCAGCGCCGCCAAGGAGATCGGATTCACAGATCTAGGCGGCAGCGGCTCAGCTAGCCGGCTCCCCACCATGGTCAGCGGCCTCACGACCTACGCGACTCGCACGGTCGTAATCGTGGACAACGAGGGAAAGACGGCCGACTACACCGACGGGCTCATTCGCAGGGGCGCCCTCAACGCAGACGACGTATGCCGGTTCACCCGCAACATCGAGGAGAGCAACTTCAGCGACAAGGAGCTGATCGACGTTCTATGCGCATTCGCGACGAATCCACCCGAGGGGCGCGAGGCGGTCACGCTGACGATCACGCTCGAGCAACTCGAGGAGGCCTACCAGGAGCGCCGACGGCGAAGCAAAGCCGGCGACGATCCCGGGAAGGCCGGCGTGCTGTTGGAGATGGCCGAAGATCCCGAGCACGGCGGCCCGGTGCGTGTCAGCAAGCGCGAGTTTGCGTGCGCTCTCGCGAAGCGCATGCTCGAGGAGTTCGCCGCCAGCGGGGGAGATGGGGCCGCTCGGGACCAGCTGTACAAAGAGCGGCCACTGTTCCCGTTCGTCCTGGAGCGCGTCGCTCAAGCGGTGCACGACACGCGGAGGTGACGCGCTGCCGGCGGGAACGGCTGCGTCCCACGCCTGCGCCAGGCTGCTGTTGAGGGCTACTCGGCGGGTAGCTTTCGCGTGTTGGGGGTCGTCTCGCGCGGCGCTGATCCGGTGTGCTACGGACGACGTCTGACGGCCCCCGGCCACGACTGCTCCTTTGGTGGGGAAGGCGGTCGTCGGGGTCGGTGGCGGCTAGGCGCCTGCCTTGGACGACCTGCGAGTGCGTCGACCGACCATCGGCTCACGCTCGCTTCGACTGGCGTTTGGGAAGCGTTCACCCCGGTTCTCGCGAGGCCCTTGACTCTCATCGGTCGTCCCATGTGAGAGTCTCTACGTTTGCTGGCGAGCGGCGCGGCTGAACCGCCACTCGCTGGTGCTCCGCGCCTGCCGACCACAGAGGAGCGACGGCCGGCCCGCCCGGCTGCAGATGGCGTCGCAGGAACGCGAGCTGGTCGGTCACGACTAGCTCATGCTGCGGCCCGTCGTAGATGTCGAAGTGATCGACGCCGGGATAGGTGCGCAGCTCGCCCAGTGGTGCGCGGTGCGCTGCCGCAATCGCGGGCCCCGGCTTGGCGACCCGGTCGCACTCGCCAACACAGACAAGCCACGGGCAATGCAGCTTTCGGGCGTAGCGCGCCGGGCGATAGGGACGACCAAGAATCCACCGCGATGACACACGGTCACGCCACTGCGAGTCCTCCCCGATCGCCACCACGTGACGCCAGCCGACCTCGCCGCCAGGCGCATTGATGAGCGCCGCCTCATCCGGCTGGCCAACCACAGGGAGATGCCGACCCAGCACGGCCGCGAGCAGCATGCGGGCGGTGACCCGCAGCGACGATCGGTGCGCCTGTTGCACCATGTCAAGAAACGGAACCTGGCTGATCGCTGCAGCAACACGGGAATCCTGTGCGGCCGCGGCGAGTGCGTTTCCCCCGCCCATCGAGGAGCCGAACGTCGCCACACGCTCCGCGTCGACACCAGGTAGCGATCGGGCGAAGGCGATTGCCGCGTGCCAATCTTCCATTTGCCTCTTCGGAAGGAACAGGTCTGGCTCCCCGGTACTGTCGCCGAAGCCGCGGTGGTCGAACACGAGCGCAGCGATGCCCGCATCCGCGAAACGCTCGGCGAACACGCCCAGCCGGTCGCGGCGGGTCCCAGAGAGCCCGTGAGCCATCACGATGACCGGAGCCAGCGGCGAGTCGCCGGCAGCGGGATAAAGCCAGGCCGCGCATGAGTCGGCCCCGGATGAGAACTGCAGATCTTTTCTATTCATGCACCAATAACGGCGCAGGGCATCGAAACGTGAGGCCCACAACGAATCACGTCGCCTCGCGCTTGCAAACAGCCCCCCGCTACCGCATACGCCGTGAGCCAGCGCCTTAACACGGGAGACCGACGCTGCGGTGATCCACGCGAGCTTCGGCCCGCGCATTGAACGCGCCCACAGGTGTGCTGCACGCTAGCTGGGGACGCTGCGCTGTAGGCGGTAGGCGAGGTAGAAGTGCAGCGCCGCTGGCGCAATCAGCAGCACTCCCCACCAGAAGCCCGAGTAGCACAGATAGGCGGCAAGGGCGAGCAGCCAGATACCGACACCAAAGCGCACACGGCCCATGGCGCGACGGTGGCCGTGATCGTACGGCGTTAGACGTTTCATTGACCCGCCTGAAACGGTAGCGCGGCACACGCTCGGGAGCGGTGGGCGCGGGTGGCGGCATGATCTTCGCGACTGAGGACTGTCGCGGTACCTACGAGAGCCTGCTGGCAAAGGGAGTCGAGTTCACGCAGGAGCCGACAGAGCGCTTCTACGGGACCGACTGCGCGCTACGCGACCCATTCGGGAACCCGCTCCGCTTCACGCAGCCGCTCGGTCGGCGTGCCGACGTGGGTGAGGCTGGGGCCGACCGGCCGCACGGCTTCATTGAGTACGGAGCGCGTACGACTGCGAAGGCATTCGTCAGGACTGCGCCTGCAGTTCCTCCGCGGACGGCTGGACCACCAGAGGCGCCATCCACGGTCCTGCCGAGCAGGTCCTGCCAGGAGCTCCCGCCAACGCGTGCCTACCCGCCCTGTAGGGCTCGGATGCTCGGGCACCCGATACCATTGCGACCCGCGGCGAGATAGCTCAGCTGGTAGAGCACGCGACTGAAAATCGCGGTGTCGGCGGTTCAAGTCCGCCTCTCGCCATCGCCCGACCGGGGCTCCCGCGGCCCCGCAGGGGTTTAGGACCGCCACCCCCCACCCGTGGTCCTAACCCCGCCGGAATCCCCTGGAATCCAGGAATCCAACGGTATCTCCACGCGCCAGCCGATTACAAAACCCCTGCAAATGGCCTACTCGTCCGACTCTGAGCCATCGTCCTGAAAATCGAGGTGTCGGCGGTTCGAGTCCGCCTCTCGCCATGCGCTCGCAACTGGCCCATAGCGGACCCGGGGGCCGCGTTTCCGAGCGCCGGTAGGCCGCGCCGCGCTTCACGCTGACGCCGCCCGAGGAGCCTTAAGCGGGTTCCTGGTGCCCTACCTCGGGCAGCAGGACCACGAACTGCCGTGGCTGCCTCCGGATCTGGTGCGCCGCGAGGAGGTCGCCGACTACCCGACCGATTTCGAGGCGATGCCCGCCACCACGATCGAACTCCTCACTCGCCGCGGCGAGCAGGTCACACGATCGCTGCTCGACGCTCACACCCCCAGAGCTGTGAGCCATGGCCGCCGCCAAGACCGTTTGCCCACCACCGTCCCCGCGAGGTGGATCCACTGACAGCAGCACCCCGCGCATCAACTCAAGAGTGGGCGGGTGGGACCGTGTTCGCGGGCTTCGGGACCCGGAGCGGCGCGCCGGAGCTCGAGCGGTCGGTCGCTTGAAAGTGTCCACCGATCGAGGCGAGCAGACACCGCGCGGCACCGGCGTGCGCGTCGCTCTCCACGAACACCCTCCGCGAGCCGTCCCATCCGCGTCTTATGCGAACTTACGTTCGCTATGAGCGCAATGCAAATCCAGGACTACAAGACGCATCTCTTCGAGCAGCTCGACTTCCTACGCTCCTCGATCGAGGCCTATGACGCTGGCAAGGAGCACGAGGCGAAGCGGCTGTCTGTGCCCATCAGGACGCTCGTCCACAGCACCGGACGCTCGACGAGTCTCCTTCACCACCTGGGCGTGCAGGACCGTCTCGGCTGGGTCGATCGCGGCGCGCCGGAGCCCCCACCCGGAGCGAGGGTCATCTCGTTCGGCCTGTGCGTGGTCCGGATGCGCTTCGACATTGGTGAAACCTTCTACGAGCCTGCCCTCAAAGAGCTGGCGCGCGATCGATTCCATCCGCCCGTGTCGTTCGAGGACTGGTGGCGGCGAGTGATCCTGCAGGACCAACGAGGGAACGGATTCAGCCGCGCAGATCTCGTGCTCGCGCTCGCGAACCAGGATGGCGGCGCGCACATCGACGCCGCGCTCGACGAGAAGTACCGCCAGCTCGCGCGAGAGAACTCGATTGGCTTCACGCAGGGCCAGAACCAGCCGATCGCCAACAGCATCGTCCACGCCTCCGTCCGCCACATCGCGGGCGAGTTCGTGCAAACGATCGAGAGCTCGCTCGCCTGGGACGGCGCCCGCGCGGTCGTCCCGCAGCCAGTCTGCTCGCTGTCGCTCGGCTCCAAGCCGGCCGCTGGTCGGAACGACCCCTGCCCTTGCGGGAGCGGACTGAAGCTCAAGCAATGCTTCGGGCGCCGGCGCCCGCTCTGCGTGATGGCCCGGCCATCAGATGACTCGCAGGCAGGCGACGTTCACGCCATCCCCGGCAACCCGACGATGGATGAGCCGGATCCCTCCGCGCCGCCGTCGATGGTCCTCGACTCGCTGCTTCTCATTCCGGTGGCCCCTCAGCAGAGCCCGTTCCGCCCCCGGCAGGCGGCATGACGAGCGATCCGACGGACTTCCGACAGCACGATCTTGAATTCCCCGTTCCGCCGAGGCCTGACAGGAAAATAGCGTTCAGGCTGCCACCGCCTCGTGCAGCGTGACGGTGTGTCCGAGCGTTTCGAGCTGCTTGATGAGGCGTCGGGTTTGGCGTTGGGGGTCGCGTTGGCGGAAGTAGTCGCCGCCGAGGTCGTTGTAGAGCTCGCCGGTTGAGAGCATGTGCCAGCAGGCGCACAGGATCGAGTGCTTGACAGCACCGAGGGCCTTCTTGTGGCCGCGGCGGGGCTTCAGGCGCGCGTACTGCGCGGCGAGGTAGACGTCTTTGGTGCGGATCGCGGCGAGCGCTGACTCCTCGAGCGTCCACTCCAGCCACTTCGATCCCTTGCGGGTCTTCCCGGAGCGGCGCTTACCGGCGGACTGGTCGTTGCCGGGGCACTGCCCGGCCCAGGACGCCAGGTGCTTGGCGGTGGGGAACACGCTCATGTCGGTCCCGATCTCGGAGATGATGACCTCCGCTGCGCGCCGTTGAACACCGGGGATCGTGCGTAGTAGCTCAACGGCTGGGGCGAAAGGGCGGATCTGCTCCTCGATCGCGTCGGAGAGCCGGTCGATCTGCTCGTCCAGGAAATCGATATGGGCGAGGATCGCGCCGATCCACAGGGCGTGCACATCATCGAAGCGGCCCTCGAGTGCCTCCCGCAGCGCGGGTAGCTTTGGCCGGACCCCGTTCATCGGTCCACCTGCTGTGAGAGCTGGTGGTTGTTGTTGCTGTGAAGGTTAGGGGAGCCGCCGTGTTGCGGAGGGAGCCCGTAGGGCGACCGGAGCAACGCGGCGGGCGCGGCCTCGCCGGCCCCCCGGGCCGTTTCGGCATGGTTTTCACCTCGCGCCTCTAAAACACGAGTGTTCTCAGGCGATCTGAGGGCCTTCCCGGGGCTGGTCAAGGGAATCACCTTGCCCTCCCTGGTGGACTGGGCCCATGCTCTGGCAAACCGAGCCGGCGCCATCATGGCGAGCGCGGAGTGGGGCCGGCGCTCGTTGTAGTCCTCGCGCCAGTCAGCGACCATGACCTTGGCCTCGGCGAGGCAGCTGAACTGCTCGACGGCGAGCAGCTCGTCGCGGACCCTGGAGTTGAACGACTCGACATAGGCGTTCTGCCAGGGGGAGCCCGGGTCGATGTAGGCGCTCCCGGCGCCGGAGAACCGGCACCAGTCCCGCAGCGCGTTAGCCGTCAGCTCCGGGCCGTTGTCGCAGCGGATGTGCTCGGGCGCCGTGCCCCGTTCTGTGATCAGGCCTTCGAGCACGGTGACCGTGGCGTCGGCGTCGATGCGCCGCTCGCAGCTCATCGCAAGCGCCTCGCGGGTGAACTCATCGACGATGTTCAGGAGCTTCAGGGTCCGCCCGTCCGCGGTCTGATCGAACTGGAAGTCAAGCGCCCACACGTGATCGGGGCGCTCCGCACGCAGCCGATCCGCAGGCACCGTCGACTCCCCGAGACGCTGACGCTTGCGCCGGCGCTGCGGGACGCGCAGGCCCTCCTCGCGCCACAGCCGCTGCACACGCTTACGGTTCACGCTCCAGCCCTCCTCGAGCAGCTCGGAGTGCGCGCGCCGATAGCCCCAGCGCGGGCGATCCTTCGAGAACTTGCGCAGCCGGCCACGAAGCGCCCCATCATCAGAAGCAACACACGGCTCGCGGCGCTGGGTCGAGCGGTGCTGCCCGACGATCTCGCACGCCCGACGCTCGGAGATGCCCTTGCGGTCCATCAGCATCAGGACCGCCAGGCGCCGCCGGGCCGGGCCTACCAATTTCCCGACGCCACCTCTTTCAAAGCATCGATCTCGAGCTCCTTGTCCGCGACGATCCGCTTCAACCTCTGGTTCTCGCGCTCGAGCTCCTTCAGCCGCTTCACGTCGTCGGCCTTCATCCCGCCGTACTGAGCGCGCCAGCGGTGAAAAGTGTTCTCGGACACCTCGAGCTCCTTCGCGACGTCCGGGATCGTCTTGCCTTCGCCGAGCATCCGTTCGGCCTCCCGCAACTTGCGGACGACCTGCTCCGGTGTGTGCCTGCGTCGCTTCATCAGAGTTCCTTCCTCGTCCATCATCACGGACAGGTAGAACTCTCACAAGCACCGGACCGAACCTACGGGGTCGCGCCACGAGGACTCCCGCCGTGCCCTGCTCGACGAGCTCGGTCGCTGCGACATCGTCGTGCTCCTGCTCGGTGCCGAGTACGGTGAGCGCACCGAGCGCGGTGTCAGCGCGACGGAGGACGAGTTCAACGAGGCTGTGACCAGAAGCATCCCCGTGGTTGCGCTTGTCCAGAACGTCGAGCGCTCACCAGAGCAGGACGCGTTCGTGGCAAGGGTCCGGGGCACCTGGAGCGACGGGCGCTTCGCCCCGGAGTTCACTGACGCGGCTGATGTCGGCTTCGCGGTCGTCAGCGCGCTCAACGCCTGGCGCCATCGCGGCGCGAGCAGCGAGCATCAGACGGTGGCCCTCGAGCGCGCCCGCACCCTTGCCGTGGGATCCGGTCGCGCCGGCCAGAGCCACAGTGGCTCCAAGGTGCGCATCGTCTTCGCTCCCGTGGCGGACCGGGTGCTGATCGACGCCGTCATGCTCGGCGAGGCTGGCCTCGTCGACGACCTCGGCATGAGCATCCGAATGAGCGGCCTCGTAGGTCACGACATGGCCATGACGCACCGTCTGACCGCCGATGGCGTTGAGTTCGAGGCCGTCAGCGCCCGGGACTTCGAGCGGCTGCATTTCCTGGTCGCGAAGGACGGGGCGATCCTCGCCGAGGGCGCTGTGTCAGGTACCGGCGTCTTCGGCTCCTCCGTGATTGAGGCTCCAAGGGTTCGCCGCGTCATCGAGCAGGGCTGCGCCTTCACGCACGACGCCTGGGGAAGGATCGACCGTCGCGATGACGTCCGCGAGCTGGCAGTCACTGTCGCTGTTCCGGACGCATCGATGAAGGTTTACAGCGACTCGGAGTTCACCGGCAGCTCGCTCAGCATGGGCAGCGTGTTCGGCTCGCCACCCGTCGTCGTCGCGCCCGACCCGCCGCTCACCGCGAGGCGGGAGGAGCTCGGCACCCCCGAGCTCGTCGAGAGGCTCGCCGCCGAGGTTCGTCAAGCGTTTGTGCTCGCGGGCCGCTCCCGCTGAGGGTCTGCCGCCGGCCGGTCGGATAGAAAGCCATGCGCGTAGTTGACTGTGGCGCTGGCTTCCGGGGGTGGTGCCCCGGAAGCCCCGTCCACGCCCGTGGAGTGTGTCCGGTCGCGGTGAGATCCTGGAACGAGCCTGGTGCTGGGCGGCTCACCACCGCCCGTCCTGTGGCTCCGGGCCCCAATGTCAGCTAAACGCAAAGGGGATTTCCCGATGACCCATTTGTTCTCTCTCGCGGCACAGAAGGCGGGCTTCGAGGCTCACGCCAACGTCGAGGCCGACGGTCTCGGCATCATCGTCAACACCGACCAGGGGCCGATCCACGCGCGCGGAACTGACGCCGCGATCCGCGCGGCCCGCGACTACATCGGCCAGTTCCTTGGGCCCGCGAGCCACGGCCATATCCCGTGGGGAGTCCTCGTCACCGTCTCCGAGGGGGTTGCGGCGTACGGTGAGTGGCCACTCTCAGGCGGCGGCGGCTCGCCGACCTTCCAGGAATCAGCGCTTGTACGGATCCGCCGGCGCTGGCACGACCACGGCCCCCTGTCGGCGCTCGAGAACGCGATCGAGATCATCCACGCCTACAATCGCCGTCCGGCCCGCCGCAGACACGCCGCATAGCCATCCTGCCGGGCTTGGCCTCGGTTTGGGTTTGGGCCGACGAACACCGCCCGTAGGCCCAAACCTCCCGGTATCCACGGGTATCCGCCGGTATCTCAGCGGATGGCGCGGGCCTTGGACACCACCAAAGACAGCCCAAAATGCCAGCAAACACGGGCCTTTTGCTAGGCTCCGCATGACGAACCAGGTTGGTCGCCCCACGACTGAAAATCGCGGTGTCGGCGGTTCAAGTCCGCCTCTCGCCATCACACGACCCGGGTTGCCACCTCGGGAGCAAGCCGCCCATTCATCGCGCGGACCAAATCAATTGGGGGGTACCAGACCACCGCGCGCGACAATAGAGAGTGCGCGATAACAGCCCGTCCTCCGCCTCGCCATACGACGCCGGCTCGAGCATCCCCAGACTTGACCCGCGCGACATCGCACTGATCGCGGAGCGAGTCGCCGAGCTTCTGTCGCAGGATGGCGGCACGACCCGCCCGGTGCGCCTAGTCGATGCGGCTGCCGTCGCGGAGAAGCTCGGCGTCGATCGCGATTGGGTGTACGCGCACGCCCGGGAACTCGGGGGCGTCCGCCTGGGCGGCGCCCGCGGCCGGCTGCGCTTCGACCTCGAGCGGGTCGAGCGGGCGCTGCAATGCCGCGACGAGCACGAGGTCAAGCGGACCCCGACGCGGCGACGCCCGCGCGGCGGAGCGCAGCTCTTCAGCGTCGAGCTGCTGCCATGCCGCGAGGTATCATCACCCGCTCAAGCAAGAAGCGGCCGGGCGACGCGCCAACGCCCCCGGCCCTGACACCGGGAGGTACCCCGATGCACCACAAGCCTAGTAATCAGTCCCTCCACAGGGATACCGGCTCCAGGCGCCCGTCGTGAGGTTTCGCGACTACGCCGCCGCTTGGACATCCCGGCGGAGCGCGCGCGCGAGCACGCTAGCCGAGTACAGTCGCCGCGTGAGCCAGATCCTTCCCGGCCGCACGGTGAGTGACATGACGCGCCTCACAAACCGCGCGAGAGGATGGCGAGCGCATGGCTAGGCCCTCCACCGGCAGCATCACCCCGGAACCCCAAGCCGACGGGACGATCACGTTCCGTCTGCGGTTCCCCGCCGGCGGCGTTCGCGAAACGGTGCTGCTGCACGAACGCCGCGCGTGCGACTGCGGCTGTCGCGGCGGATGGACCCAACGGACCGCCGAGACGGAGCTGCGGAACATCATTGCGAAGGTCGCGGCCGGTGTATGGGAGCGTCCGCGGCGCTCCGCGCCTGTCCCCGTGAAGCGGATGCCAACCTTCCACGAGTACGCCTCATACTGGCTGCAAGCGCACAAGGACGGGGTACTGGGCGAGAAGCCGCTCGGCAAAGCCAGCTACAAGGACTACCGCTGGCGGCTCAGCCATCTGCTGCCGTTCTTCGGGCCCTTCTTGTTGGATGAGATCGACAGCGACCTGTGCCTGGAGTTCAAGGCGCACAAGCTCAAAGAGGGCAAGGAGATCGCCGAGGCGATCTCCGCCGGAGCGGACCTGCGCGACGAGCGCAACCGCAAAATCAAGCCGATCGGGCCGTCCTCGCTGAAGCGCTTCCTCGACACGCTGCGCACGATCCTCGACGAGGCGATCGAGGACAAGTACATCCTCGCCAATCCGGCGCACGGACGCCGACTGAAGGTGAAGGTCCCGAAGCCCAAGCGCACGTTCCTCGAGCGCGACGAGTTGATCGCCTGCGAAGACGCGGCGCTCAGCCAGGACCCGTCTCTGGCCGACTACCACCGCGCCTACCGTGAAGCCCCGCCGGGCTCCTCGGAGGCGGCCGTCGCGCTCGCCCTCTCAGAGGGGCTACGCCAGCCGCAGGTCGCCGCACATGTCGGGCTCTGCAAAGCGACGGTCGGCTTTCACTGCAAGAAGTTCGGTCGCTCGGCCGGGGTCTATGTCGGGCGCCGTGCGATGGTGTGCACCCTCGGACGCGCGGGAGTCAGGGCCAGCGAGCTGTGCGACATCAAGATCGGCCAGCTCGTCCTGCACGGCGTGGAAGGGTCGCGCTTCGACATCCCCGACGCGAAGACCGAGACCGGGATCAGGAAGGTCGAGATGACCGACGATCTCGTCGAGGTCATCATCGAGCACATCGACCGGCTGCGCCGCGTCGGCTTTGACACCGGGCCCGAGGCCCCCCTGTTCCCGAACGCTCGTGGCGGTCGGATGTGCCGCCAGCGGGTCGGAGAGATCGTCGCCGACGCGGCGAAGCTCGCTGATGAACGGATGCGCGCCCGCGGCCTGCCGCCGCTGCCGCACGTGACCCCGCACACCCTGCGCCGGACCTACATCTCGATCGCGCTGCTGGCGAACAAATTCGACATCAAGTGGGTGATGGATCAGGTCGGGCACGCCGACTCGACGATGACCCTGGACGTCTACGCGAAGCTGCAGAGACGGGTCAATCGCGTGCACGGCGCCGAGTTCGACAGGCTGATGCGCGAGGCGCGCACGCACCTGTATCGCAACGGCAACGCGACCTCCGAGGAGTCCGAGGAGCGGAATCCAGGGGGGGTTTTGGACGGAGTTTTGGACGGACCGCCCAAAAAGGCCCCTCGCAAGCGCAAGAGGAGCCGCGGCGACACCCACGAAAACAGCTCATTTGCAGGGAAGACTCGTCGCGGGGAACCGCCGTTCGGATATGGCAGAACACAATTTTCAGTCGTGTGCTCTACCAACTGAGCTATCTCGCCG
>OCZT010000158.1_pt1 | contig 63005 bp, 57 predicted proteins | sample 1539031 | NCBI WGS metagenome assembly OCZT01 (sample SAMEA3539308, study PRJEB22396) | soil metagenome | biome: tundra; feature: field; material: soil | place: USA | collected 2010-05 | depth 0.15 m
ACATCATCCCCGATGCCTCACCAACATGCAACCTATTTACGCCGTGTAGCACTAGCGGGAGTACCTTCGGTTATCGATGCGCCTGGGCGGCCTGAGCTCGCGAGCGAGGGCAGTTCGGCGTATCGCTAGAATAGGCATCTCGACGAGGTCACCCGGGTTCGCGGCGGTTCGCGACAATAGCGCGGGGTACGTAAAGGTCACCGCCTCATCAATTCCCCCGACATTGGGAAGACGTTAGTGCCCATCCCTTCGATTGAGACTACGGTTCTGGTGATGGCGGTGGGCCCAACCGCAGGTGAGGGCGTGGAATCCGCACTGGCGACGCACGGCTCACAAGGGGTGATTCCGGTCATCCTAGCGGGGTGGCCGGATGACATTGCGGACGTTATGGCTGCCGGTTTCGCGGACGCCTTTGACCCTACTCCAGCTGCGATTCCCGAATGGGTACCAATTGAGGACCTTCACCTCGACACGCCAAGAGAGTGGCCTGGTTCCGTGCTTCTATTGGAGAGGAGTGGAGACGGCGACGGCTTTGCCACCATAGGTGGCGCGCCGGCGGTGGACGTCAACGGTCAGCGACGGCGGCTCGATGAGCTGGTGTTCCCCCTAACTTCGGAGCAATGGGAAACTCTCACTAGGGGCTTCCCGCGCAATAACATTGCGATCTTTGTGGCGGCGGGGAATCAGCCGCCCTTTGCTTCGGCAGTGATTCGAAATATGAGGACCGCCTAGGCCCGCGCCCTTGCAGCGTTCGGTGGACGAAAGCGCATCCGACCACGCTTAACCCCCTCGCGCTGCGCACCCTATGCCAGAAGGACGCCACAGCGAGCTATGCCTCGCGGGCGTCGTCCAACAAGGGTGTTAGGTATGACTTGCGTAGAATCTCCTCAGAGAGCTCTCGATGATGGCGCGCGATCTCCGCGAGAACCTTATCGGTTGAGGTCTCAAGTGCGACCGTTGTTCCGTCGAAATAGACGTAGCCGGGCGCCAGTCCCTTGTGGGCGTGACCCGATAAGGCGGACCATCATGATGTGGGGAACCACCCCGCGAAGGAGGTCAGATGGCTCGACGGGAACGTCGAAGGTTCAGGACGAGTGCAAGGCTGAGGTGGTCGCCTTGGCGCCCTCGTCCGGGCACGAACAGCCATTCAACGACGGGGGGAAGCCCGAGAGCCGGCGTCGGCGCACCCGGTCGGCCGAGCGCGTTGTGTCCGGGTCAAGGGAGCATGCTGACGGACCTCTCATGGAGCGCCCTCCTGAGCAGTTACCGCCAGCTTTGGCCGCAACGGGCGCCATTAAGGCGCCGAACGCGGCTCCCCGACCCGTCACCCGGCACCCCGCGGCATCCTCCGATGCGGTCGGATTCGTATTCAAAACGGCCCGCAGCGGCGTCCGGCGGCGTCCGGCGTCACGGCCTTGATCGCTCTCGGAAAGCGGCGTCGAAGGGGATCATCACTCAGACGGGCAAAGCGCACTCAGCGTGAGCTCACCTCGCAGCCGATGACATTCAACTCCTTCTCTTGGTCAAGCGCCGCGTGGGTCTCCCTCTCGGTCGACGTACTGTTGCCACGTTACTTGGTTTGTGGCTAGGAGATCGCCCATCTGTTGACGCAGCCTCTCGTACACGGCCTTGTCCTCCGTCAGGCGGCCTGCGGGAATCTTGTCTGGCCTGCGCAGGGTCGTGAACGTGTCATCTTCAACCAGCTTCAGACCGAGCGACTCCGCGAACGTCTGGAAGTCGCTGTTCCGGAAGATGGCACCCGGCGTCGGCTTCAGTCCGAACCAGGTCATGTCCTGCACAGGCAGCGCAGCCATCATCAGCTTCTGCAGTTCGATCGTGATGCGAGCATGTTGAGATCTCGCCTGGGCCTCCTGCTCATCGACCACCGCTTTGCGCGCTTCACGGATCTTGAGACCGCGGTGCAGGCTCTGATGCACGTACACGGCTCCAAACATGGGTAGCGTAAGCTCACTATCCTCAGACTTAAAACGGGCGGACCCCGCGTCGCCAAGGCGCACGCCAATCACTGAGGAGTCAAAGAGAATCTCGAGCAGATTCCGAGCCCCGTACTCGGCGACGAGCTCCGGCTGCTTGCGCTCAAGTAGGCGTTGAAGTTCGTCGATGGCGTCGTATCGGTGCCTCTCCTGTCTAAGACACTCCAGCAACGCGTCGTATTTCGGAAACACCTTCGCGTACTCTTGCTTGAGGTCCGAAACCTTCCAGCCACTGTAACGCTCTTCGGCAGCTCTGATACTGTCCTTCGTCACTTGGACAGCTTGCGTGCCAGCTTGGCGAATGCACTCGCTGACGAATTGCAGTACCTCTCGTGGTCTCAAGAATGTCCGTTTGACGATGTAGTTGAACGGCGAGATCGACCCGCGCATGTCGCCGGGCTCGAATAGCTCATCGACAGCGACATCTGGGGGCAAGCGTCTTTGGAGCATCGTTTTTAGTTCTTCAGGCTTCCAGGTAATGTGCTCCTCTGTCGGCCGGTGCTTGTCTTTGTCGTCAAATCTCAGTGCGTCGTAAATGTCAGTACGAAGAAACACCAAGATACGGAGCCCTCTCGCACCGTCGTGCCATTCGAATCGATCGTTCAACTCTTTTGCTGCCTTGAGGAGGCCGATCATCAGAGACTGCGAGTCGTCGGATCCGTCCCAAGAGTCGTCTAAACGGTCCAAGGCGACCAGGACGCCTTTCGCGGCGAGTGGACGCTCGAGCACGCCAAGCAAGGCCTGAACAACAGTCGGCGTCATGGGTTGACTCTCAAGATCGCGCTGCAAACCCACGCCGAAACCGAATGCGGAAAAGTTGAATTGCTTCAACCCTTTGAGCACCGAGGTAGCAGTCTGAAGGAACCCCGGCTGTGTGGTACCGTAATTCTCCTCCACGAACTTGCGCAACGACTCGATGGCAGGAGAGGTTTCCGAGTCCCACCCGCGCTCAAGGCTGGCCAGCCGTGCAGCAATCTCCAACACGAGCGTCAGTTTCCATGCATTGGTGTGGGCTTGCTCCGGGAGGATACCCTGCTCCTGGTACCGCTTTAGCGCAGCCCACGCGTACTGGTCGGGGGTGATCGAAATGACGGTTGGGCCGACCTGCCCCTTCGCAGCCGTAAGCCTGGGCAGTTGGCTGAACAGCGCAGACTTGCCACTACCCTTGCGCCCTAAGAACAAGGTGCGCCGTCCTCGTAGCGCAGTCGTGACGTACGGGGTCGTGACGAAATACTCGTCCAGCTTGCGGTCTGCCTCCGCATCAATGCCGCCGAGGTCTACATCGGCCAGTGTCATCCCGACATCCTGCAGTCGCACAAGCAACCTCATTCGCGCAACGCGGTCAAGTACCGGGAACGATTGTACCCGCAGGCCTCGGATCTCGTGCCTGCCCTGCCAATCCGAACGACGCAAGGAGCGTCCTCTTGGGCCAACCGACTCACACGCGATCGCGGGAGACGTGCCCACGCAAACATCCTTGTATCCAAAAGCGAGTCGCGCCTCCGAAACGGATGCGGGTCGCGATTGCCACGTGGCATGGATCTACATTCAATCCCGGGCTTCAATCCCGAGGCGTGTTGCCAAGGTAAGTGTCGCGAGCTCTTTATCTCTAAGCCGCGTCTTCCAGCCATCGCCGGATGACTGTGTCCCAAGGCTCGGCAGAGCGACGGGTTCTGAGGGGTAGGTGCGATGTGCCACAGGGAGGCCCCGCGGCACATCGCCGTTGGAGGATGCCATGGAACTCCCGTCGATTCCCACCCCCGTGGCTGTGCCCGGCGACTGGCCCGGCCCCGAGACGCCGCAGCACTGGTGGTGCGCGCGTTGCGGAGCATGGGCACGGTGCGATGATGGCGACACCTGCCGCCGCTGCGCCCGTAAACCTGACCGCCGGCAGCCCTCCCGACGCGCGTGCTCGTGAACGGGCGGGTCGTGCCACTCGACCAGCACCCGGACGCGAGTGCCAAGGGCGACGACGAGGATCGAGGACACCCGTGCCGTTCCGCTCACGCAAACGGTGAGCGGCGCGGGATTAGCGTATTTCCGCGGAACCGCCCCGCCGCCGCCACCGTCCTCATCGACACGGACCACCTTCGCGCCGAGATGGACGCGCGCGGCGTGACCGGGCGTGACCTAGCCAGGGAGACGGGGATCAGCGAGGGAACGATCTACAACGCCCTCGGCCAGCGCCCGATCCTGGTCCGCAACGCCAAGCTCATCGCCGGCGCCCTCCAGCGGCTCGAGGTTGATCCAGCCCTCGCAAGACTGGTCCTGGACCGCGTGGCGCCCGCTGTCGCGCTACCCGCGAGCCGCGGCGGCCAAGCCGGCCGCGTCGAAGTGGACGTAGCGCTCCACCATGCGCATCGATGAGTGGCCCAGCGCCCGCTTGACCACGGACGGCGGGACGCCGGCAGAGATCCAGCGCGAGGCCATGGTGTGGCGGCACACGTGCGGGTGGATGGGGATGCCCGTATCGAGGGCCAAGCGCGCGAAGAGTGTCTTGATCGCCGCCGTCGACAGGGGCCGGTACGCATGGCGGTCGGCGCCGCGCGCGCTCGGTATCAGGAAGAGGGCCTGGGTTCTGGCGGCCGGCGGGCGGACCTGGCGGACGTAGGTGGCGATCTCCCGATCGAACCGGGGGCAGGCCCTGGTGTTGAGCGGGACGTGGCGGTCCTTGCGCCCTTTCGCCTGCTGAACCCTGAGGATCCGCTCGCTGGTGCCGTCGGGGAGGTCGACCTCTTCAATGCTGGCCAGGGTGATGCCCTCCACCTCGGAGACGCGCAGCCCGGTGTTGAGGAGGAACCGGAAGAGGAACCGGTCACGGTCGCTCCGGGCCGCCTGGTAGACGGTTCGCTCCTCGGCCTTGGTCAGCGTCCTCGGCTCGACGTTCTCCCACCGGACCTGGGACGGGTGGACATCGCCGGCGTCGGGGTCGGCCTCGTAGCCGTTGCGCCGGCACCAGCGCAGGAAGTTGCGCAGCACCCGCAGACGCCCGCTGACACCGCCCTGGAGGGAGAGGCCGGCCTCGATCAATTCGCCGCGGAAGGCTTTGAGTTTGTCCGCGGTGATGTCGCCGATCTCCCTGATGGCGTAGTCCGTGCGCCAGGCAACGATCCGCGAATCGCTCAGGTAGGACTCGTAGAGCTCGAGGGTCCCCCCGGCCCGTCCCTCCCCCTTCTTGTCGCGAAGGAAGTCGACGACGGCGTCCTCCCAGGGGACGTTCCGGCGGGCGGGCGTCGCCAGGACGGCGCGCCGGGCGCCCACGCGCTCACCGGTGATCGCCTCCCGGCTGGGGCGACGCCGGCGGGCTGGGGCCTGGGGCATCGGCGCCTCCTCGGGCCCGCCAGCGCCGCCCAGGCGCGTTCAGCGGGGTGACGCCATTATTGCACGGCTGGATACTCGGGTCCGCCGAGACACCAAAACTACACGCTTTTTGAGGGGTCATTGACGGAATGCCGACGCCCCACGGACGGGCTGCGACGGTCTGATTTCGTATTCACAACGGCCAGATGAGGGGCCGGTGGAGCGGGAGAAGGGACTCGAACCCTCGACATCCAGCTTGGAAGGCTAGCGCTCTACCAACTGAGCTACTCCCGCTCGCCGGCCAAGGATACCAACGCCCCGCGGAGTTGCCCGCTCAGCCGCCGAGCGCCCCTCCGCTGCCCACCGCCCGCAACGTGAGCAGCAGCAGCACGAACCACGCCACCGCCAGCGTCGCGGCCGCATGCCGCTCGGGACGCCCGGCGATCGCCCGCCGCGCCACCGGCAGCACGAACAGGGTCAGCGGCCCCACCACGAAGTGGGTCGCGCCATCCGCGGGCCGGTTGCCCATGACCGCCAGAAGGATCCCGAACAGCGCCTGCAACCCGATCACGGCCGACATGGCGATGGTGAAGGTCATCAGCCGCGGATGGATGGCACCGCGGCGGAGCCAGTCGTGGACGGCCCAGATGGTTCCCCCGAGGGCGAGGAAAACGGCAACAAACGCGAGTGCACGGTGGAGGGCCAGCACGGCCGTTCCGCAGCGCTCAGTGCGTCAGTGCGAGCAGGCCTTGGCCTCGCCGGCGCTGTCCGCCGTCTGGAAGCTGTGGCCGCAGCCGCACGTCTTGACAGCGTTGGGGTTGTTGATCGTGAACCCGCCGCCCATCAGCTCGTCGACGAAGTCGATCTCGGCGCCGTCGAGGTACTGGGCCGAGTAGGAGTCGACGTAGACCCGCAGTCCGCTGACGTCGACCACCTGGTCGTCCGCCTTCGGCGGGTTCTCGTCGAGGCCCATGCCGTAGGAGAAGCCAGAACATCCACCGGACGTGATGTACACGCGCAGGCCGATCTGCTGGTCGTGGGCCTGCTCGGAGAGAAGACCCTGCAGCTGGCCGAGGGCGGTATCGCTGACGGTGATCATCTGGGGTTCCCTATGCCTGGTGAGGACAACGCGCCCTAGGGGCGGCTCGCACTGATCATACGATACCCCCTCTTTCGATCGATCACACGTTCGCCCCCGAGGTCAATCCCCCAGCCGGCTCGGCCGCCAGACCCTGGCACCGAGGTCGACCACCAGCGCCGGGACCAAGATCGAGCGGACGATGAGGGTGTCGATGAGCACCCCGACGGCCACCAGCACGCCGATCTCGGTGAGGAAGACCAGCGGGAGCAGGCCCAGCGCCGAGAAGGTGGCCGCGAGCACGACTCCCGCCGACGTGATCACCCCGCCGGTGGTGGCGACGCCGATGAGCACGCCGCGCCGGGTGCCCACCTTGACCGCCTCCTCGCGGACGCGGCTCATCAGGAAGATGTTGTAGTCCACCCCCAGCGCCACCAGGAAGACGAAGCCGAGCAGCGGCAGTGTCTGGTCGATGCCGGCGAAGTGGAAGATGTGGTTGAAGATGATCGCGGCTCCGCCGAGGGCGGCGAAGTACGACACCACCACCGATCCGATCAACAGCAGCGGCGCCACAACGGCGCGCAGCAGCAGCGCCAGCACGGTGAACACCACCACGAGGATCAGCGGCATGACGATCTCGCGATCGTGCACCGCCGCGTTCTCGACGTCGAGCTCGATCGCGCTCTCCCCACCCACCTGCGCATTGGCGCCAGCGACGGTGTGGACGTTGGTGCGGAGCCGGTCGATGGTTGCGAAGGCGGCGGGCGTGCCGTTGGCGTCCGACGGCGTCGCCTCGATGCGCACCAGTCCATTCGCAGTTTCGGCGACCCGCGCCGAGCTCACCCCCGGCGTCGCCTGGGCTGCCGCCAGCACCTGATGCGCCGCACCGGCGCTGGCGACGACGTCCGCTGGGTTGCTGACCCCGGCTGGAAAATGGTCGGCGATGAGGGCGTCGGCGGCCACTGAGTCCGGCGGGGTGCGGAATGCCTGGTCGTTGGTGATGCCGGTCTTCAGCGTCAGGGTGAAGAGGCCGAGGACCAACAGGATGACGGTGGTGCCCACCCACACCGTGCGCGAGCGCAGCGCGATCCGCTGGCCCAGCCGTCCCCACAGGCTCCGGAGCGGATCGGGGGTGTGCCCGGCGTGAGGACGGAAGGGCCAGAACAGGCCCCGCCCGAAGATGGTCAGCAGTGCCGGGAGCGCGGTGATCAGCACGGCGAAGGTGCAGAGCACGGCGACGGCGCCCACCGGCCCCAGGCCGCGATCGCTGTTCAGCGACGACGCCAAGAGGCAGAGTAGTCCGAGCACGACCGTCGATGCCGAGGCCAGTACCGCGGGCAGGACGCGCCGCAGGGCCGTCGCCATCGCCTCATGGCGGTCGTCGTGGCGGGTCAGCTCCTCGCGGTATCGGGCGACGAGCAGCAGGGCATAATCGGTGCCCGCGCCGAAGATCAGCACGGTGAGGATGCCCTGGCTCTCCCCACTGACCAGCAGCCCCGCGTGCTGCGCCAGCAGATAGATGACCGCCTGCGCCAGCGTGTACGCGATGCCGACGGCGAACAGCGGGGCGATCCACAGCACCGGGCTGCGGTAGGTGATCAGCAGGATCACCACGACGATCACCAGGGTGGCGATGAGCAGGGTGCCGTCGATGCCACCGAAGGCGTTGACCTCGTCGGCGGTGATGCCCCCGATGCCTCCGACCTTGACCGTGAGGCCGGCCGGCGACTGCGCGGCGATGTCCCGCACCGTCTTGATGGCGTCGATCACGGCCGGACCATCGAGCCCGCCATCCAGCGGCACCACGACGAGCAGGGCGCGGCCGTCGCGCGAGGGTACCGGCGCACCCGCCCGGCCGTGCAGGACGTGAACCCGTGCCGTGATCTGCGCGCTGATCTGCGCCACCGCCGCCCTGTCGGCATCGGTGACATCGGAGTCGCGCACCGCCACCAGTACAGCAGGTAGCGTCTTCCCTGACGGAAACGTGGCCACCTCGTTGAGCACCTGAGTGGACTCCGCGTCACTCGGGAGGTAGCTCGCCTGGTCGTTCTTGACGACGGTCGACAGCTTGCCGCCGATGGGCCCGGTGAAGCCGGCCACGAGCAGCCAGAAGACGAGCACCGCCCACTTGCCGCGCCGTCCCCCCGGGAGCACGGCCAACCTGCGCAGGATGGTCATGACGTCCCGGACTCACCGCCTGAGTGCGACGACGCCTCCGCCGCGTACCGGGGCAGATGGACGTCGTCCGCGCCGACGAAGCGCATCGCATCTGCCACCAGGTGGTGACCTGCCTGGTCGCCGATGAGACGGTGCATCTCCTGGCACACCCGTCGGTAGCTGGGATGTCCCTGAGGAGAGGTGCGCAGCTCGATCATGTGCATCGCCTCGCGGGCGTTGGTGCGGATGACGTACCGGAGGCGGTGCCCAAGGGTCACGAGGTACTGCGCCTGCTCGGGAAAGTCCTGCGACACCGTGTCGTGCGCCTGCTCGGCCCGCTCCACCGCCTCGCGCCACCGCGGGGCCAGGCCCGCCTCCTCCACCGCAACCGGGACCGAATACCCAAGGTCCGGGCGCAGCGACTGCCATTGGATGGTGAGCATGCGATGCCGCTGCAGGTCGCGGAATGCGCCGTAGTCGGAGACCACCTCGAACGTGTACTCACAGTGCTCGAAGCCGCGGCCGGGGTGGTGGCGGCGGTTGCGGCGCTCCCCCACCGCCGCCGTGAACAGCTCGGCGCGCCGAGTCGGGGGCAGCTGCGCGACGGTGCGCAACAGGCTGTCGAAGCTCACCTCGGTGTGGGGCAGCAGAGACGCCGCCAGGATGCGGTCCTCGCCGTCCGCGGTCCAGTCAAGCAGGCGCACACCGTCGACGGCGGGCTCGAGGGGCGGCGCCACCTCTGCGGCCGCGGCGGCGAGAGCGGCTGCCGTCTCCTCGAGGTAGGTCACCCAGACGCCGCCGCGGTCGGGGCGGTCGAGCCGCGGGACGAACTCGGGCACGACCGCGCGCAGCTCGGCGGCGATCAGCTCGGCGTACTGGCGCGCCTCGGGAAGCGGGTGCGCGCGCAGGCGCAGGACCATCTGCTCGTACGCCTGCGGAGACGCGAACACGCCCACGTTGCTCACCGTCCCCGCCGGCAGCAGCCCGCGCAGGATGTCGAGCGCGAGCGCTCGGATCGCCCGCCGCCGCGCAGGCTCATCGTCCTGCGGTGGGAGCGTGCGGTCGAGGTGCTCGCGCATCGGATCGAGAAGGGCGCAGTAGGTGTCGAACAGCCCGTCCATCGCGCGGACATACACCTCCCCGTGGGGTGATGCAGACAGCGCCGGGTCGAGGTGGTACCTGTAGCGCCCGTCGCGCCTGTCGCTGTAGGCGATGTACCGGGTGGACTGCTCGAGGTAGGCCGCCAGGCGGCCCCACTCGATGGCCTTGGCCAGCGGCTGCGACACCTGCTCGCAGGCGATGTGCACCCCGGCAAGCTGCGCCACCGAATCGTCACCGTACTCGGCGAGCACCCGGCCGAACAGGTCGCTTGCCCTGGCCCGTCCGGCGTCAGCCGTTGCATCGCTGACGGCGGCGCCGTCGCCACTGAGGAACTCGTCGAGCAGCAGCCTCCGCAGGCTCTTGGCGCTGCGGCTGTAGCGCGCGAACAGCGCTGCCGCGGTCACCTGCGGCAGCCCGACGAGCGCGAAGACCGGGCCGTCGAGGTTGCTGACGTGCCGCGACAGCACCGCGCGCTCCTCGTCGTTGAACGGCTCCGCGACGTAGACCGCCGGGGGGCCGGACGGGGATGGGGCGACCTCGGTCATTGACACCTCGACTGCAACAACGGGAGGGGGCTTGGGGCGACCCGAAGCATGGCGGCGTCTCGGAGGCACCGTCAAACGCGATCTGGGCCGCCGCCGGCGCGAGCCTCTTGGACAGCGCCCCGGGCGCCGTCGGTTGAGCGGCTCACCCCGCCCCCTACAATTCCGCCGGTGACCGATCTCGCCGTCCCCCCGCGCTTCCTCGAGGACGTCTACCAGGCGGCCAGCGAGTGCAACAAGTGCTCGCTCTGCCAGGCGGTCTGCCCCACCTACGTCACCAACCCCGTCGAGTGGGAGACCGCCCGCGGCCGCGTGTCACTGATTCGCGATGCCATCGAGGGCAGGATCGAGCTGCGCGACATCGCCGACGGCCCGCTGTCCACCTGCCTCACCTGCGACAACTGCGTGGCCGCATGCGCGCCCCGCGTGCCCACCTCACTGATCGTCAGCAGGGCGCGGATGGAGCTGCACGAGCAGGAGGGCCATCCCTGGGGGCAGTCGTTCGCCTTCCGCTCCATCCTGCCCCGACCCGGGGCGCTGCGCTTCCTGCACGGCCTGTCCCGCGCGGCCCAGGTCACCGGGCTGCACGCGCTGGCGCGCTTCACCGGGCTGAGCCGCTGGTTGGGCACCGGCGGCGCGCTCATGGAGCACGTCGGGCCGCTGCCGCGGCAGACGGCCTACCGCCGCGCCCGCGACCTCCCCGCCGTCACCGCCCCCGTCCGCGGGCGGCTGGGATTCCTGGTGTGCTGCTACCAGAACCTGGCCGTGCCCCAGGCGACCGAGGCGACGATGCGCGTGCTCCTCGCCAACGGCTACGAGGTGATCGTCCCGCAGCTGGCCTGCAGCGGACTGCCCGCCAAGTCTCTCGGCGACCGCGAGGCGATGACCGACATGGCCGCGGCCAACGTCGACGTCCTCCGCGACGTCGAGGTCGACATGCTGGTCGGAGATGTCGCCTCGTGCACATCGCATTACCGTCAGTACGACTCCATCCTCGCGGGCGATGCGCAGCACGCCGCCGACGGGGCCCGGATCGCCCGGCGCACCCTGCTCGCCACCGAGCTACTCGCCGACGCCGGCCAGCGCGCCGAGCTCGGGCCGCTGCGCTGGAGGGTGGCCATCGACGAGCCGTGCTCACTGCCCATCGACGGCCCGGCGCGGTCCGCCGCACGCCGTCTTCTCGAAGCCGTGCCACGGCTCACTCTCGTGCCGCTCGAGGAGGCGGCGATGTGCTGCGGCGGTCCGGGCATGTACTTCCACGAGCAGCCCGAACGCAGCGAGGCCATCCTGCAGCGCAAGTTCGAGCACGTCGTGGCCAGCGGCGCCGCGGTGCTGGTGACGGAGAACGTCTCGTGCCTGCTCCAGCTGCGCAACGGGGCGGCGCGCTACGCCCCCGGCGTGCGCGTCATGCACGTCTTCGAGGTGCTCAACGAGTCTCTCCAGACCGCGCAGCGGCGCGCGGCGATCATCCCCGAGTAGCCAGCCCGGTCAGGTCGCCGTGGCGGGCGCCGGCGGTGCCGCGAACCGTGCCCTCAGCGCCTTCTTGTCGAACTTGCCGACGCTGGTGCGGGGCACCTGCTCGATGACCTCGATGCGGTCCGGGAACTGCCAGCGCACCCACCCCTGCGCGGCGAGGTGCGCGTGGACCTGCTCGAGGGTCACCGTCTCGCCCGGATTCGGCACGATGGCGGCCAGCGGGCGCTCCTGCCACCGCGGGTCGGGCATCGCGATCACGGCAGCCTCGAACACCTGTGGCATGGCCATGATCTGCGCCTCCATGTCCACCGACGAGATCCACTCGCCCCCCGACTTGATCAGGTCCTTGGTGCGGTCGGCGATGACGAAGTACCCGTTGGTCGCCGAGATGGCGACGTCCCCGGTGCGGAACCAGCCGCCGTCGAACTTGTCGGGCTCGGCGTTCTTGAAATAGCTGGCAGCAACCCACGGGCCGCGGACGTGGAGATCGCCCATGGTCTCGCCGTCTGCGGGCACCTCGACACCATTCTCATCGCGAACCGACAGGTCGACGCCCGGGATGGGCAGGCCGGCCTGGGTGCGTGCCCTGGTCAGCACCTCCGCCTCGGGAAGGTCGCGGTGCGCGTGGCGAGGCCAGGCCACACTGGCCAGCGGCGAGGTCTCGGTCATCCCCCACGCCTGCAGGACGGGGACGCCGAACTCGCGCAGGTAGCGCTCGATGAGCGTGCGGGGCGGCTGGGCACCGCCGCAGATGAGGTGGCGCAGCGCCACGGGGCGGCTTTCGAGGGCGGCGAGCGCATCGGCCAGGCCGAGCCATACGGTGGGCACCCCGGCGCCGACGGTCACGGCCTCGTCGGCAATCAGGCGAGCGACGGCGGCGGCATCCAACGGACCGGCGGCGAACACCTGCTTGGCACCCACGGCCAGCGCGGCCTGCGGCATTCCCCACGCCATCGCGTGGAACATCGGCACCAGCGGCAGCGTGCAATCGGAGGGTCCGATGCTCATCGCCGCCGCGGACGTCACCGCCAGCGCGTGCAGGAATGTCGACCGGTGCGTGTAGACGACGCCCTTGGGGCGGCCGGTGGTTCCGGACGTGTAGCAGAGGCCCAGCGGCGTGCTCTCGGGGATGTCCCGCTCCGCGTAGTCGGTGGGCTGCACTGCGAGCAGCTGCTCGTAGGCGACGACGCCGTCGAGCGAGGTGTCGGGCACGTCGGCGGCGAGCACGACGATGTGTTCGACGCCGGCCAGGCCGCCGTGATCACGCACCTGCTCGAGCAGAGGCAGCATGTCGGGATCGGCGAGGATGGCACGGTCGCCGGCGTCCTGGATGATGTAGGCGAGTTCAGCGGGCGACAGGCGCACGTTGAGCGTGTGCAGCAGCCGCCCTGTGCAGGGGATGCCGAAGTAGCACTCGAGGTGGCGATGATGGTTCCACGCCAGCGTGGCGACGGGCGCACCCGCCGCGAGTCCCAATCCGTCGAGCGCATTCATCAGCTGCCTGGTGCGCCGGCTGTAGTCCGCGTATGTGTAGCGGTGAACCTCGCCGGAGACGAGCCGGCTGACGATCTCCACCTCGCCGTGGTGACGCTCTGCGTGAGCGAACAGCAACCAGCTGTTCAGCTGCGTGTCCATCATCGCCGGGGGGACGTCGGCGTCACTCACCAAGGAACTCGGCGATGGCCCGCGCGGTGCTCGGGACCACGCCGACCGTGTAATGCTGGGCATCGATCTCGACCGACCGCGAGCCCGGCACCTCGGCGAGGAAGCGCTGCACATCGGACGCGTTGAGGATATAGCCGAGTCCCGGCACGATGGGCTCGGTGGCGCGCACGATCAGCGACGGCATGGTCACCGCCTTCCACTGCGCGTAGGCGTCCTGTGTCTTGCGGAAGTTCTCGTCCTCCCACGAGGCGTACGGCGCGGTGCGAGCGCGGACGCCGCCCTCGACGTCCTCGAGCTCGTAGTCGAACAGCTTCTGCCATGCCTCCCACGGCTGGAAGACGCCGATCGCCTGGGCGAGCCTGTTGAACTCCTCACGCGACGGATACACGGTGCCGAGGCGTTCGAGGCCGGCGTAGATCGGTCCCACACTCGAGTCGTCGGGGACGCCGCCGCCGTCGATGAGCACCAGCCGGCGCACCCGTCCCGGGGCCAGCTCGCACACCTTCATGGCGATCCACGTCCCCATCGACCAACCCACCAGGTCGAAGGTCTGCGCACCGAGCTGGTCGGCCATCTCGATGATGTCGCGCGCGTGCGCGGACCACCCGTACGTCCCAGCGGGTGTCTTCTCGCTGTGACCGCGGCCGCGGGGGTCGTACGCGAGGCGGCGGTGACGCTGCGAGTCGAGCGCCTCGAAGATGACGTCGAAGCTGCGCAGGTTGGCGCTCAGACCGGGGATGCCGATGACCAGCGGTGCGGTCGGGTTTCCCGAGATCTCGGCCGCGATCTCGCCCGAGCTGAGCCGGAAGCGTGTGCTGGCGGGTACCTGCGCCTGTTCAATGGCCATGGGCTCTGGCTCCTTGATGGTGGTGGGAGATGGCGTTTCAGGAGATGCCGGTACAGTGGACGTCGATGCGTCGGGTCGGAGTGAGCGGAGCAGCCGCCCGATGCCGAGCTCCTGCACAACTCGGTCGCGGTCGAGGCTGGCGACGTCGCCGCTGTACACCACGCGACCGCCGCGCAGCAGGTTGGCGGTGTGCACCAGCTTCAGCCCGAAGGTGATGTTCTGCTCGACGAGCAGGATCGACAGCCCGGTCCTGTTGAGATCGGAGAGCACGTGGAACAGCTCCTCGACGATCTTCGGCGCCAGCCCCGCGGACGGCTCGTCGATGAGCAGCAGGCGGGGCTCGGACATCAGCGCACGGCCGACGGCGAGGCTCGCCTGCTCACCCCCGGACATGGTTCCGGCGGCCTGGTTGCGCCGCTGCGCAAGCACGGGGAAGCGCGCGTAGACGCTGTCGAGCACCGCGGCGTAGCGCTCCCTGTTGCGGCGGCGCAGCTGGTAGGCACCGATGCGGAGGTTCTGCTCCACGGTCAGCTCGGCGAATACCTGGCGGCCCTGGGGCACGTTGCCGATGCCCAGCGCCACCCTCCTCTCGGGGCTCTCGCCGATGATGTCGCGACCCTCGAACACAACGCGGCCGCTCCACGCAGGGACCAGGCCGGAGAGCACCTTGAGGAACACGCTCTTGCCGGCGCCGTTGAGCCCGAAGATCCCCGCGATCTCCCCGGGCGCGACCGAGATGTCGATGCCGTGGAGCACGGCATGGGAGCCGAACCCGGTGACAATTCCGGAGGCAGCGAGCACGGGCGTGGCCGCGCCGCCGGCGGCGTCCGGGGTCGGCGGCATCACTGTGAGAGCACTCATGCGACAGCCTCGCCCAGGTAGGCGGTGATGACCTCGGGATGGGCGAGGATCTCGTCCGGTGTGCCCTCGGCGAGAATGCGGCCGAAATTGAGCACGTACACGTAGTCGCACACGTCGAGAACCAGCGGCACGTTGTGCTCGATGAGGAGCACCGTGCGTCCCTGCCGGTCACGCAGGTCGCGGAGACGGTCGGCGAGGCTCTCGCCGGCGGCCGGCGACATGCCCGCAGACGGCTCGTCGAGCATGAGCAGCTCAGGATCGGTGAGCAGTGCGCAGGCCACTTCGACGATGCGCTGCTGGCCGCCCGAAAGAAGCCGGACCGGTGCCTTCTCACGACCGGCGAAGCCGAGCGCGGTGATCGCCGTGAGCGCGCGTTGCCTCATCTCGTCTTCGGAGCGCGCCACCCGCGCGGTGTAGGCCAGCGCCGAGGTTCTCCCGTACCCGGCGAGCACGTGCTGGGCGAGGAGCATGTTCTCCAGAACCGTCTGGTCCTTGGCGAGACCGATCTGCTGGAAGGTGCGCGCCAGTCCCAGGCGCGCGCGTTTGTGCGCGGGCAGCGCCGAGATGTCCTGGCCGCCCATGCGCACCGTGCCTGAGTCGGGCCGGAGCAGACCGGAGATACAGTTGAACAGAGTCGTCTTGCCGGCCCCGTTGGGCCCGATCAGGCCGACGATCTGCCCGCGCGTTACGCGCAGCGAGGCGCTGTCGACGGCGAGGAGGCCGCCGAACCGCATGGTGACGCCCTCCACCTCGAGCACGGGGACGGTGGTGTCATGGGTGAGCGCCTGGGGAAGCCCTGCCGGGCGCGGCATGCTCGGCAACGCGGGCATCGGCGGCTCCTCATCGTCGGCGAGCACCGCTCGCCGGCTGCGTCGCTCACGAAGCTCGGCAAAAGCCCCCGCGAAGCCGCCGGGGTGACGCGCCACGGTGTACATCAGCATCACCGAACCCAGGATGGGCGCAATGCCGTACACGAACGAGGAGGTGCCGAAGAGCGTGCCCATCAGGTACTGGAAGGTCGAGAAGACGAACGCGGCCACAACCGCGCCGGCGCGGCTGCCCAACCCGCCGACGACCACGATGATGATCAGCAGCAGCGAGTACTCGAGCCCGGCCGGGGGATTGAACGTCTCCGAGTTGACCGAGTACACGCAGAAGCCGAACAGCGCCCCGGCGAGGCCGGCCAGCCCCCCGGAGAGAACGAACGCGAGCAGCTTGTAGCGCGCGACATCGACGCCGAATGAGCCGGCCACCGCCTCGCTCTCGCGGATCGCCCGGAACGCGCGGCCCAGCTTGGTACGCGTGACGTTGGAGTCGAGCAACCACGCCAGGACGAGCACCACCAGCGCCGCCGCCAGCATGTCGGCTTCGCTGGGGATGGTGACCGCCCCAAAGAGGCGACGCACCATGGTCACCCCGCCGGAACCACCGGTGAAGACGCTCCAGAGCAGCACCGAGTTGTACATCGCGTAGCCGAACGTGATGGTCACGATCGCCAGGTAGAGGCCGCGAAGTCGCAGCGCGGGGAAGCCGACGACCAGTGCGATGAGGGCGCTGACCACCGCCGCGACCGGCAGCCCGATCCACATCGGCAGCCCCGCGCCGCTGGTGCACAATCCGGCGGCGAAGGCGCCGACGGCGAGCAGCGCTCCGTGGCCCAGCGAGATCTGGCCGGCGTAGCCGATCAGCAGATTCAGCGAGATCGCCCCGACCGCTATGGACGCGGCGATGGCCAGCGCCTGCGGCACGCCGGCAGGAAGCAGGGGCATAGCGCGATAGGTCAGCGTCGGCAGGAGGACGGCGGCGAGCAGCACCAGGATGATGTTGCTGCGGCGCGGGGTCAGCAGCGGCCCTCGTTCGCGCCCAGGTGCCGGCCCGGGCTCCGCCTCGTCCACCGCCGGGACGCGGAGGTCCGACGGCTCGGCGACCGTTGTGGTCACGCGGTTTCCGCCCTGGCCGCCGCTTTGCCGAGCAGGCCCTGCGGGCGGAGGAGCAGCACCGCCATGACGATGACAAAGAGGACCACCGTGAACGCCCCGTTGAATCCCTGCGGTGCGAGGTACGCCGCCTCGGCGGTGAGCACGCCCACCACCAGGCCGCCGATGAAGGCGCCGACCAGGCTGGTCATCCCGCCCAGGAGCGCCGCGGCCAGGCCGCAGATGAAGAGGCGGATGCCGATGCCGTTGGGCGCGATCAGGGTGATCGTCGGTTCGATGAGCAGCGCCGCCAGGGCACTGAGCACCGCGGCTGCGCCCCACGTGAACATGCTCACCCGGCTCAGCGGGACACCGACCAGGCGCGCCGCCGTCGAGTCCTCGGAGGCTGCCATCACCCCCAGTCCGAAGTCCGTGTAGCGCAGGAACAGTGTCAACCCCGCGGCGATGACGGCGATGACGGCGAACGTGAGGAGCTGCGTCCAGCTCACGTAGACCCCTGCGATGTTCGGACCCAGACCACCGATCGGGACCGGAAGGTAGCGAGGCGTGGGGCCGTTGAGGTACGCCTCGAGGGCCACGAGCAGTCCGAAGAGTCCGATGGTGGCCACGGCCACGGAGAGCCGCGGCGCGTCCGCCATCGGTCGCACCACGAGGCGCTCGAAGACGAGGCCGATCAGCAGGGCAGCTCCGATTGCGGCGAGCGCGCCCATCCAATACGGCTTGTGCCAGGCGCCGCTGACGATCCAGGCGATGAACAGCGACGCGGTGCCGATCTCCGCCTGCGCGAAATTGAGCACGCGCGACCCTCGATAGGCGAGCACCAGCCCGAGTGCGATCAGCCCGTACGTCCCGCCCTGGACGAGACCGATGACCAGGGATTGGGCCATGGTCAGGCGCCGGCGGCGCAGACGCCCGCGTGCAGCCGGCAGGGGTGCGCCATGAAGAACTGGTACGCGATGTCGGTGATGTCGGGACCGCCGGGGTTGCTGTAGATCTCGGTGGTGGTCGGTTGCGGCCCGCCGGGCCACGCGTGCGCCTCCCCGTGGACGATGACCATCTCGCCGAGTAGGCCGCGCGCCGGCGTCGTGGCGTCGCGGCACGCCGTGCCGTCCGTCGAGTAGTAGAGGACGTCATACGGGTTGCGGGCCACCGGCGGTGTCTGGGTGGTGTCGATCGCGGGTGTCGGTGTCACCGCGGTGATCGCGCACGGGCCCGGGGGCACGGCGTTGGTGAGCACCCCGTGGTGCGCGGCGAGGTCGTCGGTGACCTGCAACTGCTGGGTGACCTCGAACGCATTGGCGGCCGGCACCACCGGGTCGGTGTCGCCATTCTCGACCAGGAACGGCACCACCCGGGCGTGCGCGCCGGACGCCCGGTAGGCGAGCTGGCCCGACAGCTGCGGCGGTTGGACGGCGGCCGACCCGAGACACGGCAACCCCTTGTATTCGCAGCCGGCGAGGACGCCGGCGGCCGCGTAGAGATCCGGGTAAGTGGCCGCCATGATGTCCGCGGTGGCCCCGCCGGCGCTGATGCCGATCACGTCGACGCGCTGGCGGTCGATGTGGCGCGTGCTGATCACGCTCCGGGTGATGCCCGCGATCAGCGCCGGCTCACCGGCGCCGCGATTCTGCCCCTGTGGGAGGAACCAGTTCCAGCACCTGCTGCCGTTGCCGTCGAACGAAGTCGTGCCTGTCATTTGAAAGTTGGCCTGCTCCGGGTACGCCACCACGAAGTGTTGCTGCTCCGCCTCCCAGTCGAACCTGCTGACGTAGGCGATGTCCGGCGCCTGCTCGGTGCATCCGTGGAGAACGACGATCAGGGGCATGGCCGTTGGGGTGGACCCGGTTGGAACGTACACCCAGTAGGTTCGCTGCAGACCGAGAGCCGGGTCGGTGTGCACACACGAGTAGTGCTGACCGGGCGGCTCGTTCGACCAGCCGTGAGCGGCAAGGTCGGCCGCGGACACCGGCGAACAGCTGTCGGTGGGCATCGCGCCCGCTCCCGCCGCCGCACTCTGGGGAAGGGCGGCGAAGACGGGCGCCAGCGCCACCGCAGCGATGGCCGCGAAAGTCACTCGCTTCAATGGATCGTCGTCTCGCAGTAGCCGGTGTTGACCCAGCCGGGCCCCCCGTTCTCGGGCTTGGTCGCGTAGACGTCCTCGCCACCGATGCCACCGTGATGGTGATCACCGCCGCTGAAGTCGACCGGGCAGTTGGCGCCCACCTGCGACTTGTAGCCGTTGAGCATCAGGCCGGCGATCTTGTTGCGGTCACAGGATGGGCCGCACTGCACGAGCAGGTCGGCCACCTGGCTCCACGCCTCCCAGGTGCCGAAGAGCAGATCGCCACCGTCACCGCACATGTTCGCGCCAGAGTCCAATGACGCGTAGGCACTCTCGAATTTCTGGAAATCCTTGAGGTACCTGGCGTAGTCCGCGTCGTTCCTGGTAATGCCGCTGCCTCCCGACGCGCAGCGCGCCGAGGACGAGGTGTACGCGGGCCAGGGGATCAGCCCCTGCATGCCCTGGACCTCCTGCCCGTTGTTGCCCGATTGGTTGAGGGTGTACAGGGTGAGGTTGAACGGGAACCCCAGCCACTGCGGGAAATAGTTCTGGTTGGCCGACTGCTGGATGATCGAGTCGGCGGCCAGCGCGTTCTCCCAGATGAACACCGCCTGCATACCATGGGTCTGCATATCGATGATCTCCTTGGAGTAGTCGCCCTGGTTGTTGCTCACCTGGTCATCCGGACCCACGTTGCCCAGCTGGCCGGCTGCCTTGAGCGCTGCTTTGAAGGTGGCGATCCCGGGCGACCAGTTGGAGCTGCCACGCTCGATGATCCCGATCTTCTTGCCGCTCATGTGGGTGAGGTAGTACTGGGCGTACTGGGTGCCGATCTCCTCGAGCGTCGGCAGCATGGTGAAGCTGTACTGCAGGCCCGCAGTGCCCTGCTGGGTGGCGATGTGGTGGATGTAGAGCATGTGGTTCTGCTCGGCCCAGACACGCACATTGGGGATCTGGTCGAAGCCGATGCCGCTGAGCAGGAAGAAGTCGCCGCCCTGCTGCTGCTGGCATGCCTGTGCCGCCTGCACGGCCTTGCTCGGCTGATACCCGTCGTCCTGGATGGCGATCCCGTCAGCCCCGCCGGGCTGGACGATCTTGCGATTGTAGATGCCGCCCTGCCCCGGGCTGTGCGGGTACGGATCGGTGGCAGGGTTGTTGACCATCTGCCAGAACACGTTGAGGTCGGCGGCCCCGATGTTGAAGGCAGGTCCGAAGGTGAGCGCAGCGTGGGCGCACATCTGGATCGATGTGTCGGTGATGCCAACGGTGTTGTCCGCGCCGGTGTAGAGCCGCGCCGACGGTGCGTTGGGCGCGCCTCCCCCAGAGAACGCCGCGGCGCCAATCGGCTTCCCATTGATGGTGCCGCCACCACCGCCGCCGGATCCGCCGCCGCCTGTCGAACCGGAGGCGGTCGGGCCGGGCGTGCTGGTCGTGTCCGGGGCGTAGCTGGGAATGCTCGAATTCCCGCCGGTGGAGGCGACGGCCGGTCGCGTAGCACCGACGGAGCCGGCGCCGGTGGCGCCCGCGTACGCGCCCCATGCTGAACTCCAGACGAGAAGGGTGCCGGCCACGGCGAACATGCGCGGATGGATCTTCAACTCACGCACCAGTCCGAGACGCAGCCCGCCGCTGGTCGACAGCGCCTGGGACACCGGCTGCGCGAGCAGGGCGACCGACGCCGCGCAGCTCACGCCGAGCACGAGCAGCCAGAGCGGGATTCCGGTGCCACCGGTGCCGCCGCCACCGCCCCCGGCGTTGGTGCTCCCGATGGGTCCCGCGGCATGCGCCGGCGAGGGCTTCGGAGTGGGTGTCGCCGCCGCGGCAGTGGGCGCGGTCGACTTGAAGCCGCTCCCGCCGCCGCTGCTACCACCGCCGCCCGACGATCCCGCCGGTGCCGTCGTGATCGGGGGAGACGTGGCCTGCTGCGAGGAGGTTGTCGTTGCCGTCGCCGTCCCCTGGGTTCGATCGAAGGCAATCGCCCACGGTTGGGTGGTGGCGCCTGCGTCGGGGACCACGGCGAAACCGGTGTTGGTGCCCTTGGCGGTCCAGTAGGGGAGCATCCGCCCGACGTCGAAGCTGAACGACACGATGTTCCCCGCGGCGTCCGTCGCCACCTTGCCGACCACCTTGGGCCCGTTGGTGTCGACGGCAGGCGCGGTGCAGCTCGCCGACGTCGAGCAACCCGTGAAGCTGGTGGGAAGCTCAGTGGCCAGCGGGTAGGCATCGATGATGGCCGCGGTGGTGTTGACGTTGTCCTGCGGTAGCGTCGCCGGGTTGATCACGGACAGCGTCACCACAAGGGAGGTGACCGTCTCGCCCTGGAGCGCGTTCAGCTCCACGTGCAGCAGCGAGTGGTAGGTCTGCGTGCTGGGGTCCGCCGCCACGTGGATGGCATTCGGATCGGGAGCCGGGCACTGGCTGGCGCTGCAGCCGCCCCCGCTGAGCGCGTCGACCTGGTACTGGTCCGCGCCCGCATCGGGAACGTACGCCTGGCGATCCAGCGCCACCGCCTGCTCGGCGGCGTAGCTGACCGTCGGCGGGATCAGAGCGACCGAGGCGGCCAGCCCGATTCCGAGCAGCCCGACCCCGGCGGCGACGCGCAGTCGCCGAAATCCCCCTCCCCGGGTGCGCGGATGTACCGATCGGTGCCACAGCCCCCGGTGTCCAGCCATCGCGCAAACCCTCCCTGGTTCGTCCGCCGAGAATGCTTCGTCCATTCTCCACTGACCTAACGAACGTGCGTTAGGGTATCCTGACCATCTGCCCCCGAGTTGTCAAGAACCAGCGGAGACCGTCCAATGAGCGCCATGCGGGTCGAGGAACGCCAACCGGCGAGTGGCCGGCCCGACCTTGGCGCCCCTGCTCCGTTCAACGATGTCGACCCGGAAACCTTGCTGCCGGCGCGGGCCACCGCCGACGGGACGCTGCGCCGGATGCTCCTCTCCGCCCTGGTGCTGTTCGCCGAGCGGGGCTACCACGCCGTCCCGGTCCGCGAGATCGCCCGCGGCGCGGGCATCCGAGCCAGCTCCATGTATGAGCACCGTGCGTCGAAGGAGAAGCTGCTCCTCGACCTCATGCTGATCGGCCACGAGGAGCATCGCGCCTGGCTCACCGAGGCGCTGCATGGCGCCGGCGTCGATCCTCGCCACCAGATCGACGCCCTGATCCGCGCCCACGTGCGCGTCCACGCCACCTACCCGATGCTCACCCGCGTGTGCAACCGGGAGTTGGGCTCGCTCAGCGACGACAGCCTCGCCCAGGTGCTCGAGGTGCGCCGCGCCGGCGAGCGGCTGTTCATCGCCACCATCGAGCGCGGCGTGGAGACTGGCGCCTTCAGCGTCCCCGACTCGTACCTCGCCACCGCGGCCATCGGCGCCATGGGCATCCGCGTCGCCGACTGGTACCGCCCCAATTCAGAGTTGACCATCGACGCCGTCGCCGACGCCTACGCTCTCTTCACGCTGCGGCTGCTCGGCACCGCCTGAGCTGTCCGCTCAGCCGATCGCGGCCAGCGCCTCTTCGGGCGTGGTCAGCATGCACGTGAACGAGGGCACGTCGCGGACGGTGTGCGTCGATGCCTCGCTCTCGCGCATCTCCTGGACAAGGTCGAGGAAGTCGGCCACAGAGTCGCTTTCGAAGGCGACCACGAACTCCTGGTCGTCGAGCCCGAACGAGTAGGTGGTGTTGATCTTCACGCCCGGGTAGCGGTGGCCCATGGCGATGTGCTCGCTCATCTGGCGCATCCGCTCCTCGCGCGACAGCCGGTACCACGCCCGTGTCTTCACGAACGGGTACACAAAGAGGTAGCGGCGGTTGGTCGGCGCGATCACCAGCCGGTTGCTCCTCCCCTCCTGGTTGGGATGCTCGTGCTTGTCCACGTACATGCTCTGCTTGGTCATCGCGAAGTAGCTGTACGGTGATTCGAGGAACGCGCCCAGTGCGGTGTGGTTGAGGCGCGAGGAGAACTCGTGCAGGTCCTCAATGCGATCGCTGATCAGCCACACCATGAAGTCGGCGTCGCCGCGGGTGCCGACCAGGCTGTAGGTGCGCAGCAGCACGTTGTCGCGGCGATCGAGGTCGGTGATCAGCGCCGCCACCTCGGCGCGGTCGGCACTGCGCTGCTCGTCGCTGCGCAGGCGCCACTCGGGGCGCACCGCGAAGAAGGCGAACCGGATGTGCTGGCGCGCCGTGGGCGGCCGCGCCGTGGCGTCACGGACGGTCAGGGGGCTGGCGAGCTCGGTCATGGCTGCTGACTGTAGCGCGCGGGCGGTTTCCCGCTACACCGTGCGATCGGCGCGCTCCTCGCGAAGCCGGGCCCAGGGATCGCTCACCGCAGCACCTCGAGCGCCGCACGGACCAGCGTGCCGACGCCGACGGGCAGGCAGCGCTCGTCGATGTCGAAGTCGGCGCTGTGGTGCGGCGCCACCGCGTGCCGGGCAACGTCGCCGGCACCGACGAGGAAATAGCATCCGCTGCCGGCGCCGTTGATGAGGCAGGCCACGTCGTCCCCGACGGTGATCGCCTGCGGGGTGACGACGTTCTCCTCCCCCACCGTGGCGGCCGCGGCGCGGCGCACGATGGAGACGGAGTCCGCGTCGCTGATCACCGGCGGGCATCCCGCAGCGCGTTCGAAGAGGGCGGTCGCGCCGAAGGCGGAGGCGATGGCGGCGGTGACCTCCTCAACCCGGTGCAGCAGCCGCTCGCGAATGTCGGGGTCGACGGCGCGCACGGTCCCCCGCAGGCGCACCTCGTCGGCGATGACGTTGAAGGCGCTGCCTCCCTCGATGCGGCCGACGGTGACCACGGCGGGCTCGAACGGCGACGTCTCGCGGCTGACCAGGCTCTGCAGCCCGACCACGACATGGGCCGCGGCGACGACGGGGTCGATGCTGGTGTGAGGCATGCCTCCGTGCCCGCCCCGGCCGCGCACGGTGATGCCGAACTCGTCAGCGCTGCCAAAGATCGGCCCCTCCTTGACCCCGACCGTGCCGACCTGGAGCGGCGCCCAGAGATGGATGCCCAGCACGCGGTCCACGCCGGCCAGGGCGCCGTCATCGATCATCGGCACCGCCCCGGCGGCGATCTCCTCGGCCGGCTGGAAGCAGAGCCGCAGCGTGCCACGCCACGAATCGCGCAGCGACGCGAGGACGGCCGCAGCGCCCAGCGTTATGGCGACGTGGCCGTCGTGTCCGCACGCGTGCATGACGCCGTCGACCTCCGAGGTCACCACCCGGTCCGTACCGCGCTCGCGCACCGGCAGGGCGTCCATGTCGGCGCGGAGCATCAGGGTTGGGCCGTCACCATCGCCATCCGCTTCGCCGGTGAGGTCGGCGATGACACCGGTGCCGCCGACGCCCGCGCGCACCGTGTAGCCGAGCTGCTCGCTGCGCGCGGCCGCGATCTCCGCGGTGCGCCGCTCCTGCAGCGACAGCTCGGGATTGCGGTGCAGGTCGCGCCGCGTCTCGACGACCTCCTCGCGAACGCGGTCCAGCTCCGCGGCGACCCGGGTGTCGAGGTCAGCCACAGCTGGGGGCGCCGATCAGTCGCAGCGCCGCCTCCTGGAGCGCGCCGTTGGTGACCACCTGGTCCGCTCCCCTCTCCATGGCGCGGATGCGCACGTCGCGGGCGTCGTGCGGGCAGAAGCCGATGATCCGGACGTTGCCACGAGCGCGCAGCGCGGCGATCAGCTCGATGCGCGCGTCGACGTCGGCGTTGAGGTCGACGAACACGTTCTCCGCCTGCGGAACATCGCCGCCGGTCGCAAGCCGGACCACCGCGGTGTCGCGGAGGGCAGCGCGGAGGCGGCTGGCGAGGAGCAGGTCACCGCTGACCAGGACGACCGTGAGGCCAGGCATCGCCGCCATCATAGGAGCGCGGCCGTGCCGGGCTGCGCGGCGGCTGGCACACTTGGCGCCTCGCGCAACGCGCACCCTGGAGGAAGACATGGAGATCAGGACGGTCGGCGTCGTCGGTGCCGGGCTGATGGGCTCGGGCATTGCCGAGGTCTGTGCCCGCAGCGGGCTGCGCACCCGAGTGGCGGAGTCCAACGAGGAGGCGCTCGCCGCGGGGCGGCGGCGGGTGGAGCGCTCGCTGGACCGCGGGCGCCAGGGCGGCAAGCTCAGCGCTGAGGACGTCGAGCAGATCACCGACCGGCTCTCCTTCAGCGCCACGCTGGATGAGTTCAGCGACTGCGACATCGTCATCGAGGCCATCGTCGAGCGCCTCGCCGACAAGGTCGACGTCTTCAGCCGGCTCGACCGCATTGTGCCCGAGCACGCCATCCTCTCCACCAACACGTCCTCGCTGCCGATCATGGAGATCGCGCGGGCCACCGGCCGGCCGGACCGCGTGATCGGCACCCACTTCTTCAACCCCGCGCCGGTGATGAAACTGCTCGAGGTGGTGCGCACCATCGCCACCAGCGACGACACCCTCAACGAGACGCGCGCCCTCGGCGAGAAGCTGGGCAAGCGGGTCATCGTCGCCCAGGACCGCGGCGGGTTCATCGTCAACCTGCTGCTCATCCCCTTTCTCAACAACGCGGTCCGCCTCTACGAGTCCGGCTTCGCCACCAAGGACGACATCGACGAGGGCATGTGCCTGGGCTGCGGACATCCCATGGGGCCGCTGCAGCTGCTCGACTACATCGGCCTCGACACCGCGCTCTTCGTCTGCGACGCGCTCTACGAGGAGTACGCGATCCGCGACTACGCGGCCCCACCGCTGCTCAAGCGGATGGTGGCGGCGGGCTACCTCGGCCGCAAGAGCGGGCGCGGGTTCTACGAGTACGAGGGCGCGCAGAAGCGCTGAGGCATCACGCGGGCGGAGGGCTGCCCGGTCCTGTCGGTGGGCGCTGCTGCTCGAGCACGTGGAGCCGGACGGTGTGGAGCAGGACGCCCTCGTGCCAGAACTCGGCCGCGTACTCGCCCGGCTCCCCGAGGGTGGGCTGGAGCAGGGTGACCGTCGAGACGCTCACCTCTCCGGCGCCGGCCGGCGGTGGTCCCGCCGACTCGAAGCGCATCGTGGTCGGCGGCAGCACCAGCTTGCTGAGGTTGTCGACGAAGCGAAGCTCGACGATGTGGACGGTCCCGGCGTCGGCGTTGGTGAAGCGGAAGCCCGCCACCACCGTGAAGCTGGCCATCCCGGGCAGCTGCGCCAGGGCCAGGGCGCTGAAGCCGCCGCCCAGCACGTAGAACTTGCCGTCGGCGGGGACGGTGGCGGCGTCGGCGAAGAAGGCGAAGCTCATCTCCATGGCCAGCCGACTCTGACGGACGGCCCCGCCGACGCGCAGCAGGCGAAGCCGGGACCCGCTCCGTCACCATCGAGGGCGATGGACGTCGCGCCCGACCTGCGCCCCCTGCACGTCTTCGTCTGCACCACGGTCGGGCGCCACCACTGCGGGGGCATGGGCAGCGAGAGGATCCTGCTCCGGCTGCGCGACGAGCTCGAGAGGCGGGGCCTCACCCACGTCCGCACCACGCGGATGGGCTGCAACCAGCAGCACCACCAGGGACCGATCCTCATCGTCTATCCCGACGGCGTCTGGTACGGCAATCTCGCGGCCGAGAACGTCGACGAGATCATCGACGAGCACCTCGTCGGTGGCCGCCCCGTGGAGCGCCTGCGCATCACCCCGGACGGCGAGTGGGCCTCGACTGTCCTCACGTAGTAGGGTGTTTGCAGTCAACCGCAATCGCTAGGAGGCAGAGATGGGCTACATCCGCGGCTTCGTTCATGGCGGCATCGCCGGCATCGTGGTCGGCCTGTGCGTCGCCCCGCAGCAGGGCGCCAAGACCCGCCAGCAGCTGGCCGCGTTCGGCTCCGCCGCCCGCGATGGCTACCAGGTGGCCGAGCGAACCGTGCGCCGGGTGGTCCCGTTGGCCAGCGCCGCCGCCGGTGCTGCCCGCCACCAGGTGGAGAAGGCGCGGCACGACGACGACGAGGGTATCCAGGTCGAGGGCTCGGTGCGCATCCACAACGAGACCAACGGGCGGCACTGATCCCGGCGGCTCAGCCCCGCAGCACCGAGCCCGGTGCCGGTTCGGGATCCTCGACGGTGCCGAGCGCTGCCAGGATGCCGAGCACGCCCACCGCCAAGTCGAGGATGTTGAGGGCGGTGGTGAAGTGCAGCCCGGCGTAGCTGCGGGTGGCGGCGGCGTCGTCGCCGAGCAGGAAGCCCGCGATCGCCAGCGCCAGGAGGGCGACCCCGATCGCGCCCGCCAGGATGCGACCCAGGTGGCGCGAGGCGGCAAAGGCGGCGAACGCGAAGACCGCGAGCAGCACGATGTCGAGCGCGTCACGTGCCCAGGTGAGATGCAGCGTGAGGCTGCCGATGTTGCCGCCGCCGTTGGCGGCGGGCGGTCCGGCGTTGCCCGCGGCGAGGCCACCGATGCCGACGACCAGGAAGACGAGCGTGCAGAGCTGCGCGTAGAGACGTGCCATGGCGGCGAGTCTGCCCGATCGCGGTGCGGCTGCGCGCGGCGCGCTCAGCCGGCGACGCGCAGCGCCAGAAGGGTGACGTTGTCGGTGGCGCCGGCGTCGAGCGCTGCCGCTGCGGCGCGTTCGACGACCGCGGTCAGTGGCCCGGGGGCGTCGAGCAGCGCGGCGATGTGGTCGTCCTCCAGCGGCTCCCAGAAACCGTCGCTGCAGAGCACCAGCACGTCGCCCCTCTGCAGTCCGGTCGATGCCAGCTCGGGCTCGATCGGGTCCCCCATCACCGCGGTGGTGATGATGTTGCGACGCGGGTGGCGTCGCTCCGAGCCGGCCGGCAGCTCCCCGGACCGCACCCGCTCCCCCACCCAGGAGTGGTCGCTGGTGAGGACCGTCGCCACGCCGTTCCGCACCAGGTAGGCGCGGCTGTCCCCGGCGTGGCCGATGTCGGCGCGCCCCCCGCGGACGGCAGCGAGGGTCAGGGTCGTGCCCGGATTGCCACCGATGGCCTCGCGCAGGCGGGACAGCGCCCGGTTGGCCGCGAGCACCGCGCCGAGCATGTCAGGGCCACCCGGGGCGCCAAGGACATCGATTGCCGCGGCAGACGCGGCCTGAGCCGCCTCCCCGCCGCCGGGCATCCCGCCCATGCCATCGGCGACGAGCACGCCCACGCCACCGCCCGGCAGGGCGATGGCCGCGAAGGCGTCTTGGTTCTCGGTGCGAACCGGCCCGATGTGGGTCGCCGCGGCGACCTCGATCAACCCGCCCGCGTGCGCCGAGAGGTCGGTGACCGAGATTGCGACCGGCTCGGTCATCCCGCGGTGCCGGTGCTCGCCGGCGGCTCGGCCGCGGCCGGCCTGCCCAGCAGCAACTCCACGACCTCATCGGCGATGGCCACGGGGTCGGAGCATTGGATGGTGGTCATGCCCAGCTCGGTCGCGGCGTCGACATTGCAGCGCAGGTCGTCGACGAACAGGCACTCCTGCGGACTCAGCCCGAGCCGTTCGCAGGTGAGCAGGTAGATCGCCGGGTCGGGCTTGCGCAGGCCGACCTGCGAGGAGTCGACGACCACGTCGAACAGTTCCTCGACGGGCAGGAGCGAGCGCCACATCGGCTCGCCGGCGCGCGAGATGTTGGTGAGCAGCGCGGTGCGGTAGCCGGCGCCCTTGACCTGGCGCACGGCGTCGATCATCGCCCCGCACGCGACCAACCCCTTGCCGAAGACGATGCGTTGCGCCGTCCGGGCGTCGACCGGCGACCCGCCCGCGGCGACGTGACGAGCGACCATCCGGTCGAAGAACTCGTCGTCGGAGATCTTCCCGGTCTCGAGGAGGTGAAGATCGTGCGCCCCGGTCGGCAGGTGGTACACGTCCCTGAACTCGTTGAGAAAGAAGTGCAGCACCTCGACATGGAGGGGATCATCGATCTGCTTGCGGTGCCTGCCGAGCGGCTCGGTCATGACCCCGCCGAGATCGAAGACCGCGCCGCGCAGCGGCCGGGTCGGTGCGGCGGTCACGGGGTCATTGTGCCCGATGGACCGGCGCCGCCCGCCGGTACCATCGGGCCGTGCGCGTGCTGTTCTGGGTCTCGATGGCGGCGTGGGCGGCGCTCGAGATCGGCCTGATGCTGCGCGACGGCCTGGCCGGGGCGATCGACCGCGGCCAGGACCGCGGCAGCGGCCCGTTCCTCATCCTCCTCATCGCCGCGGCGATCGCCGCCGACCTGGCCCTCTCGCGCGGCCCGGACTGGCCCCGCCTGCGCGACGGCGCGCTGTTCGCACTTGGCATGGCCCTGGTGTGGGCCGGCCTCCTGCTGCGGCTCTGGGCGGTGATGACCCTCGGCCGCTTCTTCCGCCTCGTCGTGATCGTGCAGAGCGGCCACCGCGTGATCCGCAACGGGCCCTATCGTGTGCTCCGCCATCCCGCCTACAGCGGCACCATGCTGACCATGATCGGCCTCGGGCTGGCACTCGACAGCTGGCTCGGGCTCGCCGCCTGCGTCGTCCTTCCCCTGATCGGCTACGCGCGCCGCGTCACCGTCGAGGAGACCGCGCTGCGTCAGCGCCTCGGGCCGGAGTACGTCGAGTACTCGTGCACCACGCGGCGGCTGATCCCGTTCGTCTGGTGATCACGCTCGCTCCCGCTGAGCACGCGGGCGGGAAGTGAGCGCACCACCATCAGGGCGACCAGCCCCACCGCGGCGCCGCCGAGGGTGTCGAGCAGGTAGTGCTCGGCCATCAGCAGCACACCGAACGCCACGGTGGCCGGGTACAGCACCCACAACCAGCGCCAGCGTGATCGCAGGGCGCCGATCACCTCTGCGGCCACCACGACCGGGATGGTCACGTGCAGCGACGGCATCGCCCCGAAGGGTTCGGGATCTGCGCTTGCGTACAGCGCACCCGCGTGGAACGACTGCAGCACCTCGATGATGCTGCGATGCAGTGGGGGCAGCAACCCCTGCTGCGACGCATACCACGGCGGCGTCTGCGGGAAGGCGAGGTAGACCGCGAACCCGAACACCATGGCGAGCATGTAGGTCGCCACGAAGCGGTCGAAGCGCTCGCGATGACGGCGCCACAGCCACAACGCGGTGAGCAGCGGCATCGCGTAGTGGAGCATGTACTCGGCGGTGAGCGCGCCGGCCGGCAGCCCGAGCAGAGCCCGTGCGTGCTCCTGCAGCCAGAGCGGCACCACCACGCCGCTGACGGCACGGTCGAACTGGATCGGCAGGGTCGAGCCGGCGCGCGTGCCCTGGTAGTGGGCGAGACCGCCGAGGGAGAGGAACACGACGGCGATCAGGAGCATCGGCGCCCAGCGGCTGAGCCACGCCGGGACGGGCACCGCGAGAGCGCCGACCGCGATCACCCCGAGCACGATCAGCCACCAGTCGAAGGTGCCGCCGGTGGCCACGCTGAAGAGGGACACGGCCACGGCGTCCACGACGATGAGCGCGTAGACGAAGGGGGCGCGACGAATCGGCGCTGTCCGGCCGCCCTCCGGTGTCGCCGCCTCCATCCGCCTGCAGCGTACTCAACAGCCACCACCTGCGGCCATGACCCGGTGAGGTCAGGTCGCCGATCGGATCCGCTGCAAACGGCGCAGGGTGTCGGCAAGGGCGCGCACGATGTCCTCGCGCCCGGCGTCCTCGGCGAGCATGGGGCCGCCGTCCGCCGGGGGGACGTTGGGGATGGGGTGCGCCGTCGCCTGAGCCGGTGTGCCGGAGAGGAAGACCTCGTCGGCGGGTCGAAGGCGCGCCCTCCGGAACCGCGCGCTCGTCTCCGGAGGAGCGCGGCGCAGTCGCTTCTCGAGGCGGGCCTCGGCGTCCTCACGGAAGGTGTGCGTCGCAGCCAGCAGCTCGACAGCGGAGCGCGCCAGGTCGAGCAGGCTCTCACCGGCGGCAACGGTGACATTGCGCAGTCCGCGGTAATGCTCGGCGTCCCTGGCGGCGGCGACACCGACGATGAAGCGGCCGTCGAGTCCGGGCAGCCACGGCGCGATGCCGTCCTCGTGGAGGACCAGGTAGATGGGCTCGCTGTTGCGGGGGATGGCGTGCGCCCACCAGCGGTCCAGCTTCGCCTGCCGCTCGCCATCGGCGAAGAACGACAACCCGCGCACCGGCGGAACCGCGATCACGGCCAGTGGAGCGTCAGCGCGGCGTACCTCGTCAAGCGCAGCAGCGAGCCGCTGAGCCTCCTCGACGTCCGCGACCAGCACGGTCATCGCGTACTGCGGGGGCTGAGTCTGCGATGGGTGGGAGATGCTGCCCTTCCTCGGATGAAACGGGTGTTGGACGCGGGTCTGGACGCCGACGGACGCCACCAGCGTCTCGCCGAGATGATAGCAACGGGAGCGCATCAGGTCGGGGGAGCGGCGCCCGCAGATAGAGTCCGACCGTGATGGTTGACGCGTCCGGGGGCATGGCATGACCGGGCCCGGGGCGCGCGGCACGGGATCGTACCGGTGGTGGGTGCTGGGGGTCACGAGCCTCGGCGCGCTGCTGGCGTCTCTCAACATGAGCACGCTGGTCATCGCTCTTCCGCAGCTACTCCGGAGCCTGCACACGGGGCTGATCGAGGTGGTCTGGGTGCTGCTCTCCTACCTCCTCGCGCAGACCGCGCTGGTTCTCAGCGCGGGCAGGCTCGGCGACCTGTACGGCCGCAAACGCCTGTACGCGGCTGGCTTTGCGCTCTTCACCGTGATGGCGCTGGCATCGGGCTTCGCCGGGATGCCGCTGCTGCTCATCGGCCTGCGCGTGCTCGCCGGGTGCGGTGGTGCGCTGATGCTCGCCAGCAGCGGGGCCATCGTCACCGACGCATTCCCGCGCCGCGAGCTCGGGCTCGCGCTGGGCATCAACGCGATGGTCATTGCCGTCGGCGCCGCGGTGGGCCCGGTGCTGGGCGGCTGGCTCACGTCGTTCGGCTGGCAGTGGGTGTTCTGGTTCAACGTGCCGCTCGGCGTGCTCGGCACCATTGCGTCCGTCATTGTGCTGCGTGACTCAACGGCACCGCGCCGAGCCGCGCGCGTCGACTGGCTCGGCAACCTGGTGTTCCTGGTCGCGATGACCGGTCTGCTCGTCGCGCTGTCGATGGGTGGCATCGAGGGCTGGACGCACCCCGCCGTCGTCGCGGGCGCCGTCGCGTTCGTCGCCGCCACGCCACTGTTCTTCCGCCTGCAGCTCACCGTGCGCGACCCGCTGCTCGACCTCACGCTGTTCCGCAACCGGCTCTTCGCCATCGCCAACCTCACCCAGTTCCTCAACGGGCTCGCCCGAATGGGCCTCCTCTTCCTGCTGGTGTTCTTCTTCCAGGGCCCCGAGGGGAAGGACCCGATCACTGCCGGCGTGCTCGTCCTGCCGCTGCCGATCGGCATGTTCGTCTTCTCCCCCATCTCCGGCTGGATGAGCGACCACATCGGCTCGCGGCTGCCGAGCACCGCCGGGCTCGTGCTCACCGGCGTGGGCCTGCTCGGGATGGCGGCGACGCTGAGCGTCGGCGTCATCTATCCGCTGCTCGCCGTGTGGCTGGGGATCACCGGCGCCGGCGCCGGCCTGTTCAACTCGCCCAACGCCAGCTCGATCATGGCGTCGGTCAGCGCGGCCCAGCGCGGCATCGCGTCGGGCGTGCGCATGCTTCTCGCCCTCGCAGGCAGCATGATCTCGATCGCGTTTGTGCTCGCGATCGTGACCTCGAGCCTCCCCAAGGCAGCGATGCTGCAGATCTTCTCCGGGCTGGCTAGTGGGCTACCTGCCGCGGAGGTCGCGCCGTTCATCACGGGCGTGCGCGTCGCGCTGCTGGTGCTCGGGCTGATCAGCGTGCTGTCGGCGCCGCTGTCGCTGCTCCGCGGCGCCGAACAATCACGGCGCCTTCCGGCGGTTCCCTCGGCGGCGTAGACACAGCGCCTCGACTGGCGTGGCCCGCCGTTCGTGTCGACCTCCGCACAGCTACGACGCCGCTCGGGCAGCGACGCCGCATGAATTTCTGTCGCAATCAGAGTGTCGCGCTGAGCTTGGTGTGGTCGGGGCGACTGGATTCGAACCAGCGACCCCCTGCTCCCAAAGTATGGGGGTCTAAAACGTATTCGCGAGGGCTCTTAGGCATCCTGCCGTCGGTTCTTGCCGAAGGGGTGAAGTGGGCTGATCCGGTGAGAGGATGCTGGCTTCGGCAGCGAGCCCGTCGTCGGCGGCAACCGTCCCTGTCAGGCAGGCTGCGCACGCCGATCACGCCGAAGCCCCGCTGTGCGCGGACTAGGTTCCGGCGGGCGTCGGCAGTCCTGACGAGGCGCCGTCCTTTGGCGCTCGATCGGCCGGCTCTTTCGGTTAGGCCGCTTCTCGCGGCTCTATCTAACACCGCTTTCGGTGACGACTAGCCTTCCAAGCCGAATGTCGCTGGTTCGAGTCTCGCCTCCCCCGCACTGGACGCCGAGAGGCCAACTCATCGTGACCTGACCTTGGCGTGGAGTGCTGAGAGTCGAATGTGTGGCCCGTCGACGATCCCGAAAAGGTTTGCATTGTGTGAGGGGAGGCCAGCCATTCTTGCGCGCGCCTGAATCTGAATACGTGGATCACGCTGCAGTTGTGATGCGTGGTGCTTGCCACCCTGCCACTGCGCTCCGAGAGTTGATAAGTGGTCGGGCTTGTCTGGTCAGGCGGCGGCGACGCGGTTGCCGTGTAGCAGCAGTTCCAGGTCAGCAGCGGGCACCGGCCGCGAGTACAGGTAGCCCTGCGCGAGGCGACATCCCATCGCGTGCAGTGCCTCGTGCTGCTCCTCCGATTCCACCCCCTCGGCGACAGTTGCCAAACCCAGTGCCGCGCCGAGGTCGAGCAGAACTTTGACCAGCGGTTGAGATGAGGTGACGGTCACCTGATCCACAAAGGACTTGTCGATCTTGAGCAGATCGACATCGAATTGCTGGAGGTAGGTGAGCGACGAGTATCCGGTTCCAAAGTCGTCGAGAGCTAGCCGCACCCCGTCCGACCGCACGCTCCGCAGTTGGGTCTGCGCTGCCCCGGCACCTTCGATGAGTCCACTCTCGGTGAGCTCGATAACGAGCGCATCAGCGGGAAGGCCGCTGTTTGCGAGAGCCGCGCGTACTGCCGTTTCGAATTCGAGCCGCTGCAACTGAACACTGCTCGCGTTGACGGTTAGGTACAGCGGCACGCCCAGCTGAGTGCGCCATTGCTGCACCGTGCGACACGCGTCCTTCAGTACCCAGGCCCCCACGTCGACGATCAGTCCAGTACGTTCCAGATCCGCGATGAACCGTCCCGGGGCCAGAAGTCCGAGGCGGCCATGCTGCCAGCGCACCAGCGCCTCCACACCGACGATCCGTTGCGTCGCCACCTCGACGATCGGCTGATAGTGGACAACGAACTGATCGGCCGACAGAGCCGCTTCTAACTCCGCGCGCCACCGTACCTGCTCGTCGAGGGCAGCCTCGAGGCCTGACGTGTAGACCACGAGCGCGTTGTCTTCAGTTGCGTCGCCCATTGACACGGCGATTTCGGCTCTGCGCAGCATCTCGTGCGCCTCGTGAGCGCCGTGACCACCACTGACCAGGCCGATCCTTCCCCGTACACGGACCGGTCGGGCATCGACTTCTATCGGCTCCTCCAATGATTTGAGCAAACGGCGGCCGATGCTGACTGCGTCGTCGAGCGACGTCCCATCGTCGAGAAGAACGCCGAACTGTTCACCAGCGAGATGCGCGGCCAGGTCGCCCCCACGAAGGCCCATCTGCAAACGGCGACCCGTGATGACCAGGATGCGGTCCCCAGCCGTGCGACCCAAGCGGTCGATGATCTCATTGAACTCCGCGAGTTCGATGAGCAAGAGCGTGCAGTCGCCCTGTGCGGTATTGAGTGCGTCGTTGATTCGCCGTCGCAGCAAGTCACGGTTTGGCAGCCCGGTGAGGCCGTCATGGCTGAGGGTGTGCAGGAGGCCGGCACCTTCGAACAAAGCGAGGCTCTGCCTGACCACGACCAGCGCGATCAGGGTGATGATGCTGACGAGGAGGAACGTGTCAATGCCGTGCTGGGCGGTGATGCGCCAGATCGCGACGGCAGCCGCGATTGCTACGGGAAGGTAGGGCGCCGCGACGCGCAGCCGCGATGGCAGGGGCGCCCGTGCCGCCGATGAACCGGCACTGGTCCCAGCCTGCATGCCTGCAAGCGCGATGAGCAGAAAGGCTGCGACCCATGCGCTGTCAAGTGGGGTGCCGCTGGCGAAACTGCCTGTCGCCGTGAAGTACGCGAAGCTGCTGTCAGCCAGGGCGCTGGCAGTGACCCCAGCCGCGAGGAGGAGGAGGGGAGTTCTGGTGCTGGCGCGAGCGCGGGTGGCGAGGAGGAGTGCCATGGTGACAATGGCGATGTCGCTGATCGGATAGGCGAGACTCAAGACCATGCCAAGCGGGCTGTCGGAGCCTCCGGAATAGATGGCGCTGAGCAGCGTCGACCAGCTGATCACGAGCAGTGCCGTTGCGATGATCAGGCCGTCGACGCCCGTTTGCATGCGCGCCGCCGCCCCGCGAATGAGCTGCGGAAATCCGAGCAACCCCGCGATCATCAATGGGACTGCGCCGAGGAAACCCACATCGGCGAGGGACGGGAAGGGAACGGGCGTGTTTTGGATCAGCTCGTACCAGCACCAGGCCAGTTCACCCGCCGCCCAGGTGGCGCAGGACGCGGCTATCAGCGCCCAGGAGCGCCTGTCCCGGCCAGAGAGGCGACGGGTGGCGACCGCACAGGCGATGGCGCCGGCAACCGCCGCTCCGAGCTCGCCCAGGTCATCCACCCACATGGTGACCGTCACACCGCCGATGTGGATGAACAACCACAACGCAAACATGCTCACCGCAACGAGCACCACGAGGTATCTCGCGGACGGACGTCGTAGCCGGCTTCCTGTTGGGGGGTAGACGCCTGCGACGTTGGGTAGCCGCTTCGTGTGGTTGATCTCAAACACTCGATTGGCGGGGCGCAGCGTCGCGGAAACGCTTTGGAGCTCCCTGGCACGAACCCAGAGGAGGGTGGAGTGACGCGCAAGCGCCGCACCGCACTCCGGAAGCATGCTTCGAGGCGATGACTGTGCCGAACGCCCCCATCAAACACGATCGCTTTGTCAGGGTTAATCGCATCAAGATCACTCTACGGCTCCCTAGGGTTCTTTCAAGACGCCTCGGTGACAGATATGTCCGTATCTCTCGTACCGTGCCCCAGGCGGAGCCAATCTCCCATGGGGGACGGCCACACACGAAATCTTAAGCTCAGGCAATGGCTGAGCCCCCTTCTTGGAACAGCGCCTATCAGGGAGCACCACCCTGGGACATTGGCGGCCCGCAGCCCGAGTTCGTGAAGCTGGCCGACGCGGGGAAGCTTCGCGGGCGGGTCCTGGACGCCGGGTGCGGGACTGGTGAGCAGGTGCTGTTGGCCGCGAGGCATGGCGCGGAGGCCATGGGGGTCGACATCGCGGACCTCGCGATCGAGCGTGCGCGAGCCAAAGCAGAGGAGCGTGGGATCAGCGCGACGTTTCAGGTGGCGGATGTGCTCCACCTCGAGCAGTTGGGGCGGCAGTTCGATGTCGTCACCGACAGTGGCGTGTTCCACGTCTTTGACGACGAGCAGCGCCCGATATACGTCAGCAGCCTGAGGTCGGTCCTTCGCCCCGGCGGCATGTATTACATGATGTGCTTTAGCGATCGCCAGCCCGGGGACTGGGGACCGCGCCGCGTGTCGCAACAGGAGTTGAGCGCCGCATTCGCAGACGGCTGGTCGATCGGGTCGATCGAAGCAGTGAAGTTCGCGGTCACCATCGACCTCGAGGGGGCTCACGCGTGGCTCGCGACGATCGAACGCTTATGACCGTCGTCTCCATAGGGTCGTGGTCAGATCTGTCTACTCTGGAGTCTCGGCAACGGATCCGCGGCGGGGCCCCAATTCGCAGACTGACCGGGCCGTCGCCTCGGTGCCGGCCTGCCCTGGGTGTTGTCCCCTTTACCTACCTGGCGGACTGAGCCTGTGCGAACACTCGGACCGTCCGGGGTTGGCGCCACACAGCCGGGGACTCGTACTCGGCGAGGGGTCACCGACTCAGCGTGGGCGGAGCTGTGGCGCGGACGGCGGGCGCGGGCTGAAGAACGGCAGGGCCACCCGCGCGATTGACTGCCACGGCGGCGGAGATGCCACCGACGACGACGACGGCGTCGGGGAGCCGTCAGGCAGCCACCGTGACGGTTAGGGTCTGGGGCGTCCCGATCTGATCGGGAACCGGCTCGCCATCCGCCTCGAGGCCGGCTATGTGCACGGCAATCGCCTCTGCGGCTCTCTCCCGGCACTCGTCGACCGTCCTGCCCTGGGTGAAGCAGCCCGGCAGAGCAGGGACCAGCACCATGAATCCGCCGGTTTCCTCAGGTTCGAGCACGACGGTGTACGTCCTCATGCGGTCATCCTCTCACAGAGCAGCGCGGAACTCGTCTGGGCTGATGCCGGCTTGCGAAAGTATTGAGCGGAGCAGGCCAGGCCCGATTGTCTCTCCCGCGTGAAGAGGCACGGTGACGCGCCCACCGCGCTCCGGGTGCTTGAGTTGCGCGTGCGAGCCCTTCTGGACGACGAGCACCCAACCAAGATGGTTGACTGCCCGGACGATCTCGCGGCCGGTGATGCGCGGGAGCGGCGGCATCCCTGTACCGTACTTCGGCCGCGCCAGCGGAGGGCAAACAATCCAGCGTACTGTGCCTGCCGGTACGGCGGTGGACTGAAGGCGAAACGCGTGGTCGGGGCGGCGGGACTCGAACCCACGACCTCCCATCTCGGTGTCCCCCTGTCGCTACGGGAGCCTCCGGCCCTCTCGCGTGGGGCAGCCGACAGAGCTAGGCTCGAGGCATGACGGGAAACCACATCCATTCAGGACGGCGTCTCCTCGGCTATGCAGCCTCCGTGGTGGCGCCGATCGCGGTCACGTTGGCTCTGCTATCCCTCAGTGGCGGCGTCTCGCGCGACTACATCTTCATCTACCTCGCCGTTGTCGCCATCTTGGCCGTCCTCAGCGGCCTCGTCCCAGCGCTGCTTGCCGCCGCCGCGAGCTTCCTTCTCGTCGATTGGTTCTTCGTTCTCCCGCTCCACACCCTGACGATTGCGGATCAGACCGACGTTATCAACCTCCTGGTGTTTTTCGGCACCGCGGGGCTGGTCGGCGGCCTCGGCTCACGACGTCGAGCCGCCCAGCTGCGCGCCGAGGCACTCGGTTCCGACCTGAGAGCCGCTAACCAAGACCTGGAACGCTTGAACCTCGAGCAATCTCGTGCGGCTGCCACAGCGCTTCAGCTCGCTCAGACACGACAACAGGTGCTTCTGCTCACCGAGAGCGACAGGCTGCGACGGGAGTTGCTCGCCAGTGTGTCCCACGAGCTCAGAACACCCCTGGCAAGCCTTCTCACTGGCACGACCGCGCTCATGGCCCTCGATGACCTTGACCCACGGGTGCGCCGCCGACTCACCGCCCTGGAGGGTGAGGAGCGGCGGCTGTCCCGGTTGGTGTCCGACCTACTCGATATGGCTCGCATCGAGGGGCATACACTGGATCTCCGGCTGCGCGATCTTGACCTAACCGAAGCGGTCGCCGCCGCGGTTGAACGCAGCCGCTACACGCATCCCGACCGCGAGATCAGGACGGCGCGGAGCGGACCCCCACTCGAGGTCGTGGCCGACTGGGATCGCCTGGGACAAATCCTAGACAACCTCATTGCCAACGCCCACCGGCACGGCGACGCTGGCATGCCCATTGAGATCTCTGTTGTGCGCGGGCTGCGGGGGATGGCCGTCACGCGCGTGCTGGACGAAGGCCCGGGCGTCCCGCCCGAACTGCGCGACACCATCTTCGAGCGCTTTGTTCGGGGGCCCTCCTCGTCAAACGAGCCCGCGGGTATTGGGCTGGGTTTGGCGATCGTCCGCGGCTTGGTGGAAGCCCAAGCCGGTCGAGTGTGGCTCGAAGACGGAGACTCTGGACGCTTTGCGTTCAGTCTCCCTCTCGCCGAGAGAGTCGCGTCACCCGACGGCGGCGAGGATGCGCACGTCGACGTCAACACGCGACCGGATGGTCCTGCGCAGCATCGCTGATCTGTGATGCTCACCGCGGGGCATCTCGACCTCAGGGATGCGGTGGTCGCCGGTCTGACCAGTCCGGGCGATGGTGGCTACCGAGCTCTGGACGGCGTCTACCTCAGCCAGCTGCACCGTTATCAAGGGCCAGGTTGAGCTGCAGCACGTTGATGTAAGGGGATCCGAAGATCCCCAGGGACCGTCCACTCAGGTGGTCCTCCACGACCTGGCGCAGGCGTGTGGCGTCGAGGTGGCGGGCAGTGGCGACCATGCTGACCTGCGCCAGCGCCGCGGCCTCACTGATGTCGGGATCGAACCCCGTGAAGTCTCCGGTGACCAGGTCGACTGGCATCGGAGCGTCGGTCCCATCTGGGTTCTTGGCGACGCCCAGACTGTGGAGATAGGTTGTGTATTCCGTCACATGCGTGATGAGGATGGAGTTGCTCGGGCCCAGGTTGCTTCCGATTGAAGAAGCGGCGTTGCACGCTGGCTGGACCAGGCTGCTCGTGGTGGACCCATTGGGGTTCGTCGTCGAGGCGAAGAGCCAGAGAGGGCGGCTCTGGAAGTACTTGGGATCCACGGCAAAGTACATGTCGTTGCCGGACTTGTCCTTCATCGTCTGGTAGGTGACGTTCCCGCTCGAATCCTTGATCGTCTTGTAGTAGCACTGGCCGATCAGCGTGGATCCCACGACGTTGCCCTGGGCGTCGGTGACCAGGCTCCCGTTGGCCTGGTTATGAAACGCCACCTGGCTGATCCCGGTCATCACCAGCGGGTAGGCGATGCCGCAGACGATGGTGATGGCCAGGGTGATACGCGTTCCCACCCAGAGGTCGTGGAGGAGCTTGCGATACATGTGAATGACCTCCTAGGCCAGGTGGATCGCGGTGATGATGATGTCGATCAGCTTGATGCCGATGAAGGGCGCGATGATCCCGCCGACGCCCCAGATGAGCAGGTTGCGCCGCAGCAGCGCGGCGGCCCCGACGGCGCGGTAGGCAACTCCCCGCAATGCGATGGGGATCAGCGCAACGATGATGAGGGCGTTGAAGATGACAGCAGAGAGGATCGCACTGTTCGGGCTGTGCAGCCGCATGATGTTGAGCGCGCCCAGATCGGCAAGCGCGGGCGTGGCGATGAACAGCGCCGGGATGATTGCAAAGTACTTGCCGACATCGTTGGCGATCGAGAAGGTCGTCAGCGCGCCGCGCGTCATGAGCAGTTGCTTGCCTGTCTCCACGATCTCGATGAGCTTGGTGGGGTTGGAGTCCAGATCGACGAGATTGCCCGCCTCCTTGGCCGCCTGGGTCCCACTCTGCATGGCGACGCCAACGTCCGCCTGCGCCAACGCCGGTGCGTCGTTGGTCCCGTCCCCGGTCATGGCGACCAGCTTGCCCTCATCCTGCTCCTTGCGAATCAGCAGGAGCTTGTCTTCGGGCGTCGCCTCGGCGAGGAAGTCGTCGACCCCCGCCTCCTCGGCGATGGCCGCGGCGGTCAACGGGTTGTCGCCGGTGATCATCACGGTGCGCAGGCCCATCCGGCGCATCTCCTCGAATCGATCCTTGATGCCAGGCTTGACGATGTCCTTGAGGTGAATCGTTCCGAGGACGATCTTGTTCTCGGCGACAACGAGCGGCGTGCCGCCGCTACGGGCGATCTTCTCGACGTCCGCACTGACGGTCGCCGGCAGCGCTCTGGATCCCCCGTCCGAGCACCAACTCGCCACCGAGTCCGCCGCTCCCTTGCGGATCGACGTTCCGGACCTGTCCACGCCGCTCATGCGCGTGGTCGCCGAGAACGGCACGAACTCCCATCCCTCAGCGGAGCTCGCCGAGGCGCCGAGCCTCCTCGCCAGCGCGACGATGCTGCGGCCCTCGGGGGTCCCGTCAGGGATGGATGCGAGATTGACCGCCTGGACCAATCGCTGCATGTCGACACCGTCTGCCGGGAGAAACTCGGCGGCCTGCCGGTTCCCCAGGGTGATGGTTCCGGTCTTGTCGAGCAGGAGCGTGTCGACGTCGCCCGCCGCCTCCACCGCCCGTCCGGACATGGCCAGCACATTCTTCTGCATGAGACGGTCGATGCCCGCGATTCCGATCGCTGACAGCAGCGCTCCGATGGTCGTCGGAATCAGACAGACCAGGAGTGCGATGAGCACCGTGACCGTGATCGAGGTTCCGGCGAAGACCGCAAAGGGCTGCAAGGAGACCACCGCGAAGATGAAGATGATCGTCAGGCTGGCCAGGAGAATGTTCAGCGCAATCTCATTGGGGGTCTTCTGCCGGGAGGCCGATTCCACCAGGCCGATGATCTTGTCGAGGAACGTCTCGCCGGGATTCTGGGTGATCTCCACGACGATGCGATCAGAGAGCACTCGCGTACCGCCGGTCACCGCGCTACGGTCGCCGCCCGCCTCGCGGATGACGGGGGCAGACTCGCCGGTGATGGCCGACTCGTCGACCGATGCGATGCCCTCGATGATCGTCCCGTCGCTGGGGATGACGTCGCCCGTCTCGCAGACCACGATGTCACCCTTGCGAAGCTCTGGCGCGGGTACGGCAACCTCGCGACCGTCCACCAACTTGCGCGCGATCGTGTCACTGCGGGTCTTGCGCAGCGTGGCGGCCTGGGCCTTGCCGCGTCCCTCCGCCACCGCCTCGGCGAAGTTGGCGAAGAGAACGGTGAACCACAGCCAGAGCGCGATCTGGAAGACGAAGCCATTGTTGGGGCCGTTGGTGAACAGCCCCGAGATGAAGGCGTAGGTGGTCATCACGGCGCCGATGCCGACGACGAACATCACCGGGTTACGGGCCTGCCAACGAGGGTTCAGCTTGCGGAAGGAATCGCCGAGAGCCGGGATCAGAATGGCGCGGTCCAGCAGACTCTGGGCACGACGCCGCGGGGTGCGGACCGGAGCGGGCGATGGGCTCGAACTGGAGGCTACGACAGTCATTCCTGCTCTCAGTGAAGGTGGCCGGCGGCGATTTGGAAATGCTCGAGAAGCGGTCCAAGGGCGAGCGCCGGGAAGAAGGTCAGCGCCCCGACGATGAGCACCACCCCGACGACCAGGCCCGTGAAGAGCGGTGTGTCAGTGGGAAAGGTTCCCGCGCTCGCGGGGATGATCTTCTTCTTCACCATCGATCCGGCCAGTGCCAGGATCGGGATCAGGAAGAGGTACCGTCCCATCCACATGGCCAGCTCGAGGGTCGTGTTGTAGTAGACGGTGTTCCCCGTGAGACCGGCGAAGGCGCTGCCGTTGTTTCCGGTGGTCGAGCTGAAGGCGTAGAGAATCTCGCTGAACCCGTGCGGCCCGGAGTTGAGCGGGCCGAGCTGACCTGGGGCCACGAGCACCGAGATCGCTGTGAGGCCGAGGATCGACAGGGGGAGGATGAGGATGGCGAGCGCCGCCAGCTTCACGTCGCGGGCCTCGATCTTCTTGCCGAGGTACTCCGGAGTACGGCCGACCATGAGCCCCGCAATGAACACCCCGAGGATGACGAACATCAGCATTCCGTACAGCCCGGCGCCGATGCCGCCCGGGCTGATCTCCCCCAGCTCCATCGAGAGGATCGGCACCAGGCCGCCGATCGCGGTGAGGCTGTCGTGCGACGCGTCGACCGCACCCGTGCTCGTGCCCGTCGTCACCGCGACGAACTGGCCCGACTGGGGTATGCCGAACCGGACCTCCTTCCCCTCCATGTTGCCGCCCGACTGCGTCGAACTGGCCACCTGGGTGACCCCGGTCCGGGTCAACGCGGGGTTGCCGGTCTGCTCGGCGGCGATGGCGATGCCGGTCATCCCGAGGAGGATCACTCCCATGGCCCCGAGCACGGCCATCCCCTGCTTGAGGTTGCCGACCATCCTGCCGAACGTGAAGGTCAGTGACACGGCTATGAGCAGGATGGTGAACATCATGAACGCGTTGGTGAACCCGTTCGGGTTCTCGAACGGGTGCGCGGCGTTGGCGTTGAAGAACCCACCGCCGTTGTTGCCGAGGTTCTTGATGATTTCCTGCGAGGCGACCGGACCCTGCGCGATCGTCTGGGTCACGCCGCTCAGCGTGTGCACCACGGTCGATGCGGAGAAGTTCTGGATGGCGCCCTGCGAGACATAGACCAGGGTGCCGATCACGGAGATCGGCAGCAGGACGTAGAGGAGGCCGCGGGTGACGTCGACGTAGAAGCTCCCCAGCGTCCGTCCGGAACGTCGTGCCAGCCCGCGGATGAGCGCGATCGCCACCGCCAGGCCGGTGGCGGCGGAGAGGAAGTTGTGCATGACCAGCCCGACCATCTGCGAGAAGTAGCTCAGCGTGGTTTCGCCGCCGTAGTTCTGCCAGTTGGTGTTGGTGGCGAAGCTGATCGCCGTGTTCATCGCCAGGTCGGGGGCCACACCGGGGAAGCCGTTGGGGTTGATGACGCTCTGCAGGGGCAGACGATCCTGGAAGCGGAGCAGGAGGAAGGTGACCAGGATGCCCACGACCGTGACGACGAGCACGGCGGCCAGGTACTTCACCCACGTCTGCTCGTCGTCCTCGTGGACGCCGATCACCCGGTACATACCGCGCTCGATGGGGCGCAGCGGCCGGCTGAGGAACACGCGCTCGCCGCTGAACACCTTGGCCATGTACGTGCCGAGCGGGCGCGCGCACAGCAGCACCGCGACGAAGACCAGGAGGACGCCGATGATCTCGAGCGCCATCAGAACTTCTCCGGGAACAGCATCGCTGCCACCAGGTAGCAGAGAACGAGCAGGGCGATCACGACACTGACGGCGTAGCCGAGGACATCGCCACTCATAGCTTCGTCAACGCGGCGATGTACGCCGCAGACGCGGCCATCAAAACGATGAGAACCAGCAGCATCAGCAGATCGATGTTCACGGTGCACCCTCTCGCATGCCGCACATCCTCGGCTCGCACCCCTCAACGATCACTCAACGACGTCGGCCGCCCACCGAGGGGTGTTCAGTGGTCTGGGTTGAGGGGTCCAAAACGGTACCCCTGACCTCCGACTGTCTGAATGACGGTGGGGCTGGCGGGATCCGCCTCGAGTTTGCGGCGCAGCCGCTGAATGAACGTCCACAGGTAGTTGCGATCCCCGACGTACTCCGGCCCCCACACCCTCCCGAGAAGAGTTCGGTGTGCCAGCGCCCGGCCGGCATGGCTCGCCAACTCCGCGAGCAACACCCATTCGGTGGGCGAGAGTTTGATCTCGATCCCACCGCGCATCACCGTCCGACGCCCAAGGTCGACGGTCACGTCACCCGCACTGACCGTCTCGTCGGGTCCGTCGGCGCTGTGGATGCGGCGGAGCACGGCGCGTACACGGGCGAGAAGCTCCTCGGATCCAAACGGCTTGGTGAGGTAATCGTCGGCGCCCATGTCCAGCGCGCGGACCTTGTCGCGCTCCGCTCCCCGGGCGCTGATCACGATCACCGACGGCTGGCGCTGCCCATCCAGCTTCTCCAGAATGGCCCAGCCATCCACAAACGGCAGACCGATGTCGAGCAGCACCACGTCCGGGGAGCTGGCTCTCAGCGCCTGCACCGCCTGGATGCCGTCGGAGACGGCGTCGACCGCGTAGCCGGCCTCGGCGACGGCCTCGGTGATGACCTCTCTGAGCACCCGGTCATCCTCGACAACCAGGATGTGCCCCCGGCGACCGTCAGGAGCAGCCATTGCCAGCATGGGTGCGCGCAGGGACCACACGGGGCAGGATACGTGGCTTGGGCCGGCGGGGACTCAGGCCGCACGCCGTCGATCTGTTGAGGGAGTGTTGAGGGCCGGCCGACCACCATGAGTTGTGCCCATGCAAACCCCACTGGCCGAATCGGTCATCGGGCTCCCGGTGACGGATTCGGAGGCACGCCGACTCGGGCGCGTCGTCGCCATCATTCACAAGCGCGACGGCGTCGAGGTCCTCGTCGAGGGCCGTCGCTGGCTGCGTCGGCGCACCTACGGCTTCAGTGCGGACGACCTGACAGCCACCGAAGCTGGGGTCCTCGTCCACCTCCCTCGCAGCGCTTCCCCGAATCGGACGGATGCCACGTCATGGTGGCCCCAGGGCGTGGAGGAGGACGACCGCAGCCGGGTTGCGAGGGTGTGGTTCGACGCGGTCCGCGTAGAAGGCCGGCTCAGAGTCGATGGCGCATCGCCGTGGGGCGTGTCAGAATCGAGTCGGCCCACACCGTATTCGCCGCCGGGCACCTGATACCTCGCATCCTGGCAAGGTGAGCCAGATGGTCCGAGCCCACCTTGACGGCCGACCGCCGGGCTCTGCTGGGTTGCACCGCGTCGCAGGGGGACGTAGCGTGGAGCTTGATGATGTCGCCGCTGCTGAGACTGGCTCGCCGGCAGTAGCGGTTGCAGTGGGCGAGGCATCCCCGCCGCGAGGCCGGCTCAAGGTGTATCTGGGAGCCACGCCCGGATCTGGGAAGACCTTTGCCATGCTCCGCGAGGGCCGCGACCGGCGCGACGATGGCGACGACGTGGTGGTCGGTTTCGTCGAGACCCACGGTCGCCGCCGAACCGCCGACGCCGTCGGCACGCTCGAGGTGATCCCTCGGATCAGCGTGGACTACAAGGGGACCACACTCTCGGACATGGACGTCGACCGGGTGATCGAGCGACACCCACACGTGGCCCTGGTCGACGAGTTGGCGCACACCAACGCATCCGGCCTGCGCCACGACAAACGGTGGCAGGACATCGAGCAGATCCGCGCGGCGGGCATCGACGTGATCAGCACCATGAATGTGCAGCACCTGGAATCGGTGAAGGACCTGGTCGAGAAGATCACCGGGATCACCATCCACGAGACCGTGCCCGACAGCATCCTCGATAGCGCCGATGAGGTGCAGTTCATCGACATCACGCCCGAAGCCCTGCGCAAGCGGATGCGCCACGGCAACATCTACGCGCCCGATCGCGTGGACGCAGCGCTGGAGAACTTTTTCCGCGCCGGCAACCTGGCGGCCCTGCGCGAGATCGGGCTGCGGCTCGTCGCCGAACGGGTGGGAACCGAGCGCGGTGGCGTCCAGGCTCCGCCGGAGGACGTCATCGTCGCCGTGTCCGGCAGAAGCACCGCGGAGCAACTGATCAGGCGGGCGGTCCGGCTGGCGCGCCGCCGTCATGGCCTGTGCACGATCGTGCACGTCCACGAGCACGCCACCATGCCCGACGCGGACGACACCGTGTATCGGCGCCTGGCCGCCGAGCTCCAATGCGCCGTGGTCGAACGCGATGGGGAAGATATCGCCGGGACAGTCATAGGCGCGGCACGGGAACGCATGGCGCGGCATGTCGTCATCGGCGAGCCGAAGGCGGCGGGACCACTGGTCAGCCTTAGGGGCAACATCGTTGACCGCGTCGTCGAGGCGCTCCCCGACGTCGACGTTCATGTGATCGCCCGCCATGGCATCGCCGCGAGCCATGATCCCGACCGTCCCGACCCCGACGACCTCCTGAGTCGGCTGCAGGCAGACGCCCACATCCGCGGCAACCTTCGCCTCTACCTGGGCTACGCCCGCGGATCCGGCACGACGACGGCCATGCTCGACGAGGCGCGTCGGAGAGCCTCTCGCGGCACTGACGTGGTGGTGGCCGCCTTATCCGACGGCGCCAGCGGCGGCCTCGAGGGACTCACGCTCCTGGGTGGACGGCGCTCGCCCACCGCGCGGGGAGTTCTCGATCTTCCCGCCCTGTTGGCGCGCAACCCTGAGGTCGCCGCGGTGGACGATCTTGCCGGCCGCACCACCGCGGGCGAGATCGTCGCCGACGTGATCCCAACGATCCGGGCCGCCGGCATCACCGTCATCGGCACCGTGGCCATGGGCGACCTCCAGAGCACCGTCTCAGCGATGGGCGACCTGCTGCAACGAGAACCGGACACCCCGGTCGTCGACGATGCCGCGCTCGACGCCGCCGATGAGGTCGAACTGGTCGACATCCTCCCGGCCGAGCTCGAGCAGAGGTTGCGCGACGGCCTGATCATGACCCCGCAGGCGGCGCAACGCGCGCTGCAGGGAGCCTTCCGACCAGCGGTGCTGGCGACACTGCGCGAGCTCACCTTCCGCCGCGTTGCCCAGCACACGGATCGGAGGCTGCTCAGCTACATGGCGTCCAAGAACATCGCCGCCCCCTGGGAGGCGCGCCCACGCACGTTGGTGTGCGTGCCGCCGCTGCCCGGCCAGGAGGATCTGGTGAGCTCGGCGGCACGTTTTGCTGCCAGCCGCGATGAGGCTCTGACCGCTGTCTCCGTGCGCCGGAAGAGCCGGACAGACGCTGAGAGGCAACTGCTCGGGGGGTACGCGACGCTTCTACACCAGCTGGGCGGCGATTTCGCCGTCATCGACGGCAAGGACCTGGCAGCGACGATCGCACAGTACGCACGCGATCACGGCATCACCGAGATCATTCTCAGGCGAACTCTCGGACGGCGCCAGTCGACCAGCATACGCCGCCTCATCCGCATGCTCGTGGACGTCGACGTTCACATCCTGGCGGGCACTCGCTGACGAACCGCGTACACATCGGCGGTATTGCCGGAGGTAAATGCGAGGCACAAGGTCTGCCACGGCGTCAGGTACGGCTGCTCAGCGTGTGCGACGGCGGCACCTCACAGAGATGAATGGCCGCATCACTACCGATGTACGCAGAGTCGAGGGCAATCACCGCGCCACGTCGCGGTAGACGCCGACGTTGCAGCAAGTCCACAAGAAGGAGCTGCCAGCGCGGGTGACCCCGACGGGTGATCGCGAGTCGCCGGCCGTCGGCCGCTCGCCCGGTCACGAAGATGTACCCAAGACACTTGCCGTCCGGACCCACAACGTTGAGTCCGCACAGGGTCCGTGCCGTGAGTTCGGCAACACGTCGGTCGAGCGGCACCAGCTCTGCCACGAGATTATCGTGTCGCTGCGCTGCTCAACGAATCCTCAACAGGCTGGCTGGGCGCCGACAGGGTCGCAGGAGTGATCAGCACAGGCTCTGGAGGCATGAGGCGCGATCGAGTGGTACAAACGAAAGCGTCGGTCCACCCGCGCGCGTCGGCCACCACCGCGGCCATGCCAGCCCCTGACCTCCGGTCAGCTACGGAGCGTCGGTCCGAAGCGATACCCATGCCTGTCCACCGTGACGATGAGGGCGGGATTCGCCGGGTCATCCTCAAGTTTGCCACGGGGTCTCTTGATGAACACCCGCAGGTAGCCGCGATCACCGACGTGGGTGGGCGCCGACAGTCGAGACAACAATGCCGTCGCCTCGATGGCGTGCCCCGCGTTGGCGGCGAGCTCTGTTAGGAGAACGTACTCGGTTGGCGACAGGAGCACCTCCACGCCGTCTCGGAACACCATGCGAGTGTTCATGTCGAGCACAACGTGGAGGCACGAGACAGTTTGACGGCGGGGTCCGTGGAACCGGACCCGAAGCAGCACCGCGCCAACCGTCGTGATCAACTTGTCGGAGGTAAAGGGCTTGGTGAGGTAATCATCGGCGCCGAGGTCAAGTGCCCAAACCTTGGCCTGGTCGTCTCCACTCGCTGAAATGACGATCACTGACCTTCTGGTCGGCTGCGGAAGCGACTCGAGGATTTCCCAACCGCTGATCAACGGCAATCCGAGGTCAAGGAGGACGATCTCATGGCGTTCCGACCTGAGCTCCTCCATGCCGGAGACACCGTCACCTACGGCGGTGATTCGGTGGCCGGCACGCTCGAGCGCAGCCGCGATGCCAGTTCTCAGGGCGGGGTCGTCCTCTATCAGCAGAATCTGGGCCCCAAGCGCGTCGCTTACGGTCGTGTGGGGCGCGCCCGGGTTCGCACTTCCCTCTCGCCTGTGCGGGTCGTGCGCGTCGGTGAAGTCCGGGGCGTCCACGAAGAACTCCAGGTGGGGTGGCTGTTGCTGCGGCCTGATATGACGGGCCGGGCGCGGGACGCGGTCCGCGGTTCAGTCGTCCGATGGGGGCCGACGAGTGGTGGGTGGTATCCATCCGGCCGCGAGTCGTTGTGCCCGCGTACCGAACCGAACGCGGACGAGGAGGTCATCCGACAGCTGCGCGCCTGCCTCGACGACAGCTGCGAGCGCGGCCGCCTCCGCGGCGGCGACGCTGTCGGCTTCCACCGTGACGTTCAGTGGATCCACACGCGCTCTCCAGATCGTTCTACCCGCGGGATTGAGCTCCACCACGATCTCGCCCACGCTCCGGACAGTGCCCATACAAGCGAGGCTACACAGTCAACCCTCAACGCAAGCTCAACGATCTCCCCGAGGGCGCCCTATTGGGAACACAGACCAGGTCACAGCGCGGACGGCGTGCTCAGCGACGTCAAACCATCGCTCGCCAGGAGTCGCCGACCGACGAGCCAAGAACGACGTTCGACATGACCAGGTCGAAGGCGGCGCGGATGTCAACCCGGTCCGCCTCTTCGCGCACGGTCTCATCCCCGGCGCGCAGGACCAGTCGAGCGTGGTGTTCGATGACCTCCCCAAGATCATTCGAGGACACAGCCCGACGGAGCTTGCCGAGATTCTCGAGCTGGCGAATGAGGACCGCTGGCATCCCCGAACCCGCCTGCCGAATCTTGTCGGTGGCTCCCTTGACGAGCCGCTCCATGGTGATCACCGGCTCGATGATACGAGCGTGCCCGTGAGCGTCGCGGTGAATCCCGTCGGGCAGTCGTACTGCCGCGGCATGGCATAGGCAGTCGCCGAGCCAGTCGATGCAGTTGAGGGCCGTGAATGTGTCGTTGACTGCTGACGATAGTGCCCGAATGGCGACCTCGACGAGTTGGTCCACACCGAAACCAAGATCCTGCGTCAGTGTGCGATTCGGGCCCACGATGTGGGCGCGGCCCAACGCCTCCGCGACCTCCCCTGCAGCCTCGACCGGGAGGACAAATGCGACGGTCTGCCCTTCGACGACGAAGTGCCCCGGCCTCCTCACGAACCTGATGACGCTTGAGGACGACACCGCCAGCCCGATGAGCTGGCGATGGCCCGCCGCCTGAATGAAGCCGCTCACCCGAGCCGCGACCGGGACACCAGTGGCGAGAATACGCTCGCTCAGTTCTGAGGGCTCCAGCCGGTCAGTTGCCGCCCGAGGCGAGGCCGTGCGGTCGGCAATCAAGTTCTCAAGTGTGTGACGGAAGTCACCGGCGATCCCCGAGACCACAGACGTCAGCTGAATCGACGCCGCGACGTGGTGGATGAAGTAGATGACGATGCCGAGATCGACCAGTGTTAGAACCAAGGATACGGTCACCGAAGCATGAGGAACGAAGTTGCGCGCTGGAGCGCTCTCCACCGACCCGAGCGCGAGTACCGAGTACACGAACGTGGCAACGAAGGCGCCCAAACTGAACTGAGTACCGAGGTCGCGGATGAAGTTGCGCAGCATGCGTGGCCCGAATTGTTGCGAGGCCAGCTGGAGCACGAGAATGGTGATGGAGAACAGCACGCCGGCGACGGTGATGATTGCCGCAGCGATGGCGATGAGGATCTGTCGTGCGGCATCGGGGCTGCCACTGGTCACGAAGCCCGGGAGCGTGATCGCGCCGCCGTCGGCAGCTCGGTCGACGACATAGGTAAGGCCGAAGAGGAGCGCGGCTCCGACGACCATGGCAGCTGGCACGATCCAGAGGGTCGTCCGCATCGCCTCGCGGCGAGCACGTGAAACGGAAAAGCGGCCGCTCCGGCCTGTGGCTCGACTGAGTCGGTCTTTCATCCTGGCCCGGCACCGGTGGGCGTGATGCTCACGCTGCCGACCAGACTTCCCGGCTCACCCGTCGTCAGTATACCGGCATCGAGCCAGGCGCGTTGACCGTGCGTTCACGCAAGCCGACGTGCGGTCAGGTCTTCGCCTGCGAAAAGGTCGTCGCGAATGTCGCGGTCGAGTGCGATGTATTCGCGCAGGGGTTGGCAGTCGGCACGGTTGTATTCTTTGGCCCGTTTCGCTCCCGGGGTAATGATGCGGAGCGCGCGGTGACCCTTGATCTACCTGATCGCGACGGAGTCGTCCGCGCCCATCTCGCTGAGCGGCCGCACTGCGTGGTTGAGATCTATTGAGCCCGCCCAAGGTCACGACGTGTCTCGCGACCCGCCGCCGTCGCCGAGGATCCGCTGAAGCGAACACGGCGAAAACTGCCCTGCGTCTGACAGTCGGGGCGGCGGGACTCGAACCCACGACCTCCTGGTCCCAAACCAGGCGCGCTACCGTCTGCGCTACGCCCCGAGGCATCCGGGGCCCACGCAGACCAGCGCCTCCCAAACTATGGGGGTCTAATTCGAGTTCAGCGGATGCGTTGGACCACCTGCCTGCCATTGTCGACAGCAGACTGGAGTGCCCTTGAACCGCAGCCCTGGCCGCGCCATCCCAAACAGAGCCGTCTCCAGAGAGCCAGGGCGATTCATGGACTCAGGCTGCCGTCGTTGGTTGATGGAGAGCCTCGAACTCCGTCGGCGCGAGGTCCCCGCAGGCGCTGTGCAGACGGCGCTGGTTGTGCCAATCGACCCACTCGAGCGTCGCCGGCTCGACGTCTTCGACGGTGCGCCACGGACCTCGGCGCGCACATGATTCGTCGCATGTCAAATGACCTCTCAGTGCGGGTCATTAGACCCCTGTCTTTACCGATCAACGTGATATGCGCAGTCGATGCGCACTACAACGCAACCTCTCTGTGACAAGCGCCGGCCATCATGGGTTGGTAGTTCCACCATTACAGAGGGAGCCTGGTGACCGCACCTGACCCGGTGCCCAAGATCGGACGGAGACTGCTTACGTCGGAGCGGTTCCGTGTGGGGATCCTGGGGCTCTGCATGATCGTGCCCGTCGTCGCGAGCATAGTGGCCGTCCACGACCTCGACGAGAACGCCCGCCACAGGATGGACGCGTCGCTCGTGGTCGCGAGCGTGGTCAGCACGGCTGATGAGCTGCTCTTTGTGGAGTGGCAGGGCATCACTGGATCCATTCCCGATGCTTCAGTGCACCCGCACGTCGTCGCCCTCCTCGGCGAGATCGACGCGAACCTGAAGAGCCTGCAACTGGACGGCGTGGCTCCGGCGGCGGTCACCGATCTGGGCAATGCAGCCCGCGCCTACACCACGGCGATCACGGGCGGCAGCAACGGCGTGCAGGTCCCGGGCGGCCAGCTCGACCTCTTCGCTGGAGGTCCGCTCAAGGTTCTCAACACATACGAGGCCGTCCATACCGCATCGGATCGCGCCCAGAGTGCCCTCAAAGTGGACAACGATAGCGCGGCACTGCTGCAGGACATCGGCACGATCGTGGTCATCCTTGCTGTCTGCGCCGCGGTCACGGCGCTGCTGTGGCGATCGCAGCGCCGCCGCCGCGTCATGGCCGTTGCAGCGGCGGAGACGGACGTACTGCGCAAGAGTGAGGAGAGGTTCCGCCTTCTATTCGAGCGCAACCCGCAACCAATGTGGGTGTTAGGGCCAGACAGTCTTCGCATCACCATGGTCAACGATGCCGCAGTAGCCGCCTACGGCTACAGTCATGACACATTCCTGACGATGGAGGTCACCGAGCTCTTTGTCGACGCGAAGAGCTCCGAACCCGTGCGCCAGATGGTTGCGGGAGCTGATTCATGCCACGCAACCGCCTCGCACCGGCTCGCGGATGGTCGGGTCATCGAGGTCGAGATGACGTCAGACCGTTCTGTTCTCCAAGGGCAGCACGGCATCCTGCTCCTCGCCCAAGACGTGACCGACCGAAACCGTCTGGAGGAGCAGTTGCGCCACCAGGCGTTCCACGATCCACTGACGAGCTTGCCCAACCGGGCTCTTTTTCGAGAGCGAGTGCACCATGCAGTTCTGCGCGGCCGGCGCACCGGCCTCGGTTGTGCCGTGGTCATCCTCGACCTCGACGATTTCAAGACGGTCAACGACAGCCTTGGCCATTCTGCCGGCGACGACCTGCTCGTCCAAGTCGCCGACCGGATCCCCAAGGTGATGAGGCCCGGCGACACCGTCGCGCGGCTCGGAGGCGACGAGTTTGCCATTCTGGTCGAGGACGTGGCCGACCCGAGCCACGTCACGAACCTTGTCGAGCGGATTGCGGAGGTCCTTTCGCAGACCTTCCGGGTCTTCGACATCGACATGCATGTCAGCGCCAGCATTGGCATCGCCTTTGATGACTCCGGCGACTCGGTCGTCCCGGAGGGCTTGATCCGCAACGCGGACGTCGCCATGTATGCGGCGAAGGCGCGCGGTGAAGGTGGCTGGGCACTCTTCGGCGAAGACATGCACGAGATCGTGCAGAAGCGGCTGGAGTTGCGGGCGGCTCTCAGCCGCGCCGTCGAGAACAGAGAGCTTGTGGTCCACTACCAGCCGATTGTCGACCTCCACGGCCGCCAGCTCATCGGTCTCGAAGCCTTGGTTCGCTGGGAACATCCAACCAAAGGGCTGCTGCCTCCAATGGAATTCATCACGCTGGCTGAGGAGACGGGGCAGATCGGCGCGATCGGCGCGTATGTACTCGCGGAGGCAGCAAGTCACGTGCGCGGTTGGACAGAGCGCTACCCTGATCAGCCTCCGCTGGAGCTGAGTGTGAACGTCTCCTTCCGCGAGTTGATGTCCATCGACTTCGTCGATCAGACCTTGCGGATTCTCGACGAGACCGGCCTCGATCCCCACCAGCTCGTTCTGGAGGTCACGGAGACCGTGTTGATGCAGGATCCCGAGCGAACCATCGGCAGCCTCGAGCGCCTCCGCCGCCACGGCATCCGGATCGCCATGGACGACTTCGGCACCGGGTACTCATCGCTCGCTCATCTGCGGCAGCTGCCGCTGGATGTCGTCAAGATCGACCGGTCCTTCGTGATGTCGATCGGCAGTGGTACGGAGGACGTTTCCATGATGCTGGCAATCGTCCGGTTGCTCAGCACGCTCAAGGTGGTCACGCTGGCCGAGGGCATCGAGACGCCTGCGCAACTCGACTCCGTCGGCGCCATGGGATGCGACCTCGGGCAGGGATTCCTGTTCGCCCATCCCCTGCCCGCGAACGAGGTGGAGCCGCTGCTCGAGACCCGCGTCACGCCCATGCATGTGAGGCAAGACAACGTTGCCTAGCCCACGCGGGACGGTGGCATCCATAGCCGGCGCGCTGGCCGGCACAGTGCTGCTCCTCGCCGGCTGCGGTTCCTCAGGCCCGGCGTCTCAAACGCCATCACCGTTGCCCACCGCGACCGCATCGCCGATCAGCAGAGACGCAACAGCGGGACGGAAGCCCGTCCTAGTCCTGGATCCAACCCATGGGGCGCTGGGCGTCACCGTTCGCGTCACCGGCAGCGGATACGGACCCAACGTGATGCTCACCGGGACCATCTGCGCGGTGGACGCTCAGGGCAACGTTCAGAACCCACTGGCGCAGTGCGACGTCACCAACATCGTCAGCGTGACGACCGATGGACACGGTGGTTTCGCGACTACCTACACGGTAAAGAGGCTTCCTGCTGCGAGGAGCGGGTACACGATCGGGTTTGGCATGTCCGGCGATTCCGGAGAGTCCGCGGGCAGCGCCTTCGCGATCGACGCTTGAAAGCGAGAGCGATCGGCGTTTGTCGATTCTGCGACTCGAACCGGCTGTTAGCGAGCTTAGTGTCCACGGACGTGGTGTATGAGGAGCCCCGGGGCGTCCTGACAAAGAAGGACCATCGCGTCATCCTTGTCGAAGCTCTACCAACCTCAAGGAGACGACAGTGGCCACGACCAGCACGGACCCCTGGGCCTGGTTTCGCAAGCAGCTCGAGACCGCCGACGCCAATGGCTTGGCCAGGTGAAGAAGCTCGGCCGGGTGCCACCCACACGTGCTGGCGACCATCGGCCGAGAAGGACCCGGGAGGATTCCCAACAGTCGGGGCGGCGGGGCTCGAACCCACGACCTCCTGGTCCCAAACCAGGCGCGCTACCGTCTGCGCTACGCCCCGAGGCATTCGGGCCCCACGCAGACCAGCGCCTCCCAAAGTATGGGGGTCTAAATCGTATTCGGAAGGGCTGTTAGACCTCCAGCCATCGTTTCGCCTCGATCCGTTGAACTGGCGTGACCGGCCGAGGCCCCCTAGCCTGAGCGACGCGGTCGATCATTGACGCGTTCAGCGGAAATACGACTCGGTGAGTGTCACGCGATGCACTCGACGGCGGTGTCTACCAGCCCAGGTTGTCGTCCCGCTCAGTGGAGGTCCTTGAACAGCAGTGCCAACGGGCCCTGCTCTGCGAGTCCCTCGAAGTAGCGACGCCACGGGCCTCGCTTCTGAGGATCCAGGATCCGCCGCAGCAGATGTACTGCTGCAGGACGTTCGACGCGGTCTCCGGCTGATCAAGCCCCCCAGCAGGTCGATGAGCCCGCTGCCGGCCACCACCCGTTGGCCTCGATGACAGCGCTCCTCGCTGGTCAGCCCGCGAGCGGCCCACCAAGAGTCGACCGGGCGGGTCGTCACCGTGCGGCCACATCTCTTTGCCGCACCCACAGTACTCCGTGCACCCGGGGGCTGCCCTCGCTCGGCCCCGCCCACAGGGAACTCACCGGGCGGCAGAGATCCCGGAGGCGCGCCGCTCACGGGACGCCGGGTCCTGGCGGAAGAAGTCGCGGAGAACAGCGTACAACTCCGGCTTCTGCTCTTCGAGGTCGACCGGACGATCGAAGAAGACCTCGGTGACCACGGCGAAGAACTCGCCTGTGCTCACCGCACCGTACGGGTCGAGGAGGTCGCCGCCGGCGCCGTTGCGGAGCGTCGTGTACTCCGCGTTGCACACCCTGACCCATCTGTCGAACTGGGCGCGTGACTCGAGCGGCGGGGTCCCGTCGACCGACCCGCCGAGCATGTCGAGCTTGTGCGCGAACTCGTGGTAGACGACGTTGTGGCCGTGGTCGGGATGGCGGGCCTGGTACCGGGCCGAGTCCCACGCGATGAGAACGGGGCCGTCGTACCGAGCCTCTCCGATGATCGGCTCGGGCTCGTCGCTGTACACACCGTCGCCAACGTAGTGCTCGCCGTCGAGGATGACGGCCGTCGGCGAGACGATGATCGAGGTGACGCGGTGGTAGTAGTCGTAGTCGAGCCCGAGGATGAGCAGGCAGGCGATGGCGCTGATCACGACCCGGATGTCGTCGGTGAGCTCGAACCCGTACGACGCCTCCCAGTGTTTGTCGACGAGCAGCACCCTGATCAGTGTCTCGAGCCGCACTCGCTCGTCGCCGTCGAGGAGCCGCCAGTGGGCCACGTTGGCCGCGAGCAGGTCACGCCACCCCGAGGGGAACGGCTGGGCGAGAGCCTTGCGGCGCCGTCCTCGGCGCGTCAGTGCCAACTCAGTCGACCGCACTCATCGCTCCACCTGACCATAACCAGTCGGCGGTCGGCCCGGCGCAGACGTGCCCGAACCCGACACCATAGAGCGCATGACTGTCCGGGCCATCCGCGGAGGCACCCAGGTGGATGCCAACGAGCGCGCACTCATCCTCGACGCCATCGCCGAGCTCGTCCACGCTGTGCTCGACCGCAACGGGCTCACCACCGACGACCTGGTGAGCATCATCTTCACCGCCACCGCCGACCTCGACGCGGAGTTCCCCGCCTACGCGGCACGTCGCGCCGGCATCACCGACGTCCCCATGCTGTCGGCAACCGAGATCGACGTGCCCGATGCCATGCCGCGCGTGCTCCGCCTCCTCGCCCACGTGGAGACGGATCGGAGCCGCCGCGAGTTGCACCATGTGTACCTGCGCGGGGCGGCGGCGCTGCGCACCGACCTGCCCCAGTAGCACCGTGCCGACCGCCCCGGGCTGGTACTGGCGGAGCGCGGCGAGAGTGAGTTGGCGCCAGGAGATCCGGCTGGGGCGGGAGACGAGGGTTTCCCGCGGGAGTACCACCGGCGCCGGCGGGGTTACTTCCGCTACCGGATCGCGTCGGCTGTCTGAACTGGAGTGACAGGCGAAGAGAGCCCGACCACGCTGTGGTAGCGCTGCGGCGCGTCTGTTCTTCCTCGACCTCAACGTCGATGACGAGGGCTTCGACCTGATCCGGATCACCGCTCTGGACGCCCAGGCCGCCTGAAAGGGGAGTCTGCCGGCCGGTGCGCGCATACATCGCGTCGAACTCCGGCGCCAGTTCGGCCAGCACCGCCTCCACCACCGGCTTGATCCGGCGGATCGGGTGGTCCATCGGGATCAGGCTGTCCGTGGTCAGGGTGGACAGCATCGTCGCCTGGTGGGTGGTGGTGCCACGCATAGTGAATCTAAGAGCCGACAGCACCGGTGAACGCCGCGCGCGCTGCGTCGGCGCGTGCTCATGGCCTTCATGTCGACCATTTGAGTGAGCAGGGTTGGCGCCGCGTTTCGGGGAGATAGGTGCTGACCCGTCCACTTCATTGTCACGGCCACCACGCATACCTATTGGTCGGGGCGGCGGGACTCGAACCCACGACCTCCTGGTCCCAAACCAGGCGCGCTACCGTCTGCGCTACGCCCCGAGGCATCCGGGCCCCACGCAGACCAGCGCCTCCCAAAGCAGGTGCGCTACCGGGCTGCGCCACGCCCCGACGCCCTCGCAGCATACGGGCTGAGGCGCCGACGGGAGCGATCACAATGGGCGCGGCGGCACCGGCAGCGGCCAAACTGTCCGCCGTGGATCTGCTCGACGGCATCGTCATCCTCCTCATCGTGGCCGCTCTGGTCTCCGGCTTCCGCCGCGGGATCAGCTGGGTGGGCCCGTCATTGGTGGGGCTGGTCGTCGGCATCCTCATCGGTGCTGCCGTGGCGCCGCCACTGGCGGCGGTGTTCAGCAAACGCAGCGACGTCCAACCACTGGTCACCTCCGGCCTCTTCCTCGGCATGGTGCTGATCGTCCAGGGCATCGGCACCACGATCGGGTTCCGCGCCCGGACGCGAACTCTGCGCACCCGGTTCGCTCAATGGGACAGCGTGCTCGGCGCCGTGGTCGCCGTGTTCGGTGTCCTCGCCGGCTCGTGGTACCTCGGGCTGACGTTCTCGCAGAGCCCGTGGACCGGGCTCGACACCCAGATCCGCGGCTCGGCAATCGAGCAGGCACTCGACACCATCGCCCCGCGCCCGCCGGGCTTCCTGGCACAGCTCGAGAACTCACTGCGCAACAACCAATTCCCCAACCCCTTCTCCGGGCTCTCCCCGGGGGCGCCGGCGCCGGCATCGATCCCGCCGCTGGTGGACACTCCGGGCATCCGCACCGCCACCGCGGTCACCTCCAAGGTGATCGCCTTCGGCTGCGGTGGAGCCGAGGCCGGCTCGTCATGGCCGATCGGGAATGCCGACGTGGTCACCAACGCCCACGTGGTTGCGGGCTCGCAGCGCGTCGAGGTGGACACCACCGACGGCGCCACCCACCCGGCGGTCGTGGTGTTCATCGACCCCACTGTCGACGTCGCCATCCTTCAGGTGCCCGGCCTCGGCCAGTCGGCGCTGCCACGGGCGTCGGGCGATCCGGCGCGCGGCGTGACCGGCGCGGTGATCGGCTACCCGGGCGGCCAGACCGAGAAGGTGGTGCCGGCCGCGGTGCGCGGCACCGAGACGGCGCGCGGCTACAACATCTACAACTCGAGCCTGGTCGACCGTGACATCGAGGTGCTCGCCTCGCAGATCATCCCCGGAAACTCGGGCGGACCGGTCGTCGACAACGCCGGCGTCGTGCAGGGATTGGTCTTCGCCGCCAGTACCACCGACCCCAACGAGGGCTACGCGCTCACCATGACGCAGATCGCACCGGACCTCCAGGCCGGACGCGGACGCACTCAGCCGGTGTCCACGCAACAGTGCACCAACGGCTGACCTCTGACTATCTAGTGGATGAGCCGGATCAGCCCGGTGGTCGCCACGGCGAGAGCCACCACCACCAGGAATGGGGCGCGCACCAGCACGGCGAGGAGCGCGACAGCGACCCCGGCGACCCTGGCGTCGACGGCGAGGCGTGTCCCGGTGGAGACCGTCTGGAGCACCACGAGCGAGGCCAGCAGCGCCACCGGCACCAGGTCGGCCACCCTGCGTACCCGCCGGTTGGCGAGAACCCCTCTCGGGAGTGAGAGCCCGGCCAACTTGAGCAGATAGCACCCCGCCGACGCGCCGAGCACCGCGAACCACACGTCAGTCACCGCCCTGAATGCTGTCGACTGTGCTCGATCCCTCGTGGCGCCAGGCGGCGCCGGCGACGATCGCAACCAGGGCCGCCACGAGCACCGGGCCCCCGGCCGGCAGCACAGGCACCGACGCGATGGCGATGGTGGCGGCCACGAGTCCCACGGCCAGGGCGCCCCGGCTGCGCACCCGCGGGGCGAGCAGCGCGAGGAAGGCCGCCGGTGCCGCGGCGTCGAGACCCACCGCGTGGGGGTTGGGGAGCGCCTGCCCAGCGAGGGCTCCGACCAGGGTCCCGAGGTTCCAGAGGACGTAGACGCTGGTGCCGGCCGCCCAGAATCCGAGCCGGTTGGCGCGGTCGGACGTGCTGCCGAGGCTCATCGCGGTGCTCTCGTCGATGACCAGTTCGGCGGCGAACAGCCGTCGGGGTCCGCGCACCCCAAGCAGCGCCGACAGCCGCAGCCCATAGAGAGCGTTGCGGGTGCCCAGCAGCACCGCCGTTGCGGCGGCCGCCACCTGTCCTCCGCCGCCGCTCAGCACGCTGACGAGGGCGAACTGGGACGCTCCGGTGAACATCAGCAGCGAGAGCAGGCAGGCCTGAAGCACGGACAGTCCACCCGCCGTGGCGATGGCACCGAACGACACGCCATACGCGCCGGTCGCGATGCCGATGCCCGCGGCGTTGCGCAGCACGGCGGCCCGCACCCGTGGCCATTCCTCGGTGGCGGGATCCTCACCGGCAGGCGTGTGGTGCGGACCGGTGCTCATCGCCGCCAACGCTACCGATCCGAGGGCTGCGCGCGCCTCGCCGCAGGTGGTGTCAGCCGCGCTGGATGGAACCGGTCTGTACCGCATCGAAGGCACTGCCGGGCACTGACTTCAGCTGGTCGAGGTCGGTGTCGTTCCACCGCGAGTCCGTCGAGCCGCTCACGAACCAGCTGCTGCCGTTGTCGGCCACGATCATGCCGTAGCGCTTCAGCGCGGTGAGGATCACCAGCGCCTCACCGTGAAAGGGCGTGAGGTCGAACGACGCCCTCAGTCGGAAACGCGCTCCCATCGGGGGGTCACTGGCGTTGGCCACACCCGCCTGGTGGGTGGCCGGATGGATGAAGCCGTTCTGCGTCTCGTCGACGGTGAAGCGGAGCGCATGGTGGATGACCCCCGACGCCACCTCGTCGTACCGCACCAGCCCGGGGAGGATGGGCAAGCCCGCGGCGTCGGCCGACGTCCAGGTGTCAGGGCGAAGCGCGTTGCTGCGAAGGTCGAACACCGCACCGGAGGCGGCGTCCCATCCGCTGCCGTTGCGCTGCGCCTGGTACAGCTCGTAGAGGTGGCAGTCACCGGAGTCCACCACCAGGACGTGGCCATCGTTGCCCTGCTCGACCGGCGCATTCAGCGGCACGGGGTAGGGGCCCGGGTCGCTCTGGTCGCCGTACGCGGTGAACGTGATCGGAACCCGCGGCTGGCTTCCCGCGACAACGACATAGGGAATGCCGTAGGAGGGGTCGGAGCCGAAATCGGGGTGCACGAACGACCGGAAGGAATCGATGCGCGCGACGTAGGCGGCTGAGCTGGGATCCACCGGCGCGCTGGATATGTCGCGGTTCCACGCGTTGTCGGCGGGGAAGGTCGGGCATCCACCGATCGAAGCCCCGACGACGGATCCCGGCCATGGCGGCGATGTCGGGCGAAAGCCGGAACCCGGATGGGACGAGGGCGACGGCAGCGGGGTCGACGCAGGCGACGGTGGCGCGGTCGACGCCTCAGCACCAGGTGATCCGGCCGCGGCCGTGGTGGCGCGCGCGCTCGGGCTCACCGCCGCCGGCGTCGCGAGCGCGGCTGCGGGACCACTCCCGCACGCACTCAGGCCGAGCACGCAGGCCACCAGCGTGGCGTGCCGTCCTCGGCGCGCGCGACGGAGACGGATGCTGCTCACGCATCCGATCATCAGCGCCAGGATCGGAATGGTTGTGACGCCGAGGTGACAGGGGCCCCGACGCTGCGACGACGTTCAGCACGGAGCGCGCCGTCGCCGGCGGTCACCGTGGTGCCGGGAAAGGGAGTCGAAACCTTCCCAGCGCGTCGGAGCCAAGCGCGAACGCGCTCGGCGGAGTACGAAGCAGCCGCCATAGCGGGCCATGAGCAGCCGGGTGGCGCCCCCTGAATTGGACGCGAAGTGGACGCGGCGAGTCACGTCCCTGGGGCGCCGCAGCTTGGTCGATGGTCGCGGCAGATCCGAGCCGCGTCAGCCGACGGCACGCCGACCCGAGCAAGGGCTGGCGGCGACCATCACTTCCTTCACCCCGCTCAGTGTCGGATTGCAACGTGGATGAGGGCTCGGTCGCCCATATCGTCAGCAATCCGTACGTTGGCGCCACGACCCCCAAAGATGCGCTACTGGTTGCGGGTCGCCCCGCTTGCTCGAGGGTCCACCGATGAGGTCGAACCATCGCTGGCTCCCACCTTGGACGACGTGGCCTTCGCACCCTCGATTCCAAGAGAGGCCACGGATGCTTCTAGCCCGTTTGAAGCGCTCTCGTGCCCCTGCGCGCACTGCCGGCCGGCGCACGGCCCATCGTCGGATGGGGTGTTTCGGCGCTGCCGGAGGTTGATATCCCGATAACGGGAGTATCAGGGAATGGTGAACGCGATGACACTCAGCGCCGCGCTACCGATCATCCGCTTGGTCGTCGGTGGCATCTTCGTCGGCCACGCGCTCCAGAAGGTCAGTCATGTCGGTGGCGGCCATGGCCTCAAGGGCACGGCCGCCGGATGCGAGCAGATGGGGTGCGGCCGGCGCGTTTGTGGCTGCCGTCGCCGCCGGCCGGCGAGGCTCTGGGAGGGGCTCTCTTCGCCGCGGGGCTGATCACGCCGATCGCCGCCCTGGCACTCGTCGCGGTGACGGCGGTGGCGGTTCGGACAGTACACTGGAGCCGCGGGCCTCTGGGTGAACCAGGGTGGCTTCGAGTACAACCTCGTGCTCGCCACCGTGGCGGTCGCCGTGGGACTGAGCGGCCCGGGAAGCTACTCGCTGGACGCAGCCGTGGGCTGGTCGGCACCGGCACCGTGGACATTCCTCATCGGCCTCACGTCGCCGTGGTGGTTCTGCTCGTGACCCAGCGGGTCCGCCTCCCGCGGCTGCCCGCCGACAGCCGGGGTCCGCAGACCGCCTGACCCAGGGCGCACTGACGTTTGCGCCGTGCTCCCGTACGCTTGCTGTTCTCAAGCAGGCTAGATCGGGAGCAGCGCTCGGTTGGTCGCGCAAGTCACGAGCCCGGTAATGGTGGGGCGCGACGCCGAGCTTTCCCGCCTCGAGCATCGCCTCCGGGACATAGAGTCCGGCGACGGCCGGCTCGTGGTTCTGAGCGGCGAGGCCGGGGTCGACAAGTCGAGGCTGGTCGCCGAGGTGCGGCGCCGGGCGCGTGACATCGGGTACGCGGTTCTGCTCGGCGAATGCTCGGAGTCGGATCTCGCGGTTCCGTACCTCCCCTTCGTGGAGGCGATCGTATTCACTGTGTGCGGGGCGCGCTACGTCCGCCTACGCAACTTACGTAAGCCTGGATCCACCGACCAAGTCTGCAGGGGCAGCCGGCCGCGGCGAGGTGGTTGCGCGGGGAACTGGCGGGGCAGCAGTGCCGACTTGAACCAGCGGCCAAGTTGGATGCGGTTCGCACCTTCGGTTTGGGGGACCGGCCCGCATGCCGAGTGCTCTTACAGGTGCCGGATAACCGTCGCTGGGACACCCGCCACGAGTGTTGCCGGAGGGACGTCATGCGTCACAACTGCACCGGCTGCGACGACGGAGTCGGCTCCGATGTTCACACCGGGCAAGATCGTGGCGGCAGCTCCGATCCACACA